>Ga0247669_1000005_pt1 | contig 310493 bp, 247 predicted proteins | sample CNK10_metaG_FD_182734 | JGI IMG/M metagenome (GOLD analysis project Ga0247669, IMG submission 182734) | Soil microbial communities from Purdue University Martell Research Forest, Indiana, United States - CNK10 | ecosystem: Environmental > Terrestrial > Soil > Temperate forest > Bulk soil... | reverse complement strand
ATGCCTCCGAGACTGACCATGTTTAGATCGGGCGTGTTGTTTTGCGGATCGGAACCATAGGCCGAGAGGAGAGCTTCGGGAAACGCGCCGCCGAGAAGGCCGATCATTTGACCCTGCTCGTTGAGAAGCGGCCCGCCCAGCGACCACGGATTGTAGACTCCTGAAATGTTGATGCGTTCTCCAGATCGGGGAGGAGATTGCATGCCAACGATCTGGCCGTCATGGATCACGCGGCTGCCATCGGGATTTACGTCGAGCCAATAGCAGTGGTCACCGATATTCCAGGATTTGGGGTCGGCAAGTTGAATGAACGAGGCGGCGGGAGAATCGACCGGGAAAATCGCCCAGTCCTGGCGGCGGTTCCAGACCGTAATTTGCTCGACGCGGAGTTCTTTTCCGTCGGAAAAATGGAGGCGGAGGGCGGAAGCGCCCTCGATCACGCGGAATGAAGTGGCAACAAAACCTTGTTTAAAGAAAACACCGGAACCGCGCTTGATGAGCTTGCCGCCGGGATCGAGGCTGTCGATCCCAACGGAAGAAGACATCGCAAGTTTATAGATATCGGCGGTGGACGGAAGCGACGGCGCGACTGGAAGATTGGCGGGTTTTGCGCCGGGAACAACCTGGAAGGTCACTTGTCCGGCAGGTTCGCCATCGACATGGGTTTCGAAAACCCAAGTGCCGGTGGATGTACTTTCGGAAATGGGAACTTTCCAGTAACCGGCGAAGCGAGTCTGGCCGGCATTGTAGTCAAAACTGGACATGTTCGCGAATTGGCCGTTTGGGCCGCGGACGGTGCCTTCACAGTGGTGTTTGCCGACGACACCTTCCCACACAAAATAGACGATCACTTCACGATCGTCGGGAACGTAGAAAAGGCTGCGGGGTTCGGTCATCACGAAGCCGCCATTGCGTTGCTCGCCTTTGGCGCCGACGACTCCGCGGAGCAGGCGGACTTGCGGGACGGAAGCAGCTACGCCGACGGCTTGCTGGGCGAAGAGAGGCGCAGCGCCTGCGAACAGGAGGAAAGCGAGGGCGAAAAGCTGCAAGTGGGCCGAACGGAATTTACGGAAGCGCGGAAATCGGCAGACGTCAGGCATCGGCGGTGGGGTCCTTGGATTTATAGTTCAAAGAGCAGGGGTATTTTACTTGAAACTAGGAGGATTCGTTAGCTGGGTGATGTCTGAATGGTTAGAGATGCTTCTGAACGAGCTTGCGGAGGCGTTCGTGGTCTTCTTCCTTCATGTGGACGAACTCGACGCCGCTGCCATCGGGGCCGATGTTGCGGACGACGGCGGTGAAATGGATTTTGCGGAGGCCGGAACGAACTTCGAGCTGGATGGAATCGCCAACGCTGAGGCGATTGGGGGATTCGACGTAAGCGCCGCCGAGGCTGATGGTTTTTACGCGGACCGGGCTCATGAGTTGAGGCTGACTGCCGATTTGCGCCCGCAGAGGAGATTCGAGAGGAACGCGCGTGTAACGCCGAGGAACTACAAAATTGCCGAGCGGCGCCGACGGTGATTCGAAGGCGGCGCGGACGCGAGCAGAGGATGGAGTTTCCTCCATCATCGCGAGAGCGTCTTCGGCGGCAGCACGCAAGCCGGCGGGTTCAACGTAAGTGAGGCCCTCGCGCTTCCCGGAAAGCTGGCGGAGAAGTTCGATGGACTCAGTGGCCCCGAGGCGGCCCAGGGCTTCGATAGCTTTGATGCGGACGAAAATGTCGCGCAGGATTTCATGTTCACCGGCGGCGATTTCCATCAGCAGAGAGACGGCGGTGGTTTCCTGGCCGACACCAATCTGATCGATCATCATTGGAACGACGAGAGGATGAGCTTCCGCGAGGATTGCGGAGAAGACGAAGGCGGTGCTTTGCGCGGATGGAGTGTTCGAAGGACGCGCGAGTTCGCTGACCGCGAGGTCCTGGAGATTCCATTCCCAACTGGCCATGGCGCGGGTGAGGCCGCGGAGGAGGCGATCAGGATCGGCGGCGGCAAGCAACTTGATGGCGGCGCTGACGCGCTGGCGGCGGGCTTCGAAGAGCCGGGTTTCGAGTAGCGTGAGAACAGGGACGCCGATGGCGCGAAGGAGACGAGCCATGGCGGGAATCATTTCGGGGCCGCGCGGGTCAGTGAGCAAAAGTGTCAGGCGATCGAGCAAGCGCTCTGGATCGCGCTGCAGGAGGCGAGGAAGCGTAGGATCGAGGGCGCGATTGGCGAGAGCCGCGTCCACGAGGAGCATCCAGCGATCGTTGGCGACGAGGCGATGTCCAAGAGCGATCAAGTGTTCGTGCTCGGCGTCGCGGGGAACGCGCTCGAGGCCAATGAGAATATTTTCAAAGCCGGTGAAGTCGCCGCGGGAAACAGCAACGCGGCCGAGAGTTTCGAGGAAGGCGGCGAGGAGCGCGCTGGTTTCGGGGCCTTTTTCTTTGGCGAGAGCGGTGAGCGTGCCCTTGCTGAGTTCTTCAGGAACTTGATTGGGCCAGAGGGATTCGAGAAGCGGCGTAAGTTCGCCGAGTCCCGCGGCAACGATGCGGCGGGTGCTGGAATCCGCGTGTTCCAGGCGGCGCGCGTAGTTCAGAAGAATGGCGCGGGCTTCACGGCGTGGAGCATCGGCGCCGGTTTCGACGAGCAGGTGCATGGTCTGGCGGATGGCGGTGATGGGAACACACCAGATGTCCGGACCGCGGAGGACGGTGGATTTTTCGCGCGGGGGCAGTTCCAGCCAAAAGCGCTCGATAAGTTGCTCGCGGAAAGTTTCGTTGGCCCAAGTGGTAGCGAGAGAAGAAAGATGCTGCGAAGAGTGCGGGCCGTGATAGCCGCCCGCGTCAACCAGGACGCCGGCGAGTTGATAGAGAATCGGACGGACGGAATGGGGAGCAAGTTGGGCGGCGGCAAATTCGGAAGTGAGATACTCGAGAACCAGGCTCTGGGAAAGGCGGCGAAGATAGGCTTGCGGGATCTCGCCTTCCTGCGGAGCGTAGTGGGTCATGGAAGCGAGCAGCATGCGGACGGTGCTGCGGCTGGCTTGTTCCATGGAAGAGTGAATCGCACGGGCGGCTTCTTCAGGAGAAAGGCCGCGGGCGCCCTCCATCGGAGGAGTCAGATGGCCGATGAGGCGGAGCGTGTCAGTGAGTTCGGAGATTTGCGGCGCGTGTATGGGAGTGTCGCCGCTCTCTTCGGACGAGGTGCCTCCGTAGGCTACGAGAGCCGCGATGAGACTGGCCAAAACCGTGTCCACCTTGCGCTCGGTCAAGGTGTTGATCTGAATGCCTTCCACGCGATGCTCCCGGAGAAGCGCCGCCCAGGCGGTGGTTGCGTCATGCCTGGAGGGCTCATCCGATTTTAGCAAGGTCACCTTCATCAGTTGAGCAAGGGTGTCCAATTCGCCCACATTAAATTTGGGAGCGAACCAGAGGGTCTGGATTCCGGCGCGCTGCAGTTCGTTGGCGAGGGCGTGGAATTCGCCGCGTGCGTCGGGAAGGTGCGCTTCGCTGACCTTGGTGACGACGATTCCGCCGCGTTCGGGGCGAATTTCGAGTCCGCCGAGGTCGGCGGCGGTGCGGCGAAGGGATTCGTAGGCGACGTCGAGGGAATCCTGGACGCGCGGGTGAGCGGTGCTGTACAGGCGATGGGCGCGGAGGAGCAGGTGGAACTCGCGAACGGCCTGGACGGCATCGGCGAGGAGGGGTTCGACGGAGCGCGGCTGCTCGCGGCGCAGGGAGCCGGAATCGTTGGGCGAAGTGCGCTTAGAAACGGGATGAGCGCCCGGACGATCGTCGAGAAGAGCTGTGGCGCGAAGTACCAAGAGACTGCCCCAATTTCCGCGACGGCGTTGAGGCCACCGCTGCGAGTAAAAATTTCCGGGTGCCGGGCTGGTGGGGGGTGATTAGACCCCGGCCAGCGGGAGGGACCCTGTAAGTATTACAGTAGAAGAAGGGGTGGGGGCCTATAGTACTACTAGGCCATTGTATGTACTGAAAGGCAACAAAATAAAGGCAGTTGGACCTTCATTGTAGGGGTACTTTCGAGCTTTGTTCGCTGTACCGCCCGCAGGATTTATTTGCCTTGGAGTGTGGCCTTGACGTTTACGGTGCCGCCTTCGGTGGCGTCGATTCCGCGGCGGGTGAATTCATAGCCTTTCAAGCGCAGGCCGATCATGTGGGCGCCGGTGGGGATCTGGACTCGGGCAGGCGAGAATTGGCCGGTGGAGATGCCGTCAACTAGGATTTCCGCGCCGGCCGGTGTGGTGTCCACCTGGGCCCAGGCGACATGGCCGGCTCTGGGTTTCATGTCCAGGTCAACGGTGGTTTGCACGTTGTCCTTGACCTGGATTTGGCCGACATAGGGTTCGTAGCCTTCGAGGCGGAGGACCAGGTTGTAGGAGCCTGGGGCAAGGGGAAGAGTGACGGGGGTCTGGCCGGCTTGCTTATCGCCGTTGATGAAGACATCGGCGCCGGTTGGGCGAGTCCCGACGAAGAGGCCTTTGGCAATTGCTTCGAGCAGGAGCTTTTGATCCTGAGAATCGCCGGTCTTGAGCTCGAGCGCGGTTTGGACTTGGAGATAGCCTTCTTTCTGAACTTGCAGGCTGTAGCGTGCCGGAACGAGATCGTTGAAGCTGCAGGGCGTCTGGCAGGTGCCAGCAGCTCGGCCGGACGGACCAAAGATGGTCGCTTTGGCGCCGATTACGTTCGTGAGGACGTGGACGGCGGCGTTGCCGTTGGTGGGGATGGGATGGCCGCTGTTTTCGGAGTTTTCAGATTTGGGGAGCGGAGTGTCGTCGTAGGAAATTTCGTCGACCACGTGGACGTTGGCCGGAGCGTTGCGCATGAAGTGGAGGAGCGAAGCGTGCTCCGCGGGACGGAGTTTACCGGTGAGTATAAGGGTGTTGCTGGTGGCTGAAACTTTGACGCGGCTGGACATCGCGCGATCGGTGAGCGCAGCCTCGATCTGGATTTTGTAAGCGGCTGCCGCCGTGGTGACGGCGGGCTCTACCTTTTTGGGTTCAGGCGAACCAGCAGGCGGAACAACTTTCTTTTCGACGACATTGACGGGAGCCGGAACAGGATCGGACTTTGCTGGCGCGGAAGATGGAGCAGTAGCTGGAGCTAGGGGAGCGGTGGTGGGCTGGTCGGTGCCTGTTGGCGCGGGATTCGCCGCGGGATCTGCATTCGAGGGAGCAGACTTTGACGCCGGGGTTTCGGGAACCGGCACTTCTTGTCGAGGGCGGCTGTTCAGTTCGCGAGCGGCCTGGAATTCAGGGCGCAGTTTGTTGAAGCCGTAGACGATAACGCCGACGAGAATCAAGGCGAGGATGATCGTGAGAGCGGGGCTGCTCTTTTTCGGTTCTTCGACGATGGGGGCAATCGTTCCGGTGCGGCGGACAACGGGAGTTTGCGAGGGATTGGTGCCGCGATTCTGCAGCGAGCGAATGGTGGGCGTGACGTTGGGATTGCCAGACGGAGTCATCTGGGGGCTGCCGCCGGCAATGCCGAGAGGAAACGCGGAGCCAGATCGCGGGGAAACCAGCGTGGCGTCGGGGTTCCCAGAGGCCGGAGTAAGCGCGCGATAGTTGCGGAGGTCTTCGAGTAGTTCCCGGCAGCTTTGGTAGCGGACTTCCGGTTCTTTGGCGAGAGCGCGCATCACGATATCGCTGAGGCCCTGGTGGAGGGAGGGATTCAGGGTGCGCGGGGGAATCGGTTCTTCGTTGACGATTTTGTAGATGACGGTGGTGATGCTCTGGCCGGGGAAGGGCTTTTCGCCGGTGAGGATTTCGTAGAGCAGGACGCCCAAAGAGAAGATGTCGCTGCGGCCGTCGACGGGGCGTCCCTTCACTTGCTCGGGGGACATGTAGCTGGGCGTGCCCATGACGTGCGTGGTCTGTTGGACGGTGCCGAATTGCAAAATCTTGGCGGTGCCGAAGTCGGTGACCTTGACGGTGTCGTCAGCGGTGAGCATCAGGTTGGCGGGCTTGATGTCGCGATGGACGATGCTGCGCTCATGAGCGAATTGGAGCGCGCTGCAGGTCTGCTCCATGATGCGGAGAACGCGGGGGACGGGGAAGGAGTGGCCGGAATCGAGGAGCGCCTGAAGGCTCTTGCCCTCGATGAGTTCCATGGTGATGTAGAAGAGGCCGTTTTCCTCGCCGGCGTCGTAGACAACGACAATGTTGGGGTGGGTCAGGAGGCCGGCGGCCCGGGCTTCGGTCTGGAAGCGGGAGAGAAGTTCGGGGCGGCTGAGGCCGGTGCCTTCTTCGCTGAGGCGAATGGTTTTGACGGCAACGGTGCGGCCGATGACGGGGTCCGTTGCGCGATAGACCACACCCATGGCGCCGCGGCCGAGTTCACCAAGAATTTCGTACCGCCCTGCTTTGACCGTCGTTTCCATGCCGCCCCGTAGCCCGAAAAAGTACTAATTCGCTAAAACCATGCCTGAAAGTAGTACTTCGCGAGTAAGCCTCTCAGGTGGCTTATCGGAAAATCGGCGCAAAACTGTAAGAGTCCACACTGGTAACGCTTCCCGTGGGGACGCTCCGACACACATCCCCCGCCATTAGGAAGAGTAGGCGGCGGGAAATCAGGGGGTCAACGCTACGGGAGTACTAGTGTGCTTGGCAGAACATGGCCATTGGGACAGGTGGAGAAAGGTCGCCATGCCGGGGAGGGAAGAGTGGGAGCCGGCTGGCACGCCGAGACGATTTGCGGAAACAACTCTCACGGAGGTTGCTGCGCTTTCCGGATTCCTGTCAGACTGTTGCAGGAGCGATTATGAACGAAGTAACCAGAAGGATTACGGAAGAGATTCTTGCTCGAGCAAACGAGGCAATTGGACGAGGCGAAGCGAAAGGCCCAAAACTTGACCAGTGCTGGAAAAGGTTTGAGAAATTGAACGGCGGAATCGTGGGTCCAAAGTCATGGGAACAGATCAAGAGAATCGCGGAGGCCGCTCTGGCAGATGGGAAAGAACCAGTAGCCTAGGATATAACCAGTGATTACGAGCAGTAGCGCATAAATCCATTTGTCCGGTTACCGCGGCCGGTCTCAATGGGTTGACGCAACACTCACCTCGAATCCACCTTGCATTGAAAACAAAAGCTAATATCGCTCGCCAGGTTAGATCAGCTGGAACGCTGCGCCGGCTAGGTTTCGCGAGGGCTGGGGTAAAACAGGCTTTGCTCGAAATTGGCCGCCCCGGTTAGGATGTACGCAGTGCGAACAAATGAACCCGGAGAACCGAAAGACGCTGGAGGATTTTCCTAAGTTCCGTGTATCCCGAGTGACTCGCGGAGAAACGGATCCACACGGCTTCACCACATTTGAACTGGACGGAGAGTTCGACCGAATTGTTGGGCGAGTGGGAGAAATAACCTGGTTCTGGCTCTTGATTGGCAACCGCCTGGCCGTTTGCGCGCAATGGAAATCCCTCGGTGAAGACACCAGCACCCCGACGCTAGTCGCTCACGAGAAGGAATTACCTGAGATCGTCGGAAAAACGCTCTATTATCTGAGCCCAGCATGGCAGGCCTTTAACATTTGGATGGTGCTGGATGAGAAATGGGGATGGGAGCATGTGCGCTTTCAAACTGTCGATGCGGTCGCCGAAGCGTTCCAAGCAAACGAAGTTTCAATCGTTGACGGTCGCGAAGTAAAGACGTGGACAAAATTGGAACGAGCAGACAATCGCGGTTTCACGGAGCGATACGCTCCGGCAGCAGAGCAAACGTCGCCATCGCGAGCAGAACCACACGTCGTCCCTGGCGGATGGGATCACGAGCACTGCGAACTATGCCGGGGGCACATTGACAATGGTGACAATGGGTATCGGGATCGAGATGAGCGTTGGATGTGTGAGAACTGCTACAACAAGTACGTGAAGCGTCGCGATTTGTCCTTCGTTGACGAACTATGAATGAATCGTTCCCTACTGCCTGGTAAAGTGCCGTATTCTTGCCTTTTTTTACCTTATACAAAACAGCAGGCGCTCTAGACGTAGCGGTAATGGATCGAGGTCACCGATGCTCACACGCCGAAAATTTCTTGCCACCGCAGCCTGCGCCGTTGCCGCTGCGCCTCTTCACGCGCGCAGTCAAGGCAAGCTCCGCGTGGCCCTCGCCGTTCCCAGCGAGGCGACTGGCCCTCAGATGCCCGTCGACTTTGTCGGTCTGTCTTACGAGCTGCAGCAACTTGCGGACCCGGCTTTCTTTTCGGCGCAGAATATCGGCCTGATTAGCGCGTTCAAAGCGCTTTCGTCAACCGGCGTTCTGCGCCTCGGGGGCAACACCAGCGAGTTCGCTTACTGGAAACCCGCGCCTGATTCTCCCGAGCCAGCGCATCCGCAGGTCCGGGAGACTGAGGGCGAGCCGAAGGCCCGCTACTACGCGGTGACGGTCGAAGCAATCAGGAACCTAAGTGAGTTCCTCCAAGCCACCGGGTGGACCTGCCTGTACGGCATCGGGATGGGCACGAATACACCGGCACGCGCCGCGGAGGAAGCGGCCTTTGTAGCCGGAACGCTGGGCAACCGTCTGCAGTATTTTCAGGTCGGAAACGAGGCGGATCTATTCGCCAGGCACCTGCGCGGTCCGAAGACATGGTCGGCCAAGGCGTACCTGGAAGAATGGCTCACGCTGGCGCGCGCCATCGCAGCTCGGGTGCCCGGGGCCAGGTTCGGCATGCCTGATGTTGCCGGTGCCGTGTCGTGGCTGACTGAGATTGCGGATCGGTGGCCTTCTATCCCGGCTCCGCCCCAGGTGACGACCCTGAGTCACCACTATTATTTTGGCGGACCGGCGACGAACCCGGACGTCAACATTCCGAACCTGCTGAAACCGGCCACAATGCAAAGTGTGGAGAAAACAGCGAATATCGCAACGGCGGCCGCCCGCAAGATCGGGGCCCGTGTACGCATGACGGAAGGCAACACGTGCTATCGCGGTGGCAAGCCGGAGGTCTCCGACGTATTTGCCGCTGCGCTTTGGTCAGCCGACTATTCGCTGCTCCTGGCCAGTAACGACTACTCCGGCATCAACCTGCACGGTGGCACCGGCAAATCCGTGGCCAATTCCGTTGGCGGATCTCTTCCCGGCGATGCGCTTCTCGAAGCGAAGGGCGAAACTCCCGAACAGATTGCCGCGCATCCGCATCCTTTCTATACGCCAATTGCGACGTTCGGCTCATCGTATCTCCTGGAGCCCGTTGCTTATGGGCTCAAGTTTGCCGGTTCGTTCAGTAGCGGAACGCTGTTGAAAACCGAGTTCTCGAAGAAGCTGGAGGATGCGGGAGTCAATGCAACTGCCTACGCCGCGAAACTTCCTGGCGGCCAGACATCGGTGATCATTCTGAACAAGGACTCAATAGCGGACCTTGAGGTGGAACTCGATTTCGGTCCCGGCGTCAGCGGAGCGGTCGAAACAGAAAAGTTGCACGCGCCGGCACTGGAGAGCCGCGAAGCGCACATCACAACCTCGACGAAAACCGAATCACTCAAGCAGGGCAAGTGTTCCGTCATTATTCCCCGTGCAACAGGATTGCGACTGACGCTGACTTGAGACCGCGGCACATTCCATTCATCCGTATGCCTGCTTGAAGGGGAAGTAAGCGACGTTCCTGTTGCCACGGGTCAATTTGTGCGTGGTGAGCCTGCACTCGCTGCGTAATCCGGCTTGGTGGTAGTTAGCGGCGCGGCTTGGAGTCCGAGGGGAACATCATGCGGTCGGTGAGGAGGAGGTTGGTTTCGCGGACTGCCGAAGCTCCCATTTGCCGCGCGCTTGAATACTAGACAAACGGTTAACTTTACATCTCCGCTGGATAGCTTTCTCAGGAAGTGGCCTTGACCTCGTCTGCAAGTCTTCCATCGAAAAGATGCAGTGTACGCTCCGCATGACCCGCATAGCGTTGGTCATGTGTGACCGTACAAATGGTGGCGCCGCTTGAATGGATATCGCGAAGCAGGTCCATTACGGAGTCCCCGTTTTTGGAATCGAGGTTTCCGGTGGGCTCATCGGCGAGGAGAATCATGGGATCGCCGACCAGCGCTCGGGCTACCGCGACGCGTTGCTGCTGCCCGCCGGAAAGCTGCGCGGGATAGTGCTTGGAGCGATGCGCCATTTCCACGCGTTCCAGCGAGCGCTGGACCTTTTCCTTCCGTTCGGCTGTGGCCATGCCGCGATAGGTCAATGGCAGCTCGACGTTTTCAAACACGGTAAGATCGCCAATCAAGTTGAAAGCCTGGAAGATGAAGCCAATTTCGCGGTTGCGAATTCGCGAGCGATCGCTGAGCTTCAGGCTCGAAACTGGCTGTCCGTTGAGCCAATAACTTCCTTCCGTCGGCGAATCGAGAAGTCCCAGGATGGCGAGCAGCGTCGATTTGCCGCATCCTGAAGGGCCGGAGATAGCGAGGTATTCTCCCTTTTTGATTTCCAAATCGATTGCTGACAGAGCGTAGGTCTCCAGCTCGTCGGTATAGAAAACCTTGCTGACGCCTTCCATCTTGATAAGGATTCCGTTTGGCGAATTCATGCAAGCAGCCTCCGAGTCGAGCTTCTTTAACGCAAGCGGATGCGGTCAAAAGCATCCCAGGCGGACATGTCCGAAAGAATGACCTTATCCCCGGCCCTCAAGCCCTCGAGGATTTCGACGGCGTTTACGGAGCTTCTGCCCAGTTTGACATTCACACGCACGGCTTCCGAGCCGTCATCCGACAGTTTGAATAAGCGAATCGTGGTTTCGGGCTGGCCGCGAACGGGCCGGCCCACGTAGAGGACGTCTTTCAGATTCTCCAGTTCGATCGTGCCGTCGACACTCAGGTCGGGCCGTGCGCCTTGCGGAAGCGCGCCTTCAAGCGCCACGTCCACACTCACTGTGCCGTTCAGCACCGAGGGATCGATTCGAGAAATGTGTCCCTTCACCACGCCATTTCGGGTGTCGATGGCCGCTTTTTGCCCGATGACCACATCTTTGGCCTGCGTCTCGGCAATTTTGATTTCTGCTTTCAGCCGCTTGGGGTCGGCGACCCGTGCTAAATTGCCGCCGGGGGTCACGCGCTGCCCGACTTCGACGGACACGAGCTGCAACACGCCGTTGATTCCCGCTCTCACATGCAGCGCCGCGACCTGGCCCCGACGCAATTGGTAGAGAGCCTTCTGCTGCTCGACGCGAGCCAGTTGCGCTTCCAGGCGCGCCTTGGACGACTCGGCGGCGATCTGTGTGCGTTCATCTTCAAGCTGTGCGCGGATGAACAACTGTTCTTCTTTTACCTTTGAGAGTCTGGCGGTCACATCCGAGCCGATGCCTTGCTGGAATAGTTTGTCGTCAACTTCGTGCTGGATTTTTGCCTGTTCGTACTCGCTTCTGACCGCCGCCGCTGCCGCCTTCTGGTTCATCAGTTCGCTGTTAACCTGAACTCTCAAGTTGGCGTAGTCGGCCTGCGAAGCCTTAAGCTGATACTCCGCGTCCAGCGCGTCCCTCTGCAACTGAAGGTCGCTCAATTCCAGAATCACAGTTTCCGGCTTCACCACCGCGCCAGGCCGGATCAGGATCCTGTCGACACGGGAATCGGTCTGCGCCGGGATCCAGCGAATCTCTTCGGGGACGAGCGTCCCCAGGCCACGTACTTCGCGGAGCATGGCCCCGCGCTTTACTTCGTCAGGCCAGATCGTGGCGCGGTCCACCGTCGGCGCGGCGGGACGCAACCGGGAGAATCCGAAAGTCACTCCGGCAATCAGGATGATAGCGACGGCGCCGATGGCGATCCGCCTGATTTTTCTTGCGCGTGCGTTTGATGGTCGTTGTCTGTCCATGGAAGTTGATTAATTCCGCAGTACCCTGGCCGGATCGACCCGCGTCGCGCGCCAGGCAGGCAAGAAACATGCCGCCAACGAGGCAACCGAAATGATGAGCAATGCCGAGCCGAAAGCGAGCGGGTCGCGTGGGCTCACCTGGTACAGGAGGTTTCCAAGCAATCGCGTCATTCCGAGCGCTACCGCGGCGCCAAGCAACACGCCGCCCGCGGTCAGAGCCAAACCGCGCGAAACCACCAACCGCAGCAGATTGGGTGCATCCGCGCCGAGCGCCATGCGCAGCCCCAGTTCGCGCCTGCTCTGCGACACCGCGTAAGACATCACCCCATACAGTCCGATAGCGGCAAGCAGCAATGCGAGGCCGCCCAAAACGCCAACCAAAATTACTGCCACCCGCTGCGGTGATGTGGAGCGATTTAACAGTTCCTGTAGTGGGATCAGTTCGTAGAGCGCCAGGTCCGGATCGAGAGCGTGCACCTCGCGCACAAGCGCCGTCGCCATCGTCTCAGGGCTAAGTGGCGTTCGGATGTACAAGTCCCCATCAACCGAGAAATTCTGGCGCAGGGGCACATAGAAAAATGGCTTCGGGGTCTCCCGAACGCTCTCGTACTTGGAATCCTTCGCCACGCCGACCACCTGCATCCATCGGCCCTTGACCAGCACACGCTCGCCAATCGGACTCTTCCCGCGCCAAAACTGTCCGGCCATCGTTTCATTCACGACCGCAACCAGAGCAGCTTTTTCATCGTCCGCGCGGGTGAATTCACGGCCAGACACCAACGGGATGCCGATCGTGGTGAAGTAGTCCGGTCCCACTTCGTTGTATTCCACCGTGGGCTGTTCCTCAGGCGGTGGTTGGTATCCATCTACCGCAATCGGCGTTGAGGAATAGCTTCCGTAGCTCAACGGTGACATTCGCGCGAACGCGGCCGATTCGACCCCGGGCAGCGCCTTCACGCGATTCAGCAGTTCGTCCTCGAAGCTCTGCGCGCGCGGCGCATCGTATCCTGCCGGCCTCAAATCGATCACGTTGAACAAGACTCCGTGAGTGGAAAATCCGGGGCTCGAGTTTCGAATTTTCTGCAGACTTAGCAGCAGCAGCCCTGCTCCGACCAGAAGCACGAAACACAGCGACACTTGAAGCACCACCAGGCTGGAGCGGACCCATGCCCTTCCTCCACCCCCAACAACCCCAACTGAATCCGATTTCAACGCGCCGGCAAGATCGATCCTGCCGGCCTGGATTGCGGGAATCAGCCCGAGGATAACCGTGGTGATCAGGCAAACAGCGGCGCTTAGCGCCAGAACGCGCCAATCGAGTTCGCCAGCCAGGTGCATGGCCACGCCGCCCCGGGCAGGGAACAAAAGCACAAGCGCATGGCGGCACCAGTGCGACACAAGAATTCCGCCGGCTGCGCCAAAAGCCGAGAGGATCAATCCTTCGATGAAAAGTTGTTTCAACAACCGCCCGCGGCCCGCACCGATAGCCAGCCGAACGGTCATCTCGTGCCGTCGTGCGAATGACCTGACCAGCAACAGATTGCCGACGTTCGCGCACGCGATGAGCAGCACAAATACAACGACGGCAAACATTATTTCAAGTGTGGGGAGCAGAGTCCGCGCATTGTTGAAGGGTGTCTGCCATAACGGCCATAGTTTGATGCCGCGGCCGCGGTTGGTTGCCGGATAGTCGTTTTCCAGCCGCCTTGCCACGGCGGAAATCTCTTGCTGCGCCTGCGAAAGAGTCACACCAGGTTTCAGCCGCGCATACGCCTCAATCCAGCGCGCGCCGCGATCTTCCAGTTTGTAGTCGCCCCCCTCAAAAGTTTCTTCCATTGAGGCGGGAACCCAGAACTGCATGGCCCAGCCCACGAAGGTCCCATAAAACCCTTCCGGTGCAACGCCGATGATGGTGTGCATCACGCCATTGAGCCGCTGCGTTTTCCCGATGATTTGAGAATCGCCTTTGAATCGCCCTTGCCATAACTGGTAGCTGATCACCGTCACAGGGTGCGCATTTCGCCCGGAGTCTTCACCCGCTTCGAACCCACGGCCAAGGATTGGGTGGACTCCGATGGCATCAAAATAGTTGGCGGATACGATGCTGCCCCTGGTGGCCTCGGCGCGGTCACCTGTGCTCAGGGTGGTGCTGGTAATTTTGGTCACAAAAAAGGAGTCAACCAGCTTGCAACTGCTCTGCAAATCCAGGAAGTCCGGCCAGGAAGTGAGCTCGGGCTCTCCCAGGGCCGTTCCGGAAAGTGCAAAGAGTTGCTCCTGATGAACCACCGCCGGGTAGGGACGAAACAGGATTCCTTCCATCCAACTGAAGACGGCGGCATTTGCTCCGATGCCCAGGGTCAGGCACAGAATCGCCAGAATCGAGAAACCCGGACTACGCCGGAGCATCCGCAGGCCGAAACGGAGGTCTTGCCACGAGGTCTCGAGCATCGGGAGTCCCCGCTGGTCGCGGTACGTTTCCTTGGCTCGCTCGACGCCGCCGAAACTGCGGAGGGCTTCGCGGCGTGCCTCAGCGGCAGACATGCCCTTTCGGAGGTTGAGGTCGATGGCCATCTCCAGATGCGAACGAAGCTCCTCGTCCAGGTCGTCCTCGAGCCGCGGGCGGCGGAAGAACGCGGCGAGACGCTGAACGAAGACGCGGAGATTTTCAGGCATAGGCTATGACGTCCTTAGGACCCGATTGATCATCGCGGACATGCGACTCCAGCTTTCGGCTTCTTCCAGGAGTTGCTTGCGCCCAGCGCGCGTCAAAGAGTAGTACTTCGCCTTGCGATTGTTTTCCGAAACGCCCCATTTGGAGGCAATCCAACCGCGCTGCTCCAGCCGCAGCAAGGCGGGATAGAGAGTTCCCTGGTTTAATTGCAGCAGGTCTTCCGAAACCTGCTGGATGCGCAGTGCGATCCCAAAGCCGTGCATTGGGCCCATGGAATCTAGAGTTTTCAGCACCAGCAAGTCGAGTGTTCCCTGGAGGACTTCGGATTTGGAAAGTGGCATATGCTCCTTTAGACGATCAACAGGAGAAAAGGCGAGCTTAGCACATTCCTTTTGAACGTCAACAGGAGTTCGGGGGGAGTCTCAAGGCGGCTGCCGTGTGATTCACGGCCGCCGAAGAATACATTCCGGACGCGGCATAACGGTGAGGTGGAGGTTTTGCCCTACCCTACGTCACGGCTCACGGATTAGCGAGATGAGGTGAAACGGCAACTTCACTTCTTCTATGAGTTTGCCGGTACGGTCGTCCAAGCGATACACTTTGCCGTTTTGACCGAGGTACCAGGTGCCACGGCTATCGGGGGCAGGATGGAAACACTCGCCGCCGTCACCATCAAGAGGCTCCGGAGCGGCAAAGCGAGTGAGTTCATCGAACGTATTTGCATCCCACGAAACAATGTCGCCTTCGGATACGGCGAACAGGCGCGAGCCATCTCGAGACGCAACGGGACAGCAGCGGATCCGGGCGATTTTCTGAACCAGCCTCTCTTCGTTTTTGCCGGTGCGCGAGTCAGTATAGCTTTCCTTTTCGCCGTACTTCTGCGTTTCGGTCCAATGTTGAAGCACCTTCCGGGCATCCGGGTTGTAGAGGATCAAGGCTGGGCTTCTTTGTTTGTCCGTGAGCAAAACAAGATTGCCGTTTGCAAGCACAACCAGGTTGTCGATCTCGCGGACTGATGCAATATTCGCGCTTTTCGCAATTTCCCGGACAGAGATGTAGTCCACTGCCTGGTTTCGCGCGTCCAAGGCCACAACGTTTTTCCCGACGAGGTAGAGCCGCTTGGAATTCGGAGCGTAGACAAACACCGGACGGAACAAGGACAAACGGGGCCAGGAGGAGAGAACTGGCGGCGCATCGGGAAAATCTCCAGCAACGGCCGGTGTGGACGTGTCGAGGATAACGAAACCGTTTCCGCCCCTTCCCGTGTCACAAGAAAAATACGCCAGGCTGGTTACCGGATGAACAAAGATGTGGTCGAGGCACATGGCGCCCTGGATCTGAAAATCCTTCATTGCCCACTGGCCCTTGCTCTCGAGAGCGGGCGCGGAAACACGAAGCAGCGAGGAGCTTTGCAGTTGGGCGTCGGTTAGAAGGATGGCGTCGCGCGCGCCGGTAAGCATGCCGGACGTCATGCTCAGCGTTTCTCCGCTGTGAGTTTGCCGCTGAACGCTCAACGAGCGCACAACTTGCAATGTCGCCGAATCCACTTCATACAGTCGGACATCTTTGCTCGCGGATTCCGGAGAGCCCAACGCGTAGAACACGCGCTCTTGCGCCGCAATCCCCCTGGTCATGGCGGCGGCAAAGACTGCTGCCATGACGAGAGTGCGAAAGGGTACTGCCCAGCTTGGGGACATTGCTGTGTTAGTTGAGCGAGTCTGCCTCACGGATGGCATCCTTTCTTCGCATTGAGCCAACTCTGATTTGTGAATATGTTTTGGACAGCCAAGGCATTTTGCTGGCCGTCGAGCACTCCCTGGGTGACCGTGCGAGTTTTCCCGTTAAACGTGAAGGTGTCGCCGACCTCGTATGAGATGGGAGTGAGAACTCCATTCTGGTAGTCAAAACCAGGAGGCACGTTGGAACCATGGTTGTACATGTAGTAGGCGACCGTGGCTAGATCCGAGTTGCTTGGACTGCTGACACCCAAGCCTTGCAAGTAGCGCTGCGCGGCATTGAGATCGCTGTTCAAAATAGCCGAGCCGATTTGCACGTTATATTGCCAGTCATTGGCCAGGCGTTGCTGATCGATCACCACGTGAGTGCCATCTGGAAGAGTAACCTTCTGGCCGTCGTTATTATCGTTGACCTGCATAATGCCGATGTCCGCGGAAGTTACCTGGCCGCTCTTATTCTTGTTTTGGCTGATCAGCGGGTCTCCGTCCCCATCAAATTGCGTCCATCCGCTTTCACGCATTGCGACGGCGCGGTTGATGTCGCTATCAAAGTTACCCGATTGCGAATCGAAAGCCGCACTGAGATCCGAGCAGGACGGGTTGGTATTTTGCCTGTCCTTGGGATCTTGTGTGGTGCTGCCGCCAAACAGGCCGCCTTCGATCAAATAGCCGGCGGATCCATCCGCACGCTGGTCAATCCACACGCTGCCGACCCATTGATTCATGACAATGGTATCGCGGGGGATGGTAACGGTGTCACCCGCGTTGACTTCGCTTTGCACATTTTGCAACACGTCTTGGGAGACGTTGAGGGTCGGAAGAAGCGCCGCGGCATTGGTTTGGTCGATCTGATAGACCGGAATTCCGTTGGCATTAGCAAGCTGCAGGCCTCGGATGGTCGAAATGGACTGAATTCCTGTGTACCTGTCCCACAGGCGCGATTCGTAAAACGAACTGGCCACGCCGTCCATTTGGAGCCACTGGATTTGGTGGCTGTCGTCGCCGTCGTCTGCGAAAAGATTGCTGGAGATCCGCTTGGCGTCAATTGTCCAGCCGAAGGGCCGGAAATGCCAGCCGCCATCCACGTACTCAATAACGATGTTTTTCATCGTGAGCGCTTCAGAGACATCCATCGCCTGCGTCGTGGAAGAGAGCGCGGAGATATTAAGGCGTTCGGCTTGAATATTGTTGAGGTAGACCAAGGCTGTAGTGTTCATGAAGTCGCCGGTCGTTGAGTCGTCGTAGGTTGGATCGGAGGCGGTATTCAGCGCGAGCAAGTAAGCTTGCTTGCGCGCGGATATCTCCTCCAAAAGATCACCCTGTACGTCCAGTCCAAGGCCGTAATATCCGCCAGCGAAAACTGTGTGAAACAACGTGGAGGGCTGGGTTGCGCCGGGGAAGTACAAATCAACAACTACGTAGTGCCCGTCGCCAATGGAGGCGGGACGCGATCCGGTCGCGACCCCCTGGCCGTTCAAATTAATGGAGGCGACAACGTGCAACTGGTCGGCGGGTGCGTTGAAATAGCCACCGGAAGTCTGGACCAGGGCTTGATCGGCGGAACTTGCCGGGGGGAAAGAGACCGTCACGCGCTGACTGTAAATATCCGGGAGACGAAATACCGTTTGCGCGCTGACGCCTTGCGCGTCCACGGTTAACACTCCCACAAGATAGCGCTGCGCGTCCGTCAGCTCTGAAGCTTCAGAGCGATGACTGGCGCGGTTTTCAACTCGGCCCGGCAGGCCTTTTGGAAAAACGGTCGGAACGATTGAGCTGCTGCGCACGACATCGGCCACGGCCGTTCCGGGAGCAGCCGTGTTCAGGTAATTTTGCAAATTGCTCGCGAGGAATTCATAAGGCGTGCGAGGATCCGTCAGCGGAAGGTGCAGGAAGGCGTTTTGATCGAACGCGACGGCAGTGGAGAGCGAGGAAGCAGGAGCGATTTGATATTGCTTGAAGGCCGGGTCCATCGGCACCCAGCGGGGATTGGGGCCGTGACGGTCGACGAACGCCTCGACCCAAACGCGATCAACCAGCAGGCTGCCGCCGCCCCCTTTCACAAACTGCGATGGAATACCTTGCCAGTGCAGCACGTTTAAAGCGGCAGTGGGACTGTCTACCTGCAACCAGTTCAGGGCTTGCTGCGTGTCAATGTACATTGAGCCAAAAACGTAGCGGGCGGGAATGCCCGAGGCGCGGAGCAGGGCAATCAATAAGGACGCTTGATCGTAGTCGTTGCCTGCGAACTCCAACTCAGTGCCTTGGGAGCCTTTCTGGGATCCGAAGTAAGGCGTGAAGGTGTAGACGTTTTTCACGTAGAGGTAAAGCTTTTGCGGATCGGCTCCGAGCCTAGCCGCGACGGATTTGACTTCCGGCGTGAACTTTACATCCGGCGTTTCGGCAAGGTCGTCGGGAGTCGGTTGCACCAAGGCTTCGGGATTTGTGCTTGTGTACGCGACGGGATTGTCCGCTCCGTCAAAGGGCGCCGCAGCTACACCCGCCGGACCGGTTTGAATTATCGGGTAGTCCTGAACAGGCCTGCCCAAAAGCTGTTCCAGGCGTGCGCGTTGCTGCTCGCGCGACGGCATGGGTTTTCCATGCGGATCTACCGCAGCGCTTTGCCGGCGCGGTGTTTGAGCGGAACAATCGCTTGCGAAGATGAACGGAAGAGAGAACAGCAAAACCGCCGTTACTCGTGACAGGTAGGACCGCGATTGCATGCACATGCTCCTTTGCTAATGGCTTGTGAAAGTACCGCGGAAGATAACGGCCAGAGGTTTTTGTCGCCTAGTGACGGTGGTACTACAAAAGTTGGTACTTCCGTATTTTCGGAGTCAGTGGGGACTGCAAGGATCCCAAAGTTCGGGACTCCTTGCCGAGATTGCTGGCTGCAACATCTCCTTCACGCCAAAACGGATTTGGCCCCCTTAAATCTCACCGGATGGATGGAGTTAAGAAAAGTTCTTGGCGAGTGGTAGTCAACCCGGAGACTCGGCCACGCCGCCGCCGTCGTTACGTACTGGGGCGTAGCGGTAGCTAGGGGCGGGGCATGGAGTCCGAGGGCGACATCATGCGGTCGGGGAGAGGAAGGTTGGTTTCACGAACGGGGCGATCGACTTCGCCGGGACGCGCGGGGGATTCAAGGCCGTCGGTGAGGAGGAAGCCCTGCAGGGCGATGCCGGTGGTCCAGACATTTTCTAGAGCGACGATGTATTCGGCCTGGAGGTCGAAGAGTTTTCGTTGGGATTGCAGGACGCGCGGATTTGACGCAAGCATGCGGCCGTATTTTTCTACCATTAAGGTGTAGGCCTTTTTTGCGCGCGGAAGCATCTCGTCGCGGTATTCGATAGCCATAAGGCGGGCGTTGGCGTATTGATCGGCGGCGATGGCGGCGCGGTCGCGGAGAGTCAGGGCGACGCGCTGCTTTTCGAGATTGGCGCGGTCGAGCGAAGCGGAAGCCGCGGCGATATTTCCCTGATTGCGATTGAAGATTGGAATTTGCACGCCGACTTCGGCGATGCCTTCCCAGCCTTTGGCATGGTTCGCAGTGTCGAGAGTCTCGTTGTTGTATTCCATACCGGCGCGGAGTTGGAGATCGGGGATGGGTTCGCGCTTGGCGCGGACAAGTTCAGAGGAAGCGCGTGCAGCACTGGTTTCCGCGATACGGTTGGCGGGAGATTGCGTGGCGATCGATTCGACCGTCTGATCTTCATTGAGGTCGGGCCAGTTGTGTTCGAGATCGCCGGAGACGGTGGCGAGGGGAAGATCGGGACGGCCAAGGAGCGCGGTAAGGGAGCGCCACTCTTCGCGAAGAGTGTTTTCCTGCATGCGGGCGGAGAGGCGAAGGCGCTGAGCATCGACTTCAGCGTCGAGGACTTCGGATTCGTCAGCTTGGCCGGTGTTGGAAAGCTGGCGTTGGGTTTCGGCGAAGTCCTGTTGAATTTTGGCTAGGTCGTGGCGGACGTCGAGAAGTTCCTGCGCGGCGAGGACGCGGAGGAACGCGGTTTTCACGGAAGTTTCCACGCGGATTTTCTGTTCCTGGGCCTCGATTTCGGCGAGTTGTGTTTCTTTGGAAAAGACGTCGCGGCTGCGCGCGAGTTTTCCGCCGGTGACGATGGTCTGCTGGACAAAGAAGCCTTGCTTGCCTCCGCCCACGGAGCCGCCACGAATTTCGTCGCCGGTGTAGCCGACGGTGGGATTGGGATAGAGGCCGGATTGCTGCTGGCGGGCTTTGGAGGCGCGGATTTCTGCTTCGGCCTGGCGGAGGGTGGGATTGGATTCAGCGGCCAGGCGCTGCGCTGCTTCAAGAGTGAAGAGAGGGGACTTGGGGTTTTCCTGGGCGCGGCCGAGATGCGGGTAGACGGGTTGGACGACGGGGATGTTCATGTGCTGATGCTGCATCTGGTCTTGCGGCATGTTCATGGGTTGCTGGGCGGTGGAGGAGATAGCTGCGGTGAACAATATGAAGCTGAGGTCTGCGAACTTTGTTTTAAGTGAACGCATGTACCGGCTCCCAGAAAAAAGGAAAAGATTTAACACAGAGTTCGCAGAGGAAGAGCGCAGAGGGCACAGAGAAGATAAGAGGGAGTGTGGCTCTCGATCGAAAGAGCCCACCCTTACAAACCAAGGGTGGGGCACACTCAAGTTCAGTTGGTGTCTGGCGTAACCCGGAGGACAGGCAAGAATGCCTGTGCCACATTTGTGGGATTTAGGAAGCATGTTGGTGTTCCTCGGGCTTAGGGGATTGGTGGTTGCGGATTAGGGATTGGATTTCCTCGAATTTTTGGTCGGGGAGGACGCGGACCATGGTCATCATGCCCATCATTCCGGCGCTCCAGTTGGCGGGGAGGCCCTGGGTTTCGGGTTTCGCGACCCCTTCGGCGTTGTCCATGGCCATTTCCATGAAGGCGTCTTGCGGGAAGCCGGGGACGGAGTTGGCATTTGCGGCGATGGGGGAGTGGTGGACGTGCTCAACACCGATGCTGCGAGAGAGCGTTTCCATCTGGCTGAGGGCTTTAGCGTCGGTGGTGTTGGCGGTCTGGATCTGACGGTCGCCAAGCAGGTCCATCATGCTGTTCATCATGTGGTGGGGAAGATGGCAGTGAATCATCCAATCTCCGGGATATTTGGCTTCGAACTCGACGACTTTGGCTTGGGCGACACCGACAAGAACCGTGTTCGTGGGATACCAGGTGGATTCGGGAGCGCGGCCGCCTTCTGTGCCGGTGATGACGAACTGGTTGCCGTGGAGATGGATAGGGTGATGATCCATCCCGAGGTTGACGAAGCGGAGACGGACGCGGCTGCCGAGACGCACGATGAGCGGCGTGGTGGCGGGAGCGGAAAGGCCATTGAAGGTGAGCCAGTTAAATTCCATCGAGGCCGTGTTGGGAATAGTGTTTGAGGGAAGGATGGCCCATTCCTGGAGGACGATGGCGTAATCGTGATCGGCGTGCGGCGCGTAGGAATTTTGCGGGTGAGCGATGAAGAGGCCGAGAAGGCCGATCATTTCTTGCATGGCGCTGTGGGCGTGATAGAAAAAAGTGCCTTCCTGGTGGACGGTGAATTCGTAGGTGTAGGTTTCGCCCGGGGCGATCGGTTTTTGGCTGATGAAGGGGACACCGTCCTGTTCGATGGGGACTTCCAGGCCGTGCCAGTGCATCGAAGTGCTTTCGGGAAGCGCGTTTTCGACGATGATGCGGACGCGATCGCCTTGTGTGACCTGTATGGTGGGGCCGGGGCACGAGCCGTTGTAGCCCCAGGCGTCGATGGTCTTGAAGGGAGCGATTTTGCGTTTCACAGGTTCGGCGCGGAGCCGGAAGACTTTTGTGGCGCCGTCGAGAGTGAAGGGAAGATCGGGGACGTCGGGGGTGGTGACGGGGACGTGCGGGTGAGCGTGTGGTGGCAGGGATTTGGATTTTGCGGCACCAGTGTGGTGATGCATGGAATCTTTTTCATTGGGCTTGGCGCTCAACTGGGGCGCCGCCGCTTTCAGGCGCGTGCTCAGACCGAACAAGCCGGCGGTAAAAACGGCGGCGTCCTGGAAAAAATTTCTGCGAGAGCTGCTCATGAAATCCTCCGAGAGAATGGCCAGAGTTATATAGATGATTGTCGCGCGCGGCCAGGCCATGGTCGACCTTGCGCAATTGCTGACTGGATAAAGAGCAGAGTTAAGGAGAGGTGGATCAGAGACGCAGGGGAGAGTTCGCTAGAGGGAAAGCGGCATTCCCAGGAGAGGAACTTTTGTCGGAGATGCAAAACGCGATCATGCTCAAAGTTTCCGGATTAGAGGGGGAACTCAGGGTCGCCGAGGGCCCCTGAGAAAAGGAGACCGAAGAAAGCAGACGAAACTGCCGTGCGGGAAGCGTCGTGAGCAAAGAATCCACGGGGATGCAGGTGGGAGCAATCGCGCCGGTGATAGCGGAAGAACCGCGGGGATGATTGGGTAGATGGTGACATCCGGTCTTTGATTGTTCGGGGGTGTTGGGCTTGGCGCAGGAAGAGAGGGCGCAGCGCGTGGGGCAAAGAGGGGCGGCGAGAAGGCAGAGAATGACCAGCAGAGAACCGAGGTGCGGGAGGACGCGGTGGTTGCCGGTGCGCATGGGTTTATTGTACGCGGAGTGGAACGGGAGGGAATTGGTTTTTTGACGGGCAGAAATGCGGACTCATTTCTCATTCCGCTGGAACATTTGCGGTTGAGGTTCTTCGGGCATTCTTGTCGGATGCCCTCTCTCCTGCGGCGGGCACGCAGAATGACAGCTCCTCCTAATATCGTCGGTGCGACAGAGTTAACCGTGGGAGGGGGAGTCCGCGGAGACTTTTCCGGCGAAGGAGCGGTAGAGGTTGGTGAAATAGATGGCGGCGAGGGCCATGCCGATGAGCCACCAGGCCAGGCCGACTTTGAGGCCGTAGTCTCCCGCTTTGGCGTTGTGAACGGTGAGCGAGTAGATCGGGTTGCGCGCGGGAAGAACCATGGGATAGACGCCGAAGACGACGCTGGTCAGCATACCGAGCAGATAGGCGCACGAGGAGAGGAACGCATTGCGCTCGTTTTTGCGGCGGAGTTCGAATTGAATACCGGCGAGACCTGCTATGGCCACGAGGGGAAGAATGTAGCCGAGCGGCCACGTTTTGAAATTCACGGAAACTTGCGGTTGGATGCTGAAGGTGATGGCCGTGACTAGCGCGGTGAGTACGAGGACGCCCCACCAGCACCAAACCGCGAGGCGAGCGGCGCGCTGATTGAGGGCACCATCGGTCTTCCACTGGAGCCAGAGCGAGCCGTGCATCATGAGGACGAGCAGCGCCTGGACACCGACAAGAATGGTGTACCAATCCAGGATGCCGATTTCGTCGCCGAGGCGGAAGTTGGTCCAGAGAGGTTCGAAAAAGTAGCCAGACTGGTCGAGCGGGACGCCGCGGACGACGTTGGCGAGGGCGGCGCCGAAGAAAATGGCGAGCAGGAAGCTGGAAATGGAAAAGAAGAAATCCCAGAAGGGAATCCAGATCGGGCTTTTGATGTGGTTTCGGAATTCGATGGACGCGCCGCGCAGGATGAGAAGCCAGAGCACCATCATGAGCGGGAGATAAAAGCCGCTGAAGCTGCTGGCGTATAACGCGGGGAAGGCAAAGTAGAGGGTGCCGCCGGCGGCGAGAAGCCAGACTTCGTTGCCGTCCCAGACAGGGCCGATGCTGGCGATGACCTGGCGGCGCTCTTCCCCTGTTTTTGCGACGAGAAAGTGAACGGCGCCGGCGCCGAGATCGAAGCCGTCCAGAAGAACGTAGAGCGCGAGCATCACTGCGACGAGACAGAACCAGAGAGTTTCCATGGCGCGCTCCTTATTCTGCCACCGAGGGGTCCAACGCTTCCCCGCGCTGGCCTGCTTCGGGCTCGGGCCCGATTTCGATTTCGCGATAGATAAGGAACAGCCAGAGCATGGCGAGGACCGTATAGAGGCCCATGAAGCCTATGAGCGTAAACCATGCGTTGCCGGCGTTGACACGGGGAGAGAAGCCGTGAGCTGTGCGCATGAGGCCGTAAATGAGCCAGGGTTGGCGGCCGAGTTCGGCGGTGAGCCAGCCGGCGGTGTTGGCGATATACGGGAGAGGAACGCTGAGCATGATGATCCAGAGCATCCAACGGGATTCGAAGAGTTTTTTTCGCCAGAGGAGGAATGCGGAGAGCGCCATAATGGCGATGAACATGGTGCCAAGGCCGACCATGACGTGATAGCTGAAGTAGAGCAGTTCGATTTTGTCGGGCCATTGATCTTCGGGGAAGTCGTTGAGGCCCTGGACGTGGGCGTTCCAGTGTTTGTAGGTGAGGAAGCTGAGCATGTTGGGAACGACGAGCGGGTTGTCGAGAGTGCGCTTGGCAACGTCAGGCTGTCCGAGGATGGCGAGCGGCGCGCCGTCTTGCGATTCGAAGAGGCCTTCCATAGCGGCGAGCGTAGCGGGCTGATACCGCGTGATCATCTTGCCTTGCATGTCGCCGGAGGGAGAGAGTTGCAGGAAGGCGGCGATCGCACCGACGATGACGCCAATTCTTAGAAAAGTGCGGCCGTAGAAAGGATCGCGATGCGAGAGGACGTAGAATGCGCCAACGGCGGCCATGACGAAGCAGCCGGTCTGCACGGCGCCGAGCATGGTGTGGGCGTATTGCCAGAGGGCCCACTGATTAACGAGGAGGCCCCAAAAGCTGGTGAGCTCGATTTCGTGATGGGGGCCGAGCTGGTAGCCGATCGGATGTTGCATCCAGGCATCGGTGGCGACGATGAAATAGCCGCTCAACCAGGAGCCGACAAATACAAAAAAGGCGGCCCACCAGTGGCCGACGCGGCCTAGTTTCTTTTCGCCGTAGAGAAATAGGCCCAGGAAGGTGGACTCAAGGAAGAAAGAGAAGACGCCTTCCATGGCGAGGGTCTGTCCGATAACGCCGCCAGCGGTTTTGGAGAATTCGGCCCAGTTGGTGCCAAATTGAAATTCCATAGGGATACCGGTGACGACGCCAAGGGCGAAGTTGATGCCGAAGATTTTGGCCCAGAACCGGGCGGCGCGGGAGAAATGTTCGTCACCCGTGCGGAGCGCGATGGTTTTGAGAATGACGATGAGCAGGCCGAGACCCATAGTCAACTGTGGGAATAGATAGTGAAAAGTGATGGTAAAAGCGAAATGCAGGCGATGGACGTCCAACGCGGATCCCACAGGACACCTCTCACGAGAAAGAGTCAGGGACCAATGGCGAAGATTACCTGGAGGTCGTCACAGGAGCGAACGGCCGAACATAGTTTGGCAGATTTTTGCAGGTTGGGAAATGAGAAACCGGCGTAGATTCAGTTGATACCAGAGTTTACTTTCGGACAGGAAGCGCAGCCCATCCCGGAGGGGTTAGCCGTTGACTCCGGGGAGGGGCGGAAATAGTATCAGGCAGCGAAACGGCGGCATTCCCGGGCGGAGGGAAGGACCGCCGTAGAAGAGATTCCTTAAGTGCAGCAACCCGCAACGTCGAACTGGAAGCCGAGGAGTGTCCCATGATTCTCGAAGTGCAAAAGAAGCAGGCGACGCCAGAGATCGTAGTGCTGGAATTGCGTGGGCGACTATTGATGGGAAACGACAGCCGGCAAGTGGAGTGGTCGATTGCCGAGGTGATGAAGGAAGGCGGGAAGAGGGTGGTGATGGATTTGCGGGAACTGGACGCAATTGACAGCACGGGAGTGGGGATCCTGGTGATGTGCAACGCCAAGCTGCAGAAGGCCGGCGGAGTGATGAGGATCGTGTCTACGGACGGTATTGTGGAGAGCACGCTGCAGATGACGCATGTGGACCGGATTATGAAATTTTTCGAAACGGTGGAGGCGGCAAGCGAAAAGTTCGAGGCGACGTGAGGGCAATGGGGGATTGGCCGCGCCTGGGCTTATTGGAATGAGGCGACAGCGACGGCTTCATCGTCAAAAGTGGTGAAGAGATTCAGCAAGCCGACCATCTTCAGAGTCTGCAAAGTAAATTTCGAAGGTTTCAGGAGGCGGATAGCGCCACCGGCTTGTTTGGCAGTGGTGAGATGGCGGACCAGCATGCCGATGCCGCTGGAGTCGATGGTGGGGACGCCTTCGAGATCGAGAACGAGTTTGGAGTGACCCTGGCCGAGAAGTTCGAGAATGGTGGCATTGAATCGATCGAGCGCCGGGCCCATGCTGAGGCGTCCAGCGAGTTTGACGATTTTGATTCCGTCCACTGTTCTTGTATCAATGTCCAACCTCCCACCCCCTTGAGGACCCGGGTCCGCCCGCGTCGGGCTGATTGACACTCCAGTATCGCTTTGTTAGAGTGCGCGCACAACTTAGATAATCTTGGGACAAAAAGCAAGAAAGGCAGTGGGCTGGTGACTTTTCCCGCGATCCGGTCACCAGACGGAAGGTCGAGCGTTGGCCAGCCAGGAACAAGAATCCGTTCTAGATCTTTTACCTCTATCACTCAATTTGCTCGCGGAGCAGGAAGTCGCGCCCCGGGCGAAGGTGTTTGCGCGGTTTGTGTCGGAGTTGATCGCCGACGCCGCGGTGACAGTGTATACGCTGGCAAGCGCCGGCGAAAAAGCGTATTGGGTCGCGCGAGCGACAGTGGGCGAAGCGAAGTTGCACGATGAGGACATCCCGGCGGATTCCGGGCTGTTGGGGGCTATGTTTGCCACCAGCGAGCCAATCAATCGGGCGGCGGCGGAAACCAAGCGGGAAGATTATCCGCACATCGATATCCGGAAATCGCTGGTGTCGCTCACGTATCTCCCGCTGATTCACAACGAAAACCTGATCGGGGCGCTGGAAATCCTCGCTTTTGAGGAGGAGATTTCAGCGGAATCGGTGGACGCGTTGTTGCCTGCGGCCGAGGTCGCGGCCGCTGCGATTGCAACGGCGGGAACGTACGAAGAGGAGCGGCACGGGACGATGACGTCAATCACTCGATTGACGCAGCTCTATGACCTGGAAAAAGTTTTTTCCTCGACCCTGGAGATGGATGAGCTGTTGCCGCTGATCGGGATGAAGCTCTCGGAAATCCTGGAATGCCAAGCGGTGAATATCTGGCTGATGTTGCCGGACGAGTCAGTGGAGCTGATGCACCAGGCGGGCCAAGACGCGACTTCGTTTAAGGGGCAAAAGCTGAAGGCCAACGAAGGCGTGGCGGGAACAATTTCCGACGATGGCGAGCCGGTTTGCATCAGTGACCCGAATGACGAGCGGTTGATACTGCGCAACAAGGGTGCGGGGGACGCGGGAGTTTTTTCCCTGGTGGCTGCGCCGATTCTGGAAAACTCGGCGCTTGTGGGGGTCGTCGAGGCGGTCAACAAACTGGACGGTACGCCGTTTGATGAAGACGAGTTGTTTACGCTGAGCAACCTAGCAGAGACGGCTTCGACGGCGCTGCATAACGCCAGCCTGCTTTTGGCCGAGCGCAAGGTGGAAGTGCTGGAGACGCTGAACAAGGTCAGCCACGAAATCACCTCGACGCTGAATCTGGAAAGGATGCTGCAAACAATCGTGAACGCGCCGCAAGCTGTGATTCCGTACGAACGGGCGGCGATTGTGCTGGAGCATGGCGGACGATTTAAGCTGAGCGCGGTGACCGGAGTGACGCAAGTGCAGGCGGACCATCCGGATATCGCGCCGCTGAATGAAATCCTGCAATGGGCGTCGCTCTCGGAAGAAGTGATCCACGTGCAGCAGCACGGAGAAGAGATTGAGGCGGAGCGCGAGGAGACGAAAGCGAAGTTCAGGAAGTATTTTGAGGAATCCGGGATGCGGGGATTTTATGCCCGCCCACTGAATGATGATACGGGGCGCGTAGGGCTGCTGGCGATGGAAAGCAGCGACCCGGATTTTCTGGGACCGGCGCACCTGGAAATCGTGGAGGTGCTGGCGGGGCAGGCTACGGTGGCGCTGCGGAACGCGCAGATGTACAAGGAAGTGCCGTTCATTTCCATGCTGGAACCGGTGCTGGTCAGGAAGCGGAAGTTCATGGCCATGCAGAAGCGGAAGCGGGCGGCGATCCTGACGCTGGCGGGCATCGGCTTGCTGTTTCTGGTGGCGTGCCCGCTGCCGCTGCGGGTGGATGGCGACGCGGTGGTGGCACCTGGTAAACGGGCACTGGTGCAGCCGGAAGTCGAGGGCGTGATCGGAAAAGTTTTTGTGCGCGAAGGGGAACACGTGCAGCCCGGGCAGAAGCTGGCGGAAATGGAGTCGTGGAATTTCCGGTCGGCGCTGGCGGCGGCACAGTCGAAGTACGAAACGGCGATGCTGGAGATGAACAAGGCGCTGGCGGCGAATGACGGGACGCAAGCCGGGGTGCGCCGGGTGCAGGCGGATTACTGGAAAGCGGAACTGGAGCGGGCGAAGCAAATGGTAGAGCGGACGGAACTGCGTTCGCCGATTGAGGGAGTGGTGGCCACGCCGCACGTGGAAGAGTTTGCCGGGCGAAAGCTGGAGCCGGGAGATTCGTTTGCCGAAGTCGTGGATGCGTCACAGGCAGTGATAGACGTGGCGGTGGACGACACGGATGCGGGGCTGCTGAAGGCTGGGCAGAGCGCGGTCGTCAAATTGAACAGCTTTCCGACAAGAACGTTTCACGGACAGGTAGCCGTAGTGAGTCCGAAGGGGACAATGCAGCACGACGGCACGGTTTTTTACGCCAGGGTGGCGGTGCCGAACGAGCAAGGCGTGATTCGGGCGGGAATGGAAGGCCGCGGGAAGGTGCGGGTCGGCTGGTCGCCTTCGGGATACGTATTTTTCAGGCGGCCGTTTTTGTGGATGTACGGGAAGATCTGGTATTGGCTGGGCTGGTAGGAGCACGGAGAAGTCATGCGAAAAGAGTGGATGTTGATCGGCCTGGGGGCAGCGTTCCTGGCGTTGGGGTGCGGCGACGAAAAAGCGCCGGCGAGTGGCGTGACGAATGCCGCGGCGCCAGCAGCGACGCCGGCACCGGCGAAGCCTCCCACCACCAAACCGGGCGAGCCGGTGGATGCGGGGCTCTCCGTTTCCGGGCCGATCATCGTTGAACACGAAGTGGAACTGACAGCGCAGCGCGACGGCCTGATCCTGAAGATTTATGCCGACGCACCAGCGCGTGTGAAAGCGGGAACCTTGCTCGCGGAGTTGGACGGACGGCAAATTCAGGCCAACCTGGCGGCAGCGCGTGCGAAAACCAGGAGCGTAGAGGCGGACCTGAAGAACTGGGAAGCGGAGGCGGAGGTATTGAAGGCCGATTACGGGCGGCAGAAGAATCTATTTGCGCTGGGGCTGACTTCGCAAGAGCAACTGGAGCACGCGAAATACAAGGCGGAATCCGACCAGTGGGACATTTTGCGGGTGAAGGAAACTTTGAACACCGCAAAAGAAGAAGAACATTCGCTGGAAATTGAGATGGAAAAGACCAAGTTGACCGCGCCGTTTAGCGGATTGATCGCGCGGCGGTATGTGCGCGAAGGGCAGAACGTGACGAAAGGTGAGCGGCTATTCTGGGTGACAGCGGAGGCGCCGCTGCTGATGCGATTCACGCTCCCAGAGAAGTTTTTCGGGAAAATCAAGAACGGGCAACCGGTGGAAGTCTCCAGTGTGGATGCGACGGCGGAGAAGCATCCGGCGAGGGTGAAGCAAGTGAGCCCGGTAGTAGATCCTTCGAGTGGGACCTTTGAAGTGCTGGTGGAGTTGACGGGCGATCGCGGATCGCTGCGGCCCGGTATGACGGCCCTGGCCCACCTGGGAAATATTCACTAAACCAAATCCATGAACCTGACGCGCGCACTGGAAGTGGCCCTGCCGGATATTCCGGCGCGGAAGCTTGCGGAGAACTATCCGCGGCTGGACCCTGGAACGACGTTCCGGGAGCATATCGAGGGCGGCAAGCCGGTGGTGCGGATTTACGTTCCCAGCATCGGAGGGATGTACACGTTTGAAAAAGGTGAGTGGGAGCTGACCCAACTGTTTAACGGACGGCGAAGCTACGAAGAGATCGCGGAGTTGTACTCGCAACAGAGCGGGATTCAGTACGACGTGGAAACGGTTCGGGAATTCGCGGCGAGCCTGGAATCGAGCGATTTCTGGTACAAGACGCCGCAGGAAAAAAACATCAAGCTGATGCAATTAAGCCGCGAGGAACGGCGAAAAAAACTGCAACAGAAAAAGAGCATTTGGGCGGACCTTTCGGATGTGGATTTTCCGGCCTTCAATCCGGACCGCGTCGTGACCTGGGTACACAACAAGACGCGATTCATTTACACGCCTTGGTTCACGATCGTCAGCGTGATTTCGGTGCTCATCAGCGTGGGAATCACCGTCGCTCACTGGCCGGAGATCCAGCGGGACACGGTGGAATTTTACAGCTTTGCGAACAAGACGTGGATCGACGTCGTGGCGCTCTACTCCCTGGGAATGTTCGTGGTGGGAGTTCACGAGTTTGCGCACGCGCATGCCTGCAAGCATTACGGCGGTCGAGTGCCGGCAATGGGATTTGCGCTGGTCTACCTTATGCCGGCGTTTTACACCGATACGACCGAAGGATTCGTTCACGGCACACATTACCAGCGGCTGATCATTTCCTTTGCCGGAGTCTGGTCGGAGATGCTTTTGTGTTCCATTGCCACACCGATCTGGTGGGGCACTCCGCCGGAAACATTGGCGCACAGCGGCGCTCATTTCATCATGATGATGACCGGGATCCTGGCGCTGGTGCTCAACTGGAATCCCTTGATCAAGCTGGACGGGTATTACATGTTGTGCGACCTGGTGGGGATTCAGGACCTGAAAGAGGACTCCACGGCCTACACCTCCGCCTGGGTCAGAAAACACATCTGGAGGTTGCCCGCTGAAGTGCCCTATATCCCGAAACGCCGGAGGTTGGGATTTGTGGTGTACGCGTTGGCCTCCGGCGCCTACAGCTACAGCGTGCTTTATGTTGTGGCGCATTTCGCGGGTAATTTTGTGCGGAATTTCAGCCCGGAATGGGGTTTTATTCCGGAAATCGGCGTTGCGTTCGTGATTTTTCGGTCCCGTATCCGATTACTGGGGAACTTTATGAAATTTCTCTACCTGGACAAGAAAGACATCCTGCTGGCGTGGTTTACGCCGAAACATACAGCCGTGGCCGCGGGCATCATTGCAATTCTGCTGGCGATTCCCGTCTGGAAAGAGTCGGTGACCGGAAAGTTTGTACTGGAGCCCGCGAACCTGGCAGTGGTGCGCGCCTACATGCCTGGAACGATCTCCAGAATCTATGTGCAAGAGGGAGATGTGATTTCACGGGGCGCGGCGTTGGCGACGCTGAAAAGCCTGCCTCTCGAGTCGAGGCTCAATGACGCAGGGACCCGGCTCCTGCTCGCTTCGGCGCAAGCCAAGGAAGCTGCGCGGAATTATCAGGGTTTTGGAAACGCGCTGATGGAACGCGAGCAGTCGACACGGCAGTATGAGCAATTGTCTGAGATGAACGCCGCCCTGGAATTGAGGGCGCCGATTTCGGGCACGGTGACGACCCCGAAAATTCAAGATCAATTGGGAGCCTACCTGAAAGCCGGGACCGAGTTTCTGGAGATTGCCGATCTGGCCCAGATGCGGGCAAGGATCTACGTTTCGGAGTATGAACTGTACAAGATTCGCCCCGGGGAAGAGGCCAGATTGCAATTTGAAGGTGCGATTCGGCGAAGTGCGGGAGAAGTAAGCCTGGTATCTGCCCGCCCGGTGAAAGTTCCTCAATTGGAAGAGCAGAGGGGAGAGGATGATTCGAGTTCCTCACGGCCGAGGCAATTCTTCTTCGTGGACATCATTGTCCCGAATCCGGAGCAGAGGTTGAAACCTGGCATGGCTGGGGTGGCGAGGGTGTATGCAGGCCGCCGAAGTTTGGGAGGAATGGCACTGGAGGGAATCAAGAACTTCTGGGGACGCAAGCTGTGGTGAAAAGAAAAAGGCTGCCACTTGGCAGCCTTTTTCCCGGTGATCGAAATTTTCGGTAAAGAGCGATTAGGCGCGTCCGGCCCGCAGGCTCTGGCGCTTCGTGGCCCTCTTGGACTGGCGCTTGGAGACAACCATCTTGCTCTGGCGCTTGGAAACGACCATCTTCGATTGACGCTTGCTGACGATGTGGGATGCTTCGGGGGCGACCGGGGCGGTGCTGGCAACATTGGCTTTCTTGGTGGTCTTGAGGGTGCTGATTAAGCTTTTCTTTTCGATAGACATGGCTGGGTAGCTCCTTAAATTTTTAATTTGTCCCGCAGACACTGACCAATAGTGCAGGTGGTGGGCCAAAGTGGCAGGTGGCCGGGCGAGATCGAGTTAGCACAGAAAAGAAAGAAGTTAGGGCAGTGCCGGCGGCGGGAGGGACCCCATGCCGGGTGAGAAATTTCCCCAATGGTCAAAAATTCACCGTTCATGGGTTAAAAATTAACCATTTCGCGCCTCTCCGGCCAGAGACTTGAGGCAGGCCGAAGAATGCCACCGGCGGGAACTGGCGTTCCCGGGGGTCAGTCGAGGTGGTGCTTGCGGCAGAGGTACTTCATGCGCTGCGGATCCACCTGAAGAAGCTGCGCGGCGGCGGATTTCTTTCCGCCGGTGCGGCGCAGGGCGGCATTCAGGTACGCGATCTCAATCTTTTCCATTTCGGCATCGAAATCCACACCCTGTTCGGGAATCAGGATGGCCTCCTGGCCGCTGGCGCTGTGATGGAGCAGGTGCTGCGGCAAGTGTTCCGGAGTGATGACGTGGCCGGGAACCATTACTACCAGCCGCTGGATCACATTTTCGAGTTCGCGAACGTTGCCGGGCCAGGTGTAGTCTTCGAGGATTTCCAGAACTTCGGGTTGCATGGTCTTGATGGGCTTTTTGGCGGCGGCGCTATAGATGCGAAGGAAATGGTCGACGAGAAGTGGAATGTCGCCATCGCGCTCGCGAAGCGGCGGGATGATGATGGGGACCACGTTGATGCGGAAGTAGAGGTCTTCACGGAAACGGCCCTTGCGCACGGAGTCTTCAAGATCTTCGTTGGTGGCGGTGATCAGGCGGAAATCAATTTTGCGGGTGGTGCGGCTGCCAAGGCGCTGCACGGCGCGTTCCTGGAGGACTCGCAAAAGCTTGCTTTGCAGGTTGGGATTCAGGGTGGTGATTTCGTCCAGAAAGAGCGTGCCGTTGTGCGCCGACTCGACCATGCCGGGTTTCGCGGAATCGGCGCCGGTGAACGCGCCCTTTTCGTACCCGAAGAGTTCCGACTCCATCAGAGTTTCAGGGAGCGCGGAGCAGTTCAGGCAGACGAAGGGATGATCGGCGCGGTCGCCGCATTGCACGATGGCCTGGGCGACCAGCTCCTTGCCGACGCCGCTTTCGCCGCGGAGAACGACGGAAGCACCGGTGCCGGCGACCGCTTCGACGGCTTGATAAACCTTTTGCATCGCGGAGCTGCCGCCGACCAGGCCGTGAAACGCGGCTTTGTTTTCGACTTGCTGGAGCAGCCGGCGGCCCTCGAGTTCGAGGGCGCGCTTTTCGATGGCCCGGGAGAGGACGATCTGCAACTCGGCATAATTCAAAGGATGAAGGAAGAATTCGTCGGCGCCGGCCTGGCTGGCTTTGAGAGGAATAGTGCGGCTGTTGGTCTGGGTGAAGGCGACGATGACGACGTCGTCGCGGATCTTGCGCATTTCGGCGAGCACGTCGAGGCCATCGGCCGGACCGTCGCCAATGCAATCGAGATTGAAAAGGATGGCGTGAAGGTCGGGGAGTTCCAAGGCGGATTTGATTTCATCCTCGCTGGAGGCCAGAGTGGTCCGGAACTGCGCACCGAGTTGCCTGCGGACTTCAGGGAAGAGCTGGTCGTCGTCGGTAATGACGGCGAGAGCGTAGCGTTCCGGGCTGAGGGCTGGTTCGGGCAATCGAATACGTTCCGTAGTTGAGTGTGAATTATAGGCGAGCGAGGGGGAACGAAAAAGATCAAAGTTGCGAGTGCCGCGGCGCATGAAGGCCGGGCCTAAATGAGGGCGTAAACCGAGCCGTCGGTGCTGGCGATGTAGAGGACGCCGCCGGAGAGCACGGGGGAGGCGTAGATGCCTCCGACGGTCATCAGGCGCTGAACGCCGACGACGATGTCATCGTAAAAGTCGCTGGCGTAAGCAGCCTCATAATTGGGACTGCCGTCTGGCTTGGTGTAGGTGGCGCCGTTTTTGCGCTGCCCGTCGGTGGCGAATTCCCAAGAAGGCTTTTGCGTAGCCAGATCGATGGTGATCAACTTTCCCGAGTGCGAGCCGATGTATAGCATGTTGCCGGCGATGGTGGGCGAGGAGAAAAACGGCCAGCCCAGGAATTTCAGGGAGAAGACGGTGGAGCCGGTTTTGGCGTCGAGGGCGTAGACGAGGCTGGTGTCGGAAGTGGCGAAGTACACTTTGCCGTCCTTAACGGACGGAGAAGAGATCACCCAGGAACCTTTATTGTTGAAGGCCCATTTCTTTTCCCCGGTGGCAGCGTCGAGGGCGTAGAAATTGGAATCCCGGCAGCCGAAGTAGACGATGCCGCCTGCGACAGAGGCGGAGGATTGGATGCCGACCTGATTGTAAATGTCGTGGTCTTCGCCGGTCTTAAAACGCCACTTCTGCTGGCCGGTGGCTGCGTCGAGCGCGTAAAACCAGGAATCCCAACTGCCGATAAAGAGGGTGCCGTTGGCAATTACGGGTGAAGCGTGAACGACGTCGCCGGTCTGGAATTTCCAGTGAAGGGCGCCAGTGGCGGCGTAGAGAGCGTAGACGTTGCCATCGCCGCTGCCGAAATAGACGGTGCCTTGCCACACCAGCGGGGAAGAAAGGAATACATCATAGGGGTCGGGCATGCTTTCCGCGGCGGGTTGGGAACCATGGATGTGTCTGGCGGTGAAGCGGTGTTCGCCGGCAGTCTGAAATTTCCAGCGGAGTTTGCCGGTGGCGGCGTCAAGAGCGTAGAACTTCCCGTCATAGCTGGTGAAAAAGACGGCGCCGTCAGCCGCTGCGGGGGAGGAAGTGATGCCGCTGCCGGTTTCGAATTTCCAATTTTGTTTTCCGCTGACGAGATCAAACGCGTAGAGGAAGTGGTCGGTGCTACCGAAGAAGATCGTGTTGCCAGCCACCGCGGGAGAAGAGAAAACTTTGCCTGGCGTCGTGAATTTCCATTTGAGCTGGGTGAACTTGGCGAGCGGCGGAGCGTCGTAGACGCCGGGATGTTCGGAGCCCCCACGGAAGGAAGATGAATCCGCAGGCACGGCAGCCGCAGGGAGAAGGCAAAGAACGGCGGATGCGAGAAGCGATTTCATGAGCACACCCTCTTGCCGGGGTTAGACGAGGTACAGGCATAAAGGTGTGCTAAACAAAAAGCCCCACCTTACGGCGGGGCTCTTTCATAGCAATTGAGATGTGGCTAGAACTGGAAGCGCAATCCAAACTGCATGATGCGCGGTGAATGGGCATGATCGAGAACCAGAAAGCCCGTGGAGGCGCAGGAGGGATCCCCGCCACTGTTGTTTGGCCCTCCGACACAGCTCATGGTGGTGGTCGCACCGGCACCGGACGCATTGATATTTCCACTGATGGCACTCAACTGGGTGTGGTTGAAGACGTTGAAGTTTTCCCAGCGGAATTCGAAGGCGTAGCGTTCCTTAAAGGCGAAGCGCTTGAACAAGCCGAAGTCAAAGTTGAGGCGGCCCGGGAGCGTGAGGTTGTTGCGGGATACCGTGCCGAAGGTGAGGCCGGTCGGAAGACTGAAAGCGGCGGGATTGTAATTAAGCACGCCGAAGACGCTTTGCGAGGCGACTTCATCCCGCTGCGCCTGGGTAACGGTGTTTGCATTGCCGACGATGAGCGGGAAGGACGAGAGGGTGCCGCCGCTGACGCCATTGGCCACACCCGCGTTGTCGCTGAAGGCGGTGCCGTTCGCAACTGTAAAGGGTGAGCCGGAGAGGGCGGTCGTGATGCCGGAAATTTGCCAGCCTCCGAGGAGTGTGTGCGCGGGTCCGGCAGACTTGAAAAACGGAAACGCGTAAACGTAGCTGAGCGTAAACGCGTGGCGTACATCGAAGTTGGAAGTGGCACGAGCCAGGTTGGGGTTCGAGGAATCCACGAACAGGGCGTCGTAACGGTCGGAAGAATTGTCGATGGAATGGCTGTAGGTGTAACTGGCGCTTAGGGTGAGATCTCCCACCGTGCGGCGCAGGGCGACTTGCAGCGAGTTGTAGATGGAGTTGGCGGAGTTGTCGATGCGAGTGATGCTGCCGTAGCCCTGGTATTTGCGGAAGTAGTTCGAGCCGTTGTTCCCACAGGCAATGAACAGATTCTGGAGGACGTGGGTGTCGGTAACGCCAACGGGCGCGGTGCCAAGCGTACCCTGGATGCTGGCGGAGATGGGCTGGCCGAAATTCGGGTCCGTGGAATCGGGGTTCGTCGCGATGCTGGCGCAATCGTTTGCCGTGATGGCGCCGAGATTATTGACCACATAAGGATTCTGGGCGGCTGGAATGGGCGTCAGTTGGTTCAGATCAAACTGCCGCGTCAGGTGCGTGCCCTTGCTTCCGACATAGGCGACGGAGAGCAGCACGTTTTTCGGGAACTCGTGCTCAAAGCCCAGATTCCACTGCTGCATGTAGGGCCACTGAACTTGATCCGGGATAGAGATGGCGCTCAGCGGGCTTGGGAAACTCTCAGAGCCGCCGGAACCCGCGATGGTGCCGTAGCCTTGCGTGGCACCCACCGAACCATTGACGGCAAGGGGAGAAGCGCTGAACTGGAGCGCTTCGGCGTTGGCTTCGTTGCCGTTCATGTGCTCGAAGAAGATTCCGTAGCCGCCACGGATGGCCCACTTGCCATCACCAAAGGGATCGTAGGCAAATCCGATGCGAGGGCCGGGATTGACCCATTTGTTCTTCATGCAGCCGGTCGTGCCACCTGTAACGCCGGGGATGGTGGGATGAGATTGGCCGCACTGAACCAGGCCGTTAAATAGAAATTGGCCGGGTCCGACATTCAGCAGTTGGCTGTTGTCGGGGTCACCAAGCGGAAAGAAGGAGGGCGCGGCGGATGCGTTGTAAGCGTTCGGCGAGAAACCGAATTCCTGATTCTGCTTTTCCTGGTAGCGGCCATAGATGCTCCAGCGCAAGCCGAGATTCAGGGTAAGTTTTCTGCTGACGCGCCAGTCGTCCTGGAAGAAAGGCTCGAGAATTTTGTAACGGTCATAATAATAGATATTTTTCTGGTCCTGAGCGTAACCTCCGACAGAGCTTACGAGCATGTCAGCGAAGGGATTCCCGGTGGTGAACTGGCTGTTGTTGGTGAAGGTGAGCTGCCCCTGCACATCAAGTGAAGAGGACTGATTCTTCTGGGCGGCAACAAAATAGGCGCCGAAGAACAGTGTGTGGTTTCGGACGATCTTGGTGACGGTATCGCGATAGGAGTAGGTGGGGTTGGCGTTTTTCCACGGGAAGTAACCTGTGTCCACGTCAAAGCCGCCGCCAAGAGCAACACCATTGGTGGCGCCAATCGAGAACGCCGGAATCTTGTTGCCGAGGCCGTTCGCGAAAAGCGGGACGAGATCGATGCCGCCCTGGGGGATGTTTACGGCGCTGTTGATGTTGCTCAGAAAAATGTGGTCATCGGTATAGCTGGCGACAAATTCGTTTAGAAGGGATGGAGTGAAGTTGGAAGTGAGCCGGGCAACGAAACTGGTAGTGGGGCCGGTGAAGTTGGTGTTGGTGTTGTCGAAGGTATTGTTGTACTGCCCCCAGAGTGGACCCTGGTTGATGGTGCCCCAGGTGTCGTGGATGTAGCGGAAGGTGAGGCGCTGATTCTCCGTCAGGTTGTGGTCAACGCGGATCAACTCTTCGCGCCAGTGCGTGGGATAGCTGGGATTGGCAACATACGAGGGCAAGGCATTTCCGGCAGCCTGCCCGCTCTGATAGCTACCGTTCACGCCGGCGAAATTATTGGCATGTGGGATAAGACCCAAGAGGGCTGCGGAAGTCGAGGAAAACGAAGTTGGCACAGTGTTGTTCAGAAAAGGGGTTCCGGCGGAATTGGGCTGCGATGGGCAGTCTGGGAAGGCGGTTGTGTCAAACGCCGCTCCGGTGTAGACGGGACAAACGTCGTTGAAATCGCCGCCGCGTTCAGCCTCGGAGGGCACGACCTGGCTGATGGTGTCGCCGGGCTGGATTTCGCGCCGCCACTCCTGCGACCAGAAGAAGAAAGTTTTCTTTTTATCGTTGTTGTAGAGGTGGGGAATAAAAACCGGGCCGCCGACGGTGTACCCCCAGTCGTGCTTCTTATAGCTGGGACGGGCGACGCCCTGGCCGCTGTTCTGCCAGGAATTGGCGTTGAAGAAATCGTTGCGGCCGTAGTAGAAGGCGCTGCCGTGGAACTGCTGAGTGCCGGATTTGGTCTCGACCTCAACCGTGCCGGAGCCGTTTTTGCCGTACTGGGCACCATAGTTGGAGGTTAGAACCTTGAACTCGGCGATGGCTTCCAGATTGGGGTAAACGTTCAAGCTGGTGTTGGAGCCGTTGTCCATGTTGTCGCCACCGTCGATTTCCCAATTGTTGTATTCGCCCCGGCCGCCGTTAATGCTGTAGACCGTGTTTCCGGCGATACCCACGACACCTTCATCCTGGCCGGTCTGATTAACCACGCCCGGGGCCAGAGTGATGAGCTGCGTAAAGTTGCGGCCGTTTAGTTCAAGTTGTTGAACCTGTTTGCCGGTGATGGTGCTGCCGATTTCGGAGGATTGGGTGTCCACCTGGGCGACGTTTTCGCCGGAGACGAGAACTTCCTCGTTGATGGCGCCGACGGTGAGAGTTACATCCACCCGGGCCTTTTGCGCGACTTCCAGAACAACTCCCCTGGCTTCAAACCTCTGGAAACCTTTTGCGGTGACAGTGATGTTGTAGGTTCCCGAGGGGAGTGCGGAGGCGACATAGACGCCCTCCCCATTGGTTTCCGTCGTGCGCGTCAAGTTGCCACCGGTGCTCGCAAGGACGACCTTTGCGCCGACGACGGCGGCGCCGGTTTTGTCGGTGACCGTGCCGCTGATTAAGCCGTTGGTTTGCGCGCCGGCCGGAGAAGTAATAAGCAGGAGGGCCAACAGGGCGAGTCCGACCAGAAAAGGTGGGAGATTGGACAACTTTGGATTCAGACAGTGGCTCTTCACGATGAGACCTCCACAAGATTGAACTTTCGAGAATTCCAGACAGTGGGGGAGGATGAACATGCGTCGGCCAGCGCGGGGCGACGGCGCGCGGCGCAGAAAACCAGCAATTTTCAAGAATTCCCCCGGTCCTCGACCCGACCGCAAAGCACCCGCAAACCAGCTATTAAATCGGATTAATAAAGGAAGATGATGCCCGTGTCAAGGATAAAATGGAGAGTGCCGGGAAGCGCGTTTCGCTTCAAGAGGCGTTCCAGTGGTTGAACGCGGACGGGAGAATAGCGGAGACTGTGATGCGATGCGACGATTTCTGACAATTCGAAGGATCCTTTTCTTGGTTGTTGCGGGAGTTTGCGGCGGTAAACTATACGGCTCGTCGCGTGAATCCTTGCGCGCGGAGACCGCCGCACAAGCAGCGGCACAGTCGAATGACACCAAGGAGTGGTTCACTCGGGGACAAGCGGCGTTGCAGAGCGGAAATCTGGATTCGGCGGAGAAGGCGTTTCGGAATGTGCTGGCCGCGGATCCGAATTCGGGGGGCGCGTACGCCAATCTTGGTGTGATCGAGATGCGCCGGAAGAATTGGGACGCGGCGCTGAAAAATCTGAAACGCGCGGAAAGGTTGTCGCCCAAACTGGCGGGCGTGCGGCTGGATATCGGGTTGGTGGAGTTTCGCCGCGGGAACTACGCCGATGCGATTGCGCCACTGCAATCGGTGTTGCGCGAGGAGCCACGTTCGGCGCAGGCGCGCTACCTGTTGGGAATCTGCCAGGTGTTTACGGACCGATTTCTAGAAGCGACAGAGACTCTGGAACCTTTGTGGCAGGAACGATCTAGCGACGTGATGTATCTCTACGTGTTGGGAATTGCGGCGAACAAGTCTGGGAAAAAAGAGCTGGATGAGCGGGCGATGAAGCGGATGCTGGAAGTGGGAGAAGGCACGCCGGAATTTCACCTGATTCTGGGGAAGGCGTACCTGCAACACCAGGAGTACGACGCGGCATTTGCGGAATTGCGGAAGGCAGAATCAGCGAATCCGGAATTGCCGTTTTTGCACTTTAATTTGGGGATCGCGTTTGTCGAGACCGGGGACGCTGCGAACGCGGAGACGGAATTCTTACAGGACAGCCGGATCGATCCCGAGTTGGCGGACAATTACTACCAATTGGCGAAGATTTACGCCCAAAAGCAGCGGGATGAGGAGGCGGTTCTGGCGTACCGGGAGGCGTTGAAACGCGATCCGCGGCGGGCGGGGGCGTGGTTCGGCTTGGCCAAGATTTATCAGAAGCAGGGAAAGTTTGCGGAGGGATTGAAGGCGGTTGAGGAGACGCTGAGGGTGGTGCCGGGAAGCGATAAGGCGCACTATTTGCGCGGGCAATTGCTAATGAAACTGGGACGGAAAGAAGAGGCGCTGGCGGAGTTTGCGAGCGCGAAGAAACTGATGGATGCGGATTTGGATAAGGACCGCGAGAAGTGGAGTGACAAGACGATTTCGAGTCCGGAGTTGACGCAGGAGAAAAATTAAGAGGAGGAGAAGAGTTCAACACAGAGTTCACAGAGGGGCCACAGAGGACACGGAGACAGAAGGGGATTAGAGAGGCGGAGATTCCCAGGGGCCGCGGGCTTTTTCGAGTTGGGCAGCTACGGCTAGGAGGAGTTCTTCTTCGTAGGGACGGGCGATTAGCTGAATGTTGATGGGGAGGCCCTCAGAGGATTGGCCCATGGGAAGAGAAAGGCCTGGGAAGCCGGCGAGATTGAGCCACTGGCAGAAACGCATGGTGTCGCGGTAGTTGTACGGATCGCCAGACCTGTAGTTGCCGTCGCCGTGTTTAAATGCCGGAGCCGTGGAAACTGCGGAGAGAAGAATAGGGACATCGCAGAGTTGGCGGAGGAGCGATGCGCGGACCAGGTCGCGGTCCACGCAGGCTTTCTGGAAGGACTCGAGAGTAACTTTCGGTTCGGCTAGCGCTACTTCGAGATACCCGGAAAACATTGGGCTGAGATCGGATTCTCTTCCCGTCGTGGATTGGCGAAACAAATCGGCGATTACCGGGCCAAAGAAAAACCACCAAAGTTCAAGAGCCTGATCCATTTTTTCCAATTTGAATGGTTCGACGCGGTGATTCAGATCGCAGAGAATTTGCGTTGCGCGCCGCAGAGTGGAAAGTGTTTCCGGCGTTGGCCGCCCAAGCTCGGGATTTTCGAGAATGCCGATACGGATGCCGCGGAGATCGGCGGAGGCAATTTCACGCACGGGAATTGGCGTGGAAAGCGCGTCGCCTGGATCCGGGCCAGCCATAACTGCGAAGAGAGCACGCAGGTCACCGACGGTGCGTGCCATCGGACCGACGACGCCGATCCAGCCGAAGGCTCCGGCCCCGGGAGGAAAGTGTCCCGTAGCCGGAATGCGGCCGGGGGTGGGCTTCAGTCCGCAGATGCCGCAGAAGTGAGCGGGGGTGCGGATCGAGCCACCGCCGTCGCTGCCGACCCCGCCTATCGAGCAGCCGGAAGCGATGGCCGCGGCTTCACCACCGCTGGAGCCGCCAGCGGAATAATCGGGATTCCACGGGTTGGAGGTTTTGCCGCTCAAGCGGTTGTCGGTCTCGTAGGCCATCAGGAATTCGGGCGTGTTGGTGTTACCGAGGAGGATCGCGCCGGCGTTTTCCAGGCGAGAAACGAGGGTTGCATTGGTAGCGGGAATGTAATCCTTGCGGAGAAGAGAGCCCGCAGGGCAGGGCCAGCCGGCGACATCAAGGGAGGATTTTACGGTGAGGGGAATTCCTTCGAGGGGGCGAAGAGTTTCTCCGCGCGCCAAGCGGGATTCAGAGTCGCGGGCCCGGGCGCGGGCGGATTCGGCATCAATGTGGACGAAAGGATTCAGTTTAGGCTGGATCTGTGCGATGCGGTCAAGGTGTGCGGCAATGAGTTCGACGGGAGAAATTTCCTTGCGGCGAAATTGTTCCAGGGTTTCGGCGATGGAGGAATAAAAGGGTTGGGCCATGGGCTACGAAAGAAAGGTAATGGGGCGATCCGGATTGGTCAAGGCGAGCGGGAGCAGCGAGCGGAAATCCGCTATAAAATCGGTTGACGATAAGGTTGGCAGCCAAGAGAATCGGACGGAGCATGAAAGCTAGTTGGTATTTCACGGGTGGCGCGACCGGAAGGAATTTTCCCGAATGAAAGTCAGGCACTGGGGTTCGCGGCGAGGGTTCTGGATCGCTGGGCTGGTGGTGTTGCTGCTGCCAACATTTGGGATTTTCGCGGCGCACTGCGGTGTTCAGACTGCGAATTTGAGCGCGCCAGCGACGCCGAGCAGCCAGAAGAAATCGCCGGCTGGAGATGCGCTTCGGCTGAACACTTTGGGTGTGGCGTACCTGAATCAGGGGAAGGCCGCGGAGGCGCAGAAATATTTTGAGCAATCGCTGGCAGCCGATCCGGAATTTGTGTTGGCAAGAATGAATCTGGGAATCGCGTTTCTGGCGCAACAGAAGATCGAGCCGGCGCGAGCGGCGCTGCAAGAAGCGACGGAAAAATCGCCGGACAATCCGCGCTCCTGGTACAACCTGGGGCTTGTGTACAAGGACGCAGGCGATCCGGCGAAGGCGATTGCGGCGTTCCAGCGCGTGGAGAAGCTTGTGCCAGAGGAGCCGGACGCCTTTTATTTCGAAGGTTATTTGAATTCGCAGCTACAGCAATATGACCAGGCGGTTCCGGCGTTTCAGACCGCGCTAAAGCTTTCGCCGTATCACGCCTCGGCCCAATTCGGTTTGGCGCGCGCCTATCAGAGAAAGGGCGACACGGAAGCGGCGCGCGAGGGGATGAAGAGATTTCAGAAAATTACGGCAGATCATCTGGGGATTCCCTTTGGAGCGGGTTACGGCGATCAGGGAAAGTTTTCACTCGCGGAGTTTGTGGCGGGAGGCGAGACCAGTGTTCCAGCCGAGATTGCGGTGCGCTACGAAGTTGCGCCGCTCCAAAAGCTGACCAACGGTGCGGGAAAAAGTTCGGAGGATGCGGCCGGCAAGAATGGCGCTTGTTTTCTGGATATTGACGGAGATGGGAAAACGGATCTGTTTTTGGTGGGAACGGGAAGTGGAAAGAGCCAACTGCTGCGCAATTTAGGTGGCGGGCAATTTGAAGATGTCACAGAAAAAGCGGGGTTGGGTGCAGTCGGCGCTGGTTACGGATGCGCGGCCGGCGACTTTGACAACGACGGGAAGACGGACCTGGCTGTTTGCGAAGTCGGCGGAGTGCGGCTGTTCCACAACGAAGGTGGCGGAAAATTCGCGGATGTCACGGAAAAAGTCGGAATTCATCGCAACCGGGGATGCGTCTCCCCGGACTTTGTGGACTACGACCATGATGGAGACCTGGATTTGTATCTGACATTTGGGGCTGGCCCTTCAGAAGGGAAACAAGCGCGCAACGTTTTGTGGCGGAACAATGGGAATTCAACCTTTACGGACGTTTCGGAGGAGACTGGCCTTGGGGTTGTTGCTACGGCGGCAGGAGTGGTCAGCTCGGATTTCAACAATGACCGGGCGATTGATCTGGTGCTGGCCGGCGGCGAGGGCGGCGCGGCGATTTACCTGAATCCGCGCGAAGGAAAGTTTGCAGAGTTGCCCACGATTGATTTTGCGAAAGAGAAGCTGCCACCGGCGGTGGGAGTGGTGGCGTTTGATTTCAACAAAGATGGATGGATGGATCTGGCGTTCACGCACGCGGGCGCGCCGGGGATTTCATTGTGGAGAAACGTAGAAGGGAAGCGGCTGGAACGCGTGGCGCTGCCGGATTTTGGGTGGAAGCGAGGGTCGGGAATTGCCTGGGTGGACTACGACAATGACGGGTGGCTGGATCTGGCGGCGTTGGGAGAAAGAGCGGAAGGTGGAGAGATTCGCGTGCTGCGGAATCTTGGCGATGCAGGCTGGGCGGACGTGACGAAGAAACTGCACCTCGACGGAGTGAAACTGAAGGAGCCGCGCACGCTAGCAGTGGCCGATTTGAAGAACGATGGGAGCCCGGATCTGGTGGTAACCCAGGCGGGCGGCGAAACTCTGGTGCTGCAAAACGTCGGCGCTAACAGGAACCACTGGATGCAGATTGATCTGAAGGCGCTGAACGACAATAAGAGCAGCATCGGGACGAAGCTGGAGATTTTTGCTGGCGGCCTTTATCAAAAGTGGGAAATTGCTGGAGCTTCCGGATTTCTCGGCCAGAACGGGCCGGGGTTGCTGGTGGGACTGGGGAAGGAAAGGTCGGTGGATGTGGTGCGGCTGTTATGGCCGACGGGCGTGCCGCAGGATGAAATCAATTTGACGAGCGGAAAAACGCAGGAGATTGCCGAGCTCGACCGGCGGGGAAGTTCGTGTCCGATCCTGTTTTCGTGGAACGGGAAAGAGTACGAATTTATTGCGGACATGATTGGGCCGGGAGTGGTGGGGCACTGGGTGGCGCCCGGCGAGCGGGATGTGCCGGACCCGGACGAGTATTTGAAAGTTGCGGGGAAAAGCGTGCGCGAAAAGAACGGGCGACTGAGTTTCCGGTTCATGGAGCCGATGGAAGAGACGGTTTACCTGGATCAGGTGCGGCTCCTGGCAGTGGATCACCCGTCGAACGTGGAAGTGAATCCGAACGAGCGATTTGTAAGTGCGCCGCCGTTTCCGGAGTTCCGCGTGATCGCCACACAGAACGCGCGTGTGCCAGCGGGGGCGTGGGATGACCAGGGCAAGAATGTTCTGCCTTTGCTGGAGAAACGCGACAGGAAATACGTGACGGAGTTCGAAGGCCTGCCGTTCGCGGGATTCGCGAAATTACACTGGATTGAACTCGATTTGGGCAAGTGGGACGCGGCGGAACCCCTTCGGCTTTTGCTGGACGGATACACCGACTATTTCACGGCGACTTCGATGTATGCCGCAGACCAGGCGGGGATCAAAGTGATCGCGCCGTATGTGGAAGCCCAAGACACGCAGGGGAATTGGAAACGCGTGGTGGACGATATGGGATTCCCGGCGGGGCTGGCACGGACGATGGTGGCGGACCTGACGGGGAAAGTTCCTGCGGGCACTCGACGCATCCGTATTGTTTCGAATTTGAAAATTTATTGGGATGCCGTGCGGATTGACCAGACGCCGCGGGTGGAAGGTATCAAAGTCGAGGAAGTGCCGCTGGCCACGGCTTCGCTTGCTTTCCTGGGCTATCCGAAAGAGATACGGCTTCAGCCGACGAGCGACACCGTGTATTCATATTCGCATCGCAGTCCGACGGGTCCGTATGCGCGCGCTGCTGGAAACTACACGCGATATGGCGACGTCAAAAATCTTCTCGGGTCGGCCGACGACAAGTTCGCGGTGTTTGGATCGGGTGAAGGAGTGGAATTGGAGTTTGATCCAGCGGGTTTGCCGAAACTTCCCGCCGGTTGGACGCGTGATTATTTTTTCTATGCAAATGGATTTGAGAAGGATTTCGATTTTTATGCCGCGTATGCGTTCACGGTGGAGCCTCTGCCGAAGCACGGACTGGTCTCCTATCCCTACGAGGCCGGGAAAGAGTATCCGCTGGACAAAGCACATTTGAACTATCAATTCGAATACAACACGCGATCACGATCCGACCGATTGCCGGGGAATTTGCGGTACACCTATCCCGCGCCGGATTGAGGAGCAGTCGATGGGCAGAACCGGGGTTGTGACGATTCGAGACGTCGCGCGGGAGTGCGGCTTCTCGGCATCCACGGTTTCGATCGTGCTGAACGGCGCGCCGTTGTCGCGCTACATCCCCGCGGAGACAAAAGGAAAAATCGAGACGGCGGCGAAGCGGATGGGTTACCGGCCGAATCCGCTGGCGCGATCGCTGCGAAGCCAGCGGTCGAACATCGTTGGCGTGATGGTGATCGACATCACGGATCCGTTCTGCACGCCAATTCTGCGCGGGCTGGAGAATGCCCTCTATCAGGCGAGCTATCTGTCACTGCTGGCGGATGCGCACAACGAACCGCACCGCTTCGAGCGGTACCTGGAGATGCTGCTGGACCGGAGAGTGGAAGGCCTGGTGGTGATCGCAAACTGGCTGGTGACGGACATCAAGCTACTGGCGGACTTGACCGAATGCCAGGTGCCGACGGTGATCGCCGGACGAAGTTTTGAAAATCATTCGGTCAGCACAGTCTCGGTGGACAACGAAAACGGCGCGAGCCTGGCGCTGGAGCATCTTTACAAGCTGGGGCACCGGGAAATCGCGTTTTTGCGCGGACCGAAAGCGCTTTCCAGCAGTGGGCAACGATGGAAAGGAATCCGGGCGTTTGCGCAATCGACTGGATTGAAGCTTGATTCGAAGAAAATTCTGGAGTTGCCGGAATCGCTGGATCCAAATTCGAGTTTTGAGGCTGGGGCGCAATTGACGGGGGAATTTCTGCAAAAAGGGAAGCCATCGTTTACGGCGTTGATGGCCTACGACGATATGACGGCTTTGGGTGCTTTGCGGGCGCTGAAAAAAAAAGGATTGCGGGTGCCGGAGGACTGCTCGGTGGTTGGATTTGATGATGTGGCGCAGGCGGGTTTGTCCGTGCCTTCGTTGACCACGGTGCGGCAGCCGATGGAGGCGATGGGCAGCCTGAGCGCAGGAATGGTGCTCGAAGCAATCAAGGCGATGGATGAGAAGCAGGATGTACCGGTGGTGCGAAGAAAGATTCCGGCGGAGTTGGTGGTGAGGGAATCGACCCGCGCATTGAAATAGAAAACTGAAATAGCAAACCGAAAAAGGAAAGCGTTAACAGTGCGGCCATGGATGGGCAAACGCCGGGGGCAGAGGAAGCCTGCCGTTCACAAGAGCGCACACGACAAGCACTGGTTACCGAGACTTGACCGGCAGTTATTTGGGAGTGGAAGTGAAGGCGTCCGGGGGATCCAGATAGCCTTGTTGCCAGAACGCCTCATTTTTCAAAGTACCTGCGGCGAATTTTTGGATGTTGGAGGAAGTTGCGGCGGCGATGCCGCCGTCGGCAGCGTCGAAGATTACGACAACACCCTCGGGCGCCGGATTTGCAGCGGATCCTTCACGAACTCCCTTGTCAAAAAGCGCGAGGCAGTAGTTGAGGCGCGCGGTTGCGCCAGTTTCTTTCGGATTTTGCTTGAGCGGTTGCACCGTATAGATTTTCACCTTCTTGCCCTTGAGCGGTGCCCAGCTGCCGGGAAAATCTCCATTTTCTTCTCGCTCAATGCGAAACCCGGGGAACTTCGCTTCCGGACCCGGCACTGCAGCCTGCAATCTTGCGGCGAGGTTTTCGGGCAGATCTACAGCGCTTTTGCGAAGGTAACCCCGAGAATCGCCCGAGATAGAAACGTGAATCCACTCTCCTTCGGCATCGAGAAATTCAAATTCGTCGTTGGCGGCAGCTTCGAAAAGCACACGCGAGGTTTCAAGATTTTTGGAGTAGACAGGGGTGCCCGACTTCCTGACTACCAGCAGATTGGTCGGATGGGCCTGGCTGCGCTTGATTTCCTGCAGGTTCTGGAGTTCGGCGGTGAGCTGCTGAACGCGCTTTTCTCCAGCGATGCGCTGGTTGCGGAGCGCGGCGACTTCGTCGGGCGGTTGAGCGGTTTGCGGCAGCGGCGCAGCCATGGTTGCGGCACTGCGTACGCCCGAAAAATCGAGCTTGGGTTGCGGAGCTTGCGGAGCGTTGGAGGCCGGGGAACTTGCGGGGATGGACTTGCCAGTAAGTTTCTCCTCGAGGCGATCGAGAAAGTCGAGTTCGAGGCGGCCGTTGGAGGGAAGGACCTGGTAGCCGGATTTGGTGACGTCGCGGTCGGCGTACCACGCCGTGATCTTGGCGGAAAGGCGAACGATGGTGCTGCCGGCGTCGCCGGGGACGAGTTCGATTGAGAATTGGTAGAAGCCGCGCTCGTAGCGGTCGAGCGGATTGTCGGCGCGAGCGACAAAACCATCGAGGACAGGAAGTTTCTGGCCAGAGTAGGCTTGCAAATCCTTCAGGGCTTGCTCGATTTGAGGGCGCGGTGTAGAGAAACTCTTGGCGTAGGGGATGGATTGGGCGCGAGTCTCGTTGGCAAAAGTTGCGAGGCAGAAAAAGGAGAAAAGAATCCGGACCGAGCAACACTTGAGAATTTTCAAGGCAACTGCTCCAGGCGTTCCTGCGGCAGCCATCCACGCTGGCCTTCGGGCGTTTCGACACCGAGCCAGTGCGGCGTGACGATCAGGATGACGACATCGGTAAAGGCAGAGAGGGTCTTCAGACTGGCCGCGGCTTGAAACGGAGCTGCTTTCAACTCGGCGCCGGGCGCTTTGACGCGGCGCTCCAGTTCGTGGTGTAAGGCACCGACCTGTTGCTCGAGATCTTTTTGCGAGGATTCGGCATTTTGGACACGCGTGGTTTCGTCCTCGTGCTGGCGGATCAGCGATTGCCGGACGAGTTCGGAGCTGGTTTCGCGGCGCCTGGCGTCGGCGGCCTGCGCGGCGGCTTCCTCCAGCGCCTCAAGCTGGTCTTTGATCTCTTTCATTTCGCTTTTTTCGACGGTGCCATCGGAAGCATGAACAACGCGATGGCCGGATTCCTGATAGACGGCGTCGATTTTGACGCGGGTGCGGTTGGCATCAACGGGAATCACGATGTAGCGAACGGCGATGGTGCCCTGATCTCCGGATTCGAGGAAATGGCGGGGAGCAATGGCGTTTTTTCGAATTTTGAAAAAGACCTCGCCGGGGCCCTCCCAGGGATCGAAAAGAGGAGTCGAGTCGACTGCTTCGGCGCCGGTCAAGATAGGTTCTTTGTCGAAGACGAGTGTGCCGTGAATAATTTTGTCGCCGGCAACGGCGAGGACAGACTGGCGAACTTCCACAAGGGAAGCCGGGAATTCGCGAACGACGCCCGGAGTGGTGAGAGAGTCGCGGGAAACAACGGCCGACGGCAAAAGAAGAAGGACAACGGCTAAGAGCAGCACCAAAAATGCACTGGGTGAAACTCGAAGGCCGAGGTGAGGGCAGTCTGGTTTTTTTATCCACATTTTTGATCTAGCCAATGTGTTACTCCCAAGTCCCGTGCTGTGTCAAATCCGGCTTCACACTCAGGAAAGGGTTGGGGCATCAAGCAGCACGGTACCATGACCAGTGTGTTAAAGAATTTTTCAAATGCACCTAAGAAATCGCTTGCATTCATCTCGAAGGTGGGAGTAGCATCCGCATCGGTTCAGGGACTGGACTTCGCGCGAAGCTCTCTTGACGGAGAGGCGATGCGCGAAATTCAGGAATTTGGTTTGGAGCGATTCGGCTAAATGTGGGAGTTGGCGCTGTGGGAGCGCCAGCGGTCTGCATCGCCTGCATACACACGTTCCAAATTCCCTTCACCCAAATCTGGACGCAGTCCAAACGCGTTGTCTGCTCAGCGTTTCTCCGAACGTTTATGAGGAGGCAGTATGGATGGTAGGGGTGGTAGTGGGGTTAGCGGGAAAGCGACCCGGGCGTCAAGAAGGTTGCTTTACTTCGCAGTGGTCCTCGGCATTTTCCTCTTCAGTTGCACCCAAGCAGGTGCGTTTCCAGCCTTTGCACGAAAATATGGCCTGCCATGCTCGTCATGCCACGAAGGATGGCCAAAGCTGAGCCCTTTCGGGCAGCAATTTAAAGACAATGGCTATCAATTAGGGAATGACCGCGACGCCCCGATCTTTCAGCAGGCAGCCTATTGGCCTGTTGCATTCCGAACCACGCCGAATTGGCATCTGGAAACCGCCAATCACGTGCCAGTTGATAATGGGACGGTTGCGGATGTGAAGACGTCGGGTTTTGATTATACCGGCCTGGATATACTCACGGGCGGAACTCTAGCCAAGAACTTCAGCTTCCTGTTCGTGCCATCTTCGGACGAATTGGGGGCGTTCCACATCGAATCGGCAAACGTCCGCTTCAGCAATATTCTCAACTCGACCTGGTTCAACCTTAAGGTCGGAAAATTCGAATTGGATAACCTGCTATCAGAGAAGCGCATTCTGACGCTTTCTGGCAATGGCGGGTTCTATCAGAATTACCATTTCCAGCCGATGTATCAGCCGGGAGTTCCAGAGACTTATGTGTTTGGCATCGGCGACAACCAACTGGGTGTCGAATGGATGGGGCACTCGAAGAATGACCGCACGCGGCTCTCCGTATCGGTGCTGTCACCCACCGACGGAAATCCGGACTTCCAAACCGGCGCGGGCGCGGGTGGAGTAACCGGCGCCGGAGGTGCAGCCGGACGGACCTATGATGTGTATGTAGCGGGCAGCCAGGCTTTTGAAGTAAAAGGGCTGGGTTTGCAGCGCGTTGGCGCATTCGCTTATTTCGGGCACGCGCCGACATTCTCCCGGTTCACCAGCGGCGGAGTGGACATACCCGGCTCGGGGATCGGAAACGAGCCTTACTACCGCGCCGGGCTGATCGGCATGTGGTACGTGAAGAAATTTGATTTCACTACCATGTACTTCTACGGCCACGACAGCGCGTTCCTCGCTTCCAGCACGCCTTCTAATTCTCCAACAGGCTTGCCACCCGGCACTCGGGCCCCGACATGGAACGGCGGATTGATCGAGACGCACTATACCTACAGCCCGCAATTGATCTTCATCAACCGCTATGAACTTGTCCGCATGTCGCAGCAGGCGTGGGTGGGCGACCCCAACACCCCGGGATCCCCTCCCCCGAATCCGGGGAACATGGGCAACATTGACGCCCTGACCTTTGGCATCCGCTACTACCCGTTCATCAATACCCGAGCGGGCTTTGCCTTCCACAACGAATATTCCATCGTCTGGCAACGCAACAGCCAAATTTCGCCCGTGACTCTGGGCCCGATCGGCCTGACCAGCGGCAGCTTGCTGTTCGGGTTTGACTTCGCCTTCTAAGGGAGAAAATCATGCGGAGAATCCATTTCACAAAGATTGCTCTGAATCTCCTTCTGGTGAGTGCGCTGCCGGTGGCGGCGGGCGCGCAGCAGATGGAATCGCACATTGGAAACGTGACCGGGCACGCCGAGCCGGGCAAGGCGCTCTACTACCGCTATTGCTGGGGATGCCACGGAGCCCGGGGCAACGGGGACGGCGAAAACGCGCCATACTTGAACATCCTGCCGCGCAACTTTGTGGCCGGAACTTTCAAGTGCCGCTCCACGCCGACGGGCACTCTGCCTCTCGATCAAGACCTCTACAACTCCATCGAACGCGGATTCAACTTTACGAACATGCCCAGTTGGATCGCGTTGACCGTGGAGGAACGCGCTAACCTGGTGGCGTTTATCAAGACGTTTTCACCGCGCTGGAAAGCGGAAAAGCCGGGCGATCCGATTCAAATTCCCGCGGAACCCGCGTTGACCGTGGCCAGTATTCAGCACGGAAAAGAACTTTTCCAGAAGCTGGAATGCTGGAAGTGCCACGGAAACGAAGGGCGCGGGGACGGACCCTCGGCTTCCACGCTAACGGACAGCAACGATCAGCCCATCCGTCCGTACAACTTCACTTCGGATAACCGGTCGAAGTGCGGACACACGAACCAAGACCTCTACAAGATTTTCATGACCGGCCTGGACGGCACGCCGATGCCGTCGTTCGCCGATGTGATCAAGCCGGAAGACGCGTGGGATCTGGTGCACTTTTTGCGCACCCTGCAGTACAACAACAAAAGCCCCGAGCTGACCTTGTGGCTGGGCACCAAGGAAGGCGCTGCGATCGTTAACGCTCAGAAAGTAGCAAACACAAACACCGGATCGGGAATCAATCCCTAGCCGGTTGGGGTATCAGACAAGAGGGAGGTCGGAAATGAGCATGAAACATCTAGTAGTCGGGGGAGTGGTGTTGCTGGCGGCTTCCGCTGTGGCGTTTGCCGGTCCTGGCGGCGGCACCATCAGCGGCAAGGTGACGTACGAGGGGACGCCCGCGAAGATGAAACAGATTGACATGTCCAAAGAACCGTCTTGCGCAAAAATGTACACCACGCCTCCAGTGGTTGAGACCGTGGTGACCGGTTCGGGAAACAGCCTGCAGGATGTGGTGGTGTACATTTCGGCCGGTGCCCCCGACGAAGCGGCCCCGTCGAACGCCGCCGTATTTACGCAAAAGGGCTGCCGCTACATTCCGCACGTCCTGGCGTTTGAAGTGAACCAGGAACTGAAGATCGTCAACGAGGATCAAACCTCGCACAACATCCACCCACTGCCAAAGGTGAACCGCGAGTGGAACAAATCGCAGCCCCCGGGAACGCCGGCAATCAGCGAGAAATATGACAAGGCGGAATTTATTCCCGTGAAGTGCAACGTGCATCCATGGATGCACGGCAATTTCGCCGTTATGAAGAACTCCCACTACGCGATCACGGGTGACGGTGGATCGTTCAGCCTGGCCAATTTGCCTCCTGGCAAATACACGGTCACGGCCTGGCAGGAGTCCTACGGGGATCAATCGCAGGAAGTGACGATCAGCGGCAACGAAACCAAATCCGTGAACTTTGTCTTCAAAGCCAAGCCCTATTGATGCGGGGCCTGGCAGTTCACCATGGATGATCATCAACTCGCGTACCAAGCCAATGCAACGGAGCGCCCTTGAAGTGGGCAGAGGCGGAGAGCTATGGGCAAATTTTTTGCGATAACTATCGTTGTGATCGCGATCCTGTCGGCGATTCCCATCGTCACGCACATGTGGGAAGCTCCGGCGGACATCTCGACTCACGGCCATTTGATCGATGAGCAGATGTCGGAAACGATGGCGGAAGCGGGAATCTCCTTTCTCGCCGCGCAACTCCTGTTGGCGTTCTTTGTGTGGCAATTTTCAAACCGCGGCACGGAGGCGAAGCTCAAGAGCTTTCCAGGCGGAGCCAAGGCGCTGGTGATTGCCGCGCTGCTGGTGGTGGGAATCGAAGTTATGGCGCTGGGAGTCTTCGGCGTGAAGGCCTGGGCCGGCGTCTACCTCACTCCGCCCTCGGCGGATGCCATGCCGATCCAGGTGCAAGCAGGGCAGTTCGCGTTTTATTTTCGCTACCCCGGTCCGGATGGGAAGTTCGGGGCTTTGCACCCGGAGCGGATTAACGAGGGTTCGCAGGAGTTCTTCGGCCTCGACAAGGAACATGACGTGGACTCACGTGACGACGTCGTGACCGCGGAGATGGCCATCCCCGTCAACAAGGAAATCCATCTGCTCATGCATGCCAAGGACGTCGGGCACTCCTTTTTTGTGCGGGAATTGCGGGTACAGCAGGATTTCGTCCCCGGGCTGGATGTCTCCCTGCACTTCACGGCAACGAAAATCGGCAGATACGAGATTGTGTGCACCCAGCTTTGCGGCCTGGGGCATTACAACATGAAAGCGTATCTCGACGTGCTGTCCAACGACGATTTTAACGAATGGATGAAGAAACAGACGGCGTTGCAGTAGCTCTTCCCGTCGCAGGCGAGCGGCGAGCGGACAAACTTTATTTGAGGTGAGCAGAAATGCACGACACGTCAGCCCATGCTGTGCAGCACCAAGCGCCGACAAGTTTTCTTCGCAAACACGTCTTCAGCCTGGACCACAAGGTCATCGGCAAACAGTATTACGCGCTGGCACTGGTGGCCGCACTTGTCGGCATGGCGCTCTCCTGGATCATGCGCATCCACCTGGGATGGGCAAATGCGGCGATTCCGGGATTGCATGCGCTGTCTCCAAACGGAGCACCCGGCGGCGTACTGACTCCGGAGTATTACCTGCAATTGATGACTATGCACGGCACGATCATGGTTTTTTTCGTGCTGACCACCGCGCCGTTCGCCGCGTTTGGAAATTACTTCCTGCCGATTCAGGTCGGTGCGGAGGATATGCCATTTCCGCGGTTTAACATGATGTCGTTCTGGGTGACGTTCACCGCCTTTCTCGTCCTGGTTGCTTCCTTTTTCCTCGGCGACGGCCCGACCCTTGGCGGCTGGACGCAGTACGCGCCGCTGAATGCGATCGGTTCCGCGTCAGGACCGGGCCAGGGCTTGGGCGTTGTCCTATGGATGACTTCGATCGCCCTGTTTTGCATTGGCCAGTTGCTCGGGTCATTGAACTTCATCACCACCACGCTTGACCTTCGCGTGAAAGGAATGAGTCTCATGCGGCTGCCGATCAGCGCGTGGGCATGGTTCATTACCTCCTGCATGGGGTTGACGGCGTTTTCCGTGTTGATGCCCGCCTGCATTCTGGTGATCCTGGACCATGTCGCGGGGACGAGTTTCTTCGTCGCCTCGGGCCTGGTTCTCAACGATCAAGTGGTCCCGCATTCGGGCGGCTCGACGTTGCTCTGGCAGCACCTGTTCTGGTTCTTTGGACATCCAGAGGTCTACATCGCCATCGTTCCTGGCATCGGCATTGTTTCCCACATCCTGATCGCCAGCATGCGCAAACCGATGCTCAGCCAGAGAGTGTTGATTTACTGCATGGGAGCGCTTGCCGTCCTCAGCTATATGGTTTACGGCCACCATATGTTTGTCAGCGGGATGAATCCGGTCTCGGCGTTGGCATTCTCTTTCCCGACGCTGGTGATCACGATCCCGGCCACAATCACTGTCCTGATCTGGGTGTTCAGCCTTTATGGTTCGCGGTTGCGCATCAATTCAGCCTCTCTTTTTGCGCTGGGCTTTATTTCGATGTTTGTCAGCGGCGGAGTCAGCGGATTCTTCCTGGCGCAGCCCTCGATCGACATCCTGTTGCATGCGACATACTTCGTGGTGGGGCATTTCCACATGGTGATGGGCGTGGCCGCGATGTTCGGAATCTTCGCGGGCACTTATTTCTGGTTTCCCAAGATGAGCGGAAGGATGATGAACGAGACTTTGGGCAAGGTTCATTTCTGGCTCAGCTTCGTGGGCACCTACTGCATCTTCATGCCATTCCATTACCTGGGCATTGCCGGAAACATCCGCCGCAACTCGACATTCGTATTTGACTACGTGCAGCCGCTGATTCCCGTGCACCGCTGGATCACTGTAGCCGCTCTGATCACGGGTGCCGCCCAACTGGTTTTTCTCTACAACCTGATCCACAGCCGCTTCTGGGGCAAGCCCGCGCCGGATAATCCGTGGGAGGCGACTTCGCTCGAGTGGAGCACGGCGACACCCCCGCCCTGGAACAATTTTGGGGGAAATCATCCCGTGGTCTATCACGATCCGTATCAATACGGCGTCGAGAGTTCCGTTGGCGACTATGTGATGCAGGCTTCGCCGGAGCGGGTAAAGACGGATCACGAAGAGAAATAGCTCGCGAACATCCACCGAGGAAGATGGCTGGGGGAGACCAGCAACTTATGGCAACTACGGTACACGAACCGCCGAAATTGGATCCGCGCCGAATGCCCGATTCCGGAAACGGAGGCGGAGGAAACTTGGTTCCTGCTGGAGGTGATCCGCGTCTGGCGCTGGACTATTCGCCGCCGCCGTCCTCGACCGCGATCTGGGTGGTGATGTTCGCCATTTCTATGATGTTTGCGGCGTTTACCAGCGCCCTGGTGGTTCGCAAGGGTTCTTCGCTCGACTGGCGAACGTTTCAGCTGCCTTCGATCCTGTTCTTCAACACCGCGATACTCTTCGCCAGCAGCATCACACTGGAAGTTTCGCGGCGGCGCATCGCTAAATTTATGGGCAACCTCCAGGCTCAAGTGGAAAGCCCGGCGCGCTGGTTGTACGTGACGCTGTTCCTGGGAATATTTTTTGTGGCCGGTCAGTATGTGGCGTGGTCGCAGTTGCGGGCCGGAGGGCTTTATCTGGCCACCAATCCCAGCAGTTCCTTTTTTTATGTGTTGACGGTCACCCACGCGCTGCACGTGCTTGGGGGCCTCTGCGGGCTTCTTTATGTGATTCGCAAGTTGGGTAAGTCGACGCTGCGGCGCAGCACGCTGACGGCGACGGCGCGCTACTGGCATTTCATGGACCTGCTTTGGGTGTACCTGCTGTTGCTGCTTTGGATGAAGCTCTAAACGATTCTGGAATCAGGAGGCACCGTGAGCCAAGCGGATTCGACAATGGAAGGACACGCGACAGGCCTGACGGTAGGACCGGCGTTTTCGATTCCTACAAAAAAACTGGCAATGTGGCTATTCATCATAGCCGACACGATGACTTTTGCCGCATGCCTGGTGGCCTATGGCTTCCTGCGAAACGGGTCGGCGGATTGGCCCCGGCCGTTCCACAGCATCACCAACGTTGCGCTGATGACGTTGATACTTCTGACCAGCAGTTTGACCATGCTGATCGGTTTGCGCTCGGCGCGGGCGGGCGACAAAGCCGGAGCGTTCCGCTGGACGATGATTACCGCGGTGCTGGGGATTCTCTTTGCGCTGTTGCACGTCCGGGAATGGCTCGGGCTGATTCATGAGGGCATGACGCTTTTCAAGAATCCGTGGGGCAACGGGCTGTTCGGCGCATCCTTCTTCAGCATCACCGGCTTGCATCTTTGCCACGTTACCGGCGGAGTGATCGCGCTGCTGGCGGTGGGCGTGCGGTACCGGGGCGGCCGCTACAATGCGGACGACATTGAAGTATTGGGGCTGTACTGGCACTTTGTGGATCTGGTCTGGATGTTCGTGGTGCCGTTGGTCTACTTGTTGAATCTCGCGCACTAAAGAATCGAAAACTCGAGAGCAACACGCGGAGGAAGCTACGATGGCGACAGCGGAAACGAGCAAGAGCGGGGGAATCGGCAAAGACCTGGTGGTGTATGCCTGCCTGTTGGCGTTGGCGGGCTTTCAATTTGCGATAGCGTACCAGCATCTTGACGCTTCGCAGATGTTGGTGCGGATGCTGGCGGTCGCGATTGTTGAAGCGGGGCTGGCTGTCCTGTTCTTCATGCATCTTTGGACGGAGAAGAGGGGCTTCGCGGTGTTCGTCCTGGTGTTTACGGTATTTGTGCTGCTGACCATGCAGTACGGCTGGACGGATAGCACGCGCATGGTGGTGGGTGCGCCCTTTTCGAAATAGGGAGAAGGGAACCCTTGTTGAGGCGCCGGGAATTGAGGATACTTTCGGAATGAAAGTTGCAAGACTGTTGCTTCCGATTGGCGTGGGGTTGCTGGCCTTAATGATGTTGTTAGCGTCTCGCCCGGCGGCCGCCCAGAGTTGCGCGCTTTGCTATACCCAGGCGGCGTCCTCGGGGAGCCGTATGATTCAGGCCTTGCGAAGCGGAATTTTGATCTTGATCGTCCCTCCAACACTCCTTTCCGTCGGAATGATTTTTGTTTTGTACCGCAAGCGCAATCAGGTCCGAGCGGCTGAAGATGACGCGCCTGATCCCGACAGCTGGTAGCTAAGGCGATTGAAGACTTAGCCGATACTCCCCGAGCCTTAGAACTCGCTTGAATCGTTGACTTGTTCTGCGTGGCCTCATAGCATACCCGTCGATGAAAGATCCTTCGAAGAAGCATAAACTTCCTCACCCGGCGCCACTCGATGCATTGGAGCACGCGCGTCCGGGCGGGATCTCCACCTTTATGCGGTTGCCCCACATCACCGATCCGGAGGAGTTGGATATCGCCCTGGTGGGGATTCCCTACGACGGGGGCACGACGTACCGGGCTGGGGCGAGATTCGGCCCGAGGCAGGTGCGCGACCAATCCGTATTGATCCGGCCGTGGAATCCGGTGCTGGAAATTAACCCGTTTGCGAAATTTCGCATTGCGGACTTCGGAGATTTTCCCGTGAACCCGCTGTCCATCGAAGACACCTTCCGTCGCGTTGAGGAGCACATGGAGCCGCTGATGAAGGCGAGCACGCGATGCGGGGCCGTCGGGGGAGATCATTCGTTGAGTTTGCCGCTGCTGCGCGGGACGGCAAAAAAATACGGGCCGGTGGCCGTGATTCAGTTCGACGCGCACAACGATCTTTGGGACGAATATTTTGGCTGCAAGCTTTCTCATGGCACTCCGTTTCGCCGGGCCATTGAAGAGGGGTTGATCCGCGAGAATAGTTTTCTGCAGGTGGGACTCCGCGGCCAGGTTTACAGCGCCGGCGATTTTGATTTCGCAAAAAAACACAAGATCAGCATGATTACCGCGGAGGAGTTTCACGCCGGTGGCATGAAGGTGTTCCGCGAACATCTGCACACGCTTCACGGCAAACCCGTGTACGTCACGCTGGACATTGATTGTGTGGACCCGGCCTACGCGCCCGGGACCGGGACGCCGCAGGTGGGCGGGTTCACCAGCGCGCAAATGCTGGAGATGATCCGGGCGCTACGCCCATTGAAAATTGTCGGATGCGACTTGGTGGAAGTTTCACCCCCGTACGATAACGGCGGAGTTACTTCGCTGCTGGCGGCGAATCTTTTGTACGAACTGCTGTGTGTCTTTTAGATGGCTCGCCTCGCGCGCAAGCTGAGCTTGTGGAATTATTTCGCGCTGGGTTTTGGAACCATGATCGGCACGGGCTGGGTCATCCTGATGGACGACTGGCTTGGCCGCGGCGGACCTTTGGGCGCGATGCTCGGTTTTCTGATGGGCGGGATTTTGCTGCTGCCCATCGGCTACATTTACGGCCAGTGGGTGCGGCGTTTGCCGGACGCGGCGGGCGAGGCGGCGTATACCGCGCAGGTGTTTCCCCCGTTTGTCAGCTACCTGACCGGCTGGATGATGCTGCTGGCATATTTCATCGTGTGCCCGTGGGAAGCGGTGGCACTGGGAAAGCTGGCTGCCTACATTTTCCCGGGGCTCGATACGATGGAGCTGTATCGCGTGGCCGGGCACCCGGTGTTTTTGCCGCGGCTGCTGGTTGGGATCGGGCTAACGGCGTTTCTTTCCTACCTTAATTACCGCGGGATTCGGGCCAGCGCGGTGTTTCAGAATTGGGCCACGACGTCCGTGCTGGTGGTATTTGTGTTGCTCGTGCTGATTAGCGCGCACGGCGGCGCTCCAGCGAATTTCAAACCTGTCTTCAGCCACACCCCGCTGATATCCATTTTATTGACCTTGCAGATTGTGCCCTATTTTGTGACCGGATTCGAGTCCGTGCCCAAGGTGGCGGAAGAGGCCCATCCGGGTTTTCCGCCCGGGAATTTTTTTAAGGCCATCGCGATGGCCCTCCTGGTCGGCGCGGGATTTTATGTGTTGGCCGTGGGAGCGGTTTCGTATATTTCGCCGTGGCAGGGCTTGCTGGGCAGGCGGTTCGCCACCGCGATCGCGTTTGAGCAGGGAACGCATGCGGTTTGGCTGGTGCGGTTGATCTTGGGAATTTCACTGGTGGCATTGTTTCAGGTTTTTAATGGAAATTTTGTCGCGGCTTCGCGGTTGTTGTTTGCCTACGGGCGCCGGGGAACGATTGCCCCGGCATTTGCAAAGATTCACGCGGTGAATCTGACGCCGACGGTGGCGATCTTCGCGGTGGCTGGGGGAACGCTGATTGGATTGTTGCTGGGAGATTCGTTGCTGGTGCCGGTGACGGAAGTTGGTTCGATGGCCTCTGCGCTCGGGTGGTTTGCCGCTTGCATTTCTTTTTTCTTCGTGGAGACCCGCGGTGGATTGCGGGCCATTGCCGCGTTGGGAATGACAATCTCGTTGTTGTTGATCCTGATGAAACTGGTGCCCGCGGTTCCGGGACATTTTACCGGGGCAGAGTGGATTGCATTGGGAATTTGGCTGGGAATTGGCCTGCTGTTGCATCGCCGGGCGAAAACGGCCGCTTAAAGCGCGTCGTGTATACTCTCGGAGACGCCTTTGCGGCGCAATTCGGATGATCCCTTATCTTCACCTCGGTCCTTTACAGCTTCCTACATTCGGCTTGATGGTTGCGCTGGCATTGATTACCGCCGCGTACGTCTTGCAGGCGGATTTCGACCGCCGCGGGATGAACGCCGACGCGTTCACTATGATCACCGTCGCCGGCCTTCTTGGCATAATGGGCGCGAAGCTTTATCACTTGCTGGAGTCGCCCGCGGAATTCTTTGCGAACCCGCTTCCTTTATTGTTAAGCCGCTACGGATTCGCGTGGTTTGGGGGATTCCTGGGCGGATTTGGCGCGATGTTGGTAATGGGATGGCGGGCAAAATTGCCTATGTGGAACTTTTTGGATGCGTGCTCGCCTGCCGCTTCTTTTGGCTACGCGATTGGGCGCATCGGCTGCTTTCTTTCCGGCGACGGGGATTATGGCAAGCCGACGTCGCTGCCGTGGGGAATGAGTTTTCCAAACGGTGTGGTGCCGACAACGGATCGCGTGCATCCCGCGCCTTTATATGAATTGCTGATCTGGAGCGCGATTGGATGGCTGCTATGGCGATTGGGCGCGCGGCTTATGAAGGAGCCTCGACACTCCGGCGAAATTTTCTGCTACTACCTGATCCTCACCGGCGTGGCGCGTTTCCTGGTGGAGATTATCCGGATCAATCCGCCCTGGATTCTGGGCATGTCCAACGCGCAAGTAGCCAGCGCCGTCTCCGCGTTCGGTGGTCTGATTCTTTTGATCTTCTTAAGACGCTCTTCCGCGGCAAGTTCGTGAAATAACGAACAACATAAGTACAGGCCGATTCAGTTCTGACGAGCAGCTTCCCAGGCCATTTCGTAGTGGTGTTTCTTCTCCTTCATCCGCGGGGAAGAGGTGAGCCGCGAAAACAGCGAATAGACCATCCATTTGCGCAGGATGCGCACGCGATCCAGAAAATTGACGGCCTTGGCGTGGAACGGCCCGTAAAATTTGTTCAGGTACAGGTATCTGTTCTGGTAAAAGGCGGAAACTGAATTTGCTGATCCGGATTTGCCGCCGAGGTGCATGATGTTCGCGGCGGGAATGATGTAGCACCCTACGCCGCTGTTTTTCAGGGTGTGCGCCAGCGCCGTATCCTCGTAGAAAAGGAAAAAATCCTTGTCAAAAAGCGCCGGTGACGGAATTACGGATCTCCGGATCAGGAAAAAGGCCCCCATCACTCCGTCCACTTTCACCGGGGCGGTTGCGCGTGCGATTCTCCGCTTCTCCTGGCTGGCAAGCAGCTTGGCAAACCAGTTGGCATAAAACGCGAAAAGCGAAGTTTTGAACACCTTCCCCTGGTCGCGGCCATCTCCGTAGCTGATCCGCGGGGCGCAGAGCCCCGCATCGGGCCGCTCTTCCAGAAAATGCCACAGCTTGACCAGCGCGTCGCGGTTGAGGATCAGGTCCGTATTCATTACACAGACGTACTTGCTGCTGGTTCCGCCAACTCCCCCGTTCATGCCGCGGCCGTAGCCGAGATTTTCGCCGGTCTGTAAATATTCGACGTCTGGGTGGGATTCCAGGAATTCTTGGGAACCATCCGTGGAATGGTTGTCCACCACGGTGAACGTGAACGTGAATGGAACGTCCAGGCTGCTGAAGAACTCCGCCAGATGCTTCACCCAATCCAGCGTATTGTAATTGACCGTGATGAATGCGATGTCTACTGGCATGGAGAGCGCACCGCCCGCGGAAGTACTTGCCTCTTGGCGGAGTTAGGTTATCCGCGTAATTCCTGCCAGTCCGTCAAAGCCTGTATCAAAACTGAGAATCCGATCGATTCCATGTTGCTGCATTACTGCAAGATGCACCGCGTCTCGGGCAGATAGCTGCGGATAACCCAACACAATTTGTTTCGCCTCGACCACTGTTTCCTGATCCACAGCCAGGACTGCATCGACCAACGCGAGCAGGATATCAAATGCCGGTTGAATCGTATCGCGCCGGTTAATCGAAGTATAGCGATGTAGGATTTCCTGAAGCACCTCTGCGTCTGTCACCAGCCGCTGGCGATCCATGATGGCTTTTTCGAGAAGCCTCTGAGCTTCCACCTTGTTTGGGTGAGAAGCGCCCACGATGTACATCGGAACATTCGAGTCGATTAGAATCACGGCTTGTGGCCGCTTTGGTAGCCCTGTTCAATTTCGGCCAGCATCTGCTCGATATCGGCCGTGGGATATTCGAGCTTCGCAGCGGCTCGAAGCGCTTCGAGTTTCTTGCTTACATCGCCCAGGGGTTCCTCCCGCTTAGCTGCGTGCAGGGCCTGACGGACCCATTGGGCCACGGACATGCGCCGCGAGCGGGCAATCCGCTGAATCTCACGATATTCGGGATCCTGAAGCAGGACCTGGAGTCGCTTACTCATGCGATGAGTCTATCTGACTCATTCCGATGAGTCAAGGTTACTCGAGCATTTGGCGGAGGACGTATTGCAGGATTCCCCCGTGCTGGTAGTAGGAGACCTCTTCGGGAGTATCCACGCGGACGAGCGCGGTGATGGTTTTTACACCGCCGTCCGCGGATTTGGCTTTCACTGTCACATTTTTACGCGGCGTAAGCGAAGCTACGCCTTCGACATCGAACACTTCATGGCCGGTCAACCCGAGCGATTCGCGACTCTCACCGGCTTTGTATTCCAGCGGCAGGACGCCCATGCCCACAAGGTTGCTGCGGTGGATGCGCTCGTAGCTTTCCGCCAGGACCGCGCGGACACCCAGGAGGCGCGTGCCTTTAGCCGCCCAGTCGCGTGAAGAACCGGAGCCATATTCTTTTCCGGCGAGAACAAAAAGGGGCACTCCGTCTTCGCGGTATTTCACAGCCGCATCGTAGATGAACATTTTTTCGCCGCCCGGAAGATGGAGCGTCCAACTGCCTTCGGTGCCGGGCGCAAGCTGATTGCGCAGACGAATGTTGGCGAAAGTTCCGCGCATCATCACTTCATGATTCCCGCGGCGCGCACCGTAGGAATTAAACTCGTGCGGCTTCACGCCCTTGGCAACGAGATATTTACCGGCGGGCGAATCGACGGCGATGGAGCCGGCGGGAGAAATATGGTCCGTCGTCACGCTGTCGCCAAGCACCGCCAGAACGCGGGCGCCGTGGATGTCGGCAAGCGGTCCGGGCAGTTTGGGCATGTTTTCGAAATACGGCGGCAATTTAATATAAGTTGAGTTCGCTTCCCACTTGTAGAGATCGCCTTCGGGAACAGGCATTGCTTTCCAGCGGGCGTCGCCTTCGAAAACTTCGCTGTATTCCTTACGATATTGTTCCGTGGAAACTGCGGCGCGAACGGTGGATTCCACTTCCTGCGGCGTGGGCCAGATTTCGCGCAGATAGACGGGCTTTCCGGCCTTGTCGGTGCCGAGTGGCTCGGTGGTGAGGTCCAGGTCCATGCGTCCGGCGAGTGCGTAAGCGACGACCAGCGGCGGCGAAGCAAGATAGTTGGCGCGCACCAGCGGATGGATGCGGCCCTCGAAATTACGATTGCCGCTGAGCACCGCAACCGCGACGAGATTATTGTCCTTGATGGCGGCGCCGATGGATTCGGGCAGCGGTCCGCTGTTGCCGATGCAGGTCGTGCAGCCGTAACCCACAAGATTGAATTTCAATTTGTCGAGATATTGGGTCAAACCCGCCGCTAGCAGGTAATCGGTGACCACCTTGGAGCCCGGAGCGAGGCTGGTTTTCACCCAGGGTTTTATGTCCAGGCCGCGTTCGACGGCCTTTTTGGCGAGTAGGCCCGCCCCAAGCATGAGCGACGGATTCGACGTGTTCGTGCAACTGGTGATGGCGGCAATCACAACGGCGCCGCTCGAAAGATCAAACGTGTCCCCGTTATTCTTGACGTGTACGTGCTTTGCGGAAGCGCCTTCCACGACTTTGACGAACGAAGCCTTGGCATTTTTAAGGGCAACGCGATCCTGAGGGCGCTTTGGACCGGCGACCGTAGGTTCGACACTCGCGAGATCGAGTTCCAATTTGTCGCTGAACGCGGGCTCGGGCGTGGAGTCCGTGCGGAACAGCATCTGCTCCTTGCAATAGGCTTCGACGAGTGCGATCTGTTCGTGCGAACGGGCTGTGAAGTGAAGATAAGCGAGCGTTTCGTTGTCCACGGGGAAAAAGCCCATGGTGGCGCCGTATTCGGGAGCCATGTTGGCGATGGTGGCGCGGTCGGGAACGCTCAGCGTGGAAAGCCCGGAGCCATAGAATTCAACAAATTTGCCAACGACGCCTTTCTTCCGGAGCATCTCCGTAACCGTGAGGACGAGATCCGTGGCAGTGGTGCCTTCCGGCAAGCGGCCGTGCAGCTTGAAGCCCACGACTTCCGGCACGAGCATCGACAGCGGCTGGCCGAGCATCGCTGCTTCGGCTTCGATGCCGCCGACGCCCCAGCCAAAGACGCCGAGAGAATTGACCATGGTGGTGTGCGAATCGGTGCCGACAAGCGAATCGGGATACGCTTCGACGCGATTGCCGTTGGGCATAGCGCAGACGACGCGCGCGAGATATTCGATATTCACCTGGTGGCAGATGCCGGTGTCCGGCGGAACAACTTTGAAGTTGCGGAACGCTTTTGCGCCCCAGCGAAGGAATGCGTAGCGCTCGACGTTGCGTTGAAATTCGAGTTCGGCGTTTAAGCCAAACGCGTTAGTCGAGCCGAAATTGTCCACCTGCACGGAGTGATCGATCACCAGTTCCGCGGGAAAGAGCGGATTGATGCGCTTCGGATTGCCGCCCATTCTCTGGACTGCTTCGCGCATCGCGGCAAGATCCACAACCGCGGGAACACCCGTGAAATCCTGCAGAAGAACGCGCGCGGGCATGAAGGCAATTTCTTTTTGCGAGCCGTTGGGAGTCCATTTGGCAAGCGCGGCGATGTCGTCTTTGCGGACAAAGCGTCCGTCTTCACAGCGGAGGAGATTTTCGAGCAGGATGCGCAGCGAAAAGGGAAGCTTGGAGAGATGGCTGATTCCCTTCGTTTCCAGGGTTTCGAGGCGGTGAATTTCAAAGGATTGCGCGCCAACATTCAGTTTGTCCCGGGTACCGAAGGAATTGGCAGCGGAGATCGTCATACTGAAGGTCCTTTCCAACTGGCTAGAGCCTTCTATCATAACCGAAAACGCGGCGTGGCGCGGAGACGGTATAATGAGGCCTTGTGAAGATTCTGCTGATTTCGACGTATGAACTGGGAAGGCAGCCGTTTGGGCTGGCTTCGCCGGCGGCGTGGCTGCGGAAGCGCGGGCACGCAGTGACGTGCTTGGATCTTTCCCGCCAATCGCTCAACGAAAAGGCGGTGCGCGAAGCCGGGTTGATTGCGTTTTATGTACCGATGCATACGGCAACTCGGCTGACGCTGGAATTGCTGGAACCGATTCGCACGAGCAATCCCGCGGCGCATTTGTGCGCTTATGGATTATATGCTCCGCTGGCTGCGGAAACACTGCGCGCGCAAGGGGTGAAGAGCCTGTTCGGCGGAGAATTTGAGCAGGAGCTTGTGGATCTGGCGGAAAATCTTTCCGGAAAAGCCGCGCTCCCGAAGAATCATGCAACGAGTTCGAATGTTTCGCTGGCCCGGCTGCGATTTGTGACCCCTGATCGCTCGGATCTTTCAGCGCTGAAGAATTATGCGCATCTGGTGATGCCGGAGGGAGAGCACAAGCTAGTCGGATACACAGAGGCTTCGCGCGGGTGCAAGCATTTGTGCCGGCACTGCCCGATTGTTCCCGTTTACAACGGCGTGTTCCGGATTGTGGACCGCGAAGTCGTTCTATCGGACATACGCCAGCAGGTGAAGGCGGGCGCGCAGCATATTACGTTTGGCGATCCGGACTTTTTTAACGGTGTGGGCCATGCCGTGCCCCTGGTGGAAGCGCTGCACCGCGAATTTCCAGAACTGACCTATGACGTAACGATCAAGGTGGAGCACCTTCGAAAGAACGCGGAATTGCTAAAGACGCTGCGGGACACCGGCTGCCTGTTCATTATTTCGGCGGTGGAGTCTCTCGACGATCGGATTTTGGAGAAGCTGCAGAAGGGCCATAGCCGCGAAGATTTTTTCAGAGTGGTGGAGGAGTGCCGGCGAGTGGGAATCACGTTGCAGCCCACGTTTGTGCCGTTCACGCCGTGGACTACGTTCGAAAATTATCTGGACCTGCTGGAACAATTGCGCCGCCTGGAATTGATTGGAGCAGTGGCCCCGATTCAACTGGCGATACGCCTGTTGATCACCGCGGGTTCGCGGCTGCTGGAACTTGAGGATGTGAGCGAGCGAATCGGCGCGTTCGATGCGAAGTCATTGATCTATCCGTGGGCGCACTCTCTTCCCGGGATTGATCGATTGTGTGAAGAGTTGCAGGACATTGTTTCGTCCGCCGACAAACTAAAACTGGGGCGAGCAGCGATCTTCGAAAAGATCTGGCGCGCCACAAACCGCGCCGCCGAACGGCATATCGAAGAGAAGGACCTGTTGATTCCGGCAGCGGTGTCCAGCGTCCCATACCTAAACGAGCCCTGGTATTGTTGAGCGGAGCCTACGCGGGACCAGTTGGTCCCCATCGCAAAAGCCAAGGAAGCAGTTCGTCAGGCGGAATCTTTTTTATGAGAGTTGCGGAATGAACTCCCCAAAGCTTCGCCCAAGAATCCTAGTGTTCACGGGGAAGCTCGGCTACCAGACCCGGGCGTTCGATGCGGCCGCGAAAAAGCTGGATGTCGAGCTGGTATTTGTAACCGACCGATGCCACCAGTTGGCAGACCCGTGGCACGATCGCGCGCTGCCCGTTCGATTTGAAGCGCCGGAAGAAGCGGCTTATGCCGTGATGCAGGCGCAGGCCGGTCAACGCGTGGATGGCGTGCTGGCGCTGGGCGACCGGCCGACGCTAGCGGCCGCTTACGTCGCCCGGGGTCTTGGGATTGCCCACAATCATCCTGCCAGCGTGGAGGCTTGCCGAAGCAAACTTCGTTTAAGGGAAGTATTTCGTGATGCGGGCCTGCCGACGCCATGGTTCCGAAGCCTTCCGCTGCAGGCGATTCCGGAGCCAGCCCTGATGGGCATCACTTATCCTTGCGTGTTGAAACCGATTTCGCTCTCCGCGAGCCAGGGCGTGGTTCGAGTGAACAATCGTGCAGAGTTTCTTGCGGGCGCCAGCCGATTGAAACGACTGCTTGAGTCAGCGGAAATCCAAGCGACGGGCCAACCGAATCTCGATCGGATGATTGTGGAAGAGTACCTGCCGGGCAGGGAAGTGGCGGTCGAAGGTCTGTTGAAGGATGGAGGATTGCGCGTGCTGGCGATTTTCGACAAGCCGGATCCGCTGGAAGGGCCATACTTTGAGGAAACCATTTACGTCACGCCCTCGCGCCTAGCCGCCGCGGAACAGGAACTGGTCAAACAGTGCTTCACGGATGCGGCGCGAGCGCTGGGGCTTACTCATGGACCCATACACGGAGAGTTTCGGTTAAACGATCGCGGCGTGTGGCCGATTGAAGTTGCCGCGCGGCCGATCGGCGGTTTGTGCGCACGGGCGTTGCGTTTCCAACTGGAAAATGAAATCGAGCCGGTCGGGCTGGAAGAATTATTACTGCGGCACGCGCTTGGACTGCCCGGTTGGGATGCCCCGCGAGAAACGGCAGCTTCCGGTGTACTGATGATTCCTGTTCCGGAAAGTGGAATTCTGGAAAAGGTCGAAGGTGCGGAAGAGGCGCGGGCGGTGCCGGGCGTGACGCAACTCGAAATTACCGCTCGCTGGCGGGATTACATTGCGGCGTGGCCGGAAGGATCGAGTTACCTGGGATTCTTGTTCGCAAGAAGCGAGACGTCCGCCGAGGTGGAGTGCGCGCTCCGCGAAGGCCATGCAAAGCTGAATTTCAAACTTACTCCGCGGCTCCCGGTGGAACATCCGGTAACAGGGAAGGTCTAGCGTCAGCCTTTTGCTTTGGGGGGAACGTAACCTTCGGGGAGCTTTGCGCCATCGCCAAAGAAAAACTGCTCCATCTGCTCTTCCATAATTTTCTGAGAGTTCGGATCGATGGGATTCAGGCGATATTCGTTCATCAGCATCTTGGAATATTCAACCCACAGCTTCCAGGCTTCCTTGGAGACATTTTCATACACGCGTTTGCCGATTTCGCCGCGCCAGGGCACTCGATCCAGCCCCGGCATCTCTTTGCCGAACTTCACGCAATGAACCATGCGTGTGCCGGGCTTGGCCGGCTCACTGGGAGCGGGCGCCGGTCCGCAAGAATCGTCTGCCATTTTGGTTCCCCCCGAAGCAGCTATTGTCCTTCACGGCGCAGGTTGTTGCAAGTTGGGGGAATCGCGGTTACTCTACCGCCACTGGTGAGGTAGAGACTTCTAATCCAGTTTCGTCCCACTCCTCTCCTTCTCATCCGGCATTTTCCAGAACAAGCTGTATCCAGCAGGGCTGAGTGAATCGTGTAGTGCACCGTGGAATGAAATAGCGATGGACATGACCGGGTGGCCTGTCTTTAGCGGCGAACTGCTGGAAGTTTACGAGCAAGAGTTGCAAACGATTCGCGACCAGGAGCTGCTCAAGCGCCTGTGGTCGCGCGATGAAACGCTTTGGCCTGGCGCGAGCCTGGCAAGCGGGAATGTGCGGGCGAGCCTCGAATTTCTTCAAATTCCCGAGAAATTGCCGCAAATCTTGGAGCGGATTCTAACGGCGGAGACCGCCGCTCGTGCAGAAGGCCTGACGGACCGGGTTCTGATCGCGTTTGAGAATGCGCATCTTCTCTGCGAGACTCTGCTTAATATTTATCCGCTGGCTCCTCCCCTGCGGTGCCTGGTTATGGACAGCTCACATCCGGCTGGAATCCGGCGGATCGAGGCGCAACTCGACATCGAAAAAACGTTGTTCCTTCTGGTGAGTAAGGCCGGCTATCGCCTGGGAGACCACGCTCTGTTTCTGTATTTTCTGAAGGCCGTTCAAAGCAGGGTCTCCTCCGCTCCCGCTCGTCATTTCGTCGCCGAAACTGAGCCTAACTCCTTTTTGGCGACGGTTGCCGGGCAGTACGGGTTTCGATTTGTGTTGGAACTTCCGTCCGCCATTCCCACTCTGTACTGCTCGTTGGTGGATATCGCGGCGCTGCTGGTGGCGCTTGCGGATGTGGAGCTTGAGGTAATCCGGGTCGCATCCCGGGAGTTGAAAAAGTCGCATTCAGAGCCCGCTTCAAACGGAATAAACCTGGCGTGCGAGCTGGCGGCATTCCTGAGTGCATCGGCAACGCGAAGGAGAAAGTTCATCGTTTTTCTTGCCTCAAAAAAGCTGGCTCCATTTGCTGATTCGCTTTGCCGGCTGGTAGGGGGAAGCTTGGGAAAAGGCGAGTCTGGACTGTATCCAGTCGCAGAGACGATTCCATGCCGGTTCGATGTATATGAGGGCAAATCGAGCTTTGTGATTCTGAAGCATGCGGAAGAATCAGAACCCTTTTGCGAGCGGGCTGCATCTGAATTGCGGAGCCGGGGCATCTCCTTCGTGGAAATCACGGTGAAAGATCCACTGGACCTCCTTCGAGAGGTGTTCCTATGGCAGATTGTAACGGTCGTTGCGGGTGCGAGGATTGGCCTCAACCCATTCGATGCCGCCGAGGTACGGCTTCCGAAGACGCTGACGGCGGAATTATTGAATAATTATTCGGCCCACAATGACACGTTGAAACGCCGGCCCCGAATTCAGGAGGCCGGCATTCAGATGTTTGCAGAGGCTCGGGCACGCTACGAGATATCGCAGCTGAACCTCGTGGAATGCCTGATCTCTTTCTTTCACCACCGTCAGCGAGCGGAATACCTCGGGTTGTACGTTTTTCTGGAACCGGAAGAAATGGTGCGGACCGCATTTCAGAAATTGCGCGAACAGCTTTCGCAAGCTCTCGGCTTGCCGGTGCTGCTCGGCTGGGGACCCCGCTCTCTGGATACCTACGGCTACCTGTTGCGCGTGGGCGCTCCGGCGGGGCTTCATCTTATGATTACCGCGGACGAGAAGGAAGATGTGGCCATTCCGGGGACCAATTACTCATTCGGGCAGTTGTATCGCGCGCTGGCGCTTGGACAATTTGAAGCATTGTCGGCGGGAGCAGGGCTGGCATTGCGATTGCATCTGGCTTCGGTGGCCCCCGAGAGCCTTTCGCAGCTGCAAAACCTGGTGCAACAAGCGCTCCGGCGGATGTCGGGCTGAGAATTTTTAGAGCTTTCTTCCCGGTCTTTCTTTTGATATTTCTCAAGGGCTTTCCTGGAGGCGCTGTCTTGCCAAACATCACGACCGTGTTTTGGGACATCGGCGGGGTAGTTCTAACGAACGGGTGGGACCACAATTCCCGGATGGAGGCCGTAAAGACCTTTCAGTTGGACGGGGAAGAGTTCCGGGAGCGGCATGATTTGTCGTTTCCCGCCTTCGATGCGGGACAGATCACGCTCGACCAGTATCTGGACAGGACTCTGTTTTACAGACCGCGAGCTTTCACCCGCGAGGAATTTACCGGATTCATGTTCGCCCAGTCGAAGGAGTATCCGGAGACGCGGCAACTCCTTCGCCAAGTGGCACGTATCGGAAAGTATTTTGTAGCATCCATTAATAATGAACCGCTGGAGCTGAATAACTATCGAATCGAAGCGTTTGGACTTCGCGAGGATTTTCAGGTTTTTTTCAGCTCCTGTTACCTGCACGCCCGGAAGCCGGAGGAACAGATCTTCCGGATCGCGCTGGAAGTTTCGCAGCGCCCGGCCGATAAATGCGCGTTCATTGACGACCGCTCGCTGAATCTGGAAAACCCCCGGCGGTTGGGGATGCACGTGATTCATCATAAGAATGCGGCGCAAACCCGGGCCGAACTGAAAGCCCTCGGGATTGCGGTATAGTCGAAAAGCCATGCAAATGAGCATGGCGGGGCCGAATACCACGGAGGAAGTGCATGCCTGAACAAGAAAAACGCTCAAGCTCAATCTACGGAACAACCGCGGATCCTTGTACTGTGATCCTGTTTGGTGCCTCGGGCGATCTGGCCAAGCGCAAGGTGATTCCGGCGATGTATGACCTGGCGCAGCACAATTCCCTCGGGGAGCGCTATGCCATCGTAGGATTTGCGCGCACTCCGATGACGGATGATTCGTTCCGTACCACGATTGGAGAGGCTGCCAAGACCATTTCCGAGGTCGGGCCGATTGAGCCCGCCAAATGGAATGATTTTTCTTCCAACCTTTATTATTCGGCGGGCGAGTACGGAAACCCGGATTCCTATACCCAGCTTGCAAAGCGCTTGACGGAAATTGACGCCGAAAAAAAACTTGGAGGAAATCGGCTGTTTTATCTATCCACGCCGCCGGAAGTGTATAAGGACATTGTGGAGCAGTTGGGGCGTGCGGGACTGGCGCGGCCCACGAATCCCAATTCCTGGGTGCGCATCATTATTGAGAAGCCGTTTGGCCGCGATCTGGCCTCGGCAAAAGAACTAAATAAGATTGTGCTGAACGTTTTTGAAGAAAAGCAGGTCTATCGAATCGATCATTACCTGGGGAAAGACACGGTTCAGAACCTGCTGGTGTTGCGGTTCGGGAACGGCATCTTTGAGCCGCTGTGGAACCGCAATTATGTGGATCACGTCCAGATTACCGCTGGCGAAACACTGGGAGTCGAGCGGCGCGGCGGCTTTTATGAAACCGCCGGCGCGCTGCGGGACATGATCCAGAGCCACGTGTTGCAACTGACGTCGTTGATGGCCGTGGAGCCGCCGGCTTCGTTTGATGCAACGGCGGTGCGCAACGAAAAGCTGAAAATCCTGCAATCAATTCGCCCCTACAACCTCCAAATGGTGGCGCAATCCGTGGTCCGCGGGCAGTATGCGCCGGGAAACTCCGATGGCAAGAAGCTGGCCGGATACCGGGATGAACCGGGTGTGAGTCCCAATTCGCGCACGGAAACGTTTGTAGGCATGCGCGTGTTGATCGACAACTGGCGTTGGGCGGGAGTTCCGTTCTACCTGCGCACGGGGAAGCGGCTTGCGAAGCGCACCACGGAAATCATGATCCAATTTCGCTGCGCGCCGCACCTCGTCTTCCGCGACCGAGATATTGAGCCCAACCGCCTGGTGCTGAACATTCAACCCGATGAAGGAATCTCCGTTTCCTTTGGGGCAAAGCGGCCAGGGACGGAAATGAGTATCGGCAATGTGACCATGAATTTCAGCTACCGCGAAGCATTCGGCGGAACATCGAGGAGCGCGTACGCAACCCTGGTGAACGACTGCTTGCGCGGTGACGCCACGCTGTTTGACCGCGGCGACTCGGTGGAGGCGGCCTGGTCGATCGTAGATCCCATCCTGGACGTATGGAGCGCCGCCAGGACGGGAACTGTGCCGACGTACGCGGCCGGCACATGGGGACCGAAAGAGTCCGACCAATTGCTGGAACGCGACGGCAGACAGTGGTATAACCCTTAAAACGGTTTAATGAAGAGATTTTGAGGGAGGCACGGTGATACTTGCGGGCGACGTGGGTGGCACGAAGTGCAACATCGCGCTGTTTGCGGAGAAAAATGGAAAGCTGCACGTCGTCTTCAAGCAGCGATTCGCCAGCAAGGATTTTGCCAAATTTGACTTGATCATCAAGGAATTCACTCACCAGGCCGCTCCCCACCTTACCGATGAAAAAGTTCGTGCCGCGGGATTTGGCGTGGCCGGGCCGGTCATTAATAACCGCATTCATGCCACAAACCTCCCCTGGGTCATTGACGCGGACAGCCTGTCCCGGGAACTCGGGGTCAAAACGATAGCTCTGATGAATGATCTCGGCGCGACAGGTCACAGCCTGGACCATCTGCCCGCCGAGGATTTTGTCGTGCTGAATCAAGGCGCGCCGGTGCAGGGAGCGACGCGCGCACTATTGGGCGCGGGAACAGGCCTGGGGCAATCCATCCTGTTTTGGGACGGCAACCGGTATCGCGTGGTGCCCAGCGAAGGCGGCCATTCGGATTTTGCGCCGCACACCGACGAGCAGATCGAACTGCTGAAGTTCATGCGCAAACGTTACCCGCAGGTCAGTTGGGAGTTGATTCTCTCTGGCCGGGGATTCCGCACCCTCCATGAGTTTCTTTCCCCCACTGTGAAGCACCCTGTCTTCGACGATCCCGATGCCGATCCGGCGCCCTTTATCACCAAGTCCGGACTTTCGAAGGAATGCCCGATTTGTGTGCAGACACTGGATCTTTGGACGGCGATTTACGGATCAGAGGCGGGGAATCTCGCGCTAAAGGTGCTGGCGCTGGGGGGCGTCTACGTCGCCGGCGGGATTGCGGTAAAAATTCTGCCGAAAATGCAGGACGGCACTTTTTTCAAAGCGTTCCGCGACAAATGGCATTTTACCGATATGCTCAGCAACGTCCCTGTCTCCGTGGTGCTGAATGAAAATGCTCCGCTAATCGGCGCGGCGTACGAAGCGCTGGCAACGCTCGGCCGATAGCGCCTCTCGCTCACTCCTCTACCCCGCATTCTTTGGTACACTGAATTGTCATTCGCCCGGTTCGCCCGAGCGCCATCCTTCATATCGCAAGCCCTGCCGCACGCCACCGCGCGGGCGGAGGCACGGAGAAGTCTCATGAGTACCCCCGTCACATCGCAAGTCATCGACGTTCAGAACTATTTCGGTGGCGCCTGGCATAAATCTTCGGCTTCTGAATACTCCAACGTCGTCAATCCAGCGACGGGAGAAGTAATCGGGCGCACACCGCTCTGTTCGAAGGCCGAGGTGGAGACGGTGGTGCAGGCCGCTGCGGCGGCTTTTCCCGCGTGGCGCAGGACGCCGGCCGGGGAGCGCATTCAATATCTTTTCAAACTGAAGAACCTGCTGGAAGAGCACATCGACGAGCTTTCGAGGCTGATCACTTTGGAGAATGGCAAGACTTTTGCCGAAGCGAAAGCCGAATGGCGCCGCGGCATCGAAAATGTGGAAGTCGCCTGCGGCATTCCCGTGATGATGCAGGGCTACAACCTGGAGGATATTACCCCCGGCGTGGATGAAACGCTGATCCGGCAACCGCTGGGCGTTGTGGCCGCGATTGTGGCATTCAATTTCCCGGCCATGATTCCGTTCTGGTTTCTCCCTTACGCCATTGCATGTGGCAACACCTTTGTGTTGAAGCCGAGCGAGCGTGTGCCATTGACCATGCAACGCACTATGGAGCTTATCGAAAAGACCGGACTGCCCAAGGGAGTGATCAACACGATTAATGGCGGCCGGGAAGTGGCTGACGCGCTGTGCGATCATCCGGCGGTACGGGCCATCAGCTTTGTGGGTTCGACGCCAGTGGCCAAGCATATCTACCAGCGTTCGGCGGCGGCCGGGAAGCGGATGCAGTGCCAGGGCGGCGCGAAGAATCATGTGATCGTGTTGCCGGATGCGGATATGGATCTGGCGAAGCAGATTATCAGCGACTCCGCGTTTGGCTGCGCGGGCCAGCGGTGCCTGGCGGTTTCCGTCGCCGTGACGATCGGCGAAGCGCAGAAAACATTTCGCGATGCGATTGCGGAAGCGGCTTCTTCGATCAAGGTCGGGTTCGGGCTCGACGCCGGCGTCCAGATGGGGCCGGTGATTTCACCCGCCAGCAAGCAACGCATCGAAGGCCTGATCGCGAGGGGCGTATCGGATGGCGCGAAACCGGTGGTCGACGGACGCAATCCGAAAGTGGCCAGTTATGAAGGTGGAAATTTCCTGAAGCCCACGGTGCTGGACGGCGTGCCGGCTACGAGTTCGCTGGCGGACACTGAGATTTTCGGGCCGGTGTTGAGCCTAATTCACGCCAATACCATTGATGAGGCCATCGAATTTATCCGCAAGAGCCCGTATGGCAACCAGGCGTCCCTCTTCACGACCAGCGGCGCGGCGGCGCGAAAATTCCGTTACGAAGCGCCGGCCGGAAATATCGGCATCAATATCGGCGTCGCGGCGCCGATGGCTTCCTTCCCGTTCAGCGGGTGGAAAGAAAGCTTCTTCGGCATACTGCATGCGCAGGGCAAGGACGCGGTGGAGTTCTACACGGAATCGAAGATCGTGGTCGAACGCTGGTCGCGGCAGGAAACGCGCAAGTTCTAACAGGTCGCGTCTTCGCCTCAGACGATGACCACCAAACCTATCAACCTCGGGATGAATGACCGGGTGGAGTGCGCGGAAACGCTGCCCTCGCGCTTTTACATCGAGCCCGCCATTCTCGCGCTTGAAAAAGAGCGTATTTTTCGCCGCACATGGCAACTTGTTGGAACGCTGAGCCACGCTTGCGGGGAAGCAGACGGTGCAAGGCGCACGATTGCCGACCCCGGAGCATTTTTCACCGTCGACGTCGTCGGCGAACCGGTCGTTGTGGTGCGCGACAGCGCCGGGACGCTGCGCGCTTTCAGCAATGTTTGCCGGCACCGCGCGGGTCCGATCGCACAGGGATCGGGCTGCCGCAATGTATTCAACTGTGGCTATCACGGGTGGACCTACACGCTGGACGGGCGGCTGATCGGCACGCCGGAAGTGGACGGCATGGAGTTTTTCGACCGCTCCACGATGGGCATGATTCCGCTGCGCTGCGAAACGTGGGAGCAGTTCATTTTCGTCAACTTCGACCTTGCCGCGCCGCCGCTCTCCGCTTTTCTTGAAAATATTCCGCAGCAAGCAGCCGGTTTTGAATTCAAAGGCATCGGGCTGGTAGAGCGCCGCGATTATTACGTGAACTGCAATTGGAAAGTGTACGTGGACAACTATCTCGAGGGATATCACATTCCCATCGTGCATCCAGGATTGATGAAGGAAATTGATTACCCGCGTTACCGCACGGAGGTACTCCGCTATTCGTCGCAGCAATTGGGACCGGTGAAAGAACTCAAGCCCGGAGAGACTGGCGACCGTGTTTATCCGCCGGGTCCCGGATTGAAGGAAGCGCTCTATTTCTGGGTTTTCCCGAACCTGATGCTGAATATTTACCCGGACAATATTCAGACGAACGTGATCGTCCCGCTGGGGCACGATCGGACGCTGACCATTTTCGAGTGGTACGTCCACGACGCGCATTCGGAAAAGGCGCGGGAGCGGATGCGGAAGACCATCAGTTTCAGCGAGATCGTGCAGCAAGAAGACATTCACATTTGCGAAGCGGTTCAGCGTGGGTTGCAGTCTTCCACCTATGACCGCGGGCGCTATTCGGTGAAACGGGAAAACGGCGTCCATCACTTTCACATGCTGCTCAGCGAGTTCCTCCAATCCACGTAACGATTCCGGCGTCGCTCTGCGCTTCACTAGCAGGGGGTGGCGGAAAATATGCGGGTAAGCTATCCTGAATTGTAACGAAGTTGAAGCAACTTCCATTACGCAAAGCCCCCAGACACAGGATTAATGTGATGAGCGAGACGAAAATCACTACGCCCGCCGCCAAGTCGGCGCGCCCCACCTGGAAACCGGCCGGCCGCGTCCACGCCGGCGAACAGCCGTTTACTTATCCCTTGAAGAGGGAATTTGTTGAGCCGGATTGGCGCCGCCTGCCGGGATATAAAGATGTCACCAAGGAAGAGTGGGAAACCGCTCTCTGGCAGCGCCGGCACACGGTAAAGAACCTGAAGGAACTGAAAGACGCGTTTGGCGGCCTGATTCCGGATGCGCTGATGGCTTCCCTGGAGCGCGATGGCCAAGAGCGCGCCACGATGTCCATCCTGGTGCCCCCGCACATGCTGAACACCATGGATGACAAGGACCTCTGGAACGATCCGGTTCGGCGTTACATGCTGCCGGCGTTCGACGATCGTCATCCCGAATGGCCGAGCCATCCGAAGGCGAGCCGCGACTCGTTGCACGAATCGGATATGTGGGCGGTGGAAGGATTGACGCACCGGTACCCGACAAAGGTGCTGGCGGAAATGCTTTCCACGTGTCCGCAGTATTGCGGGCACTGCACGCGCATGGATTTGGTCGGCAACGACGTGCCGCAGGTGATCAAGCTGAAATTTCAGATTCCGCAGAAGGATCGCTACCAGCAGATGCTCGACTACCTGCGGGTTACTCCTTCCGTGCGCGACGTTGTGGTCAGCGGCGGCGACATTGCTAATGTGCCCATCGCCGGACTGGAAGATTTCGTTTCCAAGTTGATGGACATTCCGAACATCCGCGACATTCGCCTGGCGACCAAGGGCTTGATCGCGATTCCCCAGCATTTCCTGCAGCCGGAAGTGCAGGCCGGCCTGGAGCGGCTGGCGAAGAAAGCGCGGGAACGCGGCGTGGATATTGCGGTGCACACGCATGTGAACAACGCTCGCCAAGTGACGCCGCTGGTGCGGAAAGCGGTCGAGTCGCTGCTGGATATGGGCTACCGCGACGTTCGCAACCAGGGCGTGCTGCTGCGCGGGGTGAATACTTCGCCGAAAGAGCTGCTGGAGCTTTGTTTTGCGCTGCTCGATTTCGGCAAGATCATGCCCTATTACTTCTATCAGTGCGACATGATTCCCAACGCCGAGCATTGGCGCCTGGCGATTCATGAAGCGCAGCAACTCCAGCACGACATCATGGGCTACCTGCCGGGCTTCGCCACGCCGCGCATCGTTTGCGACGTGCCGTTTGTCGGCAAGCGCTGGGTGCACCAGATAAAGGAATACGACCGGCAGTTGGGCATTTCCTACTGGACAAAAAATTACCGCACCGGCATTGAAGCCGACGACCCGGAAGCGCTGAACCGCCGCTACGAATACTACGATCCCATCTACACGCTGCCGGAGACTGGGCAGAACTTCTGGCGCACCGGAAGCGCCCAGCAGACGCTGTCGAAGTAAGCATCGGTGGCCAGCGGCCAGTGGCCGGTGAAGAGTAAGAAGTGCCGGAACTGCGGCATGCGACTCGTGTTCCGTGAGCCGGAAATAGCCGGTGGGTGACCGGAAGTTGGTAGTCGGCAGGCGAAAAACCTCAAAATATAAGGGGAAAAATCAAAAATGTCGGCGCGCCGACATTTTCCACAGGGGGTATACCCCCTGTTTTTGCGTAAGTAGGGGAAACAATGAAGTTACGGGCGAAATGCGCGTATGCAGGGGAAACAAAAGACTTAGAAGGGAAGCAACTTGAGGCGTGCAAGCGCGGAGGGTACAAAGCGAAAACTCCCCGCGCGAACATAGGGAATTCTCTCAGAGTATACCCAGTGTATCAACAGTATTCTATAGTACTGGAACGATCTTGCGGCCAAAGGGTAACGGGCGGAGTTCAGGAGTTGGACCTTAGAAGTTGAGAGTTGAAAATCGATGGTTCGAAAAAAAACGTCCCGTTTGGTCCCGGGTCTCTCAATAGGGAGCAGGCCTCGGCGAAGAGGGGCCCACCCTTGCATAAATCAAACCCGCAAGGGTAGGCCACCCAAGAGTTTTTAGTCCGTTAAGGGTGGCCCACCCGCCTGCCTAGGTCATTCCAATCGAACAACTCGTACTGCCCCGTCGTGGCGGACCAGTGCAGCCCAGCGAAGAGTATCATCGAAGATTTCGACGTCTTCAGAACTTGGGTACCACAAATACTGAAAGTACTTCACTAGGTCAGTGAGCTTTATCTCATCCACGTGTTCGAACTGATTCCAATTTATGTAGACTTGTTGTCCTGCCTTAACTCCAGATTCCCTGAGCAAAGTATCTAAGTTAAAACCCGGATCTATAGCAGTAATTCCTGCCCGTTCGATGTGAAAAGAGTGATACAAAGTCTCCAGGAGCAGTACGGGTGCGACGTTGGTAGCCATCTCTAGCTTCTTTGCCAGTTTACGCTTAAGGTCGGCGCACTCTTCGGATGGCAGCGTGTGGACTACCGGAAACTCCGTATCAGGAAAATCGATTTTGAATCGCTCAATTTTGAAATCCTCGATCGTCATATGGGCCACTATTCTTCCTGTAGTTTTTTTTGGCGGCAACGGCACGTCGCGTCGTTTGTCGATTGGTGGTATAGGTACCGCACCACTTGTTCCGCCGGAATTGGCGGGTGGCGCGGGTTGAATGATTTGGAATTTGTTGACATGTGACCGGTGAGAGGATATCACTTCAACAATTTCCGTGAAAGTAGAGAGGCGGAGGGTGCCCCAGGTTCCGGTGTTTGGTACCTGGGTCTTGGGGTTGGTGTTTCCTTCCGCGGAGTTTCCGATGCCGGTGGGACTCAAACGCTACTATGGCAAGGGCAACCTGCACTTTATTACCTTCAGTTGTTACCGGCGGCTGCCTCTCCTAAAGACTGTGCGAGCGCGGGACATTTTCGTGAAAGAACTGGGGAAGATTCGCGATGAGATGGGATTTCGTCTGGTCGGGTATGTGGTTATGCCGGAGCATGTGCATCTGCTGATCAGTGAACCGAAGGAGGGAACGCCTTCGACGGTGCTGCAGAAATTGAAGTTGCGCGTGGCGAGGAGACTGCGAACGAGGAGACGATCCGGCAGCGCGGTTCAACTGGGCTTGCCGTTCGAGGAGACGAAAGAGCCTTTGCGAGCGTTCTGGCAGGCGCGGTTTTACGATTTCAATGTGTACACCACTGGGAAGAAGAAGGAAAAGCTGAATTACATGCATGCGAATCCGGTCGTGCGAGGATTGGTGGAACACCCAAAGGATTGGAGATGGAGTAGTTGGGGGTTCTATTGGGGAGTGGAAACGGGGATGGTGAGGATAGATTTGTGGGAGTGAGAAGAAAGAGTTGGTAGGAGACGAAGTTCCGGAGAAGAAAAATCAACCCCAAGACCCAGGTACCCAACAGCGGAACCTGGGGCACCCTTCGTGTTTTTTTTGAGCGATGGGTAGGGGCTGAGTTTACTCGTATGGATCGACGTGGAGGAGCGAGGAATAAAGTCAACCCCAGGACCCAGGTACCAAAAATCGGAACCTGGGGCACCCTTCGTGTTTCTTGAATCGCGATTCAGATGAAAGTGGACTCGTTCGATCGACAAGATATAGGGGAAAAATCAGTGCTGTTCGATGACGCGTTGTTTGATGGCGAAGCGGAGGAGTTCGGAATTGTTGGCGAGGCTGAAGTCTTGCATGATGCGGTATTTGTGAAAGGCGACGGTGCGGGTGGCGACGTTGAGGATGGCGGCGGCTTCTTTCATGGTGTGGCCTTCGGCGAGGAGTTGCAGGACTTCGCGCTGGCGCGGCGTTAGAACGCGTCCCGCTTCTGTGGACCGCGGTTCGCGCGCGGAGAGTTCTCCCAAAGCTTCCTGTAAAGCAGGTGTGATGTATTTTCCACCGTGCAGGACTTCCCGGACTGCTTTCACCAGTTCGGAGCCGGCGGACTTTTTCAGGAGGAAGCCTGAGGCCCAGGTCCGCAACGTTTCCGCGGCGATCTCCGCATCCTCATTCATGGTCAGGACGATGATTTTGATGTTCGGGTTGGCAGACTTCAACTGCTCGCTGGCGTCGAAGCCATTCAGCATGGGCATATTCAGGTCCACGAGGGCGACATCGGGCTTGAGGGCCAAGGCCTCACGCACGAGCGACCGCCCGTCTCCCACAACTGCGACCACGTCAAACTCAGGTTCCAAGAGCCGTTTGATTGCTTCGGCGACCAGGGTGTGATCGTCGGCCAGCAGGATTCGTGCTTTACCCACCAAAAAATTCCTCCGAGCTCCACTGCGCGGGCGGAGTTGGACCGAGATCATGCCAAAAGGATACAGCAAATGAAGGGAGTTAAAAAGTAGGGTTCGAGAGTCGGAGAAACTGCCGGTAGGTGGCGATGTGCTTAGTTTCGAGCAACCCAGCGCAGCTCAGAAATTCTCCGCCCAAGAATTTCTGAAAGCAAACTGTTCCGTAAACTTAACAACGAAACAGAATTGCCGACCACGCGGGCTGCTCGAAACTAAGCACATCGAGAGGCGAGAGAAGTGAGCACTTGGATGCAGCGCGGGAGCGTGAGAAGTTCGCCTCAAGAACGCAGCCATAATGAGGGACTTCTCAACCTATGGGAACTGTCATTAGTTACAGTTTTGGCAAGAATATTGAGAATTTAACAAAGGTAAGCTACCTGGGCGTGCACGGTGAATAGGTTGCTAAATCGTGTTATTTCAATGATATGGCATGGATATGGTATCAAAAACGATACCCAAGAGGTGTTTAACGGGGCCCTGAGATTCGGGCTCGAACCAGAAGCACTTATGTACTAACGGTGGAGGCAGCCGGAGTAGCGATTCAGTCCGAAGCCGTGGCGGTCGCTGTCTCTTCGATTTGCAGCCTGGGGCGTTTGATGTCCCAAGCGAGGCCCAGCGTCTTGAGGGCGTAAATGCCGTACCAGTTCACATCTACTTCATACCAGGCGTGGCCGTGGCGAGCAGCCTGTGGCTCGGCATGGTGATTATTGTGCCAGCCTTCGCCGAAGGTAAGAACAGCCACCCAGAAGCTGTTTGTGGAGGTGTCACCCGTTTCATAGCGCTGCGAACCCCACATGTGCGTGGCGGAATTCACCAGCCAGGTGGCGTGCAGGCTGACGACCGTCCGCATAAAGACTCCCCAGAAAAGCCAAGGCAAGCCGCCGATGGCATAGAAAACCACCGCGATTACGACGGAGGGAATGACGTGCCACTTGCTGATCCAGAGGTGAAACTTGTCTTTGCGAAGGTCAGGGACATAAGGCAGGAACTCGACGCGGTCCTGATGCATGGCACGGCCGGTGAGAATCCAGCCCATGTGCGACCAGATTCCGCCGTCGCGCGGGGAATGGGGATCGCCATCTTTGTCCGTGTTCTGATGGTGCATCCGGTGCGTGGCAACCCAGGAAATCGGGCCGCCTTCAATGGCCAGGGTGCCGCAGGTGGTGAGAAAGTATTCGACAATTTTCGGAGTTTTGTAGCCGCGATGGGTAAGCAGGCGGTGATAACCCATGCCGATGCCCAGGCTGCCGGCCACCCACCACATGGCAACGCCGAGAACCAGGGCCTGCCAGGTGAAGAAGAAGAGGGCGGCGAGGGCGCCGAGATGAAGGCCGATCATAACGGAGGTCACGCCCCAGTTCACAGGCTGATGGAAGGTGCGGTCGTTTGCGAGCAGGGTGCGGAGGCTCATAGGCAACCCCAACTCTACCACTAAGGGATTGGGAATCGCAGTCCAATGAGGGACAGGTTGCAGATCTGCACACTTGGGCCAGGGTGGGGCAAAAAAAGTGCTGGTCAAAAGGGCGGTATGTGGTACTATGTAGATGCGTTTGTTGCTCTTGTAACACCTTTAGATTCGATATTTAGAGGGGCTGCGAGTTCAAACTCGCGGCCTTTTTTGCTTTACGGCTGGAGGCAGTCGAGCAGCAGCAAATAATTTAAACAAAGAATAGGAAACACAGTGAAAGAACAAGGAACAGTGAAGTGGTTCAATGCCAGCAAGGGATATGGCTTCATTCAGCGCCAGTCCGGGGAAGATGTATTCGTGCACTTCTCCGCGATCCAGGGAGACGGCTACAAGTCGTTGAACGAGGGTCAGGCCGTTGAGTTCGAGGTCACCAAGGGCCCCAAGGGTCTGCAGGCTGCGAACGTAACTAGCCTCTAGTCTGATAGGGCGAGCCGCGCGTCAAGCCGGTTCGCCCTTATTTTTTTGTCTGGACGGTTTCCTTGAGCGCCCCCTTCTATTAGGCTCCTGCCGCCTAGCGTAGCGTCCGCCTTTAGGTGGACAAGAACACCCTTTGTCGCCCAACTCTTGGCCACCTGAAGGCGGCCGCTACATCTGCCGGCGGAGTGGAATTTTCCGCCCGCTTCCGATACGCTTGCGCCTCATCCGGAGCCTCCGGACGGGGTGGAAATGCAGCTGACAAACGTCGATCCCTCTCTCTACAACCACGATCTGGCGCCAATTCCGCAGGAGAAACGCTCCTGGGGCACGTATAACTACGCCTCGCTTTGGGTAGCGATGAGCGTCTGCATCCCCACCTATATGCTTGCGTCTGGACTGATCGCCGGCGGAATGAATTGGTATCAAGCGGTTGGAACGATTTTGTTGGGGAACCTGATTGTGCTGATCCCGATGCTGCTGAATGCCCACGCAGGGACTCGCTACGGAATTCCGTTCCCGGTGTTTGTGCGCGCTTCCTTCGGAGTTCGCGGAGCCAATGTGCCCGCGGTGCTTCGAGCGCTGGTGGCATGCGGCTGGTTTGGTATTCAGTCGTGGATCGGCGGGCAAGCGATTTATTCGATGCTTCGGATTGTGTGGCCGGAGGCTGGAAATTTTCCGGGCGCGCATTGGGTCTGTTTTTTCTTTTTCTGGGCCATCAACATGTTTGTGGTCTGGAAGGGCATTGAGACGATCAAGATTCTCGAGGGGATTGGCGCGCCGTTCATGCTGATCGTCGGACTCCTGCTGCTTGGATGGATTACGCGAAAAGCCGGCGGCTTTGGCCCGGTGCTGCACACCGAAAGCAAGTTTCACTCGACGGGCGAGTTCATCCGGTTTTTCATTCCGGCATTGACGGGCATGGTCGGTTTCTGGTCCACGGTGGCGCTGAACATCCCGGATTTCACGCGCTACGCAAAATCGCAAAAGGCGCAAATGGTGGGGCAAGCACTGGGATTGCCGACGGCGATGACTCTGTACGCGTTTATCGGCGTGGCGGTAACTTCGGCATCGGCTGTTCTTTTTGGCGCGCCGATCTGGGATCCCGTTGTTCTGCTGGGAAAATTTAACCAGCCGCTGGTCGCGTTTGTGGCCTTGATTGCGCTGATGATCGCCACGCTGAATACGAATGTGGCGGCCAACGTGGTTTCGCCGTCGAATGATTTTTCCAACCTGCGGCCCAGCCTGATTTCGTTTCGAACCGGAGGATTGATCACCGGCGTTGTCGGCATCCTGATGATGCCCTGGAAGCTGATGACCGACTTCAGTTCGTACATTTTTGGCTGGCTGGTGGGATGTTCGGCACTGCTGGGACCGATTGCTGGAATTATGATCTTCGACTATTACCTGGTCCGGCGGCGGCAGCTGGTCCTCGAAGACCTTTACAGGCGGGGCGGCGCGTACGAATACACTAGCGGTTTTAACGGGAAGGCGTTGCTGGGGCTGGCGGTCGGCGTAGCCGTGGCCCTGGCGGGATTGCTGATTCCCGCGGTGCGCTGGTTGTATGATTATGCCTGGTTCGTGGGCTTTGTGGTTTCGGGGGGAATTTATTATCTCCTGATGCAACCATCGCGACAGCCCGCAGGCAGATAACACGGCGGAAAAAGAAGATTGAAACAATGCAGGCGCGGTTTTAACCTTCCTTCATCCCGTTTCACCTGAGCGAAGTGCCTATTATCCGAATCGTCGGGAGGGTGTCTTGAACGAAAAGGCAAAAGTGGCGGCAGGGCAGGAGGCGTTGGCGGAAGCTTTGCCGGCGCTGTCGCGCCACGAAGCCCTGGTGGAATCCACGCGCTGCCTGATGTGTTACGACGCGCCCTGCACCCATGCCTGCCCCACGCATATCGACATACCGAAATTCATCAAGAAAATTAATACGGGGAATTTGAGGGGATCGGCGCGGACGATCCTGGAGTCGAACCTGCTTGGCGCCACGTGCGCACGGGTGTGCCCGGTGCAGGAATTATGCGAAGGCGCGTGCGTCCTGGGCGCGGAGCACAAACCGATTGCCATCGGGCGGCTACAGCGCTACTCGATGGACTATGTCTACGGCAATCGCGTGGACATTTTCTTGACCGCGAAGACCAGCGGCAAAAAAATTGCAGTCGTCGGCGCCGGCCCCGCGGGGCTCTCCTGCGCGGGAGAACTTGCGAAAAAGGGGCACGACGTGACGCTGTTCGAGAAGCGCGACCTTGCCGGCGGCCTTTCCACGTTTGGGATTATTGGCTTGCGCGAGCCAGTAGGGATTTCGCTGGCCGAAGTGGAAATGATTCAGCGCTTAGGCGTGCGGATTGAAACACAGCGTGAGATTGGCAAGGATTTGGCTCTGGCGGAACTGCAGGCGAAATTTGAAGCAATATTTCTGAGCCTCGGTCTGGGTGCGACGCCCAATCTGGGAATTCCCGGGGAAGATCAGGTGATAGACGGACTCGAATATATCGAACACAGCAAGTTGAATGGCCACAATCTGAAAGTTGGAAAAAACGTAGTGGTGATCGGGGCGGGGAACACGGCCATTGATTGCGCCACGATCGCCAAACGATGCGGCGGGGAGCACGTCACGATGCTCTATCGCCGTACTTCCAGCGAAATGACGGCCTATCCCCACGAATATGATTTCATCAAGAAAGAAGGGGTGCGGTTCGAATTTCTGGCTCAACCGGTGCGGATCATCGTGGAGAAGGGAATCGTGAGTGGCGTTGAGTGTGTGCGCATGAGTCTGGGGCAGAAAGACGCGTCGGGGCGTCCCGCGCCGCGGCCGGTGGAAGGCTCGCATTTTGTTATTCCCGCTGACCAGATTGTGAAAGCGATTGGGCAGGAAAAAGCGTCTTTGGCCGCGCGCCTGAATTTGAAAACCTTGAAGGGTTTTATAGACGTGGATGAGCATTTTCAGACGAGTCTGCCGGGGGTTTACGCGGGTGGCGATTGCATCCGCGCTCGTGGAGCGGCGTCCACGGTGATGGCGGTTCAGGATGGAAAACTGGCGGCGCGGGCGATCCACGAAAGGCTGGTGGGAAATGGCTGATTTACGGATAAATTTTGCGGGGATTCGTTCGCCGAACCCGTTCTGGCTGGCGTCGGCGCCGCCGGCGAACTCCGGCATGCAGGTCCATCGCGCTTTTGAAGCGGGCTGGGGCGGAGCGGTCTGGAAGACGATTGGCGCGCCCGTGTTGAATGTTTCGAACCGCTATGGGGCGTGGCACTTTGGCGGACAGAAGATGCTGGCGATCAATAACGTGGAGCTGATTTCCGATCGCCCGTTGGAAGTGAACCTGCGCGAAATCGCGGACGTGAAGCGGGCGTGGCCGGATCGCGCGGTGATCGTGTCGGCGATGGTGGAGTCGAAGCCGGAAGTCTGGCACGACATCATCAAGAAAATCCAGGATACGGGCGCCGACGGGATCGAGCTGAATTACGGCTGCCCGCACGGAATGAGCGAGCGCGGGATGGGCAGCGCGGTCGGCCAGGTTCCGGAATACTGCGAGGAAATCACCGGCTGGGTGATGCAAGTGGCGAAAATTCCTGTGATCGTGAAACTGACTCCGAACATTTCGAATATCGTGATGCCCGCGCGCGCGGCGGTGGCTGCCGGAGCGGATGCGTTGTCGCTGATCAATACGATTAACTCCATCATCGGGGTGGACCTGGATACGTTTCAAATCGTTCCCAACATCGGAGGCAAAGGCGGACACGGAGGCTACGCAGGGCCCGCGGTGAAACCGGTTGCGCTGAACATGCTCTCGGCGCTGGGCACGGACGAGGTGGTGTCGGAATCGAAACTGCCGATTTCCGGGATGGGCGGAATCTCGACCTGGTCCGATGCGGCGGAATTTCTGCTGCTTGGCGCCAGCAGCTTGCAGGTTTGCACAGCGGTGATGCACTACGGTTTTCGCATCATCGAGGATTTGTGCGACGGCCTTTCCAACTGGATGGACGAAAAAGGATTCAAGAAAGTGTCCGACCTCGTTGGAAAAAGCGTTCACCGCGTCTCCGACTTCAAGAACTTTGATTTGTCGTTCAAGGCGGTGGCCAGGATCGACCAGCAGAAGTGCATTCGCTGCAATCTTTGCTATGTGGCCTGCAACGATACGGCGCACCAGTGTATTGACCTGGTTGCAAAGGACGGCAGGATCGTGCCGCCGGGCAGCTACGACGTGCGTTCGAATGGAAAAGAAGAGGCGGTTCACACGCGCCCGAGCGTCATCGTTCGCGAAGAGGATTGCGTCGGGTGCCGCTTGTGCTTCAATGTTTGCCCAGTCGAAAGCTGCATCAGGATGGTGGAAGAGCCGTCTGGGCGTCCCTCTGTGACCTGGGATCAACTCACCCAGAAGCAGCCTGAGGTCACCGAGGATTGGGAAAAGATGAAAGCGTACCGCGAGAAGATGGGCATCCACATTCATTGAGCGCGGAGGAGTGTTCGATGGGCCTGCTGATCAGGAACGGCGAAATCGTGACAGTCGGAGCGCGGGAACGCGCTGATATCTTTGTGGAAGACGAAACGATCACTCGCATCGGCAGGAATCTGGAGGCGCCTGCGGGGACGGAAGTCATTGATGCTACCGGTAAGCTGGTTTTCCCCGGCTTTATCGATCCGCACGTGCACATCTACCTGCCGTTCATGTCGACTTTCGCGAAAGATACCCACGAAACCGGCAGCATTGCCGCTTTGATCGGCGGCACGACCACCTATATTGAAATGTGCTGCCCGAACCGCAACGACGATGCCTTGCAGGGTTACGAGCTTTGGAAATCGAAGGCGGAAGGGAAGAGCGCTTGCGATTACGCCTTCCACATGTCCGTCACCAAGTTTGTGAAAGAGACGCCCGGCCAGTTGCGGCAGGTGGTGGCCGACGGGACTTCGTCGTTCAAGATTTTTCTTTCGTACAAGAATTTCTTTGGTGTAACCGACGAAGAGATGTATCAGACCATGCGTTTGGCGCGGCAACTGGGCGTGATTGTCACGGCCCATTGCGAAAACGCGGAGCTGGTTGCGCAACTGCAGCAGAAGCTCTTGAGCGAGGGAAAAATCGGGCCGGAGTGGCACGAGCCAAGCCGGCCGGAATCGGTGGAAGCGGAAGGAACCGGGCGATTCGCCACGTTCCTGGAGAACACCAAGGCAACAGGCTACGTGGTGCACTTGTCCTGCGAACCGGCGCTGAAAGCCGCACTCGCCGCAAAAGAGCGCGGGGTAAAACTCTTCATCGAGTCGGTCATCCCCCATTTTCTGTTGGACAAGACCTGCGCGGAAAAACCCGGCGTGGAAGGCATGAAGCACGTGATGTCTCCGCCGTTGCGCGCGAAGAGAAATCTGGCGGTGCTGTGGAGCGCGCTGGACCGCGGCTTAATTGATACCGTTGGCACGGATCATTGCCCCTTCGACACGGAACAAAAACTGCTGGGCAAGGGTGCATTCACCAATATCCCGAACGGGATTCCCGGAATCGAAGATCGGATCAATCTGCTCTACACCTACGGCGTGAAGCGAGGGCGTTTGGAAATCGAACGTTTCGTGGATGCCGCCAGCACGCGTCCGGCGAAGCTTTTTGGACTGTTCCCGCGCAAAGGAACCATCGCCATCGGCAGCGACGCGGACCTGGTGATTTACGATCCCGATTATCAAGGCGTGATTTCCGCGAAAACGCATCACGTTAATAATGACTACAGCGGATTCGAAGGGATGGTGATTGAAGGGCGGCCTTCCGTCGTCACCGTTCGAGGCAAAGTGCAGGTGAAAGACGGAAAATTTGTTGGCGAACGCGGCCGCGGGCGTATGCTGAAACGAGAGCCGAGCTACTTCTAAGCGAGGCGCATCATGAGCCTGATTCCGCAACGGACTGTTACCGAGCTGAAGGAACTTCGCGAGCTGACCGCCGACGAGAACGGAGCGCAGCGAGTTGCGTGGACCGACGTGTGGCAGAAGGCTCGCAAGTGGTTCGCGACAAAACTGGTGGGATTGCCCATCGAGCATCACTATGACGCCGCCGGAAATAATTGGGTCACCCTTCGGGGCGCGTCTGAAAAAAGTTTGCTGATCGGCGGCCATCTGGATTCGGTACCGAACGGCGGCTGGCTCGACGGGAGTTTAAATGTCCTCGCCGGACTGGAAGTTGTACGGCGATTCGCCGCGGAATTCAAAGGCCAACCGCCCGTCACGATTCGGCTGGTGGATTGGGCCGATGAAGAAGGCGCGCGATTCGGGCGCAGCCTGCTTGGTTCGTCTGCATTTGCCGGCACGCACAGCATCGCCGCCGACCGCGTGCGCACCGATAAAGACGGCATCACAATGGAAGACGCGTTGCGGCGTTGCGGAGTTCACATGGATCATTTTCCCGACGCGGAAAAAGAACGCGTCAACGCCGCCGCTTACATCGAGCTGCACATCGAGCAGGGGCCGGTCCTTGAAAAGCTGGGTTTGCCGCTCGGCGTGGTTCTGGGCACCAAAGGAGTCGAGCGCCACGCCATTACGTTTCACGGCCAGGAGGCTCATTCCGGTGCCACGCCGATGAAGCAACGGAAAGACGCCCTGGCCGCGGCCGCGAAGCTGGCGTTGGAGATTCGAAACATCGCGGGCAAACATCCCGATGCAGTCTGCACGATGGGCAGCCTGAAAACATTTCCTGGAATTGTCACCGCTGTTGTCGGCCGGTGCGAAGCCACCCTTGATCAGCGGGACCTGGATGCCAAGGTGCTCGCGCAGATGTACAGGGAAGCGCAGGAGGCCAGCAAACGGTTCGCGAGCGAAGAGAGTTGCACGGTGGAATGGTCACGGATCTGGAGCATCGAGCCGATTCCGTTTCACCCGCACATGATCGAACTCTGCGAGCAATCCGTCCGCGAGTTGTCCGGCAAATCGCAACGGCTTCCCTCAGGCCCCCTTCATGATGCCGCCGAGGTCTCGCGCGCGGGCATTCCAACGGTTATGATGTTTGTGCAATCTTTGCGCGGCATCAGCCACAACAAGATTGAAGATACGCGGGAAGAGCACCTGGAAATGTCGGTCGCCGCGCTGGACCGGCTGGCCACCAAGACGGTCGAATGGATATTGAAGGCAAACTGAAGGGATTGGGAAGGAAATCGAGCATGGACGCCAAATCGCTGAAGGTAGTGCAAGAAAATCGCGACTATACGATGTTTTCCTGGTCGGTGCAGGGCGCGTCGGCGCCGATTCACATGAAGCGGGGCCAGGGCGTCTGGTTCTGGGACGGCGATGACAATCGCTGGCTGGATTTCAGCTCGCAACTGATCAATCTGAATGTCGGCCACCAGCATCCCAAAATGCTGGAAGCGATCAAGAAGCAGGTGGATGAGCTTTGTTTTGCCGGCCCGAGCTTTGCCACCGAGCCACGCGGCACACTTGGCAAAAAACTTTCCGAAGTAACCGGATTGGCGAAGACGTTTTTCACTCTGGGCGGCTCGGAAGCCAATGAAAACGCCATGAAAATGGCGCGCCTCGTTACCGGCCGCGACAAAATTATCACGCGATATCGTAGCTATCACGGCGCGACGATGGGCTCGATGACCGCTTCGGGCGATCCGCGACGCTGGGCTGTCGAGCCGGGAATTCCCGGCATCGTTCGCGTGTTCGATCCTTATTGTTACCGTTGTCCCTTTGGCCAGAAAGTCGAAACATGCCATCGCGAGTGCGTCAGCCACATTGAAGAAGTGATTCAGATGGAAGGACCGCATACCATCGCCGCAATCATGGTGGAAGGCATCACCGGGTCGAACGGATTGCTGATTCCACCGGACGATTATTATCCGAAGCTGCGCGCACTGTGCGACAAATGCGGCATCCTGATGATCGACGACGAAGTGATGGCGGGATTCGGGCGCACCGGGAAATGGCTGGCCACGCAGCATTTCGGGATCAAGCCCGACATCGTCACCTGCGCGAAGGGATTGACGAGCGGGTATATGCCGCTCGGCGCGGTGATCGTCTCCGATAAAATTGCGAAATATTTTGAAACGAACATGCTGTGGGGAGGGCTGACCTACAGCGGCCATCCGGTCTGCTGCGCGGCGGCGGTGGCCAACCTGCACATCTATGAAGAGGAAAAGCTATTTGAGAACGTCGAGAAGCAGGGCCGGTACCTCGCTTCCCGTCTCGAAGCGATGAAGAAAAAATATACCTGCGTGGGCGACGTCCGCTACAAAGGGATGTTCAGCGTTCTGGAACTCGTGAAAGACAAGGCGACGCGGGAACCGTTGGCGCCGTTCAATGGCACCAGCCCGGAAATGGGAAAGCTTGCCGCGCATTTGAAGTCCAAGCACGTGTACGCGTTCAGCCGGTTCAATATGTTGTGGGTTTGCCCGCCACTGGTGATTAATGAAGAAGAACTTGGCCACGGGCTGGACGTCATCGAGGAAGCGTTGCACCTCGTCGACGTTGCAATGGGCAAGGCCAGCCTCGCTCCGGCGGGTGAAACCGTGGCCGCCAGATAAGACGCGCTGGGCTCGACCCCTGCGCGGATGCATTTTATTGGCGGCTTGTGAACACTCGCCCCCGCCTCGCCAGTGAACTGGAATTCAGCCTGCGCTCGAGCAATTGGCTTGACGCACGCTTCGCAATATCGGCATCCGGCGCAACGCGGCTCTTGCGTGAAACATCCGCGCTTTTGCCGCGGCTATCGAGATGCCTAGAATTTTCGCCGTTTCCTTCACGGAAAACTCGCCCAATTGGTGAATCTCCACCACTTTCCGGTTGCGGGGCCGTAGCCGCCGCACCGCCGCGCCGACTAGATTCTCCCGCTCGCGAAGCTGGTAATTTTCCTCCGGGTTAGGCGCGCGATCCGGGATCTCGAGTTGCGGCCGGGCCTCGCCGGCCGGAGTGGGCTCATCCACTGGAATTTCCCGCATACCGCGCTTCTTTCGAAGCTGCCCAAGCGCGGAGTTGATGGCGATGCGCGTCAGCCAGGTGGCAAACCGCGAGCGTCCATCGAAATTGGCGAGGTGCACGAAGGCGCTCAGGAAAGAATCTTGCACCGCGTCTTCCGCATCCTCCCGATTCCGCGTGATTCGGAAAGTTACCCGCAGAATCATCTCCTCATGGCGTCCACAAAGCACGCCGAACGCGCCATCATGGCCATTTTTTGCAGCAGCGATCAACTGGCTTTCGCTCCAACCTTCAAGCTCGTCTGGCGCGCGTCTCTCGATGTTGTGCGTGAGGGATGTACCTATCGTTTCAATACTCATCGCCTGCTCCTCGTGCCAATCCTTTGCATTAATTCACTGGTTGTCTCGATCCGCTTCTTTTCGTATCCACTCTTGGATATACGCGGGACAGTTTTCCAGCCGCGCTCCATCGGATTCACAACGTGCCAGAAACTTTACGGCACTGCGGTCTGCCAACCGGAGTTCTTGCAGGTCCAGAACAACTTCCGGCAAGTCTTTTTGCAGCTCGAATAGGCGCTCTAATTCCTTGATATGCTCGGCCTCGAACCGGCCACTTAAGGCGAAAACCGTTGATCCTTCTCGTACCGATTTCTCAATCTTCAAAGTCATTGGAAAGATGGTAGGCCCCTTTTCCTGAGTACCCAGCTTGCCCTTCCTGTAAAGTCAGGCCCGCTGACATGTAGGGCATGCAATATTCTGCCCATCCGTAAGATATTGACAATACACAGGTAAGCATGAGAATGCGTCACGAAGAATCGGGAAGCGCCGAATTTTCGTCAGCCGATTGACACTCTAGTGTGGTTCGGGAATGTACTTGTGCTTGCGGATCCTCAAATGTTTAATTTTGGAATCGAGCGTCGAGCGAGGAATGCCCAATTTTGCCGCAGCTCCGCTTGGCCCCGCCACTCTCCCACCAGAAGCGGCCAGCGCGGCCTCGATAATTTCCTTTTCCTGATTCTGGAGGGTTTCCGTCAGAGGTCCTGACAATTCCAGCCGCGAAGCTGGTTCCTCAGTCGCAAGCCACGCGGGGTCAATCCACAGGGTGTTTCCGCTGCAAAGGATCACCGATCTTTCGATAATATTTTGCAGCTCCCTGATATTGCCCGGCCACGGGTAGGCTTGGCAAAGCTGCATCGTATTTTTGTCGATGTTGTAGATTTGTTTGCCCGCCTTTTCCGCGTAGCGCTTCACAAAATATTCGACCAACATGGGAATGTCCTCTTTGCGCTGCCGCAGCGCGGGCACCTCGATCGGAAAGACATTCAACCTGTAAAAGAGATCCGCACGGAATGAGCCGGAGGCAACGGCCGCCCGCAAATCACGGTTGGTTGCGGCGATTACCCGAACGTCGGTGGGAAGCACTCTTGTGCCTCCCACTCGTTCGAATTCGTGTTCCTGGAGAACTCGCAGTAATGCGATCTGGGTTTCCGCGGGGAGTTCACCGACTTCATCCAGAAAAATTGTCCCGGAGTGTGCGAGTTCAAAGCGGCCCTGGTGCCGCTGCAGCGCTCCCGTGAATGCCCCCTTTTCGTGGCCAAAAAGCTCTGACGCGATGAGCGACGAGGGAATCGAGGCGCAGTTTACCCCGACAAACGCCCGGCCGGAGCGTTGCGAGCGTTTGTAAATGGCGCGAGCGATCAATTCCTTGCCGGTGCCAGTTTCTCCCGTGATCAGCACGGTGGAGTCTGTTGGAGCGACCTTCACAATGTTAGTGAGCACAGTTTGCAGCGCAGAGGAGGAACCCACAATTTCTTCGAACATGAAGGCCTGATCGATTTGTTCTCGTAACGCCACATTTTCGTCGTGAAGCTGGTCCCTCAGCTTCTTGATTTCATCGAAGGCCGTCTCCAGTTCGGCGCTTGCGCGGCGCTGCTCGGTCACATCCATCGCGGTGCCGACAAACTCGACGAGTTCGCCCTCTTCGTTGAGAACAGGGTGCCCGATCGTGTGAATGTTTTTGATGGAACCATCCGGCAGAACGATCCGGTAGTCCGATTCGTAACTGGTTTTCGCGGCTCCGGCTTCGGCGAACACGCGTTCAGCAGCCGGCCGATCCTCCGGATGGATTCTTCCAAGAAAAAACTCGGTCGTGGATACGTCCTCCTCGGATCCAACTCCGAAAATCCGTCGCACTTCCGGCGAGCTAGTCACCCTTCCGCTCGCCGTATCGTGCGCCCAGCTGAACATGTGAACCAACCGCTGGCCTTCGAGCAGGTAAGCTTCGCTTCGCCGAAGCTTTTCGTCCGCTTTCTTGCGTTCGCCAATCTCTCTCTTGAGTTCTTCGTTTGCCCGGGTCAGTCTGGCGGTTCGTTCGGCAACTTTTTCTTCCAGTTCGCTCCGTCTGCGCCTCAGCCAACTCATGAGCACGGCGAAGATTACAAACACCAGATCGTAAACAACCCGTGAAAAGGCGGCGATTTCAGTCTCGAACAGGTAGTTGCGGATCAGAATCGCCAGTACTACGGCGGCGATACCCGGTTTTGAGCCGCCGTACCAGAAAGTGATGGCAATCGCCGACAGCGCGAGAGCGGCAAACGTGTGCGGCAGATGAAAGCGAGTGAGGATCAACTCGAGCAGCAGAGCGCACGTCACCGAACCGATCGCCAACCCGAAAGGCATCGCGCGCGAAATAGTAGGGCGGGCCACCCAGTTGCTTATGCCTCGATCGGCCATAGCTCCACGTTTCTTTCATGCTTGGGTATGGGCCCACTGCAACCAACGAGTATTGGCTTTTTATGTGTCCTTACTCTAGCCGGGTTCCCGGTGATGCACAATGCGCACAGCCTGAAGAGCCAGACCGGATTTGGTATTCGAAGATTGTGCGGAAAAGTCAAACATAATGTTGTCAGAGCACGGCGCATTCGGTCAATTGAGTCTCCATTTATTTGCGATGTAAAAATTCAGCAATTCCATTTTTGGAATTTATCTTCCTGAATGTGTAGAAAGCAAACTCTCCGCGCGAGTGGGTTAGAAAAAATTGCCGCGTTTTATTTTTTGTCGAAAACAACAAATTCATTGCATAAAAAAACAATAAATAGATTCGGTGTGGTCAGCTGATTCGAAAAAAGTGTCATTTCTCAGGTAACTTCTGTCCGCCGTGTGCCATCTAAGAATTCGGATGCACGAAATGTCGATTCGATACGGGCTCTGGGGTGAGCAGTATCAACAGGGGTCGAAAAAACTGGATTCTGCGAGCGGCGGGGTGACGTCTTAGCCGCGAATTGATAAACATGGACACTATTTGAGTTGGCTTCCATCGCGTGGAACAGCGACGGAAGGCCTATTCCAGGGGTTTGCGCGGCGGGTTCGCCCAGAACTCAAAACCGCTCAAAGCAGGAAGCGAAGCTAACAAAAAAGCAACGCTTCGGCAGTTCAGAAAGCCCATGCGATAGCCGTAGGAAGTTCTTCGCATGAATTCAAGACCAACCAAGGGAGAAAGCAAGAATGAAGTTCAGATCGATAGCTGCAGTTGTGTTTGGAGTATTTTTCATGTTGATCGCCAGCGCCAGGGCCGACGAGCACCATACCCAGGAAGTCGGCGTGCTGGGAACTGGATTTTTCACCAAAGACTCAAGCAGCAACGTCTTGAATCAGCACACGACCAACTCGGGCGGATTCCTCGTTAGTTATCGCTATCATTTTAACCGCTGGTTCGGGGCCGATGTCAGCTACGGCTGGAATCGCGACACTCAGCAGAATATTTCCTCCACAGGTTCCCTGAACGTGCAGTCCAACGTGCACCAGGCGACGGTTGCCGCGGTGATGAATCTTCCCTGGAGCACGGCCCGGTTCAATCCTTATGTTCTTGCCGGCACCGGCGCGCTGGTTTTTGCTCCGACGCAGAACGCGGGAGCGACAGTCCCCGGCGCGGGAAACCAGGCCAAGGCGACGTTCGTTTATGGCGGCGGCGTCAACTACGATTTCACCAAGCATTTTACGTTTCGCATGGAATATCGCGGGCTGGTTTACGGCCGTCCCGATTTCGGCGTGAATGCGCTGCGTTCCGGCCTGACGACAAACACGGCCCAGCCTTCCGCTGGCGTCATCTTCCGCTTCTAAGCCGCACAAACGATCAACCTGAACGTCCAGCGCCAGGCGATTCCGCCCTGGCGCTGGATTGTTTATTTATTATTCGGAACGCGTGGGGCTGATGGCGCCTTGCAGTTTCTGAAATTCCTGCATCTCGCGCTGTGCTTGCGCGGTCTTTCCCTGTTTGCGGTACAAGCCGGCAAGCCCGAAATGAGACTGCGCGGCCAATGAAGTGTTTTTTTCGATTTCAATTACTTTCAGCCAGGTCTTTTCCGCCGTAGCGCCGTCGCCAACCAGCGAAGCGGCTTTGCCCAGGGAATACAAAGTTTCCGGCATCTCGGGCTTCAGTTCATTGGATCTCTTCAGCTCCGGCAGCGCCTCGTGAGCTTTGCCCTGCTGGAGCAGCGCTGCCCCCAGCCGGTAAGCGGCTTCGGCGTTGCCCGGACGCAGTTTGCATTCCGCTCGATACTCCGCCTCGGCCTTGGGCCACTGTGCGGAGTTCGCGTAAACCTGGCCAAGTTCCAGATGCAATCCCGGCAACTCCGGCCGCAGCCGCAACGCATCCAGGAATTCCTTCTCGGCCTGGGGCATCTGGCGCAGTACAAAATAATTTTCAGCCAGCGCCTGGTGCGCCCGCGCGGAATCCGGATGGGTGGCCAGCAGCGTATCAATCGCGTCCTTGGAGAGCAGCCCGCTGGCATGGCCAAGGTAGTACAGAAGATCCGGATCGCCCGGCCGCTGGGCCAGTGCCGCCGTAAAGCTGGAGACAGCTTCGGTCAATTGGTTGGTTTCAATCTGCGCGATTCCCAGCGCATCCAGCGCGCCCACACGCTGCAGATGCGGAATCGCCTCCGCCGAATATCCCTGCGACAACAGCGCGAATCCGATCAGTTGATGCGCAACTGGCAATTCCGGGCTTAGTTCCAGCGCGCGTTTCAGGGGAGCGATCGCCGCGCCGTACTCGCGTTTTTCCATGTAGGCGCTGCCCAAATTGACGAATGCATCCGCCATGTTCGGGTCGCTCTCAGTGGCTTTCCGAAACTCCGCGATTTCAACGTCAATTTGGTGCGCCTTGCGCGCTTCCAGCCCAGCCTGCAGATGCTGCATTGCATCGGAAGTTCCGGCTTGCCCCGCAAGCCACGCAAACAATAAAAGATGAATCATGAGCGCTCCGGTTCGCGAACGGCAAGAAATTGGTCGGCGCGAACATCATTGAGAACTTGTTTCATGCCCGAAGGCCAGAGAATCTCGACCGTGGCCTTCTCTGCGGCCCCCAGCCCGAAATGCAAACGCTTGTCGTTGGAGCACAGGTAGCTTCCGGCGGATGTTGCCATGCGTGTCTGGCCGTTGACGCTTACACGAGCGCCGTAGCCGTCGCGATTGCTCCGCGTCCCCTGCAGCGAAATCGACAGCCAGTGATTGTCTCCCCCGCCACGATTCAGCAGCAGGATGGGCGGGCCGCCGAGGCATGAGATGACGGCGTCAACGAAACCGTCGTTGTTGATATCGCCAAAAGCCACGCCGCGGGCCGCCACCGGCTTGGTGACACCGGAATCGGCGTGTTCGAAGCGCCCTTTGTGGTTCAGTGCAATCAGCGGCAGCTCCTTGTAGCGCAGGGAAGCATCAATGTCCTGCACATTATCCAGCACGTGTCCCTGCGCGACAAAAAGGTCCTTCCAACCGTCATTATCAAAATCTTCCAGGCCGACGCCCCAGCCGGAGCTCATCGACGTCATGGCGCCCAGCCCCGCTTCCAGACTGGCGTAATTAAAACTCCCGCCCCCCTCGTTGTGGTACAGGCTGTAAATTTCGCGGGGCAATACGGTTACCAGAACATCCGGGCGGCCGTCGTTGTCATAGTCCTGAAAAACCGCGCCCATCCCAGACATTCCCTTGCCGTCGACGGTAAACGCAACGCCCGACTCCAGCCCGCATTCCGTGAACGTCCCATCGCCATTGTTGTGGAAAAGATACTGCTGCATGCCGTCGTTCGAAACAAAAATGTCCGTAAAGCCATCGCCGTCGTAGTCGGCGAACGCCACGCCCAGCGCGCGGCCTTTTTTTGCGGCCAGGCCGGATTTTTCCGTGACATCCTCGAACGTGCCATCGCCGCGGTTGTGATAAAGCAGGCAGGTTGTGGCGGGAAACGCATTCGGCGGGCAGTACGTATGCCAGTCGCCGCCACAAATCTTGTTGTGATCGGCGTCCCAGTCCATGTAGCGGGTCACAAAGAGGTCGAGCTTGCCGTCGTTGTCGTAATCGAAAAAGCCGGCCGAGACGGACCATCCTCCGCCGGCCACCCCGGCTTTTGCCGTCACGTCGGTAAAGGTTCCGTCTCCGTTGTTGTGATAGAGAATGTTTTTGCCGTAGCTGGTGACATACAGATCCGAGTTTCCGTCATTGTCGTAGTCGCCGACGGCCACTCCCATCCCGTAATTACCATTGCCAGCGTTTGCCAGTCCGGCGGCCTGGGTCACGTCCTGAAAGCTCCCGTCGCGATTCTGGCGGTACAGCCGGTTCCAATAACGGGGATTGCCCCGCTCGAAATTTTCGGGGACGTGCAGGCCTTCGGTGATACGCCCGCCATTCATCAGGAAGATATCGAGCAGTCCGTCGTTGTTGTAATCGAATAGGGCCACGCCGCCGGGCATTGTTTCAATGAGGAATTTTCGCGGTGTAGGGGAATTCTGGAGCAGAAAATCGATCCCGCGCAGGGGTTTCACTTCAAAGATCGGAGCGGCAGCGGCCAGCGCCGCATAATTCAGGAAATCACGGCGCGTGGTTCGGCGAGGCATCTCTTCGCATGTCTCCTGAGGTTTGCATAACCGCTGCACGACAAGTACGGATAGCTTTTAGGATGCGCAAATAGGCTAACACGAAGCCGGAGTCAGGGAATGATGTGCGAGGGAGAGAAGCACCCGGAACCAATCACCCATAAAAAAATTATGCCCGGCAGGGTGCCTCCTCAGCATCCCTACCGGGCATTCCTAGGGTGGTAATTAGAACAAGAACTTCAATCCGAACTGGATGAGCCTCGGGTTAGTGCCAGGGAAAACGCTGGTAATCTGCCCGAAGGTTGAAGAGCCGACGCTGGTGTTCGGCGGAGCAAATTGGGTGCGGTTGAACATGTTGAAGAACTCGCTCCGGAACTCCAGGCCCAGCCTGTTGTCGGGGCCAAACTGGGTGCGCTTGAACAGAGCGAAATCAAAGTTGTTCACGCCCGGACCACGCAGCCTGGGATCGGTGCGCGATTCGTCGCCGAAGGTAAAGTCCGCCGGTGAGACGAAACAAGCAGTGTTGAAATACTCGGTTAGTTGTGAGACGCCGGAGGGCCTGGACGTGTTGCAACCGGCAACCCGGTTCGGCCGCGACCCTGCGCCCAATCCCGTCGTGTAGTTCGGGTTCCCATTGGAGAACACCAAAGGAAAGCCCTTCTGGAACGTGGTTACACCGTCGATGCCCCAGCCGCTGACGACCTTATCCATCGGTCCGTCGAACCCGGACAAATACCTCTTGCCGTGGCCGAAGGGGAGGTCGAGAACGTAGCTGATGACGAGGCGCTGTGATACGTCTTGCGACGACAGCGAGCGCTCGCCCTTGAGGTTGTTGAAATTCTGGATGCTGCCAGTCGCGGCTTCCAGCCAGTTGGTAAGCGTGTCGGCGTCGCTGATTAATTTGGAGTTGGTGTAAGCAACCAGCAACGAGCCTGCGCTGGCAAAACGGCGCTCGAGCGTGAGTTGCAGCGAGTGATAGGTGCTGTCGTAGTTGCCTTGACCGGCAAGCCTCAAGCTTGTGAACTGGGGGAACGGGCGATCAAGCTGCCCCTGGGTGGTTGTCGGACCAGATAAAGCGTAGGAAACTCCGCCTCCGAAGAAAGGATTAGCAACAGTCTTCAACAGATCTACGGAAGGCGCCCCGGCCGCGTTCGCGACGCAGCGCGTACCGGTTATAGCTGTTTGAGCCGCGCACTGCGTTGCCGCCGCGGCCAGGAAGTTATCCCCGATCTGGTCGATTTCGGAATCGTAGAGCGCCAGGTGCGTGCCCTTGGAGCCGACATATGCGGCAGATACGAAGAAGTTCCAGGGGAGATTCCTCTGGATGTTGAGGTTCCACTGCTGCACGTAGCCAGCCGGATGATCGTTGTAATCAGCGATAGCGAAACCTTGAACCGCCTGCGTAGCGTAGATAGATGTGCCCACTGGCCCAAGGCTGCGTCCCACTGGGGGAACGACCTGCACTTGATTATTTACAATAAAGGGCGTGTTGATTGTGTTTGACGGGTGGATGTTATCGACGGTTCCCGTGTAGGAAGTTGTGGCATCGTTCACGAAGTCGTTGTTCGGGTTCAAGCCGAACGAGACGTAGTTGGGAATCCAGAAAATCCCATAACCGCCTCGAATAACCGTTTTCTGGTCCCAGCTGTAGGCAAAGCCCAAACGCGGGGCGACGTTATCCTTGGGCAGCGGAATGTTCGTCCGTTTGTCCAGGTTGACAAGGGAGACGTCTCCCTTCAAGCCAGGTAAGCCCGGAACACCCACCAATCCTGCTGTGACTCCCGGATTGGCAAGCCAGCTCTGGGCGTTCGGGTCGAAGAAGGATTGCCGGTTGAAGCGCTCCGACCACGGCCCCTGGAGTTCATAACGCAGGCCGAGGTTGAGAGTGAGCTTGTTGGTCAACCGGAAAGTGTCGTCAACGTAGAAACCGCGGTAGATCTGCTGACCGGCGACCAGCGCGGGAATGACGGCCTGACCGAAGAAGTGGTTCTCGACACTCTTTGGATTGGCCGCATAGCCCAGCAGAAAATCGGCAAATCCATTGCCAGTGTAGCATTGGGGCGCGCCGCCGCAGAAGGCGAACGCACCGCTAGCCACGTTGGTTTGCGCGTAGTTGTCACGCCCAATTTCCAACTGGAAGCCGAGCTTGACGGTGTGCTTGCCGCGCACGAGCGTCACGTTGGGACTGAGATTCCACTGCGTATTGCGGTCGGTGATGAAGCTCTGGCCTTGGGAGCACATGACGTTGTCCGCAAAGCCAAACACGCACGGAGTAGGCGGCGTCCGGGCGCCCGTTGGGATAGCCGCGTTGTATTGCGCGGGCCAGCCGATGGTGGTCAAGTCGAAGCCCGAGTTTTTGGGGGCTCGATCATAGGCAAAGCGGCTGAGGCTGGCGGTGATGCCAACGATTGTGTTTGGCGTAACGGTCCAGTTGTAGCCCAAGGCGGGGGCGCTGCTGTCGTACTTTTCCGCGCAACGGTCCTGGCAAAGTCCGGTGCCGAGAGGATCTTGCGGCAAATCCAAGACGTTCCAGTAGGTGTACCGGAAAAAGATGTGCTGGTTGTTGGTGATGGCATGATCGAGCCGGCCGACTACCTGGTTTTGATTGCCACCGGTGCCGTAGGATTTGGAGTAGTTTTTTGTACAGCCGATTGTCGGATCACTGCCGGCGCAAGGTTGGTTCGCGGCGGGCCAAAGGTTTTCCAAGGCCAGCGATGTCGGATTCAGGCGTGCGGTGGGAATGATGTTCGGGCATCCAGCGGGGTTGGCACACAGTGGGTTGCCATTTGGCCCGGTGGGAAAGGAAACGAATTGCGTTGGCGAGGCCGAGCTACCCGCGCAGGCGCCGTTGGCATTAACGGTCCCGCCGCACGGATCCATGATCGGCGCGATGCCGGCAGCGGAGAAATCTCCGCCTAATTCGGCCGGGGTGGGAACAGTTGTTTGGACCGGCGAAGCACCCTGGCGCAGCCGGAAACCTTCCCAACTGAAGAACCAGAACGTTTTGTCCCTGCCGTCATAGACGTGAGGAATGATGAGCGGACCACCGGCGTTTGCGCCGAACTGATTTTGGGTGAAGGCCGGAGCTTTGTTCGGTTCGCCCTTGACGATTTCGCTAGCCTTATTGAAAGGATCGTTCGCATTCAACACCCGGTTGCGGAGGTACTCATACGCTTCGCCGTGCAACCCGTTGCTTCCGGATTTCGTACTCAGGTTGATGACGCCGCCGGAAAACTTGCCCCAGTCCGCGCCAAGGTTGCTGGTCTGGACCTTGAATTCCTGAATGGAGTCCTGGGTCGGAATCACAACGGGAAGGTTGATGTAGCCGATGTTGAGTGGCTGTCCGTCCAGGTATTCCGCACTTTCATTGCCGAACGAACCGTTCACCTGAAAGTTACCCCAGCCGAACGGATTGACTCCGACCGGCGTGCCGCCCGCGCTGCCCTGCGGGACCACTGAAGGGGCTAGCGTAATCAGGCTAAAAACGTTGCGGCCGTTGAGTGGCAACTCATTGGCCTTGCGCTCCTCAACCACCTGCCCGATGGAAGATGTTTCCGCCTGCAGCAGCGGAGTCTCGCCGGTGACCTCGATGGTCTGGTTTACATCGCCTACTTGCAGGGTGATGTCAATGCGGACCGCCTGTCCTACTTCGACGATGACTTCCGGGCGAGTGATGCGCTTGAACCCGGTCTTTTCCGCCAAGATGCTATATCGGCCAGGCAAGAGATTCACAAAATCGTACAGGCCATCGGCCCCCGATTGGGCCACCCGTTTCTCAGAAGTTGCCAGATTCGCCAGCGTCACCTGGGCATCGGTGATGGCCGCGCCCGATGGGTCTGAAACCGTCCCGGCAATTGATCCATAGGTCGTCTGCGCGGCGACTGCACCGCCAAGAAGACCCGAGATGCAAAGGCAAAGTGCCAACTGTAGTGCAACGAATACTGCTAAACGCCAGTTTTTCATCCCCAACGCTCCTCGTTTTCACGATTCACTGCGTTCCTTTAAAGCTTCCAATCGACACACCAAAGCCATGAAGCTCCGTTCGACAGGACCCCAACTACACACCATGCCCTCGACTTGAATCTGTTCTGCCAATTAGTACGAACGGATTAATGAATGTGTACCAGTCACAGAGCTATGTGACTGAAAAATGGGCAAGTGCTGGCCCTATCCAGGACACACCTGGGCAGACGCAGCGGAGAAACGCTCGAACTATGGCAGGTTTTACCAGGCTGGAGCTAGGGATGATTGACCTGGTTACGAAGCAGCGCGTACAAGAAAGGCTTGCTGGTGGGCTTGTGGCTTCCGCCGCGTGGTTCCACAGTCACGAAAACGGCGTCAATCTCCGTCAGTTGCTTGGGATCGTCAAAGCGCATCACCCAACGCCGGTTGTTTTCGTTGTCCATATACAGGATGCCCAGATTCATCGGGGAAGCAGTTTCGCCCTGGGGAGCCTCGCGCTGGCCCCAAACTTGGAACGTGCTGGCATTCACCACGCCGGGTTGCCGGTCAAGGTCGAACGCATAAAAGATCAGCGACTTGCCCTGGGTATAGAAAACCCGCCCAAAGGGCTTCTGGGTCCGGCTGCTTCCGTCCACGTCAAACACATCCGCGATGTACAGCTTTCTGGCGCCCATCAATTCGCGGATATCGCGGTCTGAAGTGAGGTACTGCTCCGCGTCTTTCAGCCGGCGATCCTGGTCGCGATTTTTCGCGGTTAAGTCTTCAATTTTCGATTCCAGGGATGCGGTTCGCACCGACGTTTTGTCGCGTTCCGAACGCAGACTAGCCAACTCTGCCTGGTTATTGCCATAGGCCTGGCTTGTGGATTGCAGCTTGGCATTCAGTTCATCGCGCTGCTGCGATAGCGCCTTTAGCTCCGCCTCAGACTTGCTGCTCGCCGCCATCAGCTCATTTGAACGAGCCTCCAGCGCGCGCAGGGCCGCGCGGAGTTTGGCCAACGCTTGCTCTTTTTCGGCGCTTTCTGCCTGCAATTGGGCCAGGCGCTTTTCCTCCGCAGCCAGCGATTCCTCGGCAGTTCTCTTTTCTTCCGAGAGCTTTTGATATTGTTGTTCCAGCGCGGCGGAGGTCTGCTTGACGACAACCGGCTGGTGCGACCATGCGCCCAGGTGGTAGGCACCCGCCGCCACGGCGATCAACAAGCCGGCCGCAATCGCCAATCCCGCAAGCTCGCGGCTCTTTCTCTTCGGCGGGCCATTCTGCGGCATCGCCGCCCGCGGAGTACGCGTTTCTTCCGGCCAAGTCTGCTGTTGGCCACGGATGCTTGCCCGCAGACGTTCTCGCGCGGCGGAATCGTCCCAAACAACCCCCTCCGCTCTTTCCAGATACCCCTCGGCAAGCGTAGGTATTCCTTCTGTCGCCAAGATCCGGTATTGCGCGAACGCTTCCTGGCAAGACTCGCAATGTTCCAGGTGCACCCGCAGCTCAGACAGTTCCAAAGGCGTAATGCTGCCCGAGGCTGCCAAAGCGCATAGTTCCTTAAACTTCTCGTGTTCTTCGCCGCCGTCTTGAATCGTTAGCATCGTTTCGTTTCCCGAAGCCTCTGCACAAACGCGCTCTTACGCAGGCGCTCCAATCCGCGGTAGAAATAGTGCCGCGTATTTCCCAAGGGTTGGTTTAATTTTCTGCTAATTTCCCGCAAGTCGAAGCCCTCGAAATAAAACAACTCCAGGGTGATGCGTTGGCTCTCCGGCAGTTCGTCGAATGCCTTTTCCAGTTGAATCCGGTTCAGCTTCGCGCCGATCTCACGGTCCAGATCCGTCTCTCCTAACAATGTATCGCCAAGCGAGCCCGTGTCTGTACCAACATAAAAGCCCCGCCGTGCCAGATGTGCCCTGCGATCCAACGCCCGGTGCAGGGCAATTTGCAGCACCCAGTTCTTCACCGTGCCTTTCTCCTCGTCGAAGAGGAAGCATTTCCGGTGCAGGTGAAAGAAGCACTCCTGGACCACATCCTCGGCCTCGCCGCGGTCCCGCACCACGCCGAGAGCAATTCTAAAGACCAGGCGGGCATACCGGTCAAACAAAATTTCCAGTGCGGAAGCATCGTTTGTCTGAATGCGGAGCATGACTTCTTCATCGCTGGGAAGACGGGGTCCTGGGAGTTCTGGAGGTGCGGCGGGGCGCTCCTGGCTCCGTGCCAGGGCGACGGGAAGCGTAATCGCACGTCGTTGCGGCGAGGTACTCATGGATTGATCCCCAGTAGACGGCCTGTTGGCGATGCCAGTGACAATACGACCGTGGCACCGGAGAACTTCCCCGACGAAGCCCCGATGGTTTCAGAACAATACACCAACCAATGGGCGTTGGAGAAGTTCTTTCGATACGGTCTAGTCTCTTTGCCCGTGGTACAAGACCAGCCTGGGATACGTATTAATTCAAATAAGTCCAAGGCACGCGAGTGTTCTGGCTAGAACAGGAATTTCAGCCCAAACTGCACCAGCCTCGGATTTGTCCCCGTCGCCGTACTTGTCACCACCCCGAAATTCGGATTGTTTGCGGTACAGCAAATCGTATTGGGCGGCGCGAACTGGGTCCTGTTAAACATGTTGAAGAATTCCGTTCGAAACTCCAGCCCCAGCCGCTCATTGCTCCCAAACCGCGCCCGCTTGAAAATCGCAAAATCAAAATTATTGATTCCCTCGGCCCGCAGCCGGGAATCCACGCGCGGCTCGTTTCCAAACGTGAAATCGGGTGGGGCAGCAAAGCACGTGGTATTGAACCACTCCGTGATCCGCTGGGTGCCGCTCCCGCCTGGACAACTTGGAATCACGTTCGGCCGCGAGCCCCCGCCAAACAGGGTCGTGCCATTCACCTGGCCGTTCGTAAACACCAGCGGGAATCCGCGCTGAAAAATCGTCACCCCATCCACCCCCCAACCCCCCACGACTTTGTCCTTCCATCCCTCCACACCCGAGAGATACCGTTTGCCCTTGCCAAAAGGCAAGTCGAGAACGTAACTGATCACCAGGCGCTGCGGAACGTCTTGCGACGACAACGAACGCTCCCCGCGCAAATTGTTATTGTCCTGGATTCCTCCCACTCCCGCCTCTACCCAGGCAGTCAGGGTATCTGTATCGCTGATCAGTTTTGCATTGGTATAGGCAATCAGCAGCGAACCAGCATCCGCAAAACGCCGTTGCACCGTCAGTTGAAACGAATGATAAATGCTGTCGTACGATCCTTGACCGGCAAGCTGTACGCCCGCGTACTGAGGATATGGCCGGAGAAGTTGTCCTACGGTCGTCGTTGGGCCCGCCAGCGCCAGTGCCTGGCCGTTGACGAAAAATGGATTTGGTGTCGGCTGCACCAGGGTCACGTTTTGCCTGGGGTTTGGCAGCGAAGGATTCACTTGCGCCGCAGCCTGGGCCAGCAGTGCATCCGATATCTGGTTGATCTGCTCGGAATATTGCGCCAGATGCGTCCCTCGCGAGCCCACATACGCTCCGGACAAAAAGAAACCCAAGGGGAGTTCACGCTGCACATCCAGATTCCACTGCTGGACATACCCCTGCGGGTGGTTGCCCGGATTCACCACGGTGATCGACTGAACGACCTGCGTCAGGAACTGCTGCGTTCCCTGCGTGCCAAGCGTTCGCCCAGGCGGTTGCGCAATCCCGGCGGGGAAGGGCAGAGCGATGGTATTGACCGGGTGAGTTCCGTCCACCGTTCCGGTATAGGTAGTCGCACCGCCATTGACCATGTCGTTCAGCGGATTCAGGCTGAATGACACATAATCGGGTATCCAGAAAACTCCATAACCGCTGCGGATCACTGTTTTGGAATCCACGCTGTAAGCAAAACCGACTCGTGGCGAGAAGGCCAGTTTTCTCAGGGGAAGATTGTTGCGGTCGCCGGGGCTCACGAGAAATACGTCTCCGAGCACCCCTTGCGAACCCGCGGGAAGATATTGGGTCAGGTAGTTCGTTGCTTTCGGGCTAAAGTACGACAAACGATCGAACCGCTCGGACCACGGGCCCTGCAGGTCATACCGCAATCCCAGATTCAATGTCAGATTGCGTGTGGCGCGCCAGGAATCGCCAAAATACAAAGCCCGGTAAATCTGTTGACCCGCCGTGAACGAAGGAACCACGGCCTGGGCAAAAAAATGGTTTTCCAGGTTGTTGAAATTGTCCGCATATCCCAGCAAGAAATCCGCAAACCCAAGCCCCGTCCCGGAGACTCCTGGAAGGGAAGTGAAGCACGCCTGGCCGGAAACGCAGAAATCGAATGCGCCGCTCGCGATGTTGGACTGTGCGTAGTTGTCACGCCCGACTTCGAGCTGCAAACCAAAATGAAATTGGTGGTGTCCCTGCAACATTGAAACGCTCGGCGAAACGTAAAATTGAGTGTTCCGGTCTTCGATAAAGCTCTGGCCCTGGGTGCACATGATGTTGTCGGCAAAGTTCGCCACGCACGGCGTCGGCGGTGTGCGCATTTCGGCCGGCACGGATTGGTTATAGCTCGCCGGCCAGCCGATGGTGGTCAGGTCGAAGTCCGTGTTCTTCGGGCTCCGGTTATAAGAGAACCGGCTGACGCTGGCATTGAAGCCCAGAACAGTCGTGGGCGTGACGTTGTAGGTGTATCCGGCGGCGGTCGCGTAGGTGTGGTAATCCTCGGCGCAGCGATCCGCGCACAGTCCTGTCCCCAGCGGGTCGATCGGCAAATCCAGAACGTGCCAGTAATTAAATCGCAGGAAAAGCCTCTGCTTGCCGGTGATGTTCTGGTCCAGCCGCCCAACGAACTGGGTGTGATCTCCGCCGGTAGGCGCCGCCGTCGTGAAATTGTTAGTCGTTGCCACCAGGTTTGTCGGCGCGGGCCAAAGGTTCAGAAGCTTTCCCGAGGTAAAATTGATCCGATCTTGAGGGATAATATTGTCCGGGAAAGGCGTGGGAGTTGCGGTGCTTCCCGGGCAAGCACCTTGCGCGTTCACGCTCCCCCCGCAGGGATCGTAAATCTGATTAATCACCACGGGCTGGCCGTTTGAGTCCACGCCTCGATCGTTGCAGATGCCCGCCGTGAATCCTGTTTTGCAGATCTCCGAAAAAATCCCCTTTCTTTCCTGCGAATCGGGGACAGTCGCCGTAAACGGCTGGCTTGTCCGCAGCCGGAAGCCCTCTCCGCTGGCGAACCAGAAGGTCCTATTCCTTCCGCCAAGGTGAGGGATGTTCAAAGGCCCGCCGGCATTCACTCCAAACTGGTTCTGCACCCAGGGTGGCCTTGGCCGATCAACCGCGTTCAGAAAGAAATCGTTCGCATTGAAAATTTTGTTGCGGAGATATTCGTAGACTTCGCCGTGAATCGAGCTTGCGCCGGCCTTGGTGCTGAGATTGGTCACTCCTCCGGAAAACTTGCCCCATTCCGGCCCTAAATTACTGGTCTGCACGCGAAATTCCTGGATCGAATCCTGCGTTGGAATCAGTATCGGCAAATTGATATAGCCGATATTCAGCGGCTGCCCATCCAAAAATTCCGCGCTCTCGTTCCCGAACGAACCGTTCACCTGGTAGTTTCCCCAGCCGAATGGATTCACTCCCACCGGCGTGCCCGTGGAACTCCCCTGCGGCACCACCGACGCGGCCAATTCGATCAGGTTAAAAACGTTGCGGCCGTTCAGCGGCAGCTCATTCACCTTTCGCTGTTCCACCACCGTGCCGATCGTCGAAGATTCCGTGTCCAGTGGAGGAACTCCGCCCCGCACCGTCACGCTTTCTGACGCCGAGCCGAGCACCATCTCAAAATTAATTTCCAGGGCGTCCTGGACGTGGAGAACCAGGTCCGACTTGATGACTGCCTTGAACCCCACTTTTTCCACTTCAATCCGGTATGTGCCTGGCGGAAGATCAGTAACGTAATAACTTCCCGTCGCATTGGTAATCGTTTCGTAATGGACACGCGTGCCGGTGTTAATCGCCACGACCAGCGCGTTCGGCACAACCCCTTTGCTGGCGTCCGTAATTCGCCCGGTCAGCGAGGCGTTCGTCGATTGAGCGTGGAGTGCAGGTGGAAGAAAGAAAAGGATCCCGCCGAGTCCGGTCGTCAGCAGGAGCGCCAGCGAGAGTATTCTGTCAACGAAACGCGACGCCAAAACCATCCAGAGAAGTACCTCACCCTTTAGCGCTCGCCTCGACTGGCTTGACCGTTAATTCTCTTGTATCAGTTATAGAAATGATGTCAAGGTTGCCCGCTTTGCATTCGGGAGGGTTTCAGAAAGAAGGGAAGTACAGATGAGGGGAAAAACGATTTCCGGGCGGAGCAGTTTAAGCCTGCAACACCCGCGCCGCAGCCTGTTCGAATCACTCAGAATCGTGCTAAATTTCAAGGAGGGCGCCCGTAGCTCAGCTGGATAGAGCATCGGACTTCTAATCCGAGGGTCGCGTGTTCGAATCACGCCGGGCGCGCCATTTTTCAGCAACTTCTAACGAAGCTCAAATCCCTGCGCAATTTTTTCAGTAAGCCCTGCGTTCGCAATAGTATAGTGATGGCTGTGGCAGAGTAAAGGCATGTTCCCTCGGCCGAACTGCATCCTTAATATATGTGTGTAAGCGAAGAAAGGCATTCCTCCCCATCCAGGCAGCGGATGCCCCCAGGCGGAATGCAACAAATTTGAGCCGCTCCAAGCGACTCGGTTTATGCCTTCGCAGGCGCGGTCATATCGACTGCCGGCGCAGTCGCACGATCGGATGCTTGAACCGAGCGCTTAGCCAGTGGTTTCAGCCAGAGCAGCGCCATGAACGCCGCAATCAGATCGCAAATGATCATGGCCCAGAACACTTTGTTCCAGGAACCTGTTTTGGCAAACAACCAAGCCGCGCCGGGACCCGCAAACGCGGCAGCCAACCCCTTGGCGGTGTAAACGACTCCGTAGTTTGTCGTGGCCCACTTGCTTCCGTACAAGTCGCCGGTGATGGCCGGGAACAACGAAAAGATATTGCCCCAAGCGAAGAAGCAAAGTCCGGACAAGGCAACGAACCAGACCGGATGGCCGATCATCTGCAGCAACGCAAACACGGCGCCCGCTTCCAGGATGAACGAGCAGAAGATCGCATTCTCCCTGCCGATGTGGTCCGAGACCCAGCCCCAGAACGGGCGGGTTAACCCGTTCAACAGCCGGTCCACTGTGATCGCCATCACCAGCGCGGTCATCCCCCACGCCACGATGACATTGTCCACATGGTAGGTCGAGGCCATCGGGTTCAGTTGTGCCGTAACCACCAGACCGCCGAACGCAAGCATCGTCATCATCAAATAGATCACGTAGAACGATGGCTGACGAAGCATCTGGAACGGCGTCAGGTTGACGGTTGAAGTGTTAATCTTGGCTTTGATCTTGGCCGCTTTTTCAGCCCAATTTGGCGGCGTCCATCCAACCGGCGGCCGCGCCAAGAACAGCGCGCAAGCCAGGACAACCACTCCTTGGATGATGCCCCAAACGATGAACGTATGCTGGTAGCCGGAAATTTTCAGCATATTGGCCACGGGAGTGATCGTGCTCGCCGTGCCGATGCCGTAAGCCCCGGCTGTCAGGCCTACGCAGAGACCGCGATGGTCAGGAAACCATTTCAGCGCGTTTCCGATGGACCCGCCATAGACGATACCCGCGCCAATGCCACCCACGGCGTACCAAATGTACAGCTGTGTGATGGTCTCGGCATAACCGGAGCCGACCCAACCGAGTGCCACGAATATCGAGCCGATTCCCAGCATCAGGCGGGGACCGATGATGTCGACCAGGTATCCTTCAAACGGAACGAGCCAGGTTTCCAGAAGGATGAACAACGTGAATGTCCACTGAACCGCGACCAGGGAAACGTGCAGGTGGGCCTGGATTGGTTTGGTGAAAAGCGTCCAGGCATATTGCAAATTGGCGATCGCCATCATCGCGATGATTCCGGCGATCAATTGAACCCAGCGATTGACGATCCGAGAGGGATGAATCAGAGCTTCTGGCGTTGCAGCCATTGACTAACCTCCATTTTGACTTCAGCGGAAGTAGTGCGCGAACCAGTCCCCAATTTACCTGCGAGGCCGTCCAGAGAGCCCACATCTCAGCGGAACGGTGCAATGCCCGAGATTCTTCGCTTTCCCCACAACGATCTCTCTCCTGAAGCGATCGACATCAGCATCCGCGACACGCGCGAAGCTGGTCTTGCGTTTTAGCGAATATTCCCGAACCAGATACCGCAGGAAATTTCCTGGCGGCGAATTGCTGCGGTTTACCCCTTCAGCCGCAGCGCTACACCCCCAACTCCGCCCGGCGGCCACTTTCCCGAACCGTGTTAAACTGGTCCGGTGAGTGAACCACTTCGCGGCGGGACGGAATCTAGCACCGTACCTATAGGCTGTCAAGAAGAGATTCCTTGCATACGTGTAAGCTATTTTTCGCATTCTCTTCTTCTCGGAAGTGCCGTCGGGGCGGCGCTTCACCCTTTCCGGAGAACCATCGCTGATGTCTGAAAGCCTGGAAGCTCAGATCAAGTCCCACTTATCCCGGCTCGACCACCTGATTCGCCGCGGCCAGCAGGTTCGCGACGCGCTGGCGAAGGACTCTTCCAATCCCGCCGCGATTGTCGCCACGCGGGCTTGGCAGGAAGAGTGCGGAGTGGCCATCAATCAGTTGTCGGGCGGGAGCAAAGCCCATTGGCTCGCGCGCTCGTTCAGCGAGGCCTTCCTGATGCGTTCGGCAACGGGCAACGCCACGGAAGGAGCCGCACCAGAGGAGATTGTCCAGCGCCTACTGGATGTCTTGACCCAGGGAGTGGCCGCGCTTTCCCGGAAGGACGGCGGACCGGTAATGATCGCGTCGACGGATGTGCCGCCCCGCCGTTTCGAGTTTGTTCACAATGCTGAATTGCGTCAGGTCGTCGAACAGGCTTTCACGGATAGCCAGCAAGCGATGGAACAGGGCGAGTTCGATCTGGCGATGCGCACCTCATGCGGAATCCTGGAATCCCTCATCACCGACGCGCTCGAGCACAAAGGCTCAACGGAACTAGCGGCGTCTGGAGCGCCGGCAGGGAAGATCGCTGATTGGTCTTTCGAGGAGCGGATTTCTGTCGCTGAAAAAGTGAGCTTGATACGCGGTGGCTGCGCTCGTCTGCCGGCGGTTGCACGCGCATACCGCGATAACAACGCGAACAGTCAGACCATCGCGGTGACCGAGCGCGATGCGCGCATCGCCGGGCAAGTCTTGAATTTAATCATGAGGGATCTGAATCCCGGCAGGTGAGGCCGGGCCAATCGAAACGCTCGAACTCTTTCCAGGCTTTAGTCTTCCAGATCTTGCCGGAACACCGGCTGTGAGGGATCCAGGCTGCCGTCAATCACAGCGATGCGCATATCTTCAAACGCTTGCGTCGCCTCCGCCAGCGTGGCGTAACCGCGCTCCCTTTGCACCGCGCCGCTGGCTGAATAAATCAGCGTGTAATACCGTCCAGAGGCGTACTGCATTTCCAGCAACTTGTTCGGAACTTCAGGATCGCCGGTCTGTCCCAGTACGTCCATCAGCGCCACGGTCCACTGCCGGTCTTTCGGGTCCGTGACGACCTCGCGCTCGACGTACTGCCACTCGTCCATGCTCCACAGAGGCATAGTTAATTATCCCAGCAGGTCGGCAAGAGCCCGCGCCACTTGCGAGCCGGTGAAGGGTTTTGGGATCAGCAAAACTTTCTGGGCATTGCGTTTGGTCAGGCTGGCGTCGGCCTTCTCCGGGGTATCGCTGATAATCACGATCGGAAGCTCCGCGTATTCCGGGTTATGGCGCACGATGTCAAACAAAGATTCGCTCATGTCAAACGTCGAACAATCCAGCACCAGCGCGTCCGCCTTCAAATCGCGAATCAACTCGTTGACCGAGTCCGTGTAGCCCTCGGCGAAAACTTCATGGCCGTGATCGCGCAGCGCATACGTCAGCAACTGCGCGATCTCAGGCGTGTCGTCAATCAACAAAATGCGTTTCGGCAATTCGCTAGCCCTTGCCGGTGCCCGGCAGCCGCGCCTTCTTGCTTGCGCAGGCCTCCAGGTCCAGCACCCACACGCGTCCGCCGGCGGTATAGTAAGCGCGGTTATCGCTCTCAATCATCGCGCCCCAGGCTTCCAGCGTGCGCATGGCAAAGGTGATGCCTTCGAAGTTGTTGCGCAAGTGGCTGAAGACTTCGTTGGTATGCCAATTGTCGGTCAGAATCGCGTCGCCCGCGTGCACCTTCAACACGGTGTAAAAGCGGTCGTACGCGGCTTCGTCCCGAACTTCCCGTGTGGACCCGCGCTTTTTTCCTTCCGTGACGATGTAGCTCTCCTGCCCGGATGCGGCCGATGGAGAAACGTTTGTGGACATTGCGTCTTTGACGTTCGGTGTATTGGTGCTCATAGTGTTTGCGCCACCGCCTCGGCTTCCGCCGCTGCCGCCATATTCACCTGGTTCTTTGGATCCGCGGCCTTGATCAATGCCTCGGGCAGTTGCACTCCCATCATCCCCCATTGCTGATTGGCAAACTTCTGCAAGTTGGCGATGTGCTCCGCGTGGAGGTGGCCGAATCTCCCCTGCAATTTCAAATATTCGGAAACCGGCCGCATCGACTGCGGGCGGAAACTGTAATCGTATTCGCGCTTTTCGGGATTCCATTCCCACATCGGATAGAGCCCGCATTCCACAACCAACCGGCCCAGGTCGATCGAGCGCGGCGTCTCGTATACGAAACCCTTCTGGCATGGAGTGTAGATCATCAGGTACGCGGCGCCTTTGTGGTTTAATCCCTTGCGAACTTTATTCATCAGGTCGATGGGATAGCCCACGCTGGCGGTGGCCACATAGCAATGCGGGTGGCCCGCGGCCATCATGCGCGCCAGGTCTTTCGGATATAGCGTCTTCGCTTCCGGCACCTTTGGCCCCGGCGGCGAAAACGTCGTCATGCCGCCATACGGCGTGCGCGACGACGCTTGAATGCCCGTGTTCGCATACTGCTCGTTGTCATAGCAGATGATCAGGCAATCGTGATTGCGATAAAGCGCTCCCGAGATGGAGGCGAGGCCGATGTCCGACGCGCTGCCGTCGCCGGCTTCGCAAATCACATTCGGGAACGTCCCTTTGTACTTGCCTTTGCGAATCATGGCTTCGTACGCCGCCGCGACGCCCGCGGTGAAGCTCCCGGCGCTGCCGATCTGCGTGTGTGCCCACGGCACATTGTAGGGCGTGCACAGGTACGAGCTGTTCGCCACGTACATGCATCCCGTCGGGCCAACCAGAATCGTGTTGTCGCCCGAAGCCTTGCTGGTCATGCGGTATTGGATGGACGGCCCGCAGCCCGCGCACGTGCGGTGGCCGGGGACGAACGGTTCGGAAGCAGGGAGGTCCGGATTATAAAAACGCGCACCCTGATTCGGGCTGCCGAGAATCGGAAGGATTTGACGCTGAACTTCTATCGCTGGCATATCGATTCCTCCTGAAAATCTTTTCTGAAATCTTTTTCAAGCCCTGCAAACCTCTCACGCGGCGGACGGCTTCAGAAGGTCGTCCGCACGGTTACTCTTCGAATCCTACCCAGTGCGTGCGTTTCTCGATTTTGCCGCGGTTCTGGGCTTCGATCATTTTCTGAGCCATCCAGTAGAACTCTTTCAAAACGATGGCTTCGCCGCCCATGCCGGCCATGAACGACATGATCAGCGGGCGCTTTGGACTCTCGTAAAGCGCCGCGGCAGCTTCGGCGTATAGAGAACCGCCGCTGCTGACGCTGCCAAGCCCCATGTTGGTTTCGATTACGCCCACAACTTTGAACCTGCTGAGCGTTTCGCAGACCCGCTCCGTCGGATACGGCCGGATGGTGCGCAAACGAACCATTCCGACCTTCATGCCTTTCTCGCGCATATGGTTGATGGCGAAACGCGCGGTGACCGCGTGCCCGCCCTGAAGAAAGAAGACGATCTCAGCATCCTCGGTTTTGTATTCCTCGAGCCACGCATCGTAGCGGCGGCCGAAGATGCGCGCGAACTCTTCGTGAATCTCCTCGATGACCGGCATGCATCCTTCCATCGCCCGCGCGCGCTCGAGCTGCAGCGGCGGCCCCTGCTCCGGCATGATCTGCGGGCCATGCGAAACCGGGCGCCGCGGGTCAAGCGGGTACGGGTGCTTGTACGGCGGCAGGAACTCTTTCACCTGCCCGGGATCGGGCAGCTCCACGTCGGTCGTGATGTGCGACACAAAGAACCCGTCCTGGCAAACCATCTGCGGCAATAGAACCCGGCGATCCTCGCCGATTCGAAATGCCATCAGGTGATTGTCGAAGGCCTCTTGCGCATCACAAGCCCAGCCCATCAACCAACCCATGTCGCGCGTCGAAAGTGCATCCGTGTGTTCGGACCCGAAGTCGCCCGGCGGATCAAGCGTGCGATCGGCAATCATCATCTGAACTGGCATGCGGCTGCCGGAAATTGGCGAATACAGTTCATACGCGAACTGCACGCCGACGCCCGAGCTCCCTGTGAACACTCGCGCGCCGCTAGAGGATGCCCCGTGCGCGATGCTCAGTTGCGAGTGCTCGCTGTCCGCGACAATGTATTCGGCATCCAACTCGCCGTTCGCCACCATCTGTGCCAGGGCCATCATCGTCGCCGTATACGGACGAATCGGGTAAGCGGTGATCACGTCGACATCGGCGTACTTTGCCGCCTGCGCCGCGGCCACGCAACCATTGATGCGAACCGTTCTTTTCTTTGTCGCTTCCGTAGCGGTCGCCATGTTAGAGCTCCTTCGCCGGGCGGCTGGCCAGATTTGCCAGTTCCTGCGCCTGTCGGCCGTGCAATCCGGGTGAAATTGCGAATGCCGTATCCATGCGGACGACGCCCGCGTCGAAGTCCAGTTCAGGCACGCCCTCCAGGCAACCCGTCGGGCATTCTTCAATGCAGACGCGGCAGCCTTTGCAGTAATCCACAAGTATTTTGTAGAGGCCATTTGAACGGTCGGAGCGCGCGATGCACGGCTCCGGGCACACGAGATAGCAGTTGTCGCATGCGTTGCAGGTGCCGCAACTGAAACAGCGGCCGGCTTCTTCGACGGCCTGCTCTTCGGTGAACGCCAGGATTACCTCATCCTGAGTTTTTTTGCGGGTGGTGGGATTCAGCATGTCTTGCTTGACCCGCGGGAAGTGCGGAAAGTAAGTCATGTTCATCCGGTTCAGATCCACGATCACGTCAATGGCGATTTTGCGAGGTTCAAGCGTTTCGCCGCGCAGTGCCTTGTCCAGGTTGAACGCAACACGCTTGCCGTCGCCCACCGCATTCACGACCATCAGTGGCTGGCCCGAACCAAGTTGCACGATGTCTCCCGCGGCAAAAAAATTGGTGTCGCCGAGACGCCCGAAGCGGTCGACCTTGATCGTGCCGCGTTCGTTCTTGAATTCCGCCGGCAACCACGCAAGCGAAGCGTGCTGTCCAACGGCAATAATCACATTGTCGACAGCGAACTTCTCTGGCGCCACGTCTTTGTTGATCGTGATCGGCGAAGCATTGATCGCTCCGGAGAATTTCGCCGGATAAAGCTGCAGTGCTTCCACTTTTCCGTCGCCGAGCACCGCCGTCATCGCCCGCCCGTGAATCAGCTCCACGCCTTCTTCCGTCATGTCGTGGAAGTCTTCGGGCACGCACGGCATTTCCTTCGGGTTGCCCTCGACGGTGATCATCGTGACCTCCACCGCGCCCTGCCGCAACGCTTCGCGCGCGCAGTCGATCGCCGTGTTTCCTCCGCCGATCACCGCGACGCGGGCGCCCAGCTTCACTTTCGATGTGCCCATGCCGATGTCGCGCAGGAAGGGAAGTCCGTAAATTACGCCTTGCTTGTTTTCGCCTTCGGCGCGAACGCTGTTGGGCTCGGTAAGTCCGACGGCCAGTACAACGGCGTCGTACTCTTTTTTCAGGCTGTCCCAGGAAACGTCTTTGCCGACTTCGGTGTTCGTCTTGATGGCGATTCCCAATTCGATGAGGCGTTCCACCTCGCGATCGAGCACATCCTGCGGCAATACCCAGTCCGGAATTCCGCCGCGGTTCAATCCGCCGGCCTTTGGAGATTTCTCGAGGATGGTGACTTTGTAGCCGAGCCGCGCAAGCTGGTAAGCCGCGCTATGGCCCGCGGGGCCGGAACCCACGACGGCTACTTTCTTGCCGTTGGGTTTCCCAGGTTTCACCACGTCACGCTGCAGCGCCTGGCCCAGGTCGCCCAGAAACCGCTCCACCGCGCGAATGGAAATCGCTTCATCGTACTGCCCGCGGTTGCAAGCCTGTTCGCACGGGTGATAACACACGCGACCCGTGACGGACGGGAACGGCATGTCTTCCTTGATTAGCGCGTACGCGTCCAGATACTTTCCGCGTTTCACCAGGTCCAGATAGCCCTGAATTTTTTCGTTTGTGCCGCAGGCGTTGTTACAGGGCGGCAACTTGTCGCGGTACACCGGGCGGATCGACCTCCAGTTGCCGGTGGGGAACAGGTCCTGCCCCTTTTCCTGTGTCGGCGCCGGGGTGATGCCTGCGAAGGGTACGGTCAGCCATTCGGGAATGCGTGTTCCTTTTGTGGACATGGGTTCCTTCCTAAGCCGCCACTGGATTCAGCGGCAGGATGTGCAAGTCGTGAAGCGCCAACTCAAAAGCCTTTTGATTCGCAATCATCGGCTGAATCGTCTCCATCTTGACGATGCCGGTGGACTTCACCACCGCCGCAATCAGCGGAGCCGCGATATCCGGCGCAATCGCCTTGCTGCGTTCGGCCGCGCCCTCCGTCGAAAGACGGTCGAGCCCCAGTTGCCCCAGCCGGTAGTAAAGCCATTTGTGGTCGGCCAGTTTGGCCGCATCCACGCAAACCAGTTGCGCCAGTCGGTCGGCACCCGGCACAAATCGAATCATGTACTCCGGCGTGTAGTGCGTGTTGATCACCAGCGTTCCGCCCGGCGGCATCCCGCGCATGTAATCCCAACCCTTCACCATCGTCCCTTCGACGAGCACTACGATGTTCGGGTGATCGTTCTCGTAGGTCAGCTCGTTTTCGAGCACCGAATCGCTTACCCGGCAATACTTGCGCGTCGGGCAATTCGTTCGATCGGGATTGTCCACGTAATTTTCCATCGACTGCGCGTGCTTGCCCTCTTTCCGGGCAGACGCGGAGATGGAATTCACGATGTCGCGGCCTTCTTTGTCCATGATGATGCCGCGCGTCCAGACAGATAGTTCCGTATAGCTCATGCTCCCACCTCGTCAGTACTTGGTTGAAGTAAATACATCCCGCCACAAATCTCCGGGAGTATTGCCCGGATCGTTCCCCGCGTTCAATTGTTTGGGACAGCTTCGATCGGCTTCCAGAACTGCCAGGAAATCCCCGCGCGTAACCACGAACGGCGCAAGCCGTGTGCCGCGCTGAATTTCCACGATTGCGGAAAGCGTCGCTCTTTTGCAAAGGCTTTCGATGTCGGCGCCGGTCAAACCTTCCATCCGCTCCGCCAACTCCTTGAAATCGATATCGGGCGAAATCGGCACTTGCCGGCAGCAAAGCTGAAGAATCGCCTCCCGGTCGGCAACGCCGGGTTTTGCGAACGGCAGTATGTAGTCGAAGCGGCCGCTTCGCAACAATGCGGGCTCGATCCGCTCGGGGCGATCCGTCGCCGCCAGCAGGATCACGCCTTTCACGTCGCGCAAGTTGTCGATTTCCCGCAGCAACTGGCTCAGAATTCTGCGGTACACATCCGAAGTGGATTGCTCGCCGCCGAACCGGGGAGCTAGCGCGTCAATCGAATCGAAGAACAGAATGCAAGGCGCGGCGCGTCTCGCCTTCTTGAATACCTCGCGCAACGCCCGTTCGGAATCTCCCAGCCACTTCGAGTAAAGCTGCGGCCCGTCAATCGCGATCAGAGGGAGTTGTTTCTCCCCGGAAAGAGCGCGGGCAATGGCCGTCTTGCCGGTTCCGGATGGGCCCGCCAGCAGAATCCCGCGCGGCGGCGCCAGGCCGAATTTCTCATAAATCTCAGCGTGAAGATGAGAGTGCTCTACAACGGCATCGAGCATTCGCTTCACTTCCTGCAGCCCGCCGAGGCATGCAAACGTGCTCTCGCTTTTTTCGATGAAGAATTCTCGCGTCGCGCTGGGCTCCACATCCTTCAGCCCGGCCAGGAAATTCTCGCGAGTCACCTGCAACGTTTCCACTTTGTCGGCCCCCGCGCCGTCGATGCCCAGCGGCAATCCCGCCAGAAATCCTCTTAGCGCGATCATCCCCACTTCCTGGCAGAGCGCCTCCAGATCCGCGCCGACAAATCCGTGCGAAAGCTCGGCAATCTCCTGCAAGTCGACATCGGCGGCCAACGGCATCGCCCGCGTGTGGATCCGCAGAATCTGCAGCCGCGCCTGCGTATTCGGAACCCCAATTTCGACTTCACGGTCGAATCGGCCCGGCCGTCGCAGCGCCGGATCCAGCATTTCCGGTATGTTGGTCGCGCCGATCACGATCACGTGGCCGCGCGCAACGAATCCATCCATCAAGCTGAGCAGTTGCGCCACAACCCTTTTTTCCACTTCGCCCGTAACTTCGGCGCGCTTCGGCGCCACGGCGTCAATTTCGTCAATGAAGAGAATCGCCGGGGCGTGCCGCGCCGCCTCTTCGAACACTTCGCGCAACTTGGCCTCGCTCTCGCCATAAAATTTGCGCATGATTTCCGGGCCGTTCAGATGAATGAAATGCACCCGGCTTTCGGCGGCCACCGCCCGCGCCAGCAAAGTTTTTCCGGTGCCCGGCGCGCCGTACAAAAGCACGCCCTTCGGCGCCAGGATTCCCAGCCGCTCAAAAATAGGCGAGTACTTCAGCGGCAACTCCACGATCTCCCGAACCCGGGCCACTTCCCGTTCCAGCCCCCCGATGTCTTCGTAGGAAACCGCCGGAGCGCGCGATGGCGTCTGCTCGCCTTCCACCACTCGAATGTCCGTCCGCTTTCCGATCACCACAGGACCCGAGGGAATCGTCCGCACCACCTGGAAATTCACGGCCTTCGCAAATGTCGGCACACGGACGGCGCACCCGGTAACGACAGGAACGCCTTCCAAATCTTCCAGCATCCGCTCAGGCGCAATCGTTGCCGGCGCGGCGCCAATCCACATCGGTGTCAGGCGGACCGCCACCGCCGCCTGGGTCTCGACCGTGGCCACCGTCACCTGCTCCTGCAATCCGGCGCTGCAATTGCTGCGGCAAGTTCCGTCAATCTGGACTACGCCTTCGTGAGCATCGTCCGAAATATCCGCGCGCCCGACGGCCACCGTCCCGCCGGTGATTTTCAGGGTATCCCCGGGCTTCGCGCCTGTGCGCAAAAGATCCGCCGGCGCAAGCCGCGCAATCGCGTGGCCCACGTCTTCGACGCGCGCCTCCGCTACGCGCAGTGTCACCGCCGCTCCGCCGCCTGGTGTGGAATTTTGCTGGTTTGAGAGACTCTCGGCTTGCGCCTCGCGAGGTGCGAAAGGCCCGCCGGTCATGTCATCCCGCGTGTCAGGCAATCTGCTCATCCTCAAATCGAATTGTCGCCCTTCGTCCTTGCCTGTCGTTCCGCTTGCTGGCATCGTTGCGAACGCGCGTCGTCAGCCCATCGTGAAAATTCCCGCTGGCCGAATCCTCACTTCTTGAGAAGCATTTTTTCGACGTCCTCGATATGCCGTTTCATCGCCAGTTTCGCCGCTTCGGCATCATGGCGGTTCAGCGCGGCCAGAATTTTCCGGTGGCCGGCCAATGATTTTTGCGGGCGGCCCTCAACCTGCAAGCTTCGCTCCCGTGAATCCTTGAGCATATCCATCAGCGTATCCAGCACTTTGCGCACAACACTGTTGCCGGAGGCTAGCGCAATCGCGTAGTGAAATTCTGTGTCCTCTGCGATCGTGCTTTCCTCGTTGCGCAATTTCTCATCCTGCCGCTTCAGGATCTCTTCCATCTCCACAAGCTCCTCGGGCGAAACGCGCGTTGCGGCGCGCGCCGCCAGTGAAGGCTCCAGCATCTTGCGAAAGTCCAGCAGTTCGCCGAGCAGTTCTTCCTTGCGCTTCCGCGCGTTGGCCAGCGGATTCACCAGCGAATCCGACGAAATCTGGAGAACAATCGTGCCAGCACCCTGCCGCGGCTCCACCATGCCCATCAACTCCAGGCTGCGAATCGCATCGCGGATCGAGCTGCGGCTCACGCCAAGCGATTCCGCGAGATCACGCTCAGAAGGAAGCTTGTCGCCCGGCTGGAGCTTTTTCAGGATCAGCCGCTCGATCTGTTTGGCCACGCCTTCGTAAACTTTGTCCCGGCGGACCGTCTCGAAATCAGTTTTCAGGTTGAGTGTCAAACCAGGCTCCAAGTGGTCCGGTAAGTGGACCAGCGGGAGTATACACCGCTTGTCAACACCCGGCAATATTATTTGAATTCACTCTAGCTGCGCCGAGCCCGGGCTGGCAACCCCCGGATTTTCAGCGCCCCGCGACAAAAAAATACCCGCTCATCGCCAGTCCCACCCCGATCACCGCATACCGCATCTTCTGCGGATCCGCTTTCTGAGCAAAGTCCGCTCCCAGCCATCCGCCGGTCAGCGCTCCCGCAAGCATCACCAGGCACTGCGGCCACAGCACCGCCCCGGCAAAGATAAACGTGATTACCGCCGCCACATTGCTCGCCGCGGCCAACAAAGTCCGAATCGCCCCCATCGCCAAGACATCTCGCATTCCCAGCGCGGCCAGCATTCCCAAGATGACGAATCCGATCCCCGCCCCGAAGTATCCCCCGTAGACCGCCAGCAACAATTGCAGCATGGAACTTACCAGGATTGCCTGCCACGAAAGCTTTCGGAGATCGTCGACAACCGAAGTCCGGCCGGCGATCGCTCGAATCTGATTTCCGAACGCAAACAGCAGGGTGCCGCTCAAGAGCAACCACGGCACCAGATGCAGGAATGTGCGTTGTGGCGTGTGAAGCAGCAGCAGCGCGCCGGCCCAGCCCCCCGCCAGGCTCGTCGCCAGCAACGGAATCAAAAGCCGCGGCGGCGCGTCCAAACGCTTCAGGTAAACAACCGTGCTCGCCGCCAGTCCGGGCCACAGCGCCACGGTATTGGTGGCGTTCGCTTCCACCGCGGGCACTCCGGTGAAGAGCAGCAGAGGGAAGGAGACGAAGCTACCCCCGCCGGCGACCGCATTGAGCGTCCCGGCGATGGCCGCGGCGAAAAACAGGAGAATGGCATTCGAGAGGTGCAAACTCTTGTTTATCAGAAAAACCGCACATCTGCGAAGTGAATCTCCGGCCACGGGCATGCATTCAACGCAAGGTACGTAATCAGATCAGCGACCTGCTGAACTTCCGGGGGCGCATCTTTCTCTTGCCTCGTAACGTAAATTTTTCTCTTACCAATCGATTTTATAATTATTTGCTTGACATGAATCTTTGAATGCGCTAAACGCTGACCGCCACTGGTCCGCTCATCCGACCATTCACTTTGGGGGGAATATGAATTCACTCAGGACGTGGATTGCGTTTTTCACGTTGGCCTTGGGTCTTGTGTCTGCGGGCCCAGGGGCTCAGGCCCAGAGCGAGAACCCTGCCGGTGACAGCGCACAGGTCCCTTCCGCGACGGCAAGCAAGGCCGAAGTGGAGCAGCTCCGCCAGGAGCTTGCCTCGCAGCGCCGCACCATCGAACAACTCAGAAATCTGGTCGAGCAGCTTGTCGAAGTGAAGTCGCGCCCGGCTTCTCCCGCGAACGATGGCGCCGCCCGGCTGATTAACACCACGTATCCGCTGCCGGCCTCGGCACCGGCTGTCGATGCCGAAGCCGCGCCGCCGGCAGAGCCAGTCGTGATCTACCAGAAGCCCGCGGACAAAAAAGACGGCGGCGCGCCCGTCAACGCCGGTTGGAACGGTGAGCATTTCTTTATCAAGTCCAACGACGGCCAGTTTCAAATTCAGCCCTACGGTTACGTGCAGACCGATTACCGCAGCTACATTGGCGACGGCTCTCCCGCCAATACTTTCTCCGTGCGCCGCGGCCGCTTCGGCTTTCAGGGAAATTATGGCGATCACTACCAGTTCGGCCTTTTGGTCGACGCCGCTGCCTCTACGGGCGCGATCATCCGCGATATCTACCTGAACGCGAAATACAACAACGCCATCCAGGTTCAAGCCGGACAATTCAAGGAACCCTTCGCGCAAGAATTGGTCGCCGGCGTCACCAATATCGATTTCGTCGAGCGTGGATTGCAATCCGTGCTCTATCCATCGGCCGCTTCCGCATTTCGCAGTCCCGGCGTTACGATTCACGGCGATGTAAGCGGCGGCGCGTTTCAGTACTGGGCGGGCGCATTCAACGGCAAGGGATTTGCCACCAACAACACTACCAGCGTGCCCGAGGCCGTTGGCAGAGTTCGTTTCTATCCGTGGCGCAGCAAAAAAGACAGCGTCCTGCAGGGTTTGGCATTCGGCGGTTCGATCGCCTACAGCCAGTCTCGCGGTCTTTCCAACGAACTTACTCCTTCGGTTGCTTCACCGGATGCCGCTTTCACTTTCCTGCCGCAGTTCCAGGCCAACGGAAATGTCTGGCGGTATGAGGGCGAATTCACTTATCTGAAGGGGCCCTGGGCCTTCCGCGACGAATACGTTCAGGCCACCTTCGATCGCACCGGCGTCGGCACTTTGGCTCTCGGCGGACTTGGCTTTGCCGATCTGCCCGTGGTTCGCTTCAAGGCTTGGAACTCCGCCGCCACCTACCTGCTTACCGGAGAACGGCGCCCGGAAAACGGCACGCCGCGAATCAAGCATCCCGTCTTCGGTCCGGAAACTCCCGGCGGCGGAGGTCGCGGTTGGGGAGCGTGGGAAGTTGCGTTCCGCTATTCCGGAATTCAGGGCAACGAACCCGGCATCTTTTTCAACAATGTCCAGACGCCCCAGAACGTGCCGACGTATAACCGGCACACAGACGAATTCAGCTTCGGCGTGAACTGGTACTTGAACTACTGGGTGCGGTTCCAGTCCAACATCAGCATCGATCGCTTGAAAGATCCCAGCACGATCGGCGCTACGCCGCAGAACTACTACGTGTTCGAGCAGCGGTTGCAATACCGCTTCTAAGGCGCGGGAGATCAGCGATGCATCGCACTGGATTTGAACCCGGCGAAGATGCCGGCAGGTCGAGCAAGCCTTCACGACAACGGAAGCAGCGCCACAGCGCGGAAAATTCGAGTGGAATTCCTGGAGGAGGTTTTTCGATGAGGTCGAAATTCTTAACGATAATCGAAATGGCGGCCGTATTGGTTCTCGGGCTTCTCTTGAACAGTTGCGCCTCGCAGCCCTATTGTCCGACCTGCGGCACCACCACGAACGGCGCTTACGGCGTAATCAATGTCATCCCGGTGCCAGAGCACAATCCGACCGGCGAACCCGGCGGCCCTTTCAACTCCTTCGACATCAGCTTCTTCGATCCCATTCATCAGCTCGACTACATCTCCGACCGCTTGGGCCTCGATATCGTCGTCCTCGACGCTAAAAATAACTTTTCGGTAAACACGATTGGCGGCCAAAACGAAGTGGCGAACGCCGGCAACAACAACAGTGTCTGCATCGGCCCCAAGGTGCCGGTTCCTGATTCACTTAACCCCGATCCAGCCTCCATCATCCCTTCGATCATCACGGGCGCCGGCGCCGTTCGCAACGCAAATGCTCCGGGTACTACAAACGTGCTCACTCGTTTTGGCTGCAGAAACGGCGGCTTCTTTGATTCGTTCTCGACCTTTTTTCCGGGATTCGGAGCCCATGGAGGCTTCGGCGGATTCCCAGGCGCGCAATGTTGTGCAGCCCGCGCCAATGGCGTCAATCCGCTTTCCGGCCCGGATGGCCTGCAGCCAACGCCCGATGGCAACACGCTGTTCGTGGGAAGCGGCAGCGCTTCTGTCGTCGCTTTTGATTTAACCACCAACCCGCCCAATGTGATTGCCGCATTCCCAACTGGATCCTCACCCGATTTTGACGGGCCGAATGGTGTCAGCGCGTGTATCGCCTCTTGGAATGGCGGCGCTGGCAGCGACCCCACCTGCGGTGACGATCGCTCCGACGAAATGTCTTACGGAACGGTAAATGGGCATGACATCCTGCTCGTCAGCAACGGCGACCCCGGGCTGCCTTACGTGACCTTGATTGATGTTACCGACATTGTCAACAGGACCTACGCGCCGCCCTTCACGACCCCCGCAGGCCACGGCTATTGCGCGCCGGTCAACCGGCTGGCGAATTACAATCCGGGAGTCTTTGATTTCGCGACGAACACCATTAGCGGGGAAAACTATCCCACCTGTATCCTCGGGCAGATCTACTACGACGGCGTGCCAAGCGAGCAAGCGGATATTGCGGTGGATGGAATTGCGGGAGCTTCCGGAACTCCGTGCCCCGACCCCTCTGAAAATGTTGCCTCCGGCGTATCCGGCACTGCCGTGGGTCCCGCCGGCGCGGACGTTGCTTGCCATCACTCCGCCATTGTTGACGCGAATACCGGCACCTTCATCACCAATGATACCAACGTGACGCCCGCAAACGGCCAGATCGGCGAGATCGCGGTGGCTGGCTTGGGTGGCAGCGCTTTCAATCCGGCTCATAACACTTTTTACCTCACCAATTCGAATTGCACCGCTTCGAGCCTCCCCTCTCAAGCCAGTGTCGCTGTCGGCTGCGTGGATGAAATTGATCCCCGAATTGGAAACCCCGCTGGCCCGATCGTTATCGCGGTCGTCCCCATTCTCAATTGCATGCCGACAAGCATTGTTCAGGGGCCGGGCAACGACTTCCTGATCGGCTGCGGAGGCCATGACGGCATCGCGTTCCCGCCGCTGATGGCAATTATGGATGGCAGCAGCAATAAAATCGTCACCACCATCGATCAAACAGGCGGCGTCGACGAAATCTGGTACAACCCTGGCGACAATCGCTATTACACCGCCGGCCGCGACATGCCCAACGGCCCGGTGATGGGCGTCATCGACGCGCGAACCCGCCAATGGCTCGTAAATGTGGGCACCGGCTCCAACTCCCACAGCATCGCCGTCAACCAGTTCACCAACCAGATTTTTGTCCCCACCCAGTCTGGCCCCCTCTGCGGTACGCAGAGCGCCAACGGTTGCGTCGCCGTCTACGGCAGGCAGTAAGAGTAAATCCGCAGTCTGAGAGCAGCGTTGAAAACGCGAGCCGGCCGCCACGCCGTCATTTATTGGCTGGGGAGTGGCTTGCCCTCGCGTTCCGGGCCATGGGTGTAGAATGAGTGTGATAAGGAGCCTTCAGCTCGAAGGGTACCGATGGCCTCTCTCCTGATTCTGCGCCCGCACCCCCGAACTTGCCTTACTCGCCCGGTAATTTGGCTTTGTGTGTTCTCGCTCGTCGTCGCTCTTGCCAATCGTGTTCCGCGAATTCCGGGTGGCGGGCAAACTTCCTGGGTTCCTTCCACTCCCTCGCAAATTACCGCGAAGGTCCTGTCCAAGGAATTCTTTGTGCTCCTGCCGCCGTTGCCTGGAGCCATCAGGCTGCTTCGTTCGATTCCCTCGCCCCTGGAGATCTGCGAAGAGCGCCACGTCGTTTCGATCTTCCTCGACAATCATCTCTTCACTCGTCCACCTCCATCCACCTTGGACCAATCACCTGTCTCCTGAAATATGTTTCGTTTCCAGCTTTAACGCATCTAATCCTATAGGAAACAACATTGAGGAATTCGCATAAAGCTCTATCGGAGGCACGCCAAGCGCAGTGCAAGGAGGAAGTGATGAGTAGCACTCTCAAAATATTATTCCGAAGTCATTTGGCCCCGGCAATTATAGGGCTCTCAGCCGCGGCTGTTCTCATCTCCGCGCCCGGTGGATTCGCAAATAACAAGCCCACCGAAGTTCCAGCAAAAGTGATCGCTCACCTGGCCCTGAAAGAAGCGCCGGGAAACGAAATGCTCTTGCAGAGCAAAGGCGACAAGCAATATTTGTACGTTCAGAAGGCATCGAAGCAGGGCTTTACCGTGATTGATGTTTCCAAACCGGTGTCTCCCAGCCTGGTAAATCACGGCGCCCAATCCAGCGACGCCACCGCCGGCAAACTTGAAATCGTCGGCCCCGACGTCGGCCTTGCAGAAGTTCCCGACAAAAACTCCAAGGGAATCATTCGAAATTCGGATAGTCCCACCGAAACCGTCAAAATTCTGGACCTCAGCGATCCAGCGCACCCCAAGGTCCTCCAGACATTCACCGGCGTCACCGGCATCCTTCAGGATCCCGGCCGCGGCCTGATTTATTTGACCAACAATGACGGCCTATGGATTCTCAATCACGCCAGGCCTGGCCTCACCCCCGCGAAAAAGAAGCGCGCCTGCGGCTCAGAAGACGCCATCGCTTCCATGCCGCCGGACTGCGAATAATCGTTCCTGCGAATCTATTTGTGAGCAATCTGACAGCAAGGAATGGTGCCGCCCCTGGCCATGCGCGAATGGATTAACTCATTCAGCGGTCAGGCGCGGCAGCACCATCGGGGGATCAATTATTTCACGCGCGTTTCCTGGTAGTGCAGCGCCTTCCACTGCCCATCGCGCTTCACCCAGATTTCGCCCACCAATACTTTTTCAAACGGAACCGCGGACTTCGGCGGAAACTTGATAAAAACTTCGTAGCGCGCAAACGCCGCGTCCTGGCAGAGCGGCGTCACTTTCAGAAAAGAAAGCGTAAACTCCGCCACCGAACTCTGCTGCAGTTCGCTAAGTGCCTTCCACTTATAGCGCTCTCCCTGGGCATCGGCTTCCACTCCAACGAAATCCTCCGTCAACAGATCGCCATACGCTTTTTGGTCCTTGGCCTTGATTGCCTGCCATTCTGCCTTGATTTTGGCGTCCAGCAGGTTCGTCAACTCCACCGAGGTCGTGGTTTTCGCGGCCTGCTTGCTCGTTCCGCCAGGCTTCTGCGCGAACGCCGAGTTTCCCAGAATCAATCCCGCACAGAGGCAGGCGAATTGAACTCGCATCACGCTTATCCCCCAATATGCACTGATTTTCGAACCAAGCCGCCGCTCCGCCCATTTCCGTGCCCGGTGCAATTCAAAGATCCGCTTCGTCAAAACCCCGCGCATCTTAGCGGGTTGGGCGTCCCGCCGTCAAAGCCGCGGTTAATCAATAAGCATCGAAACTCTGATTCGGTATTGCCCGCTACGCTCCCAGGAGTCACGATTTTCTTCAAGCCCATCTCCAACAAAGGAGTTCGCCCCCATGGCACCATCTTCGCCCAAGATGGCAGTTTGGCCTGCCATTATCCTGTATCTGATCTGCTTCACCGTCGCTGCCTACTCTCAGAACATCATCGCCCTGGTCGGCAGCGGTTCGAATCTTCCCACGCCCCTCTACTCTCACTGGGTCGAAGAATATAATAAGCTCAGCTCCGGCGTGCAGATCCGCTATCTCAGCACCGGCACCGTGAAGGGAATCGAGGACATTTCCCGTGGCGTCGGCGATTTTGCCGCCGGCGAAGTTCCGATGAGCGACGAACAATTGAAATCCACGAAAAATCCCATCCTGCACATTCCCACGGTTCTTGTCGCCATCGTCCCGATTTATCATGTTCCCGGCGTGCGGGGAAATCTTCGCTTCTCCGGCCCCGTCTTATCGGAAATTTTTCTGGGAACCATCAAGAACTGGGACGATCCCCAACTTAAGGAACTCAATCCCGGGCAGGTCCTGCCCAATCTGGAAATCGCCGTCGTCCACCGCACCGACGGCAAAGGTTCCAACTATATCTTCTCCGACTATCTTTCCAAGGCCAGCACGAAATGGCGCAGCCAGATTGGCAAGACTCCCTCGCCCGCGTGGCCAGTCGGCATCAGCGCCAATCGCGGAGAGGACATGATGGAGAAGGTGAAAGCCACCTCAGGAGCGATCGGCTACATTGAGCTTGGCTTCACCGTAAATGACAGTTCTGTCGGCGTCGGCCACGTTCAGAATGCTTCTGGAAAGTTTATCGGCGCCACCCAGGCAAGCATCGCCGCGGCTTACCACTCCGCCGAAAAATCCATTCCCCCGGATTTTCGTGCTTCGCTCACGAATATTTCGGGCAACGACACCTATCCGATCGTAAGTTTCACTTGGCTCTATGTGCCGGAGAAATCGGCCGATCCTGAACGCTCCAGGGCGCTCGCCAATTTCCTGGAGTGGGCGCTCAGCATGGGAGAACAAAGCGCGGAGCAGCACGGCTACACGCCGTTGCCCGCCTCGCTTGCCCCCAAAGTCCTTGCAAAAGTCCACTCCATTCGTTGAACGCTTGCTCAGCTAAGCTCTTACGGTCGCAGCGCCTCGCGGTTTTTCCTCCGCTTGCCGCCTAAGGCCGGCCAGCAGCTCATAGGAGCGCAGCCGGTCCTCGAATTCATAGGTGTTCGAAACCACAATTAATTCATCTGGCTGCGTCTCTTCCAGAAATGCCTTCAGTCGCTCAGCCACTCGCTCGGGCCCGCCGACTATCGCCGCTCCAAACTTTGCCGCCACCATCTCCCGCTCATCTGCCGTCCACTCTATATGCTTCGACGGCGGTGGCAGTGGACCGGGCACTCCGCGGATCAGGTTCAAAAACATCTGCACCGGCGTCGTCGCCAGAAATTGCGCCCGTTCGTCCGTATCCGCAACCAGGATCGGCACTCCCACCATCGCGTACGGTTTTTCCAAAACTTCCGAAGGCCGAAAAGTGGAACGATAAACCCGCAGGGCCGGCAGCAGGGGTTGCGGCTGAAAATGTGCAGCGAACGCAAACGGCAAACCGAGCGCTCCAGCGAGTCGTGCGCTGTAATCACTTGATCCCAGCAGGTAAATCGGAACGTTGGTCCCTTCGCCTGGATAAGCATGCACTCGCTGCGAAGCGGATCGCAGCCCCAGATACCGGCGCAACTCTTCCACCTGCTCCGGAAAATCGTCGCCGGCGCTATGGAACGATCCGCGAAGAGCACGCATCGCCGCCGAGTCTCCGCCCGGTGCTCGCCCAAGCCCCAGGTCAATACGCCCGGGATACAGCGATTCCAGCGTCCCAAACTGCTCCGCGATCACCAGCGGTGAATGATTCGGCAGCATGATGCCGCCGGAGCCCACTCGAATTTTCGATGTTCCGCTTGCCACGTGACCGATCAGCACGGAGGTAGCCGAGCACGCCACGCCTTGAATGTTGTGGTGCTCCGCCAGCCAAAACCTCTTGTAACCCAATGCCTCCGCGTGCCGCGCCAGCGAAAGGGAATTGTGAAACGCTTCGGCAGGGGTTCCCCCTTGCCGCACATGCGCCAGGTCCAGAATCGAAAGTGGCGTGCTTGCGAGCCGTGAACGCTCCGCCATGGTCTCCTCAAGTTCTTCAAAAACCGCAACTTTTCAACGTAGCGGTACATCTATTGGATGCGTCAGCCCTCCGGCTGGTATCTCGCTAGCCCTCGGGTCGGCAGTTGTACGAATCGTGTTCATCCCTGCGCTTTCGTCTGCCGCGCCGGGTGCGTTAACGAAAGGGCTTCAATTTTCAGGTCAACCAGTTAAAATCATGGTTCCCGATTTATTCTTGGCCAACGGCCTGGTTTCTGGACGCCCGGTTCGCTGGAAGGGGCTTGGATGAAACGCAACCCACATCTGTTTTCCAAGGGACTGCTCACTGCTAACATCCTCAGCTACTCGGCGACGATACTTCTCGGTTTCGTCCTCCTGCTCGGTGGTTGCCACTCGCAGAATGCTCCTGCCGGCCCCACCATCCAATTCACTAAGATTCCTCCGGCCGCCCAGGGTGGCCGCGAACGAGTAGATACAATCACCGGTCGCGTCACTGGCGCGCGCACGGGCCAGCAGATTGTCATCTATGCAAGAAGCGGCCCCTGGTGGGTGCAGCCCTGGCCCGACAAGCCCTTCATTCCTATTCAGGCCGATTCCACCTGGGGCACTTCTACGCATCTCGGTTTTGAGTATGCCGCAATGCTCGTGGACCCCGGCTATCACCCTCCGCCCACGATGGACACTGCTCCCACGGTCGGGGGATCGGTGGTTACCGTCTCCACCGTCAAAGGCACTGGTGAGCCACAACTCGCGCCTGTAAAGCAAATCAGCTTCAGCGGCTACGATTGGACAGTCCGCACCATCTCAGGCGATCGCGGCGGCTTGAATAATTTGTATGGAGCCGAAAACGCCTGGATCGACGCGAGCGGCGCCCTCCATCTCCGCATCACCAAAAAGGGTGATCGCTGGTCGTGTGCAGAGTTGGAACTGACCCGCAGCCTCGGCTACGGAACTTACATCGTCACCGTGCGTGACACTTCCAATTTGGAGCCGGCCGCTGTCCTGAGCATGAATACCTTTGATGACTGGGGCGGGGACCAGCATTACCGCGAGATGGATATTGAATTCGGCCGCTGGGGCGACCCGACAAGGAAGACTAATACGCAGTACGGCATTCAACCGTTCTATGTCCCCGGAAATTTCTCGCCCTTTGTTCTTCCCAAGGGCACGTTCACTCACTCTCTGCGCTGGGAATCCGGAAGCGCGAGTTTCAAGACCGTTCGGGGTTCCTCCATGCAAGCCGGCTCACCGGTGATTTCGGAGCATGTCTTCACCTCTGGCGTGCCCTCCTCCGGCCAGGAGAAAGTTCAATTTATGTTCTATGTGGTCGCCAGCGAAAAAAGTCCATTGCAAAAAGAAAATGAGGTTGTGGTTGAGAAATTCGAATATCTGCCTTGAAGTGCGCGGGAGACGGAGTTTTATCCGCCAAGTCTTGATCACCGCGCTGGCACTAGCGTTTTCTGTGCCCTTTGCCCATGCGCTCGATCCAAATCTTCTTTTGTCTCAATATATGCGCGAGCGCTGGGGCAGCGAAAAGGGTTTTACCGGCGGCGCTGTCACCGCGCTGGCCCAAACTCCCGATGGCTACTTGTGGATTGGAACTGAAAAAAACCTCATTCGCTTCGATGGCTTCAGGTTCCAGACTTTTTCCCAAGCTGCTCCGACGACATTTCCAATCGGCCCCGTTCAAGCTCTCGCCTCCGACGCACAAGGCAATCTTTGGATCCTTCTGCAAAGCACCAAGATTCTCCGTTACCGCGAAGGAAAATTCGAACTTGGACGCGAACTCGCGGAGTTTGGAATCACTTCACTTCTCAAACGTAAAGATGGCTCGGTTCTCTTTGCATCGCTCAGTTACGGCCCCCTGATTTACAACTCGGGAAAATTTGAGTTGCTCAGCTCTCCGTCTCCATCGCTAAACTCATCTCCCAACACCTCCGAAGTTACTACCGACGAACTCTCCAGCCGTCTTAGTTGGGCCACGGGCGTTGCGCCTCATCGCTTCGCCGAGCCCAATTCCGCCGTCCTTTCCATGGCCGAAACTTCTGATGGCAAAATCTGGTTTGGCACCCGCGACAGAGGGCTTTTCTTCATGGCCGATGGCAAAGTCGCCGCCGTCCCTACTGGCCTCTCCGACGCCAAAATCAACTGTCTCTTGGCCTCCGGAGACCGCGAACTTTGGATGGGCACCGACAAAGGCGTTTTGCGCTGGGACGGCTCCAAAGGCGCCTCGCTTGAAGTTCCCCTCGCCCTTCGTCATCTCCACGTCATTTCCATGATTCGGGATCGCGATTCCAACATATGGCTCGGCACGCCAGGCGGCTTGATCCGCGTGAACCCGGCCGGAATCATCCTGGACGCAAGCAACTCCCAAACTCCCATACCCGTGAACGCGCTTCTTGAAGATCGCGAAGGGAATCTCTGGGCTGGCCGCCCCTCGGGCATCGAGCGCCTGCGTGACAGCGCCTTCGTCACCTTTTCCGCCGCGGGCCTCCAGTCCGAAAGCGGCGGACCCATTTACGTGGACCGGAGCGAGCGCGTCTGGTTCGCTCCCTTTGAAGGCGGTCTTCACTGGTTAAAGGGTGAAAAAAGTGGGAGCGTCGCCAACGACCACCTCAATCAGGACGTTGTCTATTCCATCGCCGGTACAAAAGACGATTTGTGGATTGGCAGGCAGCAAGGTGGACTGACTCACCTGCATTACGCCGCCGGTTCGCTCACCGCCAGGACTTACACCGAAGCCGACGGCCTTGCCCAAAACAGCGTCTATGCAGTTTTTCAAGCCCGCGATGGCTCGGTTTGGGCTGGCACTCTGAGCGGAGGTGTAAGTCAACTTGGCAACGGCCGTTTCACCAACTACACGACGGCAGCGGGCCTGGCATCGAACTCAGTAGCCTCCATCGCGCAAACTTCCGATGACACGATGTGGTTCGCGACGCCTAACGGTCTCTCTGCGCTCTCCGGTGGCCATTGGCGGTCGGTGGGCATCCGGCAAGGCTTGCCTTCACCAGCAGTGAATTGCCTCTTCACGGATTCCTCGGATCTGCTTTGGATCGGCACCGCAAATGGCCTTGCCTATCAAATTAGCGGCCAGATCCAGGTGCCGACCGCCGCGCCTCCCTCCTTGCGCGAACAAATCTTCGGAATTGCGGAAGACCGGCTCGGATGGCTGTGGATCTCCACATCCAATCACGTCCTCCGCGTAAAACGCGACACTCTCCTCCGCAACTCCCTCGGTGAATCCGATGTCCGCGAGTATGGACTTCAGGACGGTCTGCTTGGCACCGAAGGCGTCAAGCGCCAGCAATCCGTCTTCGCCGATCCCAACGGCAAAATCTGGTATTCAATGAATCGCGGCATTTCCGTGGCGGACCCCACGCGCGCCGTCTCGGCTTCACCTCCCGCAATTCTCCACTTCGAGGAAGTCACTTCCGACGGCGTTCCCGTGAGCCTGGTCGGCCCCATTCAGCTTTCCGGTGCACATCGAAGACTTACCTTCAACTTCTCCGCGCTGAGCCTCTCCGTTCCCGAAAGGGTTCGCTACAAGTACACGCTCGAAGGAGTGGACGAGGGCTGGAGCCTCCCCGTTTCGGAACGCGAGGTTACCTACAACAACCTGGATTCCGGCGCTTACCGGTTTCGCCTGGTGGCCAGCAACAGCGATGGCTTGTGGAACAACGCGGATTCCGAACTTTCCTTTAAAATCCAGCCCGCCTACTGGCAAACCTGGTGGTTTCGCATTTCTGGCTTGCTCATCATTGTTCTGGCAGTATTAATGTTCGTTCGCCTGCGCATGAGGACACTGGCGGCGCGAATGAACATGCGGTTCGAAGAGCGCCTCGCCGAGCGTACCCGCATCGCACAGGAGCTTCATGATACGTTGCTGCAGGGGTTCATGAGCGCTTCCATGCAACTTCACGTCGCCGACGACCGCTTGCCGGAGGATTCGCCCGCAAAGCCGCTCCTCGGCCGTGTTTTGCAACTGATGGGCCGTGTCATGGACGAAGGCCGGAACACCGTCCGCGGTCTTCGCTCATCGGATACAGCGCGCCCGAATCTTGAAGAGGAATTTTCCCGCATCCAAAAGGACCTCGCCATCTCTACTCAAAGCGAATTTCGCGTAATTGTGGAAGGTGCGCCTCGTCCGCTTCGTCCGGTCATCCACGATGAACTTTATTACATCGGCCGGGAAGCGCTGGCGAATGCCTTTCGCCATTCCGCTGCCGGTGAAGTCGTCGTGGAAATCGAATACGCCTCAAGTCATTTGCGCTTACTGGTGCGTGACAATGGTCGCGGTATCGATTCTCAGGTTCTCAACGCCGGCCGCGACGGCCACTGGGGGTTGTCCGGCATGCGCGAACGCTCGGAGCGCATCGGCGGAAAGCTCAAAGTGTTAAGCATGCATTCGGCTGGAACAGAAATTCATCTATCCGTCCCCGGCCGTCTCGCCTTTGCGCCAGAGTTTTCCGCGCGGCAGAGTTCCTGGTTTTCCAGGCTCTACTCGCGAAAACGCGCCGAAGATCATCGTCAACCTGTGGGCAAACAAACGCGATGAATGAAAAAACTAAAATCCGCGTGCTCAGCGTGGATGACCATCCGCTTTTGCGCGAAGGCATCTCCGCCGTCATCAATAGTCAGCCCGATATGGTGATGATTGCGGACGCCGCCAGCTCCCACGACGGCATCCTGCAATTTCGCAAGCATCGCCCCGACGTTACACTCATGGATCTCCGCCTTCCGGACATGAACGGCGTGGACACCATCATCGCGATCCGCTCGGAATTTCCGGACGCGCGCATCATCATGCTCACCACTTTCGAAGGCGACGTCGAGATCCAGCGCGCTCTCGAGGCCGGTGCTCGCGGCTACATGCTGAAAAGCATGCCCCCCAAAGACCTGGTCGAAGGAATTCGCCAGGTTCACGCCGGCAAGAAGCGCATCCCGGCTCAATTGGCCGCGCAGCTCGCCGAGCACATGAGTGACGAATCCCTGACCACCCGCGAAATCGAGGTTCTCCGCCAGATCGCCGAAGGCAATCGCAACCGCGACATCGGCGAAAAGCTCTTTATCACCGAAGAGACCGTCAAGGTTCACATCAAACACATCATGGAAAAATTGGGCGCCAGCGACCGTACCCAGGCCATTGCCATAGCCATTCGCCGCGGCATTATCCACTTGTAATCTTCCGTAATCGCACGGTCAGATACCACTAAGGCGTTACTTAAAGATACCGGAAAGTGGGGTAGCTTCCCCCGAGCCACCTCCATACTCTTCTCTACTGGGCGTCACATCATCGTCGGAGGATGATGCAACTGCACAGGCTATTTTCCGCATTTCCGGCCGGCCTACCTGGTGTTGGGCTTTTGCTCCTGCGAGTGGTCGTAGGAATAACCTTGGGGGGGCATGGCATTCTCTGCCTGCTATCTTCGGATCGCGTGACGCTAGCTGTGTTCCTCTCCACAGCGCTGCTTCTGTTAAGCAGTGCTTTGCTGCTAATCGGATTCCTCACCCCTATTCTCAGCCTGCTTGGGGTCTTTGAGTGCCTTGCGATTGTCTTGTCCTGGTTTCCGTTTCAGCTGCTGACTCCTTTCGAATCGAAGTTGGCGCTTGTCCCTATCATCGCCATCGCCGCCGCCATCGCTCTTCTCGGCCCGGGCGCTTTCTCGCTCGACGCCCGCCTTTTCGGATGGAAGGAAATCGTCATTCCTCCCGCCTCCCGCCCCCCGCAGGAGTAATTCCCATCCTTTCAGTGTCGTAACGCCCCCGTTGCATTGTGGTTACATAAGGTTCTAGCAATCCACCTATCGTGGTATTCACGGCCACCCCCACAGGTGTAGCCATAAATCATTCCATTTCGTGATGTATCCTCCGCTCGCTTCCGGCAAAGTCACCTTGATTCCGCCTGATGTTTGAATTCGCGAACGATTTTCGCAACTGATGAGGAGGAGACAGTCGTGGCTACACAGCAATACAGTTTGGCAAACAACACCAATCTCGCCCGGGTTGCCGTGCAACAATTATCCGATTCCCAGCTTCTTTCGGCGGCGAAAAAAGGCGATAACGCGGCATTCGGTCAGCTCTTCGAGCGCCACTCAAAGAAGATTTTCCACTCCACCCTCCGCATCACCAGGAATCGCGAGGACGCCGAAGACGCTCTCCAGGACTGCTTCCTCAGCGGTTTGTTGCACCTGAATGATTTTGACGGCAGGTCGCAGCTCTCCACCTGGCTCACCCGAATCGCCATCAACGCGGCCCTAATGAAGCTCCGCCGCAACCGCTACTCCAAGGAAGTGCCCATGGAATTCATGGACGAGGAAGGGAAGGAGCGGCCCCGATTCCAACTCATTGACGGGGCGCTGAACCCTGAGGACAGCTTTGCCGAGCAGGAGCGCGCGAAGATGCTGCACGGCGCGCTTGCCGGACTTCGTCCCCGCGTTCGCGCTGCCATCGAGATTTGCCAACTGCAGGAATGCTCCGTCCGGGAAACCGCTCGCAAACTGGGCATCTCCACCGCGGCCGCCAAGGGCCGGCTGTTTCATGCCCGGGTTGCTCTGCGCAAAGCCTGCATGCAGAAAACCAATCCGGCGTTCGCCCGGCGTCTTCGACGCGCCGCCTGACCGCCGGGTATCCGTCGCACGAAAGATTCATTCGTTTGCGCGAGGTTGTGGCGCTGCTCCTCGAATTTGGCGACGAGTACGTCGCACAAAATTCGCATCTCTTGAAACAAATCGATCTTGGCTTCGTTCCATGCTATAGAGGCCTGCAGTCGGCCCGGCCTCGGTTCCATCACTTTCGACCCCAATTGTGTTAGAAACTCTCTAGCGGCCATCACTAGAAATGGCTGCGGGGAGAACGGAATGTCGCTGCCGCACACCGGCAAGCTCGCATGGATTCGGGCAGACGGCAAAATCTGGCCGGTTCTGGTGCACTCCGCCCGCACGGCCGTCGCGGCGATCGTTTCCGTGGCCGCCGCCCGGTTATTGCGCTTGCCGGAAACATACTGGGCGCCGGTTACGACGTTAGTTATCGTGCAATCGTCCCTCGGCGCCGCGCTCGCTGTTTCTCGCCAACGTTTTGCGGGCACGGCACTCGGCGCGGCTGTCGCCGCTGTTGCCGCCACCTACTTTGGCTCCCACCTTTTCGTTTTCGGGATTAGCGTATTTCTCACCGGACTCCTATGCGCTCTGGTGCGTCTCGATCGCAGCGCCTATCGTTTCGCTGGTATGACTGTGGCGATCGTGTTGCTGATCCCCAGGCCGGAGCCTACCTGGCAGATTGCTTACCACCGCTTTGCCGAAGTTTCCGTCGGAATCGCCGTCGCTCTTCTCCTGGCAACACTGTGGCCGGAAAAAGAAGACGCCACCGCAACAAACTAATAAATTTTCATAGCTCACTTGGAGGAATCGGCCTCGCCCAACTGTTCAGCCCGTTTCACCCCGCGGGCTGAACAGTTATCTCCGCGCAGGAATCCTGTACTTGTGTGACTATCTCTCTCGGGCGTGAAACCAAATCGTGAACAATCGCTTCCAACAGGGCCCCATGCTCACTCCCCCGGATCGCACATCCAAGATCTGGTCCGTCGTCCGCGTCTCCAGCGGAAATTTCCTGGAGATGTACGACTTCATGGTTTTCGGATACTTTGCCTCCGCCATCGGCAAAGCCTTTTTCCCCAGCAATTCCGCTTTTGGCTCCCTCATGCTCTCGCTGATGACTTTCGGCGCGGGCTTTCTCATGCGCCCCCTCGGCGCTTTGGTCCTCGGCGCCTACACTGACCGTCACGGCCGCCGCGCCGGCCTTCTCCTCACTCTCTCCATGATGTCCATCGGCATCTTCACCATCGCCTTCACTCCCGGCTATGCCACCATCGGTCTCCTCGCCCCGCTGCTCGTCGTCCTCGGCCGTTTGCTCCAGGGTTTTTCCGCAGGAATGGAACTCGGCGGCGTCTCCGTCTATCTCTCTGAAATCGCCACTCCCGGCCACAAAGGGTTCTACGTAAGCTGGCAATCCGGCAGCCAGCAGATCGCCGTGATGTTCGCCGCATCCGTTGGCGTTGCCCTAAACTCCATTCTTCCGCCCGAAAAAATGGAGCAGTGGGGCTGGCGCGTTCCCCTCCTCATAGGTTGCCTCATCGTTCCGTTCCTCTTTCGATTGCGAAAATCCCTTCAGGAAACCGGCGAATTCATCGCCCGCAAGCGCCATCCAGGCACTTCGGAAATTCTCCGCTCGCTCGCAAACAATTGGCCTATCGTCCTGATCGGCACGCTCATGGTCACCATGACCACGGTCTCTTTCTACATGATCACCGCTTACACCCCCACCTTCGGCAGTTCCGTGCTGCACCTCTCGAGCTTTGACAGTCTGATCGTCACGCTCTGGGTAGGCGCCTCAAATCTTTTCTGGCTCCCGATCATGGGCGCGCTCTCCGATAGAATTGGCCGTCGTCCTCTTTTGTTCGGCTGCACGCTCCTGATGCTCCTCACTGCCTACCCCGCCATGCTCTGGCTGGTTCGCGATCCTTCTTTCGCCCACTTGCTCACCGTCGAACTGTGGCTCTCCTTTATTTATGGCAGCTACAATGGCGCCATGGTCGTGTTCCTCACCGAAATTATGCCTGTGGACGTGCGCACCTCCGGCTTCGCACTTGCCTACAGCCTGGCCACGGCGATCTTCGGCGGCTTCACTCCCGCCCTCAGCACTTACTTGATCCACATTTCCGGAAATCGAGCCATTCCGGGCCTCTTGCTCTCCTTCGCCGCCGCGTGCGGCCTCCTGGCAGCCCTATTCGCCCGGCCTCATCGAGAGGCCATATCGGGTGTCAATCCCGTCCCCGCCGAATCCTGAATTCTCCGCAGCTTCGTTTTGTGGCACGTGGCGCTCTCCCCCTGTGCTTAGGCTTTTCTTGTTATCGCTCCCTATCGGTGCTATCTTCCTTTCTCCCCGTCCATACCCGCCTTTTCAGGGGGATCCATGTCTACATCACAGCCCCATCTTCACCCCAATTCCATCTGCCAAAAGTCGCTTCTCGTGCATCTGACTTCAGGTGGGAACATCCCGGCCCTTCTGGAGTCATGAACCATGGCTACACAGAGCAAACTCATAGCGATCGATCAGCTCCGCAACGCCGTCATGGAAGCTCGCGCCAATTCCGATCGCCTGTTTGAAATAGTTCGCGAAGACTCTCTGTACGAGCGGCCCATCCCTGAACGCAATCGTATCGTCTTCTACATGGGCCATCTCGAAGCCTTCGACTGGAATATTTTTCGCACTCATCTGTTTTCCCTCGAATCGCGCACTCCCGTCTTTGACAAGCTCTTCGCCTTTGGAATCGACCCGGTTGACGGCGGTCTTCCCACCGATCAGCCCGCGGATTGGCCCTCCCTCGCCGAAGTCCGCAACTACGTGCAAACCATGCGCGGTTTGATCGACGACTCTCTCGACGCCGGCAATTTTCCGGTTGCCTCCAATTCAGACAGTTACTCCCCCGAAACACTTTTGCGCATCGCCTACGAACATCGACTCATGCACATCGAAACCCTCGCCTACATGCTTCATCGGCTTCCATATTCGCGGAAGCATCCGCAATCGCAGGAATCTCTGTCTGTCCCTCCGGCCGCCAATGAGATGGTCGAAGTTCCCGCGGGCCAGGCTACTCTCGGCCTCTCGCCTGGTCCCTCCGCCCCTTTTGGTTGGGACAATGAGTTTGGTTCCTTCACCGCTATCGTGCCGGACTTCCGCATCGACAAATTCATGGTCACCAACTCCGAATTTCTTGGTTTTATCGAAGACGGCGGCTACCGCAATCCCCACTTGTGGTCGCCGGAAGACTGGCAATGGAACGAGCGCCATTCTATTTCCCACCCCGCATTCTGGAATCAGTCCGGCTCGGGATGGACCTATCGTGGAATGTTTGAGGAACTCCCATTTCCTTCCAACTGGCCCGTCTACGTCAGCCACGCCGAAGCCAGTGCCTACGCCCGCTGGGCCAAAAAATCTCTGCCCACCGAAGCACAGTGGCATCGCGCCGCCTATGGCACTCCTCAGGGCGCCGAGCAGTCTTATCCTTGGGGCACAACAGCGCCTGAATCCAACTCCGGCAATTTCGATCTCCGCCGTTGGGATCCCGCTCCCGTCAACGCCTATCCCGCCAACAAGAGCGCATTCGGCGTCGTCGGCCAGCTCGGCAACGGCTGGGAATGGACGTCCACTCCCTTCGCGCCTTTCCCTGGTTTTCAGGCCTTTTCCTACTATCCCGGCTACTCCGCCAATTTCTTCGATGGCAAACATTTCGTAATCAAGGGAGGTTCCGCGCGCAGTTCTGCTTGCTTCCTGCGCCGTTCCTTCCGCAACTGGTTCCAGCCCCACTACCAGTATGTCTACGCGGGATTCCGTTGCGTCTCCGAATGAGCTGCTGAATGTCCAAAACTTCTGCGCAGACAAAAATCACCCGCGCTTCTCACCTTCGCCAGTTTGCGCTGGAAGTGTCTGCTGGACTTGCCAAGCCCGGCCAAAAGGAATTGCCGTCAAAATATCTGTACGACGCGGTGGGTTCCGCGCTCTTTGAAGTCATCTGTGAGCTGCCGGAATACGGCCTCACTCGCTCTGAAGAAACCCTGCTTCGAATGCACTCCAGGGAAATCGTCGACCAGCTTCCGCGTCCCGTCGTTGTCGCCGAACTCGGCAGCGGCACCGGCCGCAAGACGCGCTTGCTTCTCGAAGCTCTCTCCCGATGGCAATCCACCTGGTATCACCCGATTGAGATTTCTCCGTCCGCCCTCGCCGTCCTCCGCCGCGAGCTGCGCGACATCAACAGCATCAGCATCGTCGGCTTCGAACGCGAGTATCTCGACGGCCTCCGCGAAGTCGCCGCCCGCCGCTCCCCCGGCGAACATCTTCTCGTTCTCTTCCTCGGCAGCAACATCGGCAATTTCGACGGCGCCGCCGGCTCGGACTTTCTTCACGACGTGCGCCAGATCCTGGCCTCCGGTGACTCGCTGCTCCTTGGCACCGACATGCTCAAGCCCGCTCAAACATTGATTGATGCGTACGCCGATTCCATCGGTGTCACAGCCGCGTTCAATCTCAATCTGCTTGCGCGCATCAACCGGGAACTCGGCGCCGATTTCGATCTGCAGCAGTTCGAACATCTCGCCATATTCAACAAAGCGACGCAGAGCGTCGAAATGCACCTCCGCTCCCGCCTCCGGCAAAAAATCAATATCCCGGAAGCCTCGCTATCCGTTCAATTCGAAAAGGACGAAACGATCTGGACTGAAAGCTCTCACAAGTATTCCCATGACGAGTTGGTCAGCCTCGCGCACCACTCCGGCTTCCGCCGTCAAGCGCAATGGTCGGATCCATCCTGGGGCTTCGCCGAAAATCTCTGGATCGCCGAGTAGCGGCCACCTTCAGTGCTTGCCCTGACGAAGGAAGGGTGGCCAACTCGCAACGCAGCCTACCTTTGTAGCGGCCGCCTTTCGAGGCGCGTTTTCCGCGCCCCGAACGGTTTTACGGGGCGGGCGCCTTTCGCTCAATTTTGTAATTGCTGAATTTGCCGTCAGAAATCTACAGTCCCTTCGCTTTCCTGAACTCCCTCACCACCGCCGACGGCTCTCTATGCAGTCCATCCACCGCGTAATTCATCTCTCGGATATTCGCAGCCGAAACTTTGCCGGCCAGTTCTGCCAACGCCCCGCGCAGCGCCGGAAATCGCTCCAGCGTCGCCTTTCTCACAATCGGTACAGCGTCATACGGCGGAAAATAATGCTGGTCGTCTTCCAGCGCCACCAATCCCAGCGCGCTGATCATCCCGTCTGTCGAATTTCCCGCCACCACATCCACCTGGTGATCCTTCAGCGCCCTGTAGATCAACCCGAGATCCATTACCCGCGGTTTCTCTCCAAATTTCAGATTGTAGCGGTCGCACAATCCCGGAAATCCGTCCGGCCGTTCCAGAAACTCGTAACCCACCCCCGCTCTCCATTTGGGCGCCAGGGCGGTTATGTCCGATAGCTTCTGCAGATTGAATCTCTTTGCGTCCTCGCTGCGAATCACCATCGCGAATGTATTCTCGAATCCCAGCGGTTCCGTCACCCCAAAACCAAACCGTTCCGCGTACTCCTTTTTCACACGTTCATAAACGCTCTTCGAATCCCCGCTCGGCTTTTCACTCAGCACCGCCGTAAGCGCCGTCCCCGTGTATTCCACATACAAATCCAGCTCGCCCGCCAGCATCGCCTTCTGCACCAGCAGCGTTCCGCCCAGATTCGTTTTCCGCTCCACGGGAATTCCCGTCCGCGCCTCGATGTGCTGCGCCAGTAATTCCGCCAGAACAACCTGCTCGGTGAAAAATTTGGATCCGACAACAATTTTATTCTGTTGCTTTTGGCCGCAGCCGCTCAACGCCATCAGAACGACGGCCAGCCACGCGCGCAGCGCTCGGGGAAGGGAAGTCTGCATATTGGAAGGGATTTGCGTGTGCATGCCGGGAGCTTAGCTCACGCGCAGTCGCCGCTCCAATCTCCCCAGCAGAAAATCCGCCAGGATCGCCAGCAGCGCCGCCGGAATTGCGCCCGCCAGCAGCAGCGAATCGTTAACCAGCGCCACTCCTCGAAAAATAAACGAGCCCAATCCGCCGGCCCCGATCGCCGCCGCAATCGTCGCCACCCCAATTGTAATGATCGTCGCTGTCCGCACTCCCGCCAGAATCACCGCCAGCCCCAGCGGAAATCTCACCCGAAAAAGAATCTGCGCTTGCGTCATTCCCATCGCTTCTGCCGACTCCAGCACCGCCGGATCAATCTCCGTCAACCCGACATACGTATTCCGCAGAATCGGCAGCAGCGCATAAAGCGTCAGCGCCACAATCGCCGTCCGCTTTCCAATCCCTCCGATAAACGGAATCGGGATCAGAAATCCGAACAGCGCCAGGCTCGGTATCGTTTGAAAAATCCCGGCGATCCCCAGCGCCAGCGCGCGCAGCCTCGCCCGCTGCACGATCACCATCCCCAGCAAGACTCCAATCAAAATCGCCGCCGCCATCGCAATCAGCACCAGCTCCACATGCTCCACCGTCGCGCTCAAAATCTCAGCCTGGTGCTCCTCCATGAAACTCCACAGCCCCGTCATGCCGCGCCTCCCCGCACATCCAGCGAAGCCGCAAACGCCAGTACCTCCGGATGCCGCAAGCGCAAGAATTCCTCCGGCCCCGCGCTTGCCACCACGCGTCCCTTCTCCAGCAAAATAATGCGCGAAGCCAGCAGCAGCGCCTCCCGCAAATCGTGCGTAACAAACACAATCGTCTTTCCCAGTCGCCGCGCCAGTGCCTGAAACTCCCGTTGCAATTCCGCCCGCGTCACCGGATCCAACGCCCCAAACGGCTCATCCATCAGCAGAATCGGCGGGTCCGCCGCCAGCGCTCGCGCCACTCCCACTCGTTGCCGCTGCCCGCCCGAGAGTTCTCGCGGCCGCCGCTGCGCAAATTCTTCCGGCGCCAATCCCACAAGCCGCAGCATCTCCATCACCCGCGCCGCTATCTTCTCCTTCGGCCAATTCTCCAACCCCGGCACCAGCGCCACATTTTCCGCCACCGTAAAATGCGGAAACAATCCCGCCTCCTGAATCACGTAACCAATTCCGCGCCGCAATCGAATCGCATCCCACTCCCGCGTCCCCCGCCCCTCCACCAGCACTTCGCCCTTGGACGGCCAGTGCATGCCATTAATCAATTTCAGCAGGGTCGTCTTCCCGCTCCCGCTTCGTCCCAGCAGCACCAGCGTTTCGCCGCGCGGCACTTCCAGCGAAATATCGTCAATAATCGTCGCCTCCGAACTCCCGTTCGGCCGCCACGAAACGCCGCGAAACTCAATCAAGTTGTGTTCGGCAATCGTCATCGACGCTTTCATCGCACCCGGAGCAGTCCGAAGCGCCTGAACAGTTTAATCTACCCGCCCCAGCCTGGCCCCAAGTGATTTCTGGGATTCACCCGCCCCCCGCACTTTCGTGATACTTTGAGATTCAGCGGCGATCTCTCTCGTCATTACTAAAGATAGCCATGAGCCCTCTCGAAACTCTCAGCCTCGTCCTCGGCGCAGGTTTTGCCTCCGGCCTGAATGTCTACGCCACCGTCGCCACCCTCGGCCTCCTCCAGCGTTTCGGCGTCATTCATCTCCCCGAACAGTTACAAGTCCTCTCCCACCCGTTCGTCCTCGCCATCGCCGGCATTCTCTACCTTATGGAATTTCTTGCCGACAAAGTTCCGTTCATCGATTCCATTTGGCAAGCCATCCACACCTTCATCCGCCCGCCCGCCGCGGCCCTCCTCGCCTTCAGCGCCACCGCCGCCGCTCCTGAACCCTGGCGCTGGGCCGCCGCCCTCGTCGCCGGCGGCATCGCGCTCACCTCGCACGGCACAAAAGCCAGCGCCCGCGCCGCCGCAAATGTTTCTCCGGAGCCGCTCAGCAACTGGGCATTAAGTTTTGGGGAAGACGTCCTGGCCGTCTGGCTAACCTGGTTCGCCACCGCGCACCCCGCGATAGCGATCATCGTAGTCGTCGTTCTACTTGTGATTTCGCTCTACCTGCTCTACCACCTCTTCCACTTCCTCCGCCGCACCGTCCGCAAACTCGCCGAAACCTGAGCCGCAGCCATCCACTCCCGCCTTTGTAGCGGCCGCCTTTCGAGGCGGGCGCTCTTCTCCACCACTGTCCAATCACCGGTACGCCTTGTCATCCTGAAGCTATCCGACGAGGTCCGCAGTTTGGACTCCGGTGGTTTTTACCGGAGATAACCTCAGGACCTCAACGTAAACATCCTGCAACTCACTTCACGGCAATCGCGCCCGCTAAATTGCCTCTACTTCACGTACGTCCCCACCCAATCCAAAAACGTCTTATACCAAAGCTGCGCGTTCTGCGGTTTCATCACCCAATGCCCTTCATCCGGGAAAATCATAATCTTTGAAGGCACACCCTGCCGCTGCAACGCGCTGAAAAATTCCAGCGACTGCGTATACGGCACCCGGTAATCCTTCTCCCCGCAAACCACCAGCGTCGGCGTCTTGTATTTCCCCAGCTCTCCCGCATAGGTGGACGGCGACCACTTCTTGTAATTTTCCGGCGCGCCCCACGGAGTCCCTGCCAAATCGTGCTCCTCGAACCACAACTCTTCCGTCGCATACATCGAGGTCTTGTCGTACACCCCTGCGTGGCTCACGATCGCTTTGAACCGGTCCGTATGCGTTGCCAGCCAATCCGCCATATATCCGCCATACGATCCCCCCGCCGCAGCCAGCTTCGTCTTATCAATGAAAGGATATTTCGCGATCGCCGCGTCAATTCCCTTCATCACGTCGCCATATGCCCGCCCACCCCAATCGTTCGTAATTTCATCCGTGAATTTCTGGCCGTAGCCCGTGGACCCGCGCCGGTTGATCATCAGCGTCACATACCCTGCCGCCGAAAATACCTCCGCGTTCCACCGGTAGCCCCACGCGTCCGACCACATCGTCTGCGGCCCGCCGTGCAGCAGCACCAGCATCGGATATTTCTTCCCCGCGGCGAATTGCGGCGGCTTCAGCAGCATCGCCTCCACCTTCGTGCCCTCCGCACCTTCGAACCAGAACTTCTCCGGTGCGTTCAACTCCAGCGCCGCCAGCATCGCATCATTCAGGTGTGTCAGTTGCTTCAGCCCGCTGCCGTCTCCCGCTGCCACAAACAATTCGCCCGGCATCGTCAAGCTCGTCCGCTCCGTCAACAGCGTTCTGCCGTCCGCGCTGAACGAATACCCGCTGTTATATCCATCCACCACTTTTTTCGGTGTCGCTCCCGCCCTCGCTTCCATCGCATACACCGGCTGCAGCGTCTCGTTCTCGGCCAGAAAATAAATCGTCTTGCTGTCCGGAGACCACGAAAGGTTCGTCGCGCTCCGGTCGAAGCCATCCGAAATACCTTCACTCTTTCCGCTCTTGCGGTCGTAGAGCATCACCCGCCACCGATCCGCCTCATATCCAGCAGTTAATTGCGCGTGATAAGCAATGTGCAGTCCATCCGGCGAATACACCGGGTTCCCGTCGAATCCCGGATTTGTCGTAATCTTTTTCGGCTCGCCGCCCGCCACCGGCACGACAAACAGTTCGCCGTTCGTGCTGATCGCTTCCACCTTGTCTGGCACCGCCGTGTAACAGATCTCCTTGCCGTCCGGTGAAAACGCGAAGTCGTTCGCCTCGCCCCGCTCGTCCGGAGGAATGTCGTAATTCGCTCCGGGCGTCAGGTCCCGCGCCGGTGAGCTTCCATCCGCAGGCTGCACAAACAGATGGCTGCGCTTTCCCTCGCTCCAGTGGTTCCAGTGCCGAAACAGCAGGTGATCGTAAATATGGGCCTTCACCTTGCTTTTTTCTTTCTCATCGTCCCGCTTGCTGTTGCACGCATCATCCTTGCAGTCCACATACACCGCCGAAGTAAACGCAATTGTCTTCCCATCCGGAGCCCATTGAAAAAGGTCCGCGCCCGTCGACAGCGTCGTCAGCTTCTTCGCCTCGCCGCCTTCCATCGAAAGCAGATACACCTGTGAATTCCCGTCGCGTGACGACAAAAACGCCAGTGTCTTCCCATCCGGCGACCACGCCGGCGAACTGTCGTGCCCGCTTTGCGTCAACTGCATCGCCTCGCCGCCCGCCGTGCTTACCATCCAGACGTTGCTTGCGTTCCGGTTCGCTTCCATGTCCGGTGTTGACACGGTGAACGCCGCCCACTTCCCATCCCCCGAAATCTGCGGCGCCGAAACGCGATGCAGTTTGATCATGTCGTCAAACGTAATCGCGCGCTTCGCCCCCTGCGCGCTAAGCGAACCGCCCAATGCCAGCGTCACCACCACCACCCATCCCGCTTTCACCAAATTCATCTGTGTCTCCTTGGCCATCCACACTCAAACCTGAATTCGCTCTTGCCTTTGTAGGGCCCGCCGTCCCAGGCGGGCCGCCCTTGCTCTCTGTAAACCAACGAATGATGTCATTTTCACTCAGGCTCGGCAACGGCGCACTTCAACTCTGCTTCCGCGTCGCCACTCCCGCCGCCCAAATATACCCGTCCGGGTCCGCCAACATCACATCCCGCCACCCGTGCGGAAAATCCCGCGTAGTTTGAATGACCGTCGCCCCCGCTTCTCTCGCCCGTTTCTCCAGTAAATCCGGATCGATCCCCAACACCCGCAGCTCCGCCCCGGTCCCGCGGACTCCTGGCGCCATCAATCGTTCATAAAGCGGATGCTGGTCATACGTATGATCCGCATGCAACAAAAATTCAAAATCCAGCAGCCTCAGCACCGCAAAATCGCTATCCGCGTATCGCACCGCCGCACCAAGCACCCGCTCGTAAAACGCCAGCGAAGCCTGCAAATCTCGCACCAGCAAATTTACCGAGAATTGCCGCATCCCGCGCCCATAATCATCCGCGGGCATAAACGCATTGCCCGTCCGCGTCATCGTCAACGTCTCACCTCCGCACCACAGCCCAGTTCACCAGCGCAATCACCGAAGTCGTTCCAATCACGGCAAACTCGCTTCGCCCCATCCGCGTAGCCAGCACCACCGAAAACAATATTCCCAATCCCGCAAAAAGATACGGCGCCGGAAGCAGGAATTTCGCCTTCCCATCCTTCCTGCTCCGCAATATCGGCACCGCCAGCGCAACCGCGCAATACACCGACAGACGCGAAGCCGCCGACAGCAACGCATTCCACTGAAAATTCCCGATCAGCGCAAAAACAAAAACCAGCGCCGCATACACCAGAATCGAAACATAGGGCGTCCGGTATTTCGAATGCACGACGCCGAAAAACGCCGGAAAATCTCCTTGCTCTGCCAGGGCATAAGTGATCCGCGGCGCGTGCAGCACATTTGCGCTCAGGTACCCATAGCCCGAAATCAGTGCCGCCATCGCAATCGCCGCCGCTCCGCCCGATCCCATAAATCTCTGCGCCGCATCCGCCAGAGGCCGCGCCGAACTCCCCGCATCTGGCAGCGTTGCGATCGTCACATATTGCACCGCCGTATAAATCAGGCAAACCACGCCCAGCGCCAGCAGCAGCGCAATCGGAGTGTCCCGTCTCGGATTTGTCGATTCGCCGCCCACAAACAGCGCCCCTTCAAACCCTCCGTACGCATATACCAGCAGCAGCATCGTCTCAAACCACGTCTTCGCCGAAACCACCGGCATCGCCAGCGGTACGCGCAAATCCGGCCGCATAACCAACGCCCAGCATCCCGCAGATACAAACACCAGCAAAAATCCCACCTTCACTGCCGTGAAGAAGTTACTCAGGTTCTTTCCCATCTTCACGCCGAAATAGTTGAACAGCGCCAGATGCCCGATGAGCAGGAAGAGAGTCAGAAATTTGCCCGGCCCGCTCTCCAGCCTCGGAAAAAACCTTGCGCTGTACGTCCACACCAGGTTTGCCGCCGCGGCCGGCGCCGCAATCCGCGTCAGCCACGTCATCCACGCAACCAGCAGCCCCGCAAATCGCCCCAACGCATCCCGCGCGTAGAGATAAAGTCCGCCGGTCTCTTCATATCGCGAGGAAACTTCCGCAATGCACCCCGCAATCACCAGAATCCCCAACCCCGCCGCCACGCAACTCAACGGACTCCATCCGCCCAGATTCCGCGCCAAATCCGCCGGCAGCTTGAAAATGCTCACGCCCACAATCGAATTCACCATCAAAGCCGTCAAACTCCAGCGGCCGATCGTGCGCACCAATCCGTGCGGGCTTTCCGTCAATTTGAATTCCCTAGAAAATTATTTCGCGGGCACCGTCACCGGCGCGGCCTTCATCTTCGCAATTTCCGTCAACACATCCGTCTTCCCCGAAATCGATTCCAGGTGCGGATACCTCTCGCCTCCGTGATACTCAATCCGAAAAGTCCGAAAATAATCTCCATTCTCCGCCAGCAACTCGATCGGCTCTTTCCCGTCCTTCGCCCGCCGGATCGCGTCCCGCAAAATATCCGGCGACCATTTCCGCCCGTCCACGGCCACCAATTGCATCCCCGGCGCCAACCCCGCCTTCTCCGCCGGTGATCCCGGAATCACATCCAGAATCTGCCCTGCGTCCGGCCCGCCTGGCGCGTGAATCTGCAATCCCAGTGAAAACTGCGCGTCCACAATAAATTCCGCCCCCTCTTCCGCCCTCTGGTGCTCATTCATCGTTTCGTTGAACACTAGTTTCCACCCGCTGTTCTCAAGCCCTTTCAATGGTGCGCCCGGCCCGTGCGATTTCAATCGCTCCTCAAAAAAACTCCGCCAATCATACGCCGCAACCTCATTCATTCCGGCCACCACATCCTCAAACGTATAAGTCACCAGCTTCGGCCCCGAACTCTCCCCGCCATGAAATTTCCGGCAAAAATCATCCAGCGATCTCTTGCCCTTGCTCTCCCGCCGGATAATCGTGTCCGCCTCCAGCCAGATCAGCGTGCTCTCGTCGTAATAATCCACCCCGCGCCGCCAGGATCCGCCAGCCGGCGGCGCGCTGTACAACAATTGCGCCGCAATCGCCGTATCCTGCAAATCACGCCACGTCCGCCCCGGCCGGTCGTTCAAATACGCCGCCGTCGCCGCCAGTTGTTCCCGGAATCTTTCCGGCGTCCAGAATCCCGCCCGCGCCGAGAGGATCTGCCCGTAATACTGCGTCAGACCCTCATATACCCAAAGCAACTCGCCCTTCATCGGCGCCTGGTAATCCGGCGTTGCCAGCCCGGCCGGCCGCCGGTATTTTCCATTCCACGAATGCGTGTACTCGTGCGGTAGCAAATCCATTTGCGTCTCGCGCACATCCGGGTCCAGAAATAGCGTTTCCGGCGTCCGGTTGTCGCTCGATTCGTGATGCTCCACGCCATCAGGAGGCATCCGGTCGGAAAGCGCCAGCAAAAAATCGTACCGCCGGTAATGCCGCGCCCCAAAGATCGCCCAATCCTCTGCAATCAATTGCCGCAAGTGCTGCACTTCCGCCGCATTCGCTTCCAGTGCCGCCGGCCCGTCTGCCGCAATATGCAGCGTGTGCTGCGTTTTTTGCCCCGGAGACAAATCAATGTCCCTGAAAAACACTCCCGCAATCACCGGCGAATCCATCACCGTCGTCAACGAAGCCGGCGCAAACTCAACCTCTCCCGCCGCTTCTTTAGCCACCGGCAGCGCCGTTCCATATTTCCATCCCGCGGGCAGCCGCAAACTCGCCACATAAGTAATGTCGTCCGACCTCGTCCCCTGCGGATACAGCATCACCACATACCAGTTCAAAACCGCCAGCTGTCCCGTCGACGCCGGATGCTCCCGAGTCCCCGTAGCTTCCGCCGGAGTTAAATAATCCAGCTTGATCTCCAGCCGGTTCGCGCCGCCGGGCACATCCAGATGAAACGCAAACATATCCACATCGTCGCGTTTCCACGCAACTTCCTTCCCAGCCGCGGTAATCTTCAGCCCCGTCAAATCAAATATCGGCCCCACCGGGGAGTGATCTCCCGGTATCCACTTCGGATAAACCAATGTCATCGGCCCCGGCTTCACCGGCAGCGAAATCTTCGCGTGAAAAACATATTTCGCCGCGTCACGCAGATCCACATCAATCCTCGCCGGATCTTCCGCCGTCTGTGCCGCCGCGGGACTCAAACCGAAAACAACTGCCATCACCAATACCAACGCAATCCGCGCGTATAATTTCATCCTCAAGTTTCATCCTCCCAACCCGCGAAAGAGTATCCCACCCACTCGCCATCCCCGTCCAACTTGGCCCGCTCTCCTTCTTCGCGCCCCAACTGTCCGCCCCGCTGCTTCTGCTACAATTTTCGAATGAGCACCGCCAGCCACTTTTCCTCTCTTTTTTCCCGCAATCTTCGCAAAGACTATCCCGTCGCCGTCCGCGGCGAAGGCTGCTGGATCGTCGCCTCCGACGGCCGCCGCTACCTCGACGCCTCCGGCCAGGCCGCGGTCGTCAGCATCGGCCACGGTGTCCCCGAAATCGGCCGCGCCATGGCCGAGCAATCGGGTCGCATCGCCTTCGCCCACACCACGCAATTCCATTCCGAATCCGCCGAAAAACTTGCCGCCCGCGTCCTCGCCATCGCGCCGCCCAATTTTCAAAACGGTGGCCGCGTCTATTTCACTTCCGGCGGTTCCGAAGCCACCGAAACCGCCCTCAAGCTCGCGCGCCAATATTTTCTCGAAACCAAACAGCCCTCGCGTTACCGCGTCGTTTCCCGCAAGCAGAGCTACCACGGCAGCACCCTCGGCGCCATGTCTGTCAGCGGCAACGTCGGCCGCCGCGCTCCTTACGCGCCGATGATCCCTGAATGGGGCCACGTCGCTCCGTGCTTCTGCTACCACTGTCCGTTCGGCAAAACTTACCCCGAATGCAATCTGGCTTGCGCCGATGAGCTCGACGTTTTTCTCCGCTCCAACGACGCCTCTACCGTCGCCGCCTTCATCTTCGAACCCGTCGTCGGCGCCACTCTCGGCGCCGCCTCCGCCGTCGACGGCTACACCGCCCGCATCGCCGAAATCTGTCGCCGCCACGGCATCCTTCTAATCGCCGACGAAGTCATGTCCGGCATGGGCCGCACAGGAAAACCGTTCGCCAGCCAGCATTGGAACCTTGAGCCCGACATCATACTTACTGGAAAGGGAATCGCCAGCGGTTACGCTCCCCTCGGCGCCGTTCTCGTCGCTCCCCGCGTTGTCGACGCTTTCGAAAACGGCACCGCCGCCTTCATGCACGGCTTCACCTACCAATCGCATCCCGTTTCCACCGCCGCCGGCAACGCCGTCTTCGATTACCTCGAAGCCCACAAACTTTTCGATCGCGTCACTCCGGCCGGCGAAGCCCTCCGCAAGTCGCTCTCCGCTCTAGAATCGCATCCTCACGTCGGCCAGGTCCGCGGACTTGGCCTCCTGCAAGCCGTCGAGTTCGTCAAAGACAAATCCACCCGCGAGCCCTTCCCCAAAGAATCCGCCATCGCCGAAAAAATCCGCCAGGCCGCCCTTGAAAGAAACGTCCTCACCTATCCATCTCAAGGCACCGTCGACGGAACGCGAGGCGATCACGTCCTCCTCGCTCCGCCCTTCATCGTCACCCCGCAAGAGTGCCAACTTATCGCCGATGCTTTACAATACGCCCTGGGCAAAGTCTTTCCTGCTTGATCGCAGCACTCGCACTAAACCAATACTTGTCATCTTGAGCCTATCCGATGAGGATAGGCGAAGGATCTCAACTGGGACGACGGGAAGTGACTTGCCACGAGCGGGAGTTCAATCTCGATTTCACGAAACGATCAGCGGCAAATACTTTCGAAATCAATTCAATCCATCCTTTTCCACGGAGACTATCCATGCGGCGTGCTGTGCCTTCTGTTCTTTTGTTCTGCTCCCTGCTCATCGCGATAATTCCCATGCATGCCCAGGAAAAATCCGCGGCCAAACCACGCGCCCGCGATCTCGGCGTCCCGTTCGACGGCGCCCCCGGCCCCTTCAACGCCATCACCGACGTCCCCGGCGTCCTCGTCGGCCACACCACGCTCATCTCCGGCGAAGGCAAACTTGTCATTGGCAAGGGCCCCGTCCGGACCGGCGTCACCGCCATTCTCCCGCGCGGTAAAGATTCCATGATGGATCCCGTTTTCGCCGGCTGGTTTTCGCAAAACGGCAACGGCGAAATGACCGGCACCACCTGGGTGGAAGAATCCGGCTTCCTCGAAGGCCCCGTGATGATCACCAACACTCACAGCGTCGGCGTGGTCCGCGACGCCGTGATCCAGTGGCGCGTCGCCCACGGCCAGCCAGACGCCAGCGGCTACTGGTGGTCTCTCCCTGTCGTCGCCGAAACCTGGGACGGCTGGCTCAACGACGTCAACGGCTTCCACGTCAAGCCCGAGCACGCCTTTCACGCCATCGAATCCGCACTGTCGGGCCACGTCGACGAAGGCAACGTCGGCGGCGGCACCGGCATGATCTGCAGCGGCTTCAAAGGCGGCATCGGCACCTCATCGCGCAAACTCTCCGAAAAAGACGGCGGCTACACCGTCGGCGTCCTCGTCCAGTGCAACTTCGGCTCGCGCCAGAATCTTCGCATCGCCGGAATTCCCGTTGGCCGCGAAATCTCCTCCGAAGATCCCTACGCCTACCAGCCCTCCGAAATCTCCGAGCGGGGCTCCATCATCATCGTCGTCGCCACCGACGCCCCGCTCATCTCCACGCAACTCAAGCGCCTCGCCCACCGCGCCGCTCTTGGCCTCGGCCGCCTCGGCAGCATCTCCGGCGACGGCTCCGGCGACATCTTTATCGCCTTCTCCACCGCCAACCACGGCGCCGCCGTCTCCAAAAATGTAGCCAGCATAAAAATGCTCCCCAACGCCAAACTCGATCCCGTCTTCGCTGCCGTAGTCCAAGCCACCGAAGAAGCAATCACCAACGCCATGATCGCCGCCGACTCCATGACCGGCATCGACGGCCACCACGTTACCGCCCTCGACCACGAAAAACTCCGCGCCACCCTGAAAAAATACAACCGCCTGATGTAGGGCCCGCCTTCCGAGGCAGGCCGCTCCTCGCCCGTGTAGCGGCCGCTTTCCGAAGCGGGCGCATTCTCGTAGGGTCTTGCCGCCGATGTTTAAGTAGGCGGCTCTTTTGAGTGCGGGAGCGAAGCTCCCGCTTTTGCGCACCCCACTCCGCTACAATAGCTATGTGTCCAAAACGATTCGTCCTAAGCTCCTATTCTCTTTTTCCTTTCTTCTCCTTTCCGCCTGCCACAAACCCCTCCCCACCACCATCGCCATCCGCCACGCCACCATCATCGACGCCACAGGCGCCCCTGCAAAACCAAATTCCACAATCCTGATCGATCACGAAAAAATCTCCGCCATCGGCCCCGACTCCTCCCTCGAAATCCCCTCCGGCGCACAAATCGTCGACGCCACCGGCAAATTCCTGATCCCCGGCCTCGCCGACATGCACATCCATCTGATGGGCGCAGGCGAGCCGACCGGCAGCCGCGAATTCATCCTCCCGCTCCTGATTGCCAACGGGGTCACCACCGTCCGCGACATGGGCGGCGACGTCGCTCAACTCAAAAAGCTAAAAAAGGAAATCGACTCAGGCGATCAGCCTGGGCCCCAAATCTTTTTCACCGGCCCCTACCTCGACGGCAACCCGCCCTACTTTCAACCCTCCATCGTCGTCGTAACTCCCACCGAAGCCGATGCCGACGTCCGCAAACTGAAATCCGAGGGCGTGGACTTCATCAAAGTTCAATCCCGCCTCAAACCCGATGCCTATTTCGCCATCGCCGAAGCCGCCCGCAAAGAGAACATTCGCTTCGTCGGCCACGTCCCAGATTCCATCTCCGCCACCCAAGCCTCCGACGCCGGCCAAGCCAGCGTCGAGCACCTCACTGGAATTCTCCTCGCCTGCTCTTCCCGCGAAGCAGAACTCCGCCAGCAGCAACTCGATCCGCCTCGCCGCAAAGAGACTCCGCGCCAGACCAGCCTTCGCCAGCGCGCCTGGCAGCAAGCCGTCCTCGACTCCTATTCCCCCGAAAAAGCGCAACACCTTTACGCCAAACTCCTCGCCAATCACACCTGGCAAGTCCCCACACTTCCCCTGTTGATCGAACTCGCCTTTCTGACTCCCGCTACCGACCGCGCCAACGATCCCAACCTGAAATACATCCCGCAAAATCTCCAAAAAATCTGGAAACAAGGCCGCGCCGAAAGCCTCGCCAACAAATCGCCCGGCGATTTTCTCTTGCGCGCAAAACTGGTCGAAGCCTCTCTCAAAGCCGTAGGCGACATGCACGCCGCGGGTATCCCCATCATGGCGGGCACCGATTCCACCGCCCCAAACTTGGTCCCCGGCTTCGCCTTGCACGACAGCCTCGCCGATCTCGTTCGCGCAGGCCTAACGCCTATGCAAGCTCTCCAGGCCGCAACCTCCAGACCCGCCGAATTCCTCAACCGCTCCACCGAACAAGGCACCATCGCCCCCGGCCAGCGCGCCGACCTCGTTTTGCTTGACGCCAACCCGCTCGCAGACATCCACAACTCAGGGAGAATTAACGCCGTAATTTTGAAAGGGAAGTTTCTAGACCGAGCCGCGTTAGACGCGCTCCTAAACAAAGCCGCCCAATTCGCCGCCACCCCGTAGCGGCGACCTTCAGGTCGCCCCACCCGGGAACGCTGCCAAAAAAGTAGGGCCCGCCTTCCGAGGCGGGCCGCTCTTACTCTTCCCTGGTGCGGGTTTTCCCAAACTAAACCACCACCGCCCCCATCTTCCTCCCCGGATTAAAAAATGGTAGCGCCACCACCTTCGCCGACACCGTCTTCCGCGCAGCCTCCACCGTCAACTCCATGCTCAAATTCGTTCCCAACGCCGCGCTCTCTCGTCCCACCGTCGCCAGCGCAATCATCCTCTTCAACGTCGGCGACCACGTCGTCGACGTCGCCTTTCCCACCTGCCGCCCCTCGCGATACACCGGCACCGCCACCCGCGAAGCCGTCGACGGCACCTGCGGCGCCATCCCAATCTTTTCGTAAAGCGCTTCCACCTCGTTCCAGTTCACTTCCAGCCCCACCAGCCGCCGCGCCGGGCCCCCCTTCTTCGCCTCCATCGCCAGCGCTTCGCGCCCAACGAAACTTTCTTTCTTCAAATCCACCAGCTTTCCCAGCCCGATCTCTCCCGGCGTATACCGCTGCTCCTCGATCAACGATTTCTTGCTCGACACATAATCCACTTCAATCAAAATCAATCCCGCCTCGATCCGCGCGATATCCAGCGCCACCATCCCCGCTGGATGAATATCAAATGCTTTGCCTTTTTCCATCAACGCGTCAAAAACCTTAATCGCATCCTTCCACGGCGCCCAGATCTCATACCCCAGATCGCCCGTGTAGCCCGTCCGCGAAATATCCACCGGCACTCCCGCAATCTTCCCGTGGGTCACGCGAAAATATTTCAGCCCGGCAATATTCGCCTCCGCCGCCGCATGCAACAGCTTCCCCGAAGTAGGCCCCTGCAAAGCCAGCGCCGCCACCTTCTCCGATATATCCTCGATTTGCACGTCCAGCCCCAGCGAATTCTGGCTGAACCACCTCAGGCTCGGGTCCGCCGCCGTCCACCGGTACTCGTTTTCTCCCAAGCGCGAAATCGTCCCGTCGTCCACCACTTTGCCTTCGGGATCGCACCAGCAGCAGTAAATCACCTGGTCCACGGCCACCTTGTTGATATCCCGGGTAATCACCCGGTTCACAAATTTGGTCGCATCCGCCCCGGTAATCCGGTACTTGAACAGCGGCGAAATATCAATCAGCGCCGCTGAATTCCGGATCGCGTTGTACTCGTGCTCATGCGTCATCTCATAGACGCTGACCGTGTAATAGCCGGACCACTCGCGATAGCTCAGGCTCTCGCAAAGCGCCAAAGTTCTCTCATGAAATGCGGTTCCAACCGGCACATAGCCTCCGTGAATCGAATGAAACTCTACCCTCGGCTCGTCAAATGAACTTCGGATTATAGTTTCGATTTCCTGGTGGCCGCAAGCCGAACGCTGCCGCAGCCACCTGTCCACAGGGACAGTAATTAACTGTACTAACCAGCTTGCGGCGCCCGCCGGCACTTCTTCGTTTTTGTTAATCTGAGTTCAATCTTGAGAGTCTGAGCACTGGCGCTCGCCGTCGGAGGGCGGGCGCCGACACAATTTCAACGAAAACCAGGCTGGTTTAGGGAGATTCACGTGAAAAGCACTTTTTTCTATCGCGGTATGGCAACCCTGATCTTTCTTGGGGCCGCGGCAGGTCAGTCCGCTCCTCAATCCACCGCGCTCTATAAATCAGATTCACCTGTCGCCTCACAGCCTTCTGCGGGTTACGTCGCGCGCACCACCAAGGCTGTCAACTACCGCCGCGCCAACGGTTCCACCAAAGTCGACCTCCAGGGGACCGAACTTCTGCGGGGCGCCAGCGCCGACGTGAAAGTCGAAAGCAAAAAGAACCGCATGGAGATCGAAGCAAAATTCGAAGGCTTGAACGACGCCACGAAGTTCGGCCTCGAATATCTTACCTACGTTTTCTGGGCCGTCTCCGCCCAGGGCCGCGCCGAAAATCTTGGTGAAGTCGTCGCGAAAAATGGCGCCGCCCAGGTCAAGGCCGTCACCGACATGCAGACTTTCGGGCTGATCGTCACCGCCGAGCCTTATTTCGCCGTCACCCAGCCGGGGAACATGGTGGTCCTGGAAAACACCATTCCCATGACCGCCAGCGGAAAAATCGAAAACATTGACGCCACCTATGAACTCCTCGGCCGCGGCGTCTACTCTTCCTCCAACACCAAGATCGAAAACGCCATCTTCGGTATCGACCCAAAGACTCCCCGCGAACTCTTTGAAGCTCGCAATGCCGTTCGCATCGCCCGCAACGCCAGCGGCGGCAGATTTGCCCTTTCCACGCTCGCCAAGGCCGAACAGCAATTGACCGCCGCGGAAGAGGCCTATCACGCCAAGCGCGATAAAAAGACCGTGGAATCCACTGCGCGCGATGTTGTCGAAACCGCCGAGGAAGTTCGTGTGATGGCCGTAAAACAAAAGGCCGAAGAAGAAGCTCAAGCTCGCCTCGCCGCCGAGAAAAAAGCTGCTGAAGACCGCGAAGCCAAAGCCCGCGCCGATGCCGAAGCGGAAGGCCGTCGCCGCCAGGAAGCCGAGCAAGCCCGCATTCAGGCCGAGCAAGCCAAGGCCGAAGCCGAACGCATGAAACTCGAAGCCCAACAAGCCGCTCAGGAAGCCGCAAAACAAAAAGCCGAAGCCGAACAGGCCGCTCTCGAAGCCTCTAAACAAAAAGCCCTGGCCGAGCAGGCTCGTCAGACTGCGCTCGACCAGCAGCACGCCGCCGAAGCCCAAACGCAAAAGGCTTTGCAGGCCGCCGCTGATGCCGAAAACGAAAAGGCCCAGTTGCGCGCCCAGCTTCTCGAACAACTCAATTCCATTCTCCAGACTCGCGATTCCGCCCGCGGCCTCATCGTCAACATGTCCGATGTACTCTTCGACACCGGAAGCACCACGCTCAAACCCGGCGCGCGCGAAAAACTAGCCAAAATTTCTGGCATCCTTCTGGCCCACAAAGGACTCACCCTCCAGATCGAAGGCCACACCGACAGCGTCGGCACCGACGATTTCAACCAGCAACTCTCCGAACGCCGCTCCGACTCCGTCCGCGATTACCTCGCCGAAGAAGGCGTCGCCGCCAGCACTATGACCGCCCGAGGCTTCGGCAAAACCCAACCCGTCGCCTCCAACGACACCCCCGAAGGCCGCCAACGCAACCGCCGCGTCGAACTCGTAGTCAACGGCGACGCCATCGGCAAAACCACCCCGGTAGCCGCCAGCGCCGCCTCCCCCAACTGATTCGCCGCCGTAGCGTCCACCTTCAGGTGGACCAGCAATCTCCTGTACCGGCCGCCTTCCGAGGCGGGCGTCGTTTGCACCCGATGGTTTCACGGGGCGGGTGCTTTCTAACTCGTCCCCTGCTCCAGGCTTGACATGGACTTCCCTCCACGCCTACGCTTACCCGTATGAAGGTTGAATTAAACCCGGATCAGGAGGCGTTCATTCGCCAGGCCATCAAGGATGGCCGGGTTGCCAGCACGGAGGACGCCGTTCAGGAAGCGCTTCAGCTTTGGGAGTATCGGGAGCGCCGGCGCGGAGAAATTCTCGCCGCCGTAGAAGCGGCGGAAGCATCGATTGATCGCGGCGAAGGAATGGCGATGAACGAGGAATCGATTCGTAAACTCTCGGAAGAGGTTAAGCGCCGAGGGCGCTCCCGTCTTCTCTGCCACCTAAGCACGTTTTTGTAGCGGCCGCCTTCCGAGGCGGGCGCCTTTTTTCATTGAAATCCTACCTCCTTCACCGCCTTGTGAACCCGCCGCACTCTCAGTAGAATGTTTCGTTCCACGTTTCATCGAATTCCTCTTCTTCATACTGGAGTCCTAACGAATGCCGCAGTTCTACGACGTCGTCGTCATCGGAGGCGGTCACAATGGCCTGGTCAACGCCGCCTACCTGGCCAAAGCTGGGAAGAAAGTCGTTGTCCTCGAGCGCCGCGGCGTCCTCGGCGGCGCCGCCGTCACCGAAGAAATCGTCCCCGGCTTCCTCTTCTCCGAATGTTCCTACGTAGTCTCCCTGCTCCGCCCCGAAATCATTCGCGAACTCGATCTCCCCCGCCACGGCCTCGAAATCCTTCCGCTCGACGGCACCTTTTCCCCGATGCTCAACGGCGATTACCTCTGGCGCGTCAACGATCACGCCAAATCCCAGCGCGAAATTCGCCGTCACTCCCGCCTCGACGCCGAAGCCTATGACGAATTTTCCAAAATGATGACGCCGATGTGCCGCTTCGTGAAGCCCATGCTCTCGATGATCCCGCCGGACCCCACCACGCTGAATCCCAAGGATCTCAAGCAGCTTCACTTCATGCTGCAGCGTTTCCGCGAACTCAGCTCCGATGAGCGCTACACCCTGATCCAGCTCATGACCATGAGCGCCGCCGACTTCCTCGACCAGTGGTTTGAAACCGACGTCCTCAAAGCCACCATGTCCGCCTCCGGCATCATCGGAACTTTTCTGGGCATTCGTTCGCCCGGCACCGCCTACGTTCTCCTCCACCACTACATGGGCGAAATCGACGGCGCCTTCCGTTCCTGGGGTTTCAGCCGCGGCGGCACTGGCCAAATCTCAAACTCCATCGCTGCCGCCGCCCGCGAACTCGGCGTCGAAATTCGCACCAACGCTCCCGTCGGGAAAATCCTCAACCAAAACGGTCGCGCCACCGGCGTTGTCCTTCAATCCGGCGAAGAAATCCGGTGCAACGTCGTCTCCTCCAGTGTCGATCCCCATCACACGTTCCTCTCTTTCATGGACGCCAAGGATCTCCCCTCCGATTTCGTCGCCAGCATCAAGCGCTACAAATTCCGCGGCTCTTCCGGCAAAGTCAATATCGCCCTCAGCGCTCTACCAAACTTCAAAGCCCTTCCTGGCACTGGCCCGCACCTTCGCGGCGCAATCTCCATCTCTCCCGGCATGGAATACATGGAACGCGCCTACGATGACGCCAAATACGGCCGTTACTCCCAGCGTCCCTACGTGGACATGGTCATTCCCAGCCTCACCGATCCCAGCGTCGCGCCCCCGGGCAAGCACGTCCTCTCCTGCTTCGTGCAATATGCGCCCTACAAACTCGCCCAGGGCACCTGGGACGATCACCGCGAAGCCTTCGGCAACAACGTCATCAACACCATCGCCGAACACGCTCCCAACATCAAAGACATCATCATCGAAAAGCAGGTTCTCACTCCGCTCGATCTCGAGCGCGAATTCGGCCTCACCCAGGGCAACATTTTTCAAGGCGAACTTTCCCTCGAACAACTTTTCTTCCTCCGCCCCGTTCCCGGCTGGGCCTACTACCGCACTCCCATCGATAATCTCTATATGTGCGGCTCCGCCACGCATCCCGGCGGCGGCATCATGGGCGCCAACGGCCGCATCGCCAGCCAGGTGATCCTGAAAAACTGGAAGAAGGCGGCCAACTGACCATGCCCCTCGGACAAAAAGTAGTTCTCATCGGCGGCGGTCACAACGCGCTCATCACCGCTTTCTATCTTGCCAAGGGCGGCTTCAAGCCCACCGTCATCGAACGCCGCGAACACCTCGGCGGCGGCGCCATCACCGAGGAGTTTCATCCGGGCTTTAGCGCTTCCACGCTCTCGCACACGCTCGGGCCCCTTCGCGCCGATGTCGCTCGCGACCTTCAGCTCCAGAATTTCAATCTCCAAATTATTCAACCAGAACCGCGCCTCTTCGCTCCCTCGCAAGACGGCCGCGGCTTGCTCTTCTACAACGACCACGCCAAAACCGCCGCCGCGCTCTCGCATCTCCCCGTGAAAGAGGGCGCGAGCTACACCGAATTCGCCGCGGCTCTCGAGGAAATGTCCGCAGTCTTCGGCCACATCGCGTCCATCACGCCGCCGGCCATCGATCATCCTTCGCCGGAAGACTTCTGGAACTTGTTCACCACGGGGCGCGCCGTCCGCGGCCTCGGCAAAACCGGCATCTTCGATCTCCTTCGTTGGGGACCGATGGCCGTCGCCGATTTCGTCGCGGAGTTCTTCGATACCGAACTTCTGCGCGCCGCTATCGCCGCGCGCGGCATCTTCGGTGCCAATCTTGGTCCGTGGTCCGCGGGTTCCACCGCGCTCCTGCTGCTGCGGGCCGCGGCCGATCCGCATCCTGTCGGTTCGGCGGCCTTTCCGCGTGGCGGACTTGGCGAGTTCTCGCGCGCGCTTGGCGAAGCCGCTAAAGCGGCTGGCGCGGAGATTCGCACCAGTGCTGAAGTGCAGCAGATCCGCACCAAATCCGGTGCTGTTTCGGGCGTCGTTCTTGCCGACGGCGAAGAAATCGCCTGCGAGGCCGTCGTTTCCGGAGTGGATCCGAAGCGCACGTTCTTCCAGTTGCTGGATCCGGCGAATCTCGATCCTGTCTTCGCCATGCGCATGAAGAACTTCCGTGTTTCCGGCAGCGTCGCCAAAGTGCATTTGGCACTTGGTGAGTTGCCGCACTTCACGTCGCTTTCCGACACAGTCGGGCCGGACAGCTTCCGCGAAGCGCTTTCCGGGCGCATTCATATCGGCCACGAAATTGATTACCTGGAGAAGGCGTTCGACGCGTCGAAGTACGGCGAGATTTCCGCCGCGCCGGTTTTGGATGTCACGATTCCGACGATTTTGGATCCTTCGCTCGCGCCGGATGGCAAGCACGTGCTTTCGGCCTATTTCCAGTTCGCGCCGTACAAGCTGAAGACGGGAACGTGGAAAGAGCGCCGCGGCGAACTGGCGAACGCGGTCATCAAGACGCTTTCGGCTTATGCGCCGAATCTTCCGCGGCTTGTCGAAGCGACGCATGTGATCACGCCGCTCGATCTGGAAACAACGTATGGTTTCACCGGCGGCCACATTTTCCACGGCGAATTGGCGCTTGACCAGATCTTCACGATGCGGCCGATTCTCGATTGGGCGCGCTATCAAACGCCGGTGAAAGGCTTGTTCCTCTGCGGCAACGGAACGCATCCGGGAAACGGTTTGACCGGCGCTTCGGGCGCGAACGCGGCCAAGGAAATCATCCACGAACTGCGCTGAACGTCGTTCGCCTGTCATCCTGAGGAACGCGCCGTTTGCGGGCCGAAGGATCTCAACGTAGAGTTCGTGCTCGGTGTCGACGATGAGATTCTTCGCCCATCCTCGTCGGATGGGCTCAGAATGACACCACTCATTATTATGACGACAATCAATCGAGACAAGCTGAAGAAGCTGCAGGAACGCGAAGCGAAACGCTTCGTCGCGGAACACCCGCGTTCGGCGGAACTCTACAAACGCGCGCAGCAATCGCTGCTGGGCGGCGTTCCGATGAACTGGATGAAAAAGTGGGCCGGCGAATTTCCGGTTTTTGTCGCGAAAGCGAAGGGCGCGCATTTCACCTGTGCCGATGGAAAAGAGTACGTGGATTTGTGTCTCGGCGACACCGGCGCGATGACCGGCCATTCGCCGGACGTGGTGGCAGAAGCGGTGGCCAAGCGCGTGAAAGAGGGAATCACGCTGATGTTGCCCACCGAGGATGGCATCTTCGTCGGTGAAGATCTCAGAAAGCGCTTCGGCCTCCCGTACTGGCAATTCACGCTTACCGCCACGGATGCCAACCGCTTTTCGATCCGCATCGCGCGCGAAATCACGCAACGCTCGAAAATTCTCGTCTTCCACTATTGCTATCACGGCACAGTGGATGAATCGTTCGCCACGCTCGAAAACGGCATCGTCGGCCCGCGCCGCGGCAACATCGGGCCGCCGGTGAATCCGGCGGAGACGACGCGCGTCGTCGAATTCAACGACCTCAACGCGCTCGAAGGCGCGCTCAAGCACAACGACGTTGCCTGCATCCTGGCCGAGCCGGCCATGACCAACGTCGGCATCATCCTCCCCGACGACGGCTACTGGAAGCAGGCGCAGCAACTGGCGAAGCGCTACGGCTCGCTCTTCATCGCCGATGAAACGCATACGATCTGCGCGGGCCCGGGCGGGTGCACCGCCGCGTGGAAGCTGGAGCCGGACCTGGTCGTCTTCGGCAAGGCGATCGGCAGCGGCATCCCCGGCGCGACGTACGGCTGCTCCGAGGAAGTCGCCCAGCGTATCTCCGCCCGCATCCATCTAGAGGATTGCGACGTCGGCGGGATTGGCGGCACGCTCGCGGGCAACGCGCTGTCGCTGGCCGCGATGCGCGCAACGCTCGCCAATATCCTCACCGAGCAGAATTTCCAGAAGATGATGCCGCTCGCGGTCCGCTTCAACGACGGCGTCGCCGCCGAAATCAAAAAGCACGGCTTGCCCTGGAACGTCCAGCGCCTCGGCGCCCGCGCTGAATACACCTTCTGCCAGCGCCCTCCCCGCAATGGAGGCGAATCCGCCGCCGCGGCCGATTTCGAGCTGGAGCGGTTTCTGCACCTGTACGCGCTGAACCGCGGCGTCCTCTTAACTCCATTCCACAACATGGCGCTGATGTGCCCGGCCACCACGCCCGCCGACATCGACCAGCACACCAGCCTCTTCGCCGAAGCCGTCAACGAATTGGTGTAGCCAAACGTAGGGACCGCCTTCAGAGGCGGTCCGTCTTCGTCTTCGCCTTTCCTGTCATCCCGACCAGAGTGGCCGATTTTCTCTTTCGCTCGCGCCGCGCGAGCGTCGGCCACGGCGCGGAGGGACCGGGGCAATGGGTCAGGTTCAATCACCATTTCCGTGCGCGCGATGAGCTGGCTGAACGTCAGTGCGGAAAGTCTTCGCTTAGATCGCGGAATTTCGGATTCATGGATCGGATCAGAGCGAGTTTTTTCTCCCGCCGCCAATTTTTAATTTGTTTTTCGCGGTGGATCGCCGACTTTGGCTGGCCGTACGGCTCGTAGTACACCAGTCGCGTAACGTCGTATTGTTTCGTGAAACCTTCGATGAGCTTCGCTTTGTGTTGGCGCACGCGGCGCTCCAGAAAATTTGTCATGCCCGTGTAGAGGACACCCGTGGCACTGGCGAGGATGTAGACGTGGTAGACGGCCATTAACGCATCCTCAGGTTGCGTCCGCGGGCGTGCCACTGGTTTGCGTTGGACTGGGTTGGTTGCCGGGGTCCCTCTCTGCATGGCCGACGTTCGCGCGGCGCGAACGGAAGAGAAAATCGGCCATTCCGCTCGGGATGACAGAAAAGGCAAGATTGCCGCGTTTCGCGCTGCTCCAAGCCGTTGCGACCTCCGATCATCTCGCCTCCTCTTCTCAGCAGCGAATTTGCCCCTTCTGTCAACTAGCCTGCCCCGAGCGAAGCCGAGGGGAGCGAAGCAGCCCGATTTTCTCTTACGCGCCGCAGTTGGCCTGCCCTGAGCTTCGCCGAAGGGGCGCGTCGGGCTGCGCAGAGAGGGACCGCGGCAAGGTCTAACCGTTTCCGCCTCTTCTCTGCTCTCCGATCTCTGCGTGCTCCGCGTCTCTGCGGTGAGCCGCTCTTTGCTCTTTCTCTCCGCTTCTCCCCTCTTCGGCTGTGAACTGTCAACTGTAGACTGTCGGCTTCTTCGGGATGGAGGGCATGCAGCAGCCGCGTCCATCGGCGAATGTAAACTGGCAAAGGTCGTAGGGTGAGCCGGATCGTTTCGTTGTCATGGGCGAAGTGTATTCATCAGGTAATTAGATGTCTAGTTACAGAAGGTTACATGCGCGTTCGAATGGTGTGGAAAACGTTTCGAATGGCGAGTGTCCATTCGAATGGTCGGTGGTGCGGGGTGGGAAGTGCTTTTAGGAGGATGCGGCGGCGATGCGTTCGCGGATGTCGGTGGGGAGAGGCCGTGCCTTGCGGGTCTTGAGGTCAATGCAAACGCCGGTCAAAAAAGTGCGCGCGGCAAGTTCCTGGGTCTCCTGATTTGTCATTTCGTGGCAAAAGATCAGGACTTTTTCGCGGACCTCCCGAAAGGTCGAGCGGATGGAGATGGTGTCGCCGGCCAGCAGTTCGCGTTTGTATTCGATGCGCTGTTCCACCGCCACAAGCCCAATCCCTTCCTGGCGCAGGCGCGAGGAAGGTAGCCCCACGGACGCAAAAAGCTGCCAGGTAGCCTCATCAAATTTTCCCACGTACCACATCACGTTCATGTGGCCCATATGATCGCAATGCCAGGGATAGATCGTCCCAAGATACGTAAGAATTGGTTCCGCCATGGTTTTGTCCGCAACTCTTCGCGCAGAGATTCGCAACGAATCTCATTCTACCTAAATCGCTCTCGAAACTGGCGGCAAGGAGGGGCGGGTGGCGCACCCTTAAGTTTTAGAAACCTCCTGGGTGGCCTACCCTTTGCGTTGTTGGCAAAGGGTGGGCTTTTCTTCGCTCTCCATTCTCGTTTGCGCAGCTCCGCGATCCGCAGTGTTGCTTTCCAATAATTCGGACGGACAGCCTGTGCTTTTACGAGTGGTGAGTTGTGGTTTTGGGTGAGAAGAATGTGCCGCGCCTACGGCGCTTCGGAAATCTTGTGGGGGTTCCGACCCAGCGCTCGCGCACTGGGCTAATATGTGCCGCGCCTCCGGCGCTAGGGATAGGCGAAGCGGCGTAGACTGGGTAGTTATGGAGGACGGCCCTTCGCGAAGGATCTCAGGGTAAACGAGGGAAAAATGGAACTCTACATATTTGGGCGATTCCTGGTGCTGGACGGGAAAGAGAGTGTGTTTGAGGCGGCGCTGGGGGACGTGGTGACGGCGACGCGGGCGGAGGCGGGGTGTTTGGAGGTGCATGGGTACCGGTCGGTGCGGAATGCGCGGCTGTACTATCTGCATTCGCGGTGGAAGGATGTGGAGACTTTCGAGTTGCATGCGAAGCTGCCGCATACGGAGAAGTTTTTGGAGAGGGTGGAGAAGCTATTGGCGGAGGCGCGGGATGTGAAGCGGTGCGAGAGGATAGTTTGAGGAGAGTGGCCAGCGACCGGTGACCAGCGACCCGTGGGAGGAAGCAGAGGAGCTTATAGTCGACAGTTTAGAGATAAGAGTTCGGAATGGGGAAACGGCTCGGAAGGGAATTTACGCTGAGTTCGCTGAGAGCGCAGAGTACGCTGAGATCGGAATAGAGAAGAGGGGACCTACCCTTCGCAAAATGCGCGAAGGGTAGGCCACCCGGGAACGGAGTTACTTGGAAGCGGGGCTGCTGGCCGCCTGGCTGGCGGACTTGTTCTCGATTTCGATAGAGAAGCGCTTGCCGTTGGGATAGATCGCGGTGAGCGTGCGGGAGCCGTCGGTTTCAGAGGCGGAGCCATAAGCGTCTTCGGTGTTGCGAGTGGCCTGCTCGATGAGATGAGCGGGGAAGGTCGCCACGGTCTGCTTACCCTGCGAAACGGTGACCTGGACGTTGGGTCCGGAGCCGTCCCAGCTGACGGTGTACTTGCCGGGGTTCAACGCTTGGCCTTCGACGCTGACCTTTTCATACAACTGGATCGAGGCCTTGTTGGAGTCTCCAGCGACGGCGGCCGAAGAAAGAAGCAACGCCGAGCTGAAAAATGCGAGAGAAAGTTTCGAGAGTTTCATGAGATTGATTTCCTTTCCAAATTACCGCGGGCACGCCGCAAAAAAGCGGGCGTGTTCTGCGCGGGCGAGTTTCAAATTCGCTTGTCTTTGATTTGACGCTTGGGAAAAACAGCAGTTACAAAAACATGCATCGAAAAATCGGCAAAGAACGAATCGCTAGTAACAATAATTTAGATGTTTCCAATGGGCGGTTGGGTGCATCAGCAGAAGGGCGGAAATGCTTGTCGACAGTCTACAGTCGACAGCCAACAGTTAGAGATGAAGGCCCTAAGCCGTAAGCCGAAAGCGAAATTCGAAAAACGAAAAGCGAAAAGCAGAATTCGACAATCGCGCGGAAACCAAGAAAGGCTTTGGGAAGTGGATTATTTCTGGATGCCGACCAGGCGGACGGTCAGGATCAGTGCGTCGTCGGTGGCGGTGTGGAATTTCTGGAGAATCCGGTCCGCGGCGCGCTGGGGATTTTCGCGCGGGGAAACCGTTTCCACATAACGTCCGTTAATGCCGTCGGTGGAGAAGAACAGCGCGTCTCCCTGGAACACGGGAAGAACGGCGGCTTGGAGCGGAGGCAACTGCTTGCCGACGATGCCGCCCCGGAGAAGAAGCATTTCCGGATAGTTCGAGCCTCTGGGGACCACTCGCGCGAGGCCGCCCACCACGTTGCCGACGCCGAGCCAGGTCATCATCCCATGAACAAAATCAACTGAAGCGGCACTGAGCACGACGCCGCGCGTGGCGCGCAGAGCACGGTGGCATTCCTCGACCAGCGAGATGATCGGCTCGTCGGCTGCGTTCTGAAAAATGGATGCGGCGGTTTTCGCGGCGTCCGCGGCTTCTTCGCCGTGGCCGATGCCGTCAATGGCGGCGACGAGTAGTCCCTCGGGTCGGGCGATGAGCACGTGGCAATCGCCGGAAGTGCCTTCACCGGCTAGCGCGAAATTAGCAACGCCGTATTCGACGAGAGGAGAATTTATGGTTTCCATTTTGTCACCGTAATAATTGTGCCGTGGCCCAGTTGCGAATTAATGTCGAACTCATCCATCAGACGGCGAACACCGGGCAAGCCGATGCCGAGACTGCCGGAAGTGGAGTATCCGTCGCGCAGAGCAAGCGGGATGTCGGAAATGCCGGGGCCGCTGTCGGACGCGACAATCGTTATGCCCGTGCGATCGGAATCGAGAACGATGCTCATGACGATTTCGCCCTTGCCCGCGTACGAGACGATATTGCGGGCGAGTTCGGAAATGGCTGTTGCAATCATCGTCGCGTTACCCACAGAGAATTTGAGTTGCGTGGCGAGGGCCCGTCCTTTTTGACGGGCCACAACGATGTCGCGCTCCGAATGAATGGGCACTTTGCATTCCTCTTCCATCAGCGTGGTTCACCCGCGGGTCGGCGACGACCGGCAGCGACGGAGATTTTGGAATTTCGCGAATGGAACACGTAAACGATCTCCAGTAGGCGGTCCGGGCGGACTGGCTGCATCGCTGACCGCGAGGGTTGCCGCGGGCGGGGCGGCCCCTACGGCCAATGCCGGAAACACCTGAAATCTGGAGAGAAATACCAAGAAAACCCTGTGGGCTCAATCGAGGGCTGGCCTTATTCGATGCTCAGGTGGATACCTTAGGGTGGAAACCGGTGGAAGCGATCAGCGGGAAAGAGGGTTGGCGCAGGACGCGGGGAGCGCCAGGATTTGGCCGGGGCGAAGGCGATTGGCGTCGCGCAACTGGGGATTGGCGTGGGCAATGCAGGGCCAGGCGGAGGCGCTGCCAAGCTGGGAAGCGGCGATTTTCCAGAGAGAGTCGCCGCTGTGAACGGTGATGCTTAGGGGCTGCGCGCGGGAACGGAGTTCGGTTACGGGGACAACCAGGAGGGTGCCGGGTTGAATGCGATGTGGATCGGAAATGGTTGGATTTGAGGCGAGAAGTTCGTTCCAGCGGGAGCCGCTGCCAAGATGGCGGCGGGCGAGTTTCCACAGAGAGTCGCCGGGTTGGATGAGGACGGCTTTGGAGGCGGCGAGATTATGGATGGCGGGTGCGGCGGGAGGAGCGACGGAAGGACGCGCGGGCATCGGCTTTGCGGGGAGCAACAATTTTGGAGCGGCGGCGTGCGTGGCTGCGTGGGCCGCGGGCGCGTGCGGCGCGGCATCTCTCAGCGAAAGATTCGGCCGCGCGGGAGCGGACAAATTTGGCGACAAAAGATTGCGCTCGTTGGGGAGAGCGGGCGAAAAAGTTTGGCGGGAAAATGGATCGCGGCGCAAGGGAGAGAGGCGCGGCGCAGTTTTCACGGATTGGCGCGGATGCGAATCCGGCGAAACGCGCGGCGCGGCGGGTTCGACGGGAACAGCGAACGAGGGTTGCGAGAGATCCATTGGAAAGCGGGACTGTCGCTGAGATTTGGCGGCGGCTTCGGCGGCTTGCGAAAGCTCAAGTTGCCGGCGGCGGTAGCGGCGGGCCACTTCTCCCAAACTTTCGGGAGCGGAATTTTTCTCGGCATTGACGGAAGGATCGGACGGTTTGCCGGGAGTCGCGGGAGAATTATTTTTGCGCGCTTCGACCCGGGAGCGATCCTGCGGGGTGAGAATTTGCGATTGCTTTAGATCTTCGTTGGTGTAGACGTGGGAGTCTTTTTTTTGCTGCGCGGACTTGCGGGCTTTTTCCTGGCGAGCGGCTTCGGCGGCGGATGGAGAATCCTGGGCGCGCGTGGGCACGGCCAGCGAAAAAGTGGATGCGCAAAAGCAGAGCAAGCAGAGGCCAAGTGGCCGACTGGGGGCCCGTCGAGAGTGGGGCGTGCGGCTCATCAATTTTGCGAGACCGCTCTGGGGGACTCCAGAGACGAGGCAACCTTAATTTCTGGGGTGATTGTACTCTCAGAGACGGGTGGTAGGGCAATAGAAATGTGCGCCGGAGGCATCCCCCAAAAGTACTGGAGCGCGGGGACAGTTGCGGCGGAGGCTGCGGCGTGGTGGGGAGTTGGGGAGACTGAGAGTTCGAGAGTTCAAGAGTTGAAGCGTTGATGTTCGTGAGCTAGGCTCATTAGGTTGCACGAAAGAAAACAAGCAGCAGGGAGAGCGCGGTGGCGAACTATTATTTGCTGAAGACGGAGCCGTCGGAATATTCGTTTGCGGACCTGGTGAAGGATCGCGAGTCGACCTGGGATGGAGTGAAAAACCCGACGGCGGTGATGCACATGCGCGCGATGCAGGCGGGAGATCGGCTGGTGATTTACGAAACGGGGAATGTGAAGAGCGCGGTGGGAACGGCGGCGGTGGTTTCGGCGGACGCGAAGGATCCGAAGAATCCGCTGGTCAAGATCAAGGCTGGCGCGGGGTTGGCGCGGGTGATTTCGCTGGAGCAAATTCAAAAGGAGAAGATTTTCCGGGAGTCGCCGTTAATTAAGATTGGGAGGTTGTCGGTGGTGCCGTTGACGGCGGAGCAGTATGCGTTTTTGGTGGGGAAAGAATAGGAGAAGAGTTCACACAGAGATCACAGAGTTAAGAAAGGCGACTGCACAGAGAATTCGAGAATGCCCCACCGTGATTGTGCACGGTGGGGCTTTTGCATTTTGAGAGCTATGCTATCGCGGATTTGGCGGCTTCGACTTCGAGGAGTTTGCCGGAGCGGACGTCGTAGAGGTAGCCGTGGACGGGAATGGAGTTGGGAACCAGCGGGTGGTTGCGGATTCGGGCAACGTCATCGAGGACGGCCTGCTTCTGATTCTTGATGGCGAGCCACTCGATGTATTCGCCGGCCCGAGAGCCGGGGCCTTTGCCGACGTCGCGGAAGCCGCTGGGGGTGAGCTCGGCGGTTTCCAGGCTGGAGTTCAGGAGATCGCGCATGACGTCGTTGGTGAAAAATTCCATGCCGCAATCGGTGTGATGGATGACGAAGAATTCCTGGGTGCCCAGCAGTTTGTAGCTGATGACCAGGGAGCGGATGGCGTCGTCGCTGGCGCGGCCGCCCGCGTTGCGGATCACGTGGGCGTCGCCTTCGGAGAGGCCCGCGAATTTGGCGGGGTCGAGGCGGGCATCCATGCAGGTGAGGATGGCGAAGCGGCGTGCAGGGGGAAGAGCGAGTTTGCCCTTTTCGCCGAAATTCGCGGAGTAGTTGGCGTTGGCATCGAGAACTTCGGAAAGAATTTTGCTCATGTGGCGCTCCTTAAAATCGATGATTGAACTGATGGACGTTTCGCTGCTCATATCGATTGCTCGCTGCGGCTCCCCAAAAACAAAAAAGCCCACGAAGGGAATCGTGGGCGATGGATGTTCGAGTGTCTGAATTAGGGAAGGCTACGTACTCGAATCCTCCGGCCCACGGCGGGGACAACACGTACAACCACAAGAATGGGATGGGGAGGGGAAAAGCGAGCAAACGTAGGAGCGACGAAACATCGAATTCAGGCTACGCCGGGGCCGGCGGGGTGTCAATTACTGGTTGTCAGGCGCTCGCGGGCGCAGCAGGCTGCAGCAGGTCCCACTTGTTGCCGTAGAGGTCTTCGAAGACGGCGACTGTGCCGTAGGTTTCCTCGCGAGGGGATTCGAGGAAACGGATGCCGCGGGACCGGTATAAATTGTAGTCGCGCCAGAAATCGTCGGTGTGGAGGAAGAGGAAGACACGGCCGCCGGTCTGGTTGCCGATGGCGAGGGATTGTTCGGGAGTTTCGGCTTCGGCGAGGAGAATCGCGGCGCCGGTGGAATCAGGAGGAGCGACGAGGAGCCAGCGTTTATTGCCGGGGAGCGGGGTGTCCTGCAGCAGTGCAAACCCCAGCTTTTGCGTGTAGAACTCGAGAGCTTCCTCGTAGTTGCTAACGACTAAGGTCAGGTTAGTTACGGACTGGGGCATGGATGGGGATTATCGCACCGCGAGCAAATGCTTGGGAATTGTTCGGACTTGAAGCCAAAGTAAGATAGCATTTTCCGCAAGGTAACGCCCAAAATGAGCGCATACAGAACAATCCAACCCCCCTTTACTCTCAAGTTCTCGGAAATGTCCAAGAAGGAATTGAAGGCATACTTCCAGTGGTTTCAAGAAATAACCCCGGAAAGAATCGAGCAGCTCGCAGTGACAGTGCAGTCGTCGCCAGGGTTTGAAAGTTGGCGGGCCGATTTCTCCCCGGATTCTCTGGACAGTTTGGGCGAATGGTTTGCTACCCAAATTGAGACTCGGCCCCGAACGCAAGAAGAAATCGACGCACTTAATGCGCAATCTCCATCTCCCTTTCCGAATTCGGGCTGGGAACTGACGAATCGCACGTTTTCACTTGCGATGGACATTGGGATGTACCTCAACCAAGTCTTCCTGCGGACTCATCCTTATTTGAAGTGGGGCCAACCATTTGGAGGTAAAACGTTCATTGATTACGGGCAACCTGTCCTGGTGGGTTTCAATGGAGGAGACTATCCGTTCAACGCGGTACGCGTGCTGGTGACGCTTGGCTACGGCCTGCGCGACAAAAAGTTTGGGGGAGGGAGGCTGCGAGAAATCTATGACGTAAACATCCAAGGCCGACATATTCCCTTCGAAGGCCACGTAAACCCAAAGTACCATGCCCACGCTGGACGATCGCCCGGCAATGGATATCTGATGGATTTGATCGCACGGATGACTATCGATGAAACCTGCAAGAACTCTGACGATTCGATCGGCTGGCAAGCTCACAGAGAAGCTGAAAATCTGGCGGATGCCTGGATGGTGGACGAACTGGCCGAGTATGTCCTCAAAGAACGAGACAAAGAGCGGCGTGCGGCTGCATACTTCATTCTCGGCAAGCTTGGCTTGAAGATCCGAAATTCAGACTGCGCTTCGATTCTCTTGTCTCGCGTCGACAAGGAGCAGGACAAGTACGTGCTCTCAAGTCTGCTGGATTTATTGAGCAAATTGCACAAGCCAAGAAATCTCGACCTGGAGCCGGTGTTTCGCCTTCTCCGAGATCAGCGCTGGCAGGTTCGTTATTCGGCGATCCAGGCGCTCAGCTACGCGGACGCACCCGAGGCAGAGGACAAACTAATAGAGATCTTGGATACAACGAGTAACCTCGACGATATCCTCTATTGCCAAGGTGCGTTACACGAAACCGGTACCGTCAAGTCGATCCCATACCTTGAAAGGAATCTCAGCTCAAAGAAGACCAAGTTAAAGTCATCGGCTCGCGCCGCTATCAAGGCGATCGAATGGCGGACAAAAAAGTAAAGAAGCACAGTCGGAGATCGGCGTGCTCCCGAGACGCGATACGATTTAGCTCGTCCATCCGGGCGTGAGGCTGGGAAGTGAAAGGAGTGCCAGCCTGCTAATAAAAAGAATTGCCGGAGGCCATGTCAGACCCGGTGGGATCGAATGGCAATTTTTTCGTGCAAACGAATTCTCACCTTTGCTACGCTTTCACGCATGCGAATTCACCATATTTTTGTATATTCACTATTGCTTGCGGGTTCGGTGTTTGCCCAGGACTTGAAACCGGTTGCCGAGCGGCTGGCGGCGCAGAACGCGCTTTTCGAGGAACAGTACGAATCCGACCTTCGCAATTCTCCTGAGCGGGCGACTTCCTACGGAGACTACCGCTACAACGACAAGCTCGCCGAATACTCGCTGGCGGCTATTGCCCTGCGCAACGAGGCGAATCGAGCTTTTCTGGCCCGCCTACAGGCGATTCCCACGACAAGCTTCTCAGACCAGGACCAACTCTCACATGACCTGTTGATTCGCGTGCTGCAACAGCGGATCGCGGACTTCGATCTGAAGGAATTCGAGATGCCGGTCAACCAGCACAACGGCGTACACACGGCGCTGGCGGATTTGCCCCTTTCGGTTCCCTTCGACTCAGTGAAGCACTATGAAGACTACATCGCGCGCCTGCGCCAGATTCCCCGCGTGCTTAGCCAAACCACGGAAGTTCTTCGGGCCGGCTTGAAAGACAACCTGATGCCGGTGCGATTCCTCCTCGAAAAGCTGCCGGTGCAATGCCAGGGCATCATGGACGCCAATCCATTCCTGACGCCGACAAAGAAATACCCGAAGGAGATTTCGCTGGAAGAGCAGAAGCGGCTGACGCAGGAGATCACCACTGCGATTGAGAAGGATGTTTTTCCCGCCTATAAGGCGTTCGCCGCGTTTCTTAGCGCGGAATACGCTCCGCACGGACGAACCGCGCTTGCGGTGACTTCTCTGCCGGACGGCGAAAGGCGCTATCAGAACGACATTTACGGCCGCACCACCACGCACATGAGCCCCGATGAGATCCACCGACTGGGCCTGCGCGAAATCGAACGAATTCAATCGGAGATGCTGGTGATTGCCAAGAAGGAGGGATTCGCGGATCTCGCTTCTTTTCGCGCGTCGCTGAAGACCAACCCTAAATACAAACCCACATCCGCGGACCAGATTCTGGATGACTTTCGCCGCTACATAGCGCAAATGGAACCCAAGCTTCCGAACTTGTTCACTCTGCTGCCGAAATCGCCCGTAACGGTCGAAGCGATTCCCGCGTTTCAGGCGGCGGCCGCAACGCATTACGTCACCGGCACTCCCGACGGCAAGCGGCCTGGCCGCGTCGTTGTGGCTACGTCGAATTTCGCCGAGCGCTCGCTGGTGGACGATGAAGCCATCGCTTACCACGAAGGCGTTCCCGGCCATCACATGCAGCTTTCCGTGCAGCAACAGCTTACCGGCCTGCCCAAGTTTCGCCTGCACGGGCTGGGTTTCAATGCATACACCGAAGGCTGGGCGCTCTATTCCGAGCAACTCGGCAAAGAGGTTGGCTTTTATCAGGATCCGGTTTCCGATTACGGACGACTCTCCTCGGAACTTTTCCGCGCCGTGCGGCTGGTTGTGGACACCGGAATCCATTCCAAAGGATGGACGCGCGATCAGGTGGTCGATTTCTTCCGCAAGTCGGGCGCCGTGGATGAGCCAACCATTCAATCGGAAACCGACCGCTACATCGCGTGGCCGGCACAGGCCCTGAGCTACAAGCTGGGCCAGCTCAAGATTCGCGAGCTTCGCGAACGCGCCAAAAAAGAGTTGGGTGCCAAGTTCGACATTCGCGCGTTCCACGATCAAATCCTCGACGGCGGGACTCTGCCCCTCGACATGCTCGAGGCCCGCACTGACAAGTGGATTGCCCAACAGAAAGCCAAGTGACGCACCTACAATCGTCTGAATAGGCAGAAAACCCGCTGCGATCTCGGGCCGGGCCGTTGCCTTTTGGGTAGTGGGTCAGTTTGAGGTTTGCCATTCAAACACATTGTGACAAATCATCCAAATTGTGGGATAGAATCCCCGCATGAGAGTCTTTTGGCATAATGGCGCTTTGATGATCGAACCTGAAGATGCTAGGGAAGTTCAACTGCTCACAGAGCTAACTAAGAATATAAAGTTTGATAGTCCATCGGGGATGCAAAATCGCATCCCCTCCGGCACTAGCGCCTCAGGCGGCGAGGGCTTGTTTGAGTTGCTCGCTGGTCACGAAGAGACCCGTCCAAGCGGCTTCGCCAGTAAGGCCAACCACCAAAAGAAGGTCCTTCGCATCAATAAACTGCTGTAGATAGTTTCGAATCTGCTCTGCACTGTAATTCGTTCTCAACACCCATTTCGAATAGAGGACATGCAAAGCACCCAAATTGCGTAGCGCATTGAGCAAGGGTTCATAGCTCTCGCCACGCTTTTCCAAATCATAAACAATCATGTATTTCTTCATTTTAGATACACCATTCCTTTGTGCGTCCAAGACGCGGAAGTGCTAAGGCACACAGACGAGTGCACCCTAACGGTTAATGTTTTTCCGCTTGACAGGGGGGTAAGATATCCCTAGAATGGTGTTGTCTAGGCACCATTCCCTATCAATGGGAGCATTTGAAAGCCTCACTCGCCAAAGTGAGGCTTTTTGTCATTACAGCGACCACGTTCTACCACAAAAAGCCTTAAGAATCAAGTATTTTCTACACGGTCTATTCACTTTTTCTTCGCTTTTTGCTTTTCCTTTGCCTTTCATGCCGCCCTTTCATCGACCTATACTGGCCGCGATAACTTGAGCTTGCCTAGCTTGAGTCAGGCGATCCATGATGGTAGCATTGTACATTAAACGGCAACATATTGTCAATGGAAATTTTCATATTTTGACAGCGCGGCAAGAAAGTACTTGACAAAGTATCGCCAATCCACGTAGTATTTGACCGTCGGTTGATTACCGACATAAGGAGAAACGGTGGAGGGTGACAACATGGGTCTAAACGCTTACCCAGTGATTGACCCGACTATTAGGCATGTAGGGGTTAGCAAGCTGAGGGAGATGAACGCAACCGCTCTAAAGGAGACAGAGGACACGTTTGTAATTCAGGACAACAATACGCCATTGGCCGTTTTGCTGACATATGAAAAATTCTTGATTATGCAGCAAAAGCTGATGTCGGTGATGAACACGCTCGATCTTCTGACCGAATCCAAGGAAATTGCTGGCGTTTTGGCTGGCATACAGGAGATGAACGCTGGACGGGCGCGGCCTCTTGCAGATATTGAGGCCGATCTGGAAAAGGGCAAATAAATGAGTAAGCCTCGTAAGGGTCGCCGAAAGCCGGAGTCAAAGAAAATTCGCCCCGTAGCTCCGCCTTCGGCACCATACGAGGTTGAAATTATTCCTTCCGCCGAGGCGGTATATAGAACGCTTTTTCAGAACATGAAAGATGCAGAGGCGCGAGGAGAAAAATCCAGCAGCCATCACACCAAGTTTAGGATGGTACAGGAAGCCATAAAAACCATTATTCCACGCAATCCTATCGATAAGTCGTTTGGCCTCTCCGGCCCGCTTTCAAGTTATTTCAGAATCAAAAAAGGACGCATGCGCATCTGTTGGGCAGCTTCTTCTGAGACGAGGAAGGTGACAATTCTATTTATTTCGGAAACTCTTAGAAAAGAAGGCGACCAGAACGATCCCTACGTTATTTTTACCAGGATGGCGATGTCCGGCGATTTCGACAAATTCCTGGGTTCAATGGGATTGCCAACGCCACCGCGAAGCTTTGCAGCTGCCGCAGGAAACTACCAAGTACAATAAATCTAACCGTTAGTAGCCTTGCTCGTGATTCGCGCCGCGATCTGATTCACGTCAGGTTTCGGCGATTTCTTCTTCTTTGGAGGACTTCTTCTTGCTTTCTTTTTCGCCATGTAAGGAAGATGGCGTAGACTTATCATTTTGATAAGCCCCGTGAATTTCAAACTGACCCACTCCCGCCGTTTAGGGCTGCTTGTCGGGGTTGCGGGGGAGCGCCTATAATTGAGTGTTAGCGAATCAGGAGGGAAGTGTTATGGCGACTGCCGAAGCGAAACTGCATGTAGCTGAGTTTACGAACGAGCCGTTTATTGATTTTTCAAACGCGGAGAACCGCAAGCGGATGGAAGCGGCGCTGGCGAAGGTGAAGGCGGAGTTCGGGCACGAGTACCCGATGTGGATCGCCGGGCAGAAGGTCATCACGACAGGGAAGAAGAAGTCGACAAACCCGTCGCGGCCTTCGGAAGTGATTGGGGTTTTCCAGGACGCGTCGAAGGAGCAGGCGGCGCAGGCGGTGGAGGCGGCGAACAAATACTTTGATGTCTGGAAGAAGGTGCCGGCGGAGACGCGGGCGAAGTACCTGTTCAAAGCGGCGCAGATTGTGCGCGAGCGGAAGTTTGAGCTGGGCGCGCTGGTTTGCTTTGAGGTAGGCAAGAGTTGGATTGAGGCGGACGCGGACGTCGCCGAGACGATCGATTTTTGCGAGTACTATGGGCGCGAGATGTTGCGCCTGGCCGAGCCGCAGAAGCTGACGCCGATGCGCGGCGAACGGAATTACATGGTGTATATCCCGCTGGGCGTGGGCGCTGTGATTCCTCCGTGGAATTTCCCGATGGCGATTATGGCCGGGCTGGTGGTGTCTTCGCTGGTGACGGGAAACACGGTGGTGCTGAAGCCGGCGGCGGACTCGCCGACAATTGCGGCGAAGTTCGTGGACATTCTGCACGAAGCGGGCGTGCCGAAAGAAGCAGTGCAGTTTCTGACCGGGTCGGGCGCGGTGATCGGCGACGTGATTGTGCAGCATCCAAAGACGCGGTACATCGGGTTCACCGGATCGAAGGAAGTGGGCCTGCGAATCGCCGAGCTGGCGAACAAGCCGCAGCCGGGGCAGATCTGGATCAAGCGCACGGTGCTGGAGATGGGCGGCAAGGACGGCATGATTGTGGACGACGAGGCCGACATTGACGCAGCGGTGGAGGGAACGGCGCAGGCGGCGTTTGGATACCAGGGGCAGAAGTGCTCGGCGTGTTCGCGGGTGATCGTCAGCGAAAAGATTTACGACACGTTCCTGACGAAACTGGTGGAGCGGACGAAGAAGATCAAGGTGGGACCGAGCGACGACCCGAACAACTACATGGGGCCGGTGGTGAGCGAATCGGCGATGAAGGGGATTTTGAACTACATCGAGGTAGGGAAGAAGGAAGGGCGTTTGATGACCGGCGGGGGACGCGCGGCAGGCGATGGCTACTTTGTGGAGCCGACGATTATTGCCGACGTAGACCCGAAGGCTCGGCTGGCGCAGGAGGAAGTGTTTGGTCCGGTGCTGGCGGTGATCAAGGCCAAGAATTTCGATCACGCGATGGAGATTGCGAACAACACCGAGTTTGGGTTGACAGGCGCGGTGTATTCGAAGAATCCGGAGAAGATCCGGCGCGCGGAAGAAGAGTTCTACGTGGGGAACCTGTATTTGAACCGGAAGTGCACGGGAGCGATGGTGGGGGCGCATCCGTTCGGCGGGTTCAATATGAGCGGGACGGATTCGAAGACCGGCGGGAAGGATTATCTCCTGCTGTTTTTGCAGGCTAAAGCGGTGGCGGAGAAAGTCAGTTAAGAGAAGGAAAGATTTAACGCAGAGGGCGCTGAGGTAAGAGCGCAGAGATCGCTGAGAAGAGTGGAGAGGGCGGATGAAAATCCGCCCTCTTTTTATTTTGGGGATTCGGCGAGGAATTTAGAGGACGCTTAGGATGGCCACCTGAAGGTGGCCGCTACGCGGGGTTGCTACTGGAGACTGCCTTGAGGAGGCGGAAGACGGGATAGCTGCAGGCGAGGGCGACGAGAGTGAGGAGGCTGTTGGCTCGGTCTTCGCGGACGGCTTCGATTAGGAAGGCGACCGAGCCGAGGAGGGCGAGGGCGGTGGTCCAGGGATAGCCCCAGGCGCGGTAGGGGCGCGGGGCTTCGGGATTGCGGACGCGGAGGAGGAAGAGGGAAATGAAAGAGAGCATGTAGTTGGTGACGAAGAAAAAGGCGAGCATGGCGATGACGCGTTCAAACTTGCCGATGGCGAAGATGACCCCGACGAGGGCGCTGAGGAGCAGGGCGATGGTGGGAGTGCCGCCTTTGTTGACGCGCGTGACTTGATGGAAGAAGAGGCGGTCGCGGCTCATGGCATAGATAACGCGGGTGCCCATCAGGTGGAGGGCGTTGATGGAACTGAACAGCGCAACCACGATGATGGAGCGGAAGACGGTGTCTCCGTAGCGGCCGAAGACGCGCTCGGCAGCGAGGCCGAGAGAAAAATCGTTGCCGGCGATCTGGTTCATGGGAAGAACGTAGAGGACGGCGGCGTTGATGAGCAGATAGATGACGAAGAGCGAGCCGAGGCTGGCGAAAATGGCGCGGGGAATAAGGTAGCCGGGATTTTTTGTCTCATCGCCGAAGTAGATGACGCCGTCCCAGCCGTCGTAAGTGTAAATCGTGGCTTGCATGCCGAGCAGCATGGCGGTGACCAGCGCGGCTCCGGCGGGGATGGCGACGGCCGGGGCGGTGAGAATTTCCGCGTGCGCGCTGCGGCCCATGGTGAAGCAGGCGACGACCATCACGAAGAAAGCCAGCCCTTTGAGAATAGTCGTGAAATTCTGCACTTTACTGCCCATGCTGACGCTCTTCCATTGCAGCAGCGCGAAAATCACGATGGCGGAGACGCCGGTGATTTTGATGCGCAGCGCGCCGTCGAGCACCGGGAAAAGATGTGCCAGATATTCGCCGAGGACGATGCCGACGGCGCCGGTGGTGCCGCAGGTGGAGATCCAGTCGCTCCAGCCCACGATGAAGCCGGCGTATTCGCCGAGGGCGCGGCGGGAGAAATTGTACTGGCCGCCGCTGGAGGGAATCAGCGTGCCAAGTTCAGCGAGTTGGAAAGCACTGAGGAGCGCGTAAAACGCCCCGCCGATCCAGACCGCGATAAAGAGCCAGGCGTTGGGGAGGATGGCGGCGATGCTGCCGGGAGTGCGGACGATGCCGACGGAGATGGAGTTCCCGACCGCGACCGCGATGCCGAAGCCAACGCCGAGGACCTGGAGGAGTTTCCCTTTGTCTTTAGAGCTGGGAACGCGCCTGGAAGAAATTGCGATGGTGTCAGGCGCGGGAGTTGTGGGCAATGGGGTGTCAGTCCTTGACTAAAGGATGGGCCATCATACGTTCGCGGGTGGGAAAAGCAAAGTCCACAGAAGGTGACGCGTGCCAGACCCAATCACCACTTCGCCCAATCGAGGTCCTAATTATGGGGTAAGTTCGAGCTCGGATTCTTCCTTGACGGAGCGCTTGGGTTTGTCCTGGCCATCGAGGAAGTCGGCGAGTTCGAGGCGCAGGTTACCGGGATTGGTGGCGTAAGTGAAGCCGGTTTCGAAATCGATGGCGCCGGAGCGGATAAGTTTTTCGATTTCGCCGTCGAAATGCTGCATGCCTTCGGTGTCGCCGTCGCGCATGGCGTCCAGCAGCGTCTTGCCTTCACCCTCGCCCTTTTCGACGTACTCGCGCGTGCGGAGGGTGGACTTGAGAATTTCTATGACGGCCAGGCGGCCGTTGCCATCGCCGCGTGGAAGCAAGCGCTGAGAAATGATGTAGCGGAACGCCTTTGCGAGACGATTGCGCATGCCTTGCTGATCTTCCATGGGAAAGGCCCCGATGATGCGCTCGACGGTTTTGGCGGCGTCGATGGTATGGAGCGTGGAGAGAACCAGGTGGCCGGTTTCAGAGGCTTCGAGCGCGATTTCGATGGTTTCGCGATCGCGCATTTCTCCGACGAGGATGACTTTCGGCGCCTGACGAAGTGCGCCGCGGAGGGCCAGGGCAAACGTGGGCGTGTCGCTGTGAAGTTCGCGTTGGTGGATGGTGGCTTTCTTGTGGCGATGCAGGAATTCGATGGGGTCCTCGATGGTGAGGATGTGAATGGCTTTTTCCTCGTTCATTTTGTCAATGATGGCGGCAAGAGTGGAGGATTTGCCGGAGCCGGTGGGGCCGGTGACCAGCACGATACCGTTGCGAATGCCGCAGATTTCCTGGAGCTGCGGAGGCAATTTCAGGTCGTCGAAATTGGGAATGCGGTCGGGAATCACGCGCATGACGATCGCGCAGGTTCCCCGCTGGCGGAAGATGTTCACGCGGAACCGGCCGGTGTTCTCGAGGCCATAGGATAGGTCGGTTGAGCCGGATTCCTCCAGTTTCTGTGCGGCATGCTGGTTCTTGCCGACAAGAAACTTGGCGATCTGGTCGGTGTCGCCGGGGACCAGGCATTCGAGGCCCTTGAATTTTAGTTCGACGAGCTGGCCGCTGACTTCGACCTGGGGCGCGCGGCCGGGAGAAAAGATGAGGTCGCTGACGTGTTCGCGGGCCTTGAGCATGGCGCCGATTAGCTGCGGCACGTTGAACGTGCGCTGGATCAGTGAGTTGGCGGGCAAATTAGTCGACATGGTTCCCCTGAAAAAATGATGGCGATGCAGCAGGGTGAGGCGCAGGAGACAAGCCCCCACCTTGGTGCAATATGAATACCCTCTGATTTTAGGGGAAGGGGTTGATGGGCGGGTTGGCCGCGGGGTACAGGTCGTGCGATTTGGTTACTGGCGGATTGCAAACAGGGGGCGGGGTTGGCGGGAAAACCTACGCAGAGGGCGCCGAGGGCGCAGAGAAGCAGGAGTAGGACGGGGTTGGTTGCCCCGGTCCCTCCACTGCGCGGCCCGACGCGTCCAAAAGCGGCGTGGAAGATAGAGTCGGGCCGCTCCGGTCGGGATGACAGCGCGGAGAAGAAGGAAGGCGGCGTACCCTTCTCTTACGCTCAGGGCAAGAAGCCGCCCCTACACGGGTTATTGGGGTTTGGAGGCGGAGTCGAGGAAGGCGGCCACGTTGGCTTTTAGTTTGGAGAGGTCTTCGTCACGGAGGTACATCATGTGGCCGGCCTCGTAGGTTTTGTGGTGAATGTTTTTCTGGATGTTGGCGGGGAGGCCGAGATGCTCGGTGGCATATTCGGCTTCGGCAAAGGGGGTGGCGAGGTCGTAGACGCCATCCTCCACTTCCACCTGCATCTTGGTGTTGGTGATCATGGCGTTGGCGAGATCCAGCATGACGTTTGGAGTTCCCGGGAAGAATGCCGGCTCGCCCGAGGAGTGTTTCCAGTCCCAGTGGTTTTCGCCAAACTTGGCGTAAACGTGGTATTCGCGATCGGGATTGTATTTTAGCTCTTCGCGGACGTACTGGTTAAAGGCCGCAACGAACGCGCCGCTGATGGCCGCCTCCTGCGGATCATAGTCCGCGGAATCGCTGATGAGATTGTAGGTGGGTCCTGAGAAACGCGCATCGAGGCGCCCAGTGGTCAGGCCGCGGCTGCGCTGCAGTTCCTGCATAAATTGAAAGAGTTTCACGCGGAGATTGGACTTCAGAACGTAATCTTCGCTTAAACCGGTGAAGCGCGACAACTTCTTAGCGACCGCGGATTTTTCGGCGTCGCTCAGCGTGCTGCCTTTCAGCAGCGCGCCGGCGTATTCGCCGAAGGCAAATTTGCGCGCATCGTCGAGGAAGGCGTTGAGATTGTCGGGCCGGTCGGTGAGGACCTTGTGATACCAGGCGGTGGCGGCATAGCTCGGAACGTAGAGGATGTAGGAAAGATCGCTGCCCGCGGGAAACGAAATTGTGCCGAGGTCCCAGACGGAAGAGATCATGACCATTCCGTTGAGGTAGATGTTGTAGCGGTTCATCAGGACGTTGGCGAGGACGGCGTTACGGAAAGTGCCGTAGCTTTCGCCGATCAGAAATTTGGGAGAGTTCCAGCGGTTGTTGCGGCTGATGTAGGACTGAACGAAATTGGCCAGCGAGCGGCCGTCCTGGTCGACGCCCCAGAAATCCTTGTTCTGGGCTTTGCCGACGGCGTGGCTGAATCCGGTTCCGACAGGATCGATGAAAACGAGGTCGGTTTTGTCGAGCAGGCAGTTTGGATTGTCTTCAAGCTTATAAGGAGCGGGCGGAGTGACGCCGGCATTGACGGTGGCCACGCGCTTGGGAGAGAAAGAGCCCATGTGCAGCCAGATCGAGGCTGATCCGGGACCGCCGTTGTAGACGAAAGAAATGGGGCGCTGCGACACATCCTTGACGTCGGAACGGATATAGGAGGTGAAGAAGAGAAGAGCCTCGGGTTCGTCTTTTTCGTTTTTCAGCAGCAGGCTGCCGACGGTGGCTTTGTATGGAATGGATTGGCCGCCGATTTTGATGGAGTGGTCGGTGACGGAGGATTCTTCTTTGGGAGGGGCCGCTGGGGGTTCGGCGGTTTTTTCAGCGGGCTTGGACTCTTTTTCCTGCGCGAAGGAACTTGCGGGCGCGAGAGCGAAAAAAGAAGCGGCCGCGCACAACAGCGTCAGGCGGGTGGCTGGGTTCATTCTTAAATTTCTCCTTGAATCGGGGAAACGGCTTACCGTGTTTCGACGCATTCTAGCTCATTTTGGGTAGCCGCGGAATTTCGTCGGCGGGAAATTCGATGATCAGCGGATCGCCGCTCGCCTCAACGCTGCAGCGCAGGGAAGCGCAATCATTGGCGATCCAGTCGGCCCCCGCGGCGAGGAGTTCCGCGTCGGTGCTGGTGGTGCGGATGGCGAGGACGCGGGCGCCGGCGGATTTTCCGGCGCGCGTGCCGGACGCGGCGTCCTCAATCACCACGCAATCGGCGGGCGGAATGCGCAGCGCAGCGGCGCCTTTCAGGTACGGCTCGGGATTCGGTTTGCCATTCCGGACGTCGCTGGAGCTGACCAGGTGATTCACGAGGTCCCAAACGCCCGCGGCGCGGAGGCGGATTTCGGCAAGGTCGCGCGCGGCGGAGGTGACGATGACGCGCCGGCCGGAGGGCACGGTGGCGAGAAGTTCGCGGGCGCCGGGGAGCGCAACGACATCGGCGACGTCTTCGATCTCGGCGCGGAGCATCCAGCGGTCTTCTTCGTCTTGAACTTCTGCGGTTTCGTGAGGAAGCAGATCTTTGATGGAGGCGCGGCTGGTCCGGCCGTGGGCGAGAGCTGTCACGGCGACTGCGTCCATGTTATGACGAGCGGCCCAGCAGGCCCAGACGCGGGCGATGGCGGCGGTGGAATCGACCAGGACGCCGTCCATGTCGATCAGCAGACCGCGGCAAAGGATGCTGGGCATAGGAGAAAAATTGTAGCGTAGTTTTGCACAACGGCTACGTTGAGATCCTTCAGAGCGCAAACGGCGCGCCCTTCCCTTCGACTTCGCTCAGGGCAAGCAGGATGACAAGCTTCGTTTAGTTTTACGCAGACGAGTGAGTGGGATACGACACCTATCGCACGGCTTCTCGAGCCACGGCCCGCCTCAGAAGGCGGGCCCTACAAATCTCCGGCTACTCTTTCCAGAGACGGAACCCGCCCACGAAGGCGTTTTCGTTTTTGCCCAGGCGGGCGCCGGCGGGGATGGTGTCGAGTTTTTTGCTGTTGCCGCCGCCGAGGACCACATAGTCCGCGGCGAGGGCCTCCTTCAGCCGCTCCACAACTTTCGCGACGTGGCGGCGCCACTTTTTCTTGCCGAGTCGTTCGAGCCCGCGAATCCCGAGATAGTCTTCGTAGGTTTTCCCTTTTTTGTAGAGCAGGTGCGCGAGTTCCATCGGCTGCAGAAATCCGTCGACGATCATGGCGGAACCAAGACCCGTGCCGAGCCCGAGGAAGAGCATGTGCCCGCCTTCATAGCTGCCAAGGGCCTGCATGGAGGCGTCGTTGATGATTTTCACCGGTACGCCGAAGGCTTTGGAGAAGTTGAACGCCATCCAGCCCTTGCCGAGGTTGTGGGGTTCGCGCAGCGGCCGCTCGTTGATGATCGGGCCGGGATAGCCGATGGAGATGCGGTCGTACTCCCAATCCTTGGTGGCTTCCTTGACCTGCTTCACCATCGCCGCGGGTGTCATTGTGGGGCCGGAAGGGAATCGGTGCGGCTCTTTCTGGCCGGAGGCCAGCATTTTGACGTTGGTGCCGCCAATGTCGATCACCAGGATTTTTGCAGACTTGGCCGATGTTTTCGACTTCATGGAAGCTCCTTGAGGTGGGGCGCTGCCCGGCGACACAAGCGACGAGCGGAGCCGGAAGAGAATGTGGCGTTTCCGCGGGGGAATGTCAACTGGTGCCTAGTCGCGACGGAGGCGGGCAGCTTAGGGCTGTCCCTGCCGCGCATCTTGAGGCATGGCGAATGACGTGCTGTGAAATATGCGTATGAAAAAGTTTTTTAGCATTACGGAAGCCATGGCACAATTTTCAAAGTTATTGCTGCGTGTCGCGACGGGGGAGGAAATTACCATTACCAAGCGAGGTATGCCTGTCGCACGGCTGGTGCCTGTTGAAGCCAAAAAGGGCAAGCGGCGGCTTGGTTTTCATGAGGGGAAATTAACTATTCCGGACGACTTTGATGCTCCCCTTCCCGACGAAATTCTCGACGCGTTCGAAGGCAAAGGGAAGGCACGCCGGAAGAAGGCATGAAGTTCCTGCTCCACACCAGCCGTATTGAGAAAGTCAGTCGGAAGTCTCCGCAGTCCGTTGCTCTTTGGGATCCCGTTCCAGTACCCACTTCTCCGGTAACCGCGTTAATCATGACCTTGGTTTCGCAAGGTTTTACCCTCATGCTTTCTGAATAAATCCGCCAGTTTTCGCGCTGTTAGGCCTAACGCAACATAGAGAAGAAAATTGATCGGAGTGGCGATTACTAATAACATCCCGAGTGGTCCGCCGCCGTGCGACCCCAGCAAGCCGATCGATAGTACAACAGCGGCCAAAATGCCCGGCATTCCGATGTATGAAATTCGAAGGAACAATGTATAGATCGTCTGCGACGTTCCACTAAAATATGTGCATGCGTAAGCCCCTGAACCCATGATGCTGAAGAGTGCTGCCATGATAACTATTTTTTTGCTCACGAGTTTCCTGAGATCGGTCATAAACACCCAGACGCCATTCCCCTATATGCACTAGGGCCGCAATCGTCGGTCTCTACTTCCTGAAAGTTGAAACCGCCCAAGCAGCAATCCAAATCAGCACGGCAGGGGCGACTAGATAGACGGCTAGCGGTAGCACAACGCCAAACACTAATCCGTGAGGACCAAGCATGTCCGTTACAAAATTATTTCCACGTTGGATCTTCATGGCCCTGAGAGCAAGCCCAAGTCCAACGAGACATGCGATGAACGCTAAATCTCCAATCAAGAACCAACCTATTTTGCGAACGTAACGCGACGCCATGGGAAGCTCAACATAACGCAAAGCGCAGGTTGAGACCAGATGTCCGGTTCGCAACAGTCAACTCCCGGTAAGTCGGGAAATCGGAGAAGTGGCTATTAGTACTGCCTCCGTGCCGAACTATCCCTTCGCTCGAGATTTGCTTATCGGGGTCTTTGTGAATTTTAGGACTCTCTAAAACCCAGGGGCGATTTTGAGTGCACTTTGAGTGCAGTTTCGAGGGGCCGATTCTCGGAATCGTTAAATCGCTTGTGTTTTATTCGGAAGTTTGGGGTGGGAGACGGGGATTGAACCCGCGACATTCGGTGCCACAGACCGACGCTCTACCAGCTGAGCTACTCCCACCACTGGTTGGTAGTTTAGCATGCAAGTTTGGTGGGGGAAAAGTGTGCGATGTGCGGGTAGGCTGAGTGGCGGATCAGGGATAGCGGCGAGCAGATAGCAGGGGGCGCCGGAGGACCGAGGTGGTCTCATCGAGTTGTGGCAAGGAGAGATCGTTGCCACGGTCCCTCCGCTCCGAGCCAGCCAAAAGCGCTGGCTCTCCGGTCGGGATGACAATAGGAAAACGACCGGAGGCGGCCGGGCAGGATAGCGGTTTGCTTGATTAGGTCTTAGCTAGGTGGAAACGGCGGAGTATGTCGAAGCTGGCGGATTGGCGGGGATTGTTAGACTGGGTTAACGAGCCGGCCTAAAGGCTGGCCACTACTTGGGGCCGGTCTGAAGTCCGGCCACTACAGTGGGAAGCGTGTCCCCGCGCATGAAGCCGCAGCCGGCAGATCGTTTACATATTGACTTGCAGATCGCCTACGCGCGGCCTGTGATTGCAACGCTGGCGATCCTTGGGCTGCTGGAATTGCGTCCGGCGAGGGAGCTGCAAACACCGCTGGCGTTTCTGATCGCGTATGTCCTCGCGTCGATTCTAATCCTGGTTCTGGAGCGGGCGCTGCGGCGGTATCACTGGCGGCTGCCGCTGGTGTGCGACATTCTGGCGGCGGGAATTTTTCTGTATCTTTCACCAGAACAGATTCCCACCTGGTTCCTGATGTTTTTTGTGGCGTTCGCGGCGGGCTTCCGTTGGAACCTCAGCTACTCGGTATCTCTCTGCTTCGGATTGCTGCTTTTGGGATTTGCGCTGCAGATGCATTGGAAGCTGCCGGCGCCGGGTTCGCGAGACTTGGCGTTTTCGGTTTCGCTCTTCACGGCGGCGTTTCTGGGCACAGTGGGGCTGGCGTTTCTGGGAGACCGGAATCGCGTGTTTGCCGGGCAACAGGATTTTCTTTCCCGGGTTTCGAATTCCATGCACGTGGACCTGGGCTTAGCGGAATCGCTGCGGCTGCTGCTGGAAGAGCTTTGCGCGGAGTTTCAGACCGAGGGAGCTTTGCTGGCCTACCGGGACACCGACCTGGAGCGAATCTTTGTGTGGCGGATGCAGGCGGGGGAAGGCGAGCGATTGGTGCCGGAGAATCTGCCACTGACGCGGGCGGATGGTTTTCTCCTGGACGACATGGAAGCGTCCTTGTGCTGGAATTCGCTGGAGGGGCGGGGCGACGGGTTCGGCTGGGACCGCCGGAACAAGCAAGTGCTGAAGATTCTGCCGCGCATTCCGGGGCCGACTCAGCAAGAGCTGGGGATCAAGAATTTCATTTCGGTGGCGTTCGATCAGGAAGGGCACGCCGCGGGGCGGATCTTTTTAATCAACCGTCGGCCGGGACGGGATCCCTTCATCGCGGAGCACCTGGAGTGGTTTGAGCGGATCGCGGCGCATATCAGCGCTTCGCTGGAAAATATCTTCATGCTGCGGCACCTGCGGGCAAGGGCGATAGAGGCCGAACGTTCGCGGATATCACGCGATTTGCACGACGGGATTCTGCAGACGCTGCTGAGCATCGAAATCCAGATTGACGTGCTGCGGCGCAAGGTCTCGACCCACCTGGAACAGGTGGAGCCCGGGCTGACTTCGCTGCAGCAGACGGTGCGGAACGAAAGCGCGGAGCTGCGGCACATGGTGACGGACCTGCGGCCGCTGCGCGTGCAGTCGGCGGACATGGTGGATCTGATGCGGGGGTTCGCGGAGCGCTACCGGAACGAGTCCACGCTGGCGCTGGATTTGATAGTGGACTCGGTGGAGCTGCACGCTCCCGACCGGGTCTGCCGCGAGATTTTCCAGATTTACCGTGAAGCACTTAACAACATAAAAAAGCATGCGAAGGCTTCCCATGTCGTGGTAAAACTGTCGCAGGATGACAGCCGGCTCACCCTGGTGGTGGACGACAATGGCGAGGGTTTCAGCTTTGCCGGTCGATTCACAGGGGACGAGCTTGACCGCCTGCGGCTGGGTCCGATTTCCATCAAGGAAAGAACGCGCACGGTCGGGGGAGTGCTGACCGTAGAATCGAACCCGGGGCATGGTGCGCGCTTAACGATCGAGGTACCGCTCGGCTGATATGGCGAAGACCAAACAGCAAATTCGGATTCTGATGGCGGATGACCACGCGATATTTCGCGACGGCCTCCGCAAATTGATTGACGGCGATGAAGATATCACCATCGTCGGAGAGGCCCAGAACGGCGCGGAGTGCATTAAGCTGCTCGCCAAGCTGAAGCCGGACATTCTGTTGCTCGATTTGCGCATGCCCGATAAAGACGGGCTGGCGGTGCTGGAAGAGGTGAATTTCGACCAGACCCCGACGCGAGTGATCGTGCTGACGGCCGCCGAGGATGACCGCGACGTGGTGCGGGCGATGCGCCTGGGTGCGCGCGGCGTGGTGCTCAAGCAGTCCGCGACGGATTTGCTGGTGAAAAGCATTCACCGCGTACATGCGGGCGAAATCTGGCTGGATAACCGGATGACCGCGGAAGTTATGAAGGCGTTCGCGAAGTCTTCGGACTCCGGGCCGCGGCGGGAAAAGCCGCTGCTGTCTGACCGTGAAAAAGAGATCGTACAACTGGTGGCGCAGGGGTTCCGGAACAAGGAGATTGGCGAGAAGCTGTTCATCTCCGAGCAGACCGTGAAGAACCACCTGCACAATATCTTCGACAAGCTGGGCGTCTCGGACCGGCTGGAATTGGCGCTCTACGCCATTCATCACCGGTTGATTGATCAGACCTAGGAAACAAGTCCACAATTAAAAATTCCAACCTCCAGATCCGGCACTCTTGCCGGCGGCAATGGTTTTCTACGCCTACAGGGTAAATCGCCTGAGGAACACTGGGGATTGGTCATGCCTCGGTCTCCAATTATCTGACTTCCCTGGCTTTAATTGGAGTAGTGCCACCCGGAAGGATTTCGCCGCCTGTTCGCCGAGACTTGAGAAAGTGACTGCAAATGGATCCCGCGCCCGGCTCGGAAAATGGTGGTAGGGAGGGCCGATTCGACCAAGCCGCGCAACTAATCCCGCAGGACGGGGTTGGGGGCTGATAACGCTCGGGGAAGTTTCGGCGATAGCCGAAGGAAGTTGATCGAAGGGGAATCTTCCTCCACAGGTCGTGACGGCGTCTTTTCGGAGTTTGCCGGTTGCAGGCCTGCAAAATCGTGTGGCAGGTAGAACCTTTCGGGCTGCATCATGAAATCGAACGAACAGGATCGAGCCAGGCCCAGCCCTGCTGGACTTCCATCTCCATCTCAGCAGGCTGAGATGAAGTTAATCCTGGGCGGGGGGTGGCCACCCCTGAAGCCATTGCCAGTCTTCAAGTTTGAAACAGATACACATCGCGCCTCGATTGAGTTCGACAGGATGCGAGGAGAGTGGGTCTGCCGCAAAACATCGCTACCCTCCAACAAGGTTCAGGAACTTCGCGGTGGATTGACAGAAATAGTCGGGGCATTAACCCACGGCAACGCGGCAGCAATTCTGGACTCTGCCGCTGCGGTACGCCAAGAACACGAATTGGATAAGGACGCCAGCCGTCGCCTCCAGGCCATGCGGGAGTGGAAAGAGAATTTCGAGAACGGGGCACTCTATGCCGGGTTGCAGAAACATCTCTCTGAAAGCCATCGAAAGGAGATGGACGAGATCATTCGGCTGACGCTTACCGCGCGGCAGCTACAGTTCAATCCGAAAAATGTTGCATACGTATTTGATGCGCTCTCGAAGGCGGGCGGCAAGCTGGCAACTCTTTTGGAAATCGCGAAACGGAATAACGCAGACGGGGAAACGGGCGCGGCGGCGATTGCGGAAGGGCTCGAACTCGATGCCGGGCACATCGAGCCGGGCGTGAGTCTCGTCCCGGCAACCCTCGAAAGCTTCCCGGAAGAGGCGATCTGGAGCGACGCCCCAGAGCAACCCCAACTACTCTCTCCGGAACAAATCGGGCATGCGTGCTCGCAGGCACCCGAAATTGTGGAGCCGGAGATTCTGCAGGAGCAGCCACCCGCCCTTGTCGAAGCCACCCAGGAAAGGGTGCATCTCGACGCCCCCGTGGCCGATTTTGGGCCGCAGGTCCGAACACGCAGGGTCGCGTGGCCGGCGAATCTCCCTGAAAATTCGCCTTCGCAGCATCGGGTGCTTGAAATCTCCGGACTGCACGTCGCCGCGTTTGCCTTCGTCTTCCTATTCGCGGTGATTAGTCTTCCCTTGGGGCTCACGGTGGGACGCGGCCCGCTTGGGCAATGGCTCAGGGAGACCGAGGAATCTATCTTTGCGATCCATGCCACGTCGTCTGCATTGCCGACTCAGCCTCCCGAAACGGCGTCGCAAACTTCCGCTGTGCTGGCGACAAGCGCCTCCGTTGCCCCCCATCCGTCAAGCGTGGGGGATAAACTCGATGACGCCGCGTCCCTCGCGGAAACGTCCCCGCAAAGTGCCGCGGATTCTGAGAGCTTCGCAAACGCGCCCACCAATGTTTCAACTTCCTCGCCGGCAATAGAATCGAAAACATCGGATGATCCCGATGTCACCGCCGGGAGCACTCGCTCGGTCGGACTCATCAAGCGAAATGTACCCCCAGCCGCGAGTCTCCAACCCAAATTTGCGCCAGAGGCTGTTAGCCCGATCAGCGGCGCGCGGGGAAATCTTGCTCCCCGCTGGGTTGCGCCTCGGTTGGGCGGAGCGCCACACCGGTCACCGCCGAATGCGATCCTTGTCACCGCCCCAGCTTATGGCAGCAAGCCATTTAGGCTGAGTTTCCCAGCAAAACCGATTGCCGCCTCCTCCTCATTCGCGATGACCTCGGAGCTTTCTGTTCTAGTTCCTCCACAAGATGGGCTGGCAACGGCTCATAGGCCCGCGCGATTGCAGGCGGGTGAGCTTGTCTCCTACGTCTGGCCCCGGTATTCAAAGCGGGGGGATCGATACGGATCGGCGGAAACCGTAAAGGCCCGTATTCTTGTCGGACCGTCCGGCGTTGTGCAGGATATAAAGCTGATGAGCGGCTCGACTTCTCTTTTTCCCGCCACAATCACCGCAATTCGCCAGTGGCGTTACACCCCCACACTCATGAACCAAAAGCCGGTGCAAGCTCAACAGGACGTCACGATTGAGTTTCGGCCGCCGCAGAATAGTTCGAAAGTCCGCAGGCAGCACCCATCCCACAAGTAGCACAGGTCTAAAGCGAAAGGGAACCCTTCCGAGATAGGACGGGGTCTGGGCATTTGTACTCCGTTCTGGTTCGACCTGCCTGAACCGGAGAACCCCCATGCAGGCGGTTATGGAACATACCGGCGCAAACAGCGGCATTGCCCGGCTTGCCACCGCGAGGGAGGGGTCCTAGTACATTGGTACTTTTAAAGCGCGGTTTTAATTTGTGTCTTGAGTCCTATTGTTGATTGGACACAGGCCGGATAGACTTTGGCTTCGATGAGGGAGGCCCGCGTTGACAGGCTCTGAACGCCGTACAACCCAGCGTTTTTCCATGCGGCTGCCGCTTACCGTGAGATGGACCACGGGCGCAGCTGTTGGAGAAACTACAACGGAATCCCGCGATGTAAGCTCCCGCGGAGTCTATTTCTTCCTGGCGAAGGACGTCAAAGAGGGGTCTCCGGTGGAGATCCTGCTGACGCTGCCCAACGAGATTACCCTGGCCGGGCCGGTGCGCGTGCGCTGCCTGGGCCGCGTCCAGCGGACCGAACCGCGCGACGAAGGCAGTGTCGGCGTGGTGGCGGCTATCGAGCGCTACGAATTCCTTCGCGGCAACGAAGACAACTAACAGACTCGCGGTACGAACTTGATTTTCCGTACAAGTTCCTAGCTCGCTCACTGCGGAGGCGGGCGGGAATAGCCGGAGTGCCTCGGCCCCTCAGCGGAGCGCTCCGGCTGATTTTTTGTGGTGGTGGATGGGTGGAGCTGATGAGTGTTCGGTGGTTGGCCGAAGGTAATCGGTAATCAGTAATCGGTAATCAGTAATCAGTAATCAGGAAGAAAAAACCCAGCAAAGCTTGCTGCGGTTGAAGTTCCCGCCTTAGATTTTCTTAACAAATACCAGTTCATAGGTTTTGAGCGAAAGTCCGCTCCCTTCGGCTGATTCTCCACCGCGCGAGACGGCGGAATGGCCATTCGCAATCGCAATTCTTACTGATTACCGATTACTGATAACTGATTTCCTATGCCCGCCACGGGGGAATTGCTATTGGGGAACGCCTGTCCTTTCGGACAGGGGATATCCACAGGCCCGCAGGGGCATGATGGGGAATACTAGCCCAGAAGTGGAACTCGTGTGCCTGCAGCAGCGGGGCCGGGCAAGAAGAAAGAAAGACTAATGATTCAACGGTTGCCAAAGCTGAGTATGGATTTACCCGAAGCCCACAAACCAAAAGGGACCGAACGCCTCGCGACTGCCGAAGAGTTAGCCGTGATCGGCGGAGCGCCTCCTGATCCCGCGGAGGAAGCGCAGATACTTGCGTTGCTGGAAGTTCAAATGAAATCGGATTTGCAGAAGGCGGCGGTGGAGAGCGCGGTGCAAGCGCGGCAAGCGGCGCTCCAGGAATTGGTGGCCGCGTTGGAACCGGAACTCCTCGAAGCCACGGAGAATTCGACGGACGCGAAAAAAATGAATGCGGCTGCTGAGCCACAACCGGCGGCGAAACTGCCTGCGAATGCGGCGGGAATTCTAAGCGAGCCGGAGCGCGTTGCGGCTGCATTCTTCGGCGCGGAAGAAGAAACCCCCGTACAACCGCCGATTGCCGCGCAACCTCGATCGGTAGTGCACGCCCCGGTTGCAGCGCAGGCGCTTGCTGAAGCGCAAGCCTTATTCGACGCGCCAGCTCAACTTGAGCCGCAAATACAGACCCCGGAGCCGTTGCAAGCAGAGCTTGTGAGAGAGTTTGCGCCCGAGGCCATGCCCGAGCTTGTGCCCGAGTTTGCGATGGCGAACGAGACAGACATTATCGCGATGCCGCGCGAAGAAGCGCGGGATCTGAAAACGGAATTATTGCAAGTGGCGGAGGCCCTGGACCAGCACCGGCTTTGGGTGGAGTCCAACGGCAAAGAAGGAATTCGCGGGGATTTTGCGGGCGCGAATCTTTCGGACGCGGATTTGACGGGTGTAAACCTGCAGTCCGCGGACCTGACAAAGGTAAATCTTCGCGGAGCGGATTTGTCCATGGCCAATTTGCGCGGGGCAAACCTGGTGGAAGCGGACCTGCGCGAAACCAATTTGTTGGGCGCGGAATTTTCTGGCGCGAACCTGATGGGCGCGAACCTGTACGGGGCACAGGGATTGTGGGCGGGACGCCTGGGTGGAACGAATTTGTTCGATGCCACTTTGCCGGAAGCCGTCGGGTCGTATGACGGCGGCAAGACGATTGGACAGTTTACCCAGGCTGCCCGGCGGTTTTACCTGCTGGTGATTGCGATCTGCATCGGCGCCTGCGCCATGGTTGCGCTGACCAAGGATGTGCGGCTGCTGCTGGATGAATCGGCCACCATCTCCACCCGCATTCCAAACATTTTGCCGTTGCAGGGTTTTTATATGGGCGCGCCGTTGCTGCTGACCGCCTTGTACCTCCGCCTGCAATTTTTGCTGTTGCGGTTGTGGGGCAGCATGGGCGCATTGCCCGCGGTTTTTCCGGATGGGCAGACGCCGGAGAAAGACGGCTCGTGGTATCTGATGGGACCCATCCGCCAGCACTTGCGCTGGACGCGCGATCCGCGTTCGCCTCTGGCGATGGTGGAAAGCCGGTTGGCGAAACTGCTGGCGTACTGGGCGGTGCCGACAGCGGTCTTTTTGTTCTGGCTGCGGTACCTGGTGATGCAGGATTATCGGGGAACCTTGCTGCAGGTGTTTTTGCTGACGCTGGTGGCGTCGGCGGGATTTGCGATGCCGAAGATTGTGGCCAGAGTGTTGCGTCCCGGCGACTGGACGGATGAAAGCACGCCGCAATTTGTCCGCGATGTGGCTGGCGCGTTTCGAATTCCCGTGCTTGTCGGCATGGCTGTGTTCCTGATGTCGCTCGGTGTGATTCGCGGGCTGCCGGCGGACATCAATGCCCGGCCAGAAGTCAGCCGCGGGGATATCCGGCGGTGGGCGGCGACGGCTTTTCAGGCGCTCGGCTACCGGCCCTACGCGGATGTCACCGAAGAGAGTATTTCAACGGGCGCCGCGAAGCCGGTGACCGACGGCGAAACGGGAACGGGGAGCGGGCCGCGCCTGAACGAGATTAATTTGCGTTATTCGCGCGGGTACCGTTCTCAGTTCGCGGGCGCGCGGATGTGGCGCGCGAACCTGGAAGGGTCCAGCTTGTCCGAAGCGGATTTTCGGGCGGCGAATCTGCGGGAAGCGGTGTTGCGCGGGGCAAATCTTGACCGGCTGCAGGCGGCGAAGGCGAACCTGGTGTCGGCGGACGCGCAGGGAGCGCAACTCGCCGGAGCGGATTTCCGGAACGCGGATTTGTCGTACGCAAACCTGGACGGCACGATGCTGACGACCGCGAATTTCAGCCGCGCCACCCTCTACGCCGTGAAATTGCGGCATGCCGATTTGCTGCGGGCGGAGTTGTCACACGCCGATTTCCGCGACGTGAAACTCGATGAAGCCGTGCTTTCGATGGCTTCGATGGAGCAGACGGATTTTTCGGCGGCGAAAATGACGGGCGTAAATCTGACTGGAGCGCAGGCAAAGGGAACGATTTTCCTGGAAGCCGATCTAAGCCGGGCGGATTTGCGCGGCGCGTCTTTTCCCGGCGCGATCCTGCGCGACACGAAACTCGACGGCGCGCGCGTGGAAGGCGCCGATTTTCGCGGGGCCCTGGGACTCGAAGCGTGGCAAGTCTGCGCAACCACCGGATGGCAAAGCGCCCAGTTTGACGCGGACGTGAAAGCCGCGGTGCTGCAGAGCTGCGGCGGCGCGCAAAGCCGGTCGCAGCAGTAAGCCGGGAGGATTCGAGTTACTTGGCGCGTAGCGTAGAGTTGGCGCTTGCTAGCGCTCTTCGCCGAAAAGCTTGATGTCCGCGGGACCCTCGGCGAGGGGGCCTCGTTCCCGCCCCTGAACCACCTGGCGAACTTGTTCGACGATATCCGGATTGGCAAGTGTGGTGATGTCGCCCGTGTCCATGCGATTCGAAATAGCGGCAAGCACCCGGCGCATGATTTTGCCGGAGCGGGTTTTGGGCATGTCGGGAACGATGTGGACGCGCTTGGGGCGCGCGATTTTGCCGATCATCGTCTCGATGGTGGCGATGAGCTTTTCCGTGACGGCGCGATTGGAACGAATGCCGGGTTTCAGCGAAACATAAATTTCGGGAACGCGACCCTTGATCTCATCCACAACGGGAACGACCGCCGCTTCGGCAATTTCAGCCACGGTCAGGCAGGCGGATTCCAGTTCCTTGGTGCCGAGGCGATGGCCCGCGACGTTGATAACGTCATCCACGCGCCCGAGGATGCGGTAGTAGCCGTCGGGAGCAAGCACCGCGCCGTCGGCGGCATAGTACGGCCAGTCGCGCCAATCCTTGCTGTGCGGATTGGCATTGTATTTTTTGTAGTACTGATTCACAAAGCGTTGCGGGTCGCCCCAGATAGTCTGCATGATGCCGGGCCACGGATTGCGAATGCAGATGTTTCCAGCTGCGTTGGCCGCGGAAACTTCCTTGCCGTTTTCATCCCAAATCACCGGATAAATTCCGAGACACGCGGGCCCCGCGCTGCCGGGTTTCATGGCGTCGAGAGCGGGCTTGGTGGTGCAGAGGAAGCCGCCGGTTTCGGTTTGCCACCAGGTGTCCACGATGACGGCTTCGCCCTTGCCGACAACTTCGTAATACCAGCGCCACACTTCCGGCTCGATGGGTTCGCCGACGGTGGTCATGTGCTTGAAGCGGTAGTTGTGTTTTTTGGGCTCATCCATCCCGGCTTTGCGCAACATCCGGATGGCCGTTGGTGAAGTGTGAAAGATGTTGACGTCGAGTCGTTCCGCGATGCGCCAGGGACGCCCGGCGTCGGGGAATTGCGGCACGCCTTCGTAGAGAACGCTGGTGGCGCCGAGCGTCAGCGGGCCATAAACGATGTAGGAATGGCCGGTAATCCATCCAATATCAGCCATGCACCAGTAGACGTCTCCGGGATGAATGTCCTGGTAATACTTGGAAGTTCCGGCGACATAGGCGAGATACCCGCCGGTGCGATGCTGGCAGCCCTTGGGCTTGCCGGTGGTGCCGCTGGTGTACATCAGAAAAAGGGGGTCTTCAGCGTCCATCGAGACGGGCTCGACGACGGCGTTGCGATAATCCTTCAGCACATCGTTGATGAAAAAATCACGCTCCAGGATCATCGGGGCGTCGGAAGAATATTTGTGAGGATAGCGGCGCCAGACCAAAACCTTATCGATATGTTGGCCCTCTTTTTCCGCGGTCTTCACGGCAATATCGGCGCTGGCTTTGTGGTCCACCCAACGGCCGTTGCGGTGGTAACCGTCGGCATAGATCAGTACGCGGCTGCCGGAATCGGCGGCGCGCAAGCCGCAGGCTTCACCAGAGAAGCCGCCGAAGACGACGGAGTGAATCACGCCGAGGCGGGCGCAGGCCAGCATGGTGATGGGCAACTCCGGAATCATCGGCATGTGGATGGTGACGCGATCGCCTTTTTGCAGGCCGGCAAAATCGCGAAGCAGTGCCGCCATTTCATTCACGCGGCGATAGAGTTCCTGGAAGGTGATGACGGTGTGGTGCTCGTCTTCGGGTTCGGGAACGAAGATAAACGCGGCTTTGTTTTTGTACTTCGCCAGGTGGCGGTCCACGCAGTTATAGCTGGCATTGAGCTTGCCGCCGACGAACCATTTCCAGAACGGTGGGTGGTTGGTGTCCAGCGTGGTGTGCCAATACTGGTCCCAGTGGAGAAGCTCGGCGTACTCGCGGTAGCATTCCGGGAAATTCTTTTCGCTGAAGCGCTCGACCATGTGCGCGTCGTTAAGGTTGGCCTGGGCGATGAAGCGGGCCGGCGGGCGAATGTTGTCTTCTTCTTTCCAGTGGACGGCGATTTGCGCTTCGGTGAGCCCCTGTTTTCTGGCTTGAGGCTTTTTTGCAGCGGACTTTTTTGCACGGGCTTTTTTCGGCACGGCAGCAACTCCCTTGGAAAGTAAGGACTGCACACCACGAACGAATGGGACCACACGCGCGGAGCGGCAGGTTGTGGAAGAGCGGCAGGGCCAGCCTACCCGATGGCACAACTGCCGCCCGAGAGAAAGATGATGCTACTTTGACGGTTCACTCGTCAATGCGGCCAAAGCGGAATCTGGCTACTTCATGCCTCCGACTTCATCCCAGATCTTGTGGCCGTGAGTTTCTTTGAGCAACAAGCTGCCGACGATGAAGGTCATGGAGGCGACCCCCATCGGATAGTACAACCCAGCCAAGATATTGCCCGTGCCTGCGCATAAAGAAAGTCCTATCAGGGGGACCATGCCGCCGAACACGCCGTTACCTATGTGATAGGGCAATGAAAGCGAGGTGTAGCGTATTTTCGCTGGGAACGCCTCGACAAGATAGGCAGCGATAGGACCGTACACCATGCAGACATAAACCACCTGAATGAGTACCAACAGCACGAGCATTGGTATGTTTGGATTCGGGGCTTCTTTTGACGGTACGAGCGCGCCAGAGGCATCACGGCTGAAAGGCGTGAGAGCGATGGCGCCGGTGATCTTGTTTTTCGCGGACTTGACGGTTTCCACGTTGTTGCCAGCGTAATGTTCCATGGCTTTGTAAATCGGAATGTAAGTGAGTACGGCAATCAAGCAGCCGGCCATCATGATACGTTTCCGTCCGATCCTGTCCGAAAGCCAGCCGAAGAACGTGAACAGCGGCATTCCGAGTACGAGTGCAATAGCGATAATGATGCTGGCAGTGCGCGGATTCACTTTCAGAACGGTCTGCATGTAAAACAAAGCGTAAAACTGTCCGGTGTACCAGACCACTCCCTGTCCCGCCGTGGCTCCCAAAAGTGAGATGAGCACGCGCTTGAGGTTTTCCCATTTTCCGAAGGCATCCTTTAGTGGTTGCGTTGAGGTCATCCCCGCGGTCTTGATAGAGGTGAAGATCGGTGATTCCTTCATCTTCAAGCGGATATAAAGCGAGATGCTCACCAGGAGGATGGAGATCAGGAACGGTATTCGCCAACCCCAGGCCGAGAATGCCTCTTTGCTCATCCAGGATTGAGTTACGAGGATTACTACAAGCGAGACAAACAGGCCCAATGTTGCCGTGATTTGGATAAAGCTTGTGTAAAAGCCGCGCTTCCCATCGGGGACGTGTTCCGCGACGTATACTGCTGCACCGCCGTATTCGCCGCCCAGAGCTAAACCTTGCAACACGCGGATGGCCAACAAGGTGATTGGAGCAAACCAGCCCGCCGTGGCGTAGGTGGGCAGGAAACCGATGAGCGCCGTGGCTCCGCCCATGATAGTTAGCGTCACAAGAAATGCGTACTTGCGGCCGACAAGATCGCCAATGCGGCCAAAGAACAAAGCGCCGAAGGGGCGCACAAGAAAGCCCACCGCGAAGGTAGACAAATAGGCAATCAGGGCAATCGTATCGTTGCCGGCTGGATAGAATTTGGGAGATAGGACGGCTGCCAGACTGCCGAAAATATAAAAGTCATACCACTCGATCATGGTGCCGACCGAGGAAGCGAGAATTACTCTCCAAATACTGTAATCCGCCGGTGCCCCTTCGAGAGCTATAGTACCGCTGGCCATTTTGTCTCCCCCCTTAAGTGAGCGTCCTTAAGCTGGCGTACGTGCCCATTCAGAATGCTGGCAGACACAATCCGCCGAGGAACTCTTCCACGGAGGAATATGCGACGGGCCGCGATTTTCGGAAAAATTGGGAGAAAACCGGGCCGGGTCCCAGCGAACAGGTCAGGAATCCCCCCGTTCATATATGTAGCGAAGAGCAAAGTCAAGCAGGGGTTTTTGCCAAGCATTGCAAGCTGAGGAAACCAGACGACTCGAACTCAAGGCGTGAGAGTTGCGAATACCGATCTGGAACGCCAAACAAATCCTGGGCGTGAGGATGCATCCAAATTAGGGGGGACGGCGCGGAGATGGGCTCCAACGGCATGATTGCGGAGTCCAATAGAGAGGGGCAGTTCCCGGAACTTGATGTGGCGGGAAGTGGCGAGAAGATTCTTACGCTAGTATGGACGTACTGAATAATAGTAAATTGCGGAGACCCTGATGCGAACTCTTCGGCAGCTTGTGATGGCCGCGGTGCTGTGCGGCGGTTGGGCTTGCGCCGCTGCCTTGGCGGACGAATCGCACACGCTTCGCGGGAAAGTGGTCAGTTCGGTGGATGGCACGCCGGTTCGCGGCGCACTGGTGCAGCTGAACGGGCCGGCAGAGGGGAGCGCGTTGAGCGGCAACGATGGCAGCTTCGCGTTTTCCAAGCTCCCGGCGGGCGAGTTTGTCGTCAGTGCGCGAAAGCAGGGGTATTTCGCCAGCGAACTGGGAGAATCCCTGGGCGCGATTGTGGAGCGCGTGCGACTGGACGCTGCTACACCGGAACTTTCGCTCCCGCTGATTCCCGAGGGCGTTATCTACGGGAAAATTGTGGATGAACAGGGCGAGCCGATTGAAGGCCTGGAAGTTCAGGCGCGGCCACGGTTCGAAAGAAATTCCGAGAGGAATAAAACCGCGGACCGCTCGACTGTTACCGATGAAGCCGGCGAGTACCGCATTGCGGGACTCACGGCCGGCTCTTACTACCTGCTGGAAACGATAAGGTCGGTCAGGGGCTTCGAATCGGCCCTGACTTCCGTCCGGCGGATGAAGTCCGGAGTCCCCATCTATTTTTATCCCGGAGTGCTGGAAGCGGCTCAGGCCGCAGCCGTACGGGTGCGGCCGGGATCTTCGCAACAGCTCGACTGGCGCATCGCGCACCAGCCGCTTTACCAGGTGTCTGGCCGCGTACAAACCGGGAGCGGAAGCGCCAATCTTCTGGTCGGACTGCTGAGCAGCTACAGCGATCAGAATTTCACATTGGCGGTGGCGGCTCCGGACGGTTCATTTGTCTTGCCGGCTGTGGCGCCGGGTGAATACGCGGTGGCGGCGATTGAAATGGATAACGAGGAATTCGCCAAAGCTCAAATCGCCGTAAAGATGATCACCGTTAAGGCGAACATGCCGGATGTGGTGCTGCAGGTGGTTCCCGTAACGCGAATTCCCATCCGCTTCCGTGAAGAGTACACCCACGCATCCGCCACGGAAGGGCCGGCAGATTCGCCCCCCGCGAGTGTCCAATTTCTCCGCGTGGACCTGCCTTTCGAGGTCGCTGCCAAGCTCACGGAGCAACAGTCGGATTGGAACGCCCAGAAAAAGGAACTCCAGATCCTGCTGGAACCCGGCGCATTTCGAATCGAGACCTACACCTCGTCTAAGATCTATGTGGCCGCCGCTATCAGCGGGCACACCGATTTGCTCAAAAACGATCTGGTCGTCGCTCCCGGCTCCGAAGCCGAGCCCATCGAATTGGTTTTGCGCGACGACCCGGCGTCTTTAAGCGGCACAGTGCGGCTCGACGGGAAAGCCGCCCCAGGCCGGGTGGTGCTGCTGCCGGAAAAAGAGCCGCGCAATGCGGCTATCAGCTCTTCGGACGCCGGCGGAAGATTTGCGTTCCCTGATATTGCGCCGGGGCGCTATTTCCTGCTGGCACTCCGGAATGGCACAGAGCTTGATTTGCAGGATCAAGTTACGTTGCGGCGCATCCAGGGCCTGGGCGAAGCCGTGGAATTGCAATCCGATGGCCGGGCCTCGGTGGATCTGGAGTTAAAGAAGTGGGAGGAATGATCGAATGAAGCGGGGACCGGTATTGCTCGCTTTGCTCTTGTTCGTGCCTCCGGCGATCTTCGCCCAGGACCTGCCGTACCTGCGGTCGAAACCCCGGCCCAATGGGCCTTATCAGATCCGCGGAAAAATGGTGAACGCCCAGACTGGTCAGCCGATCCCGGGCGTGGAAATCCAGATTTACGAGTCCGCCCAGAATATCGGCGAAATGTTCGAGATGACCGAGAGCGCGGCGGACGGAAGTTTCCATTTCGATGGACTCGCGCAAGGGAAATATTCACTGATGGCGTCTCGGCGAGGGTATGCGCCGCAATACTACCTGCAGCATGAAAATTTCTGGACTGGCATCGCGGTCGGGCCGGGCAACGATGCGTTGCAGTTGAGGTTTCCGCTGACTCCTTCGGCGACGATCAGTGGCAAGGTAACGGATGAAAACGGAGAAGGGATTCGCCAGGCAACCGTAAAACTCTGGAGCGAGTCGCTGCAAAATGGCGTGAGAAAAAGCTCGCCGGGAAACCAGACGACCACGGACGACGAGGGAAAATACCGGTTCGACCACCTGACGGACGGAAGATATACGGTCAGCGTGGCCGCGTCTCCCTGGTACCGGAGGTTTCTGAACGCTGCGCCACCGAACGAAAATGAGGATTCCGAAGGGCCAACCGCTGAGAAAGCAACGGCTGATGTTAAGGGGCCGGAAACGGCGGAACGAAAAAAAGCGGGATCACCGGAAAATTCACTGCCGGACCTAGTCTACTCGACAACGTTTTATCCGACCGGGCGCCAGGTTCGAGAAGCAACCTGGTTCCAGCTGCGGCCCGGAGACGAGCAAACCGCCGATTTCCAATTGATCCCCACTCCCGGATTTCGCGTTCGGATCAAAACAGCTCTGGCGGAAGAGGGTGGATTCTCGCAGGTGCGTGTCTTGCCGGAATCGGAAGATGCCTCGTGGGAAGCTGCCGCAACCCCGCAACGCCGGATCAGTCCTGGGGTCGTGGAAGTCAGCGGTCTGGCATCGGGCAATTATCGTGTGGTGCTGATCGGCCGGGGCGCTGGCGGACTCCATGAGGAGACGTTGCAGGTCAACGGGGATGCCGAACTGGATTTTCAGGGAGGAGTTCCGCGGGGGTTGGTGATCAGTGGGACGCTACGCTTCGCGCAACCGCCCACGACGTCCGCCTGGGTAGCCCTGCAAATGCGGGACGAGGCGGGAAATCCATCCGTGGTACAAACCATGCCGATCCGAGAGGAAACCCCGCCAGGATCCGTCGCCAAACAGCCAAACGAGTTTGCCTTCCAGTTTGCCAACCTGCCCCCGGGAGCCCGAACTTTCCAACTTTCCGCGACCGCACCACAGGGTATAGCAATCGAAAAGATCGAAGCGACCGGAGCCCGCATCGATGGCAACAAAGTCACGCCGGATGGAACCGGTGAAGTCCATCTTAAGTTGACCGTATCGGAAAATACGGCGGTTATCCGGGGCGCCGCAACGAAACACGGGCAGCCTTTCGCAGGCGCCATGATTTTGCTGCTGCCGGAGAACGGTCAGCCGGAGTCCGCGCGGCGCGATCAGAGCGACTCCGATGGAACGTTTACGCTCTCGAATATTGTGCCGGGGAAATACCGGCTGATGGCACTCGTAAACGGTTGGGATCTGCCGTGGGCCGACGCGGAGCAGCAAAAAGCGCTTTTGGCAAAGGGCGTGCCGGTTGTAATCGGCAAAGATTCGCCCGCGCCCTTCAAAATCGAAGTGGAGTAAACCGCGGGAATCTGCGTGCCTAGTTTTTTGCGATCAGGTCGCGGAGTTGGCCGAGATCCGGTGTCGCGACGTCGGAGACAGCGCAGAACGAAAAGCCATTCCGCTGCCAGGCGAGCCAGTGGTAGCCCTGTGCTTCGCCGGTGCCATTCCAATAGTTATCCGGCTGAGCCCTTTCCACAAAAACATTAATAATGTGCTTGCGGCGCCCGTAGACAAGTGCTGCCACGGTGCGCCCGCCCGCTACATCCAGGCGGCCGCCGAGCAATGGGAACCCATCGTTTGCGAAATCGTGGACCGGCGGCGCGAAATCGATGCGCCCGTCGAACCATGGTTTGACCGTATGTTGATCGGTGGATTCGACGTCGGTGAGATGCCCGGGCTGCAGAGAACGGAGATGCGCGTCCACGAGTGAGGCAGCCATGAGTTGGGTCTCGCTCAGGCCGCGGGAGAGCTGCACCTGCCGCCATCCGAGGAAAAGAGCGAGGAGCAGGCCGGCGGCAACAGCGAGCCAGCGCCAGGGCGAGACGCGCGCGGCGGGAAACGGACGCACAGCTGGCAGTTTCTGCTGACTTCCCAGAAGACTCATCCGGAGCGTCTCCGGAGCGCGTTCGTAAAGGTTGGCCTTTTGAATCGATTGGTGCAGGGCCTCTTCTTCGGCCAGGGATTGTTTGCAGTCCGGGCAGGCTTCGAGGTGCTTTTCGAAATTGGCCGCGCTGACGGCGTCGAGTTCCCCGTCGAGGTAGCCGTGCATCTGGTTTTGGGATTGATTACACGGCACGGCGGGCCTCCTTTGACTCGGGATTGGCAAGGGCAGTGCGCAACTGGCCGCGGGCCCGGGCCAGCGCCGACATCACCGTGCCGATGGGGCGCGAAGTGATCTCCGCAATCTCCTTGTAGGAGCAACCCTCCAGTTCGCGCAGCACCAGAATTTCGCGGAACGACTCCGGCAGCGCTTCCAAAGCGCGCGTGAGCTGTTCGCGGTCGCTTCCAGCCAGCGCCAGGGTTTCGGGATCTACGCTCTCTTGTGGCATCGTGTTCTCGTCAAACTCCATGAATTCCGCCGCCATGCGATTCTGGCGCAACCAGGTGAAGCAGGCATTGCGGACGATCTGCAGCAGCCACGCTCGCGCATTGCCCGAGCGATACGTGCCAAACGCGCGATAAGCACGGACTACGGCATCCTGGGTAACGTCCTCGGCGTCAGTACGATTGCGCAACAGCCAGCGCGCCAGGTTGAAGGCGGCGTCCAGATGCGGCAATACCAGCGCCTCGAACCGGGCTCTGTCCTCTCCCTCTAACACGTTCACCTTTCACTTGCCCTTGTCTTGGATAACCTTGCCGGCCTCGATTTTATTCCCGCCGGGAGGATTAAAGGTAAAAAAGAATTTTTGCAGGAAAATGAGCCGCCCTGGAATAAAACCCGGCTGGGCAGGGTCTACCACCATGAACACGTTCACACACGGCGCGGGCTTGCCCCCCTTTCTCTGTAGGCCCGCGCCGCCCTCCCTCTACTGGGTAGAACGTGAAGGGGACTGCAGCCAGCAACAGAGATTCGAGAGGAGAGAAGCGATGAGCGAGAAAAAGAAGGACGAAATTTTGTACGACCACAACCACGACGGAATTGACCGGCGCGGGTTTTTGAAGTGCATGGCGTGGGCCGGCACGGGAACGCTGTGCGTGATCAAGGGCGGGGTGCTGAATTCCTATGCATTCAGCCGCATCGGGGAACTCGATCCGGCGGACATGAAAGGCGAGTTGAGCTTTGCCCAGATCAGCGACAGCCACATGGGATTCAACAAGCCTGCGAACACCGATGTGGTGGGCACGCTGAAGGCGGCCGTAGACAAGATCAACGGGTTGAAAATGCAGCCTGAATTCCTGTTGCACACCGGCGACATCAGCCATCTTTCAAAGCCGGAGGAGTTTGACGCGGTTGACCAGATCCTGAAGGGCGCAAATCCGAAAGACGTTTTTTATGTGCCGGGCGAACACGACGTGCTGAACGACGACGGGAAGCAGTTCCTGGAGCGCTACGGAAAGGGAAGCAAGGGAGCCGGCTGGTATAGCTTCGAGAAGAAGGGCGTACACTTCGTCGGGCTGGTGAACGTGATGAATTTGAAGGCCGGCGGGTTAGGCACGCTGGGCCACGATCAATTGGAATGGCTGGAAGACGATGTGAAGCACTTGTCGAAGAGCACGCCGATCGTGGTCTTCGCGCACATCCCGCTGTGGTCTGTATACCCGGAATGGGGATGGGGCACGGAGGACAGCGCGCAGGCGCTCGGCTACCTGAAAAAGTTCGGCTCGGTGACGGTGCTGAACGGCCACATCCACCAGACGATGCAGAAAGTGGAAGGGAACGTAACCTTTCACACCGCCTGCTCGACCGCGTTTCCCCAGCCGGCGCCGGGCAAGGCGGATTCACCGGGACCGATGAAAGTGCCGGCGGAGCAACTGAAAAGTGTCCTGGGGATCACGGATGTGAATTATGTTCGAGGGCAGCACGCGCTGGCCGTCGTGGACTCGACACTCGCCTAAAGCGCCGGGACAGCCCGCCGCACGATTCACCCCGAGCTACCGGGCAAGATTGGTGTCCGGTAAGAAGCGCGGGCGGTGCAGCCCGCGAGGAACGACAAGGGCCGGAGCAACCGCTCCGGCCCTTTTATTTCTGACAATAGACGTTCGCTGCTTCAGTGGCCCGAGTGGCCTCCGGGGTGACCGTTGTTTTCGTGTTCCTTCGGCTGCTGCTGGGGGTTTTGCTGTGGCGGCCGGGGATTGTTCGCGTGATTGGCGTTTCCATTCACATTGTTCGGGTGATTCCCGTTCATGGTGTTAACCGGTGGATGCTGCCCGTTGGGTGAATTTTGCGGGCCGTGCTGGGAAGAATTCTGCGCCCCCGCATTCGGGTGATTGGCAGTGTTCTGGCCGAACGAGCCGTTCGAATGAGCGTTGGGCGGCCGGTCATTGCGCACCTCGGCGTTCCGGATGCTGTTGTTGGCGAATGAGTTTGGACGGTTTCCATTGGAACCTGCGGAGCGCGCCGCGACCACACCCTGGCCGTGAAATTGTCCCGGGCGCGCCGTTGCCGCAACCGCGGGGCGTCCATGATTTTCGGAGGCCAGCATGCTACGGTCGCTGCGGGCCGTCTGTTCGTGCTGGGTCTGCAGCGAGGTGGCCGCGACGTGGCGGTCGTGCTGAGCCGCCAATTCCGCCGAGGTCGGCCGCGCACTTACACCTCCGGCGCCGCCGTTGTAGCTGACATTGTTGACCGTAGTCCGGTTGATCACAGTGTTGTTCACGTAGGTGTTGTGAATCACGGTGGTGTTCACGTTCGTAACGGCTGTGTTGTAGTGGAAGACGCCCCCGCGCCATTCGCCGCCCGCGAAACCCACACCGCCATACCCGAATCCATAATTAATTCCGCCATAGAAGCCGACGTGCGGCCCCCAATAACCCGCGTGCCAGACGTACACGCCTCCGCCCCATCCCCAATAGCCCGGAGTCCAAAGGTAACCCGGCGTGGGAGCGAGCACCCAGGTGCCCGGAACCCAGTAGTAGCCGTCCGGGCCATAAGCCCAATAGCCCGGCGTCCAGATGTAGCCCGGCGCCGGGCAAACCGGCTGAACGTAGACGGGAAGAGCCGGGGGCCCGATGTGGACGGAGATCCCGACGGCAACCTGCGCGGGAGCTCCAATTGGGATCAAGAGAGAAGCAGTGGCGAGAAAAAGCAGTACGGCAATATTTCTTAAACGCATGTTCGAATCCTCGCAAAACTTGCAGGCGCCGACCGGGATTGGCGCGGCCAAGCGTAGTACTTTCAAAAGCCTATGTGGGGTAAAACACCGCGTGAAAAGGGAAGTTGCGGTACCGTGGCTAACCTCAGAATTTTCAGTAATATCAACAGGGGAGGCGTACTCAGTCGCCGCTAGCCAGAGACTTTTGCAGCCACCTGGTTACTTCTCCGCGGAATTCCAGGCCCAGGGCGAAACGCCCATCGTGGAGGCGTTCACAATAAACCACCCGCGCGTCCGCTTGCAATTCGCCGTCGGCGGATTTGATCAGCAGACGCTCGTTCAGTTCCCTGGCGCGCTGCACAAGCACACGGAGGCCCAGCGAACACACGTTCTCGGTCGTCGTGCGTTCCCCCGCGGACGGCTCCTTGGGACTGGAGATCCTCACGGGAACCGCCAAGCGAGTCCTTTTTTCAAGTCGTCCAGACCGCATAGGCATTTGGTGACTCACCTTCCAAACTGCCTTCGGTATCATGGCACCGGGCTGGGCGGAGCTCTAAGACCGAATGATTCGGCACAAATTATAGCGACGATCGTTCTTTACGGCTCATAACAATGGGCTTGGTTGAAGAAGGGTAGCTGGCTGCGCGATACGGCTCGGCCTGCGCCTTTTCTGCTCATACATGGCCTGATCGGCGCGCACCATCCACTCTCCAATCGAAGCGTTACTGCAAATATTGATTCGCACCGCGCCCAGGCTGAGATTGATCCCATAGCGCGTCTCGCCCGCGCTGACGGTTTTCAGATCCTCGGCAAGCCTGGCCCGTATCGCCGACTCGCTGTTGTCCGAGGCCTCAATTGCCAGTACCGCGAATTCATCGCCTCCCAGCCGCGCGATCACGTCGGAATCGCGAAAGGTCATTTTCAGGGCCTTGGCGGTGCGCCTCAAAACCTGGTCTCCCTCGCCGTGCCCGAATGTATCGTTGATCTGCTTCATGCCGTCAATATCCATGAAGAAAAGCAGGATTCCGCGTCCCGTGCGGTGGCCGATTTTCAGCTGGCGTTCGGCGATGGCCATGAAGCCGCGGCGATTGCAGAGGCCCGTCAATTCGTCCGTAAGCGCCAGGTTGCCCAGTTCTGCCTGCAGCATGTACTGTTTTGCCGCGCAATGGACGGCGCGCATCATCAGCTTTTTCATCCGGCCGATCTGCCCTTCGTCGAGGGTGGAGTCATCCTGCACTTTGCGGACGTCCTGCAGCAGACTGGAAAGCTCCCGGTTGGCGTCGGAAAGCAAAGTCTGGAAGATGGTTTCGTTGGAGATTGCATCGCCCTGCTCTATCAGGCCGGAGACATTGCGGCGCAACTGTTCGGCGTCTTCGTTTACACGAAGCAATGCGGCGTCGAAAGGATATTTCTTCGAACGAAAATGCTCCGCCGGCTTGCGCGAGGAGCCGCGAACTTTGGTTGAGCCTATGGTCATCCCGTGTCGTCCTTGATTCTTGATCGCTGCCTGCATCCGCTGCTCCTGCGGTACTCCAGAACTTTTTCGTCTGATTCCTGCGTTGCAGGCCCTTCCGTTCCAGGCGATTCCTCAGTGGTGTGCCGCCACTGGGAAAGCGATCTGGCAAATCCGCCGCAATTCCTCGTACGTAAAATAAAGCTCTTCCTCGTCGCCGGCCCGCTCCAGATGCCCCAATCCTGATTCTTCCGAAAGGCGGCCCAAATCTTCCCCTGGAATTCCGAGCAGGTAAGAGGCTCTGGCCCGGGTCACAAATTTCGGTACATCATTCATCAAGTTGTTCACGGCCTCCCCCAATTTGCGCCGTTGGCCTTGCCTCTTTCCCGGCGCTGTACTTCACTAAGATTCGAACTTTGGTGTTGCCCGATCCTTTCTTCCACCGTCTTGCAATCGTGAGTTGGTCCGCCTCCGCGACTGAGCACTACTGTTCTCGGGGTGAATGAGGTGGGAGCCCAGTACACGGAGGCGGCCCGCTCTCGTACGGATAAGATAGCTGGCGGGCAAAATTGAACAATTCGGAGAAACCTCCATTTCCAAACCCGGTAAATACCCCAGCAGGATCAGGTGTTTACCTGAGTCGGAGTAGTACCTCGGTTGGAGAGGCGGGGAAGGACAACTTTGTCCACTGTGGGGTGCGAATTGCCGGCTTGCTCTCGGTGCGGCCGGAAACTGTCGGAAATTTCGTGCGGCTGGGGAGAAGCGATTCGCCCGGGCGTCCATAAGAATGCCGGTGTCGGGTGGTCCGATCGGCAAGCCTCAGGCGTTCAAAATATCGATGGCCGTCAGCGCATAAATCGCCGCGCAACCGATCATTTTTCTCAGGTCAACGTATTCGTCGGGTCCGTGGGCCACCGAGAGCAATCCGGGCCCGTAGCCGTATGCAGGTATACCGGCTTCCGCGTAGAACCGCGTTTCCAGCAGGCCGGGGCACATTTCGAAACAAGCTGCCTCGCCGGTGACGGTTTGAACATTCCGCGAAAGCGCTTCGCCCAAGGGGTCGCTTTCCCCGCAGACGGCGGATCCAGCCTCTTGCAGGACTTCCCACTCGAGCGGAATCCCCGCCCGTTTACTCTCTTCCAGCACGCCAATCAAACTCGCTTTTTCTTTGGCCAGGTCTTCTTCCGGGTTGATGCGCCGGTCAATTGTGAACCAGCACTCTTCCGGCACAACGTTGAAATTGGTTCCCCCGCCAATCTGCCCGCCCAGCATCAGGATCGAATTGCGGCTTTGCCCGGCGCCCACCGCGCAGCTTGTGGTGCGCCGCTCGACTTCGCGTTTCAGTTGTTGCAGGCGTTCCACTACCCGGTGCATGCGCTCGAACGCATTTGCTCCCTGATGCTGCAAACCGACGTGCGCGGACTTGCCCAGCACCAGCACTCGCAACGTAATCGCCCCGCGATTGGCATTCCAGATTACCCCGCTGGTTGGCTCCGCCAGCAGCATCCCCACCGCGTTTTTCCCCAGTGAACCTTCACGCGCCAGCGCTTGCGAGCCGCGGCGTCCGCCGGTCTCTTCGTCGGGCACCAGCATCAGGCCGATTTTCCCGTTCAGCTTCTCGCCACACTCTCGGATTGCCAGAATCGCGTAGAGCATCGCCACGATTCCGCCTTTCATGTCGCAAGCGCCGCGTCCAAACAGAAAATTCTCTTTGCGGATGGGTTGGAACTGCTCCGCCGATTGCGCCGGAACCACATCGTAATGTCCGTGAAAATAGAGCGTTTTTTCGCCGCTCCCATAGTTTGCTAAAAGGGATGCAGGAGCGTCTTCGAGAGAATTCCGCGCGCCTCCAGGAACAATTCGTCTACAGTCGATACCCAGTCGCCGGATCCGCTGTTCGAGTAGCTCCGCGCACGCCTGGTAATTTTCCCCGGGTGGATTCTCAGTGGGGATGGCAACCAGTTCCGCCAGAAGCGCGGCCATCTCCTCCTTGCGCTCGGCCAACCACGAAACAATAGCCGACGGGCGGGGCAATTCGGTGTGCAATTTGCCGAGCATCGCTTGCCATGTTAGAAGTCCGATTCCGTGGAACAAGCGCCATATTGGTTCCTGCAAGTAAGCTGCGAAGAAGGAGTTTCAGCGGAAGAAGTGCTCTGAAAAATCAGCTGGATATTATGGTCGGGGCGCCCGGATTGGAATTTGAGCTGAATTGCGGGCGTCTGAGCCTGCAAGCGAAATCCCGAGTGTTTACGAATACGGCTTCTACGCCAATGTGAACCCCAAAGTTGACCACCCGCGCTGGAGCCAGGCCAAGGAGCGGCGCATCCGAGAATTCCTAAAGCGTGACACGTTGATGTTCAATGGTTACTCGGATCAGGTCGCCAGCCTATACAGCGGCATGGACCTGAAGAGATACTACTGACCTCTTCTCGCTTATGCGAAAAATTCTTGTAAGCAAATGGGCAAAAGTCGGTGCCCTTTTGATTTGTTTGCTACCTCTGGCCTCGCTCGGCTGGCGCGCGATGCACAATGGCCTCACCGCAAATCCCATTGAATTCATAACTCACACAACTGGCGATTGGACTCTACGCTTCCTGTGCATGACTCTGGCAATCACACCGCTTCGCAAAATCCTCCGTCAACCTGACCTGATCCGTTTTCGCCGGATGCTCGGCCTTTTCGCATTTTTCTATGTCAGCTTGCACTTCACTACCTACAACTGGCTCGACAAATTTTTTGACCTGACCGAAATGTGGAAAGACGTTGCAAAACGGCCGTACATCACCTCGGGATTTACCGCGTTCGTGCTCTTGATTCCGCTCGCGATCACCTCTACCGCTGGTTGGATCCGCTGCCTTGGCGGCCGCCGCTGGCAGCTACTCCACCACCTCATTTACGTTAGCACTGTAGCTGGGGTGATCCACTACTACTGGCTGGTGAAGTCAGCTGTTCTGCGTCCTCTTGCTTTTGCGGCGATTGTTACGGTGCTCTTACTGTGGAGGTTTGCTGACAAATTGTGGCCTCGGTCGGATACTGGCCCTGCATTTGCACCCAAACTGCGATCTCAAAAGCTTAATCCTGAGCCACAAAACTGGAAGGTCTAGTCTGAACGGCGACGGCCACAGCCTGGTAAGCCGGTTTATCGGAGAGGCCACCTGCCGTTAAATACGTTGTTATCCTTCTGAACCGGGAAGCTCTGAATACACCTATGCGAAATGAGGGATACCTGATCGGAAGTTTCGGAGTCCCATGATTGCAGCGCTAGCTGGCTGGAACCGGTTTGAACGAGGTCGACTGCGTAGCAACAAGTTGCCAAATTCTGTCGCGCTTTACTAAGGCTGCCAGGAATCGCACCTTTGCGCTGGAGATATTTCCATCCTTTTTCTTTCCCTGCGCGGAGATGAAACCCGTTGTGATGGCTGTGTTCCCGAATTTTCGGGTGTGGATTTGGTCCACGGTCATTGAGATCCATTCGGGGTCTGTTTTGGCGGTGGCGATTTCATTTTCCTTGTCGCTCACTTTACCTTCGGAATTTATGGCCATGTAATCGTCGGAGATCACGTTCCGCAGAGCGAAAATGTCCTTAAGTTTCCATGCCGTCACATAGGCCCGGTAAGCCTGCTGCACTTCGTCATTATCTTTATCTACTTCACTAAAAGAAGTAGATGCTCTGGGAGACAAAAATCCCACAGCTAACGTGCATACCAGCACAATGAAGGTGATCCGTTTCAGCAAAAAAACATACCTCCGAGAATCCAAGGCAGCGCCATTATAGGTAGGAAGTAAGCGTCGGTTGTCTCAAATTTGCTGGGACAGTGACCTTTGGGGTCTGCGTCAACCGATAAACAACTGGAAGACCTCTGCCCAACGAGGCTGGCCAACCCCAGGTAGGCCGCCTCGCCGGACAGCGGGTTAACTTTCGACAGTTGCGCTACCGCTAAGGGAGCTGATCCGCGCTGGTGCGCCGGAAGTTCGTAAGTCCGTTTAGGGAGTGGAAGCCCAGAGAAGATGAGTTGGATGCTGAGGCTTCACCGCAGGTCCCGAAGTTCTTGACCATGCTTGTAACTTGAAACGAGGGGTTTGCAGATCCATCGGAGGACACCACAGATCCCTTTAGTGTCACCCGCTCGCCCGCCTTCAGGGAATTGTCGCTGGACACGATCGAGTAGGTTTGGTTGTCCTTCTCGCTGGTCAGGCTGATTCCGTTCGGAATGGCTTGTGTGCAGCCGGTGACATAAGCCTGGGTATTGTTGTTTTCAGCATGACGATGATGGCGGACGAGAAGGACAACAGCAACGGTAGCGCCAGCCGCAGCGCCAACCCCGATCCCAATCGCCTTACCGGAGCCGTATCCGCCTGATGGCGCTACGTATCCGGGCCCCCCGCCGGTGCCACCTGTTCCACCCGATCCTCCTGTTCCACCCCCTCCGCCATACTGGGCGGATGCAGCGGCGCACAGGGCCAGGCAAACTGTCAAAAGTCCAGCAAATCGTCCTATCCAACGTGAAAGCATGGTATTCCCCTCTCCTCTGATTCAGCTAAGTTCGAAATCGCAAAAAATAAATCTCTTACAATAAAGGTGACCGGGATCTCCTCAGTTCTATTCCACGAGTCACTAAATTCTTTTCGCCGCGTTCAAGCATTCGTCACCCTCGCGGAATGCCTCCTCTTATGGCTCGACAATAATCTGACCCTTCATGCCCTTGTGGCCCAGACCACAGGTATGGCAGCACTTGAACGAATACGTCCCCGGAGTTTGGGCAACGAACTCAATCATGGTCGTTTCGCCCTTCTTGAGCTGCCAGCATTCCTGTTCCGATGTGAAAACGAGTCCGGCTTTGTCGTTGGATGAGGCGCCGTCAGGAACACTGCTAATCTTGAAACCATGATCGTGGTCGATCGCGGTGATCTTGAGTTGAACCTTGGTTCCAGCCTTGACGTGAATTGGCGAATTCGAGTATTCGTACTTCTTCGCCGCAATTTCTATAACGCGGACATCCGGACTGTTGGCACCAATGAACTCAGGCAGAGAGAGAGATAGTCCGAGTGCCAGCAGAGCCGCTGAAACGATAAACAATGGGGAATGCTTCGCAAATGTTTTCATTGATCCTCTATGCCGCGCGAAAGATTTAGCATCGATTTTTGGGCAGCAAATTTTATTTCCGGAACTCAACGCACAACGATTCCTCTTCGAAACTGCAGTTGCAAAAACTGGACCGGGATGGCCAAGCTGATTACGGGAGGCATCGGCCCCCCCAGAACAAGGCCGAATCGTTCGCAATCTGGCCAGTCCATCCCAGTTAGTTGGCACCTACTCCATCTGGCGCGGGTTAGAGCGCTCAGATGGCATTCGCGGTTGTGCTTCGCTTCTTCAGATTTTGCGGCGGGCTTCGTCCGCTTCTTCAGCCAGCCGCATCAGCACATCCACGATCCCGGTGTTCCTGTTTGTCGACGGGTCGAGAAAAAGCCCATCTTCAACAAAACTGACGACGGAGGCCACTGCGCCTCCCTGCTGTGTGGATGTCGGGCGAATGATGGAGACCGGGCCCAGCTTTTTGTCGAGAAAGAGGGTCGGTTCGGGCATGATCAGGTTGGTCTGGAACAGATCCGCAATGTTATTGCCGGTAGCCCCATTATTGGGGTCGACGCCGGCATTGAGGTCCGGAAACGTGAGGTTGCCGTCGGTGATGTTGGTCGCGTTGCCGGCCTTGTCCTGCCAGGTCTGGAAGTGCATGATCTCGCTTCCGCCGATGCTGAGCAGAATCCGCAGAACTTCCAGATTGGTTACCTTCTGCGCCAGCGCGGGGTAAAGGCTGCTTCCGCCCTGCTCGATGAACGCGAAGTGGAATCCCGCTGTGTTCGCAATCGCCTGCAGATGGTTGGAGATGTTGCCGTTTGCATCTACGCCCAGGTCGCCATCGCTAACGGGAATGGCGGGATGCTGTCCCTTGGCGAGGTCTGGAACTGCGTTCTCGAAAGTTCCGCCAAAGTCCGGGTTCGCGGTTTCGCTGCGATAGCGTGTCCACCAACTGGTGTCGATCGTCAGTTGCTTCAGGTTGGTGAGGCGCCCTTTTTGGGGGACTCCAGTGACTTGACTCGGGGCCAGAATCGCAAAGTGGCTCAGGTCGATCTGCCTCGCGCCTTTCGACTCCAGATAGTTGTTGAGAAACCTGTGATGACTGATCTCATCGTCAGTGTTGTCGCTGATGTATTGCGGCATATCGCCGTCGAGTACCAAAAGCCCCGTGATGTAGTCTGGGGCGAGCCCGCCGGTAAACGGCAAATCGATCGGAGAGAGACCCTGATTGGTTGCCCCGCCGAGTTCGGCGTACTGAATCCACAGGTCGGCCTCGACCTGCTCCAGGGCGCTCAGGAAGGTGAGGATTGCGATGTCGCCTTTTGTGATTGGCGCGCGATCCTCCTCTCCGCTAAAAGCCGCCGAGACGCCTGGCAATAGAGAGGCACCCATTGTCGCGGCCCCCGTTGCCACCATTCCGTTTGTCAGGAATTTGCGCCGGTTTGTTCCACGCTGCATACTATTTTCTGACTTCTTCATCGCTTCTCCCTTTAAACAAAAGTTTTGAATTGAATTGTTCGCGTCAGGCATTTTGCTGAACCACGACGAACTCGTTTGCGCGCCAAAGTCCCGTGTTCTAGCGAAGTCAAAATTCTGAAAGCCGGCGGAAATTCTTAGTGGCAAAGTACATGACCATCAGTAGGTAGCCTCGCTCCGCCGCAATCTAGGACACCCTCCTTTCCGTATCTGTTTCGTATGAGCTTATGAGCGCGGAGTGAAGGCGAATAAGGAACAAACCCATGGCGTCCGATTACCTGCCGTCGGATTCGTCTTTCGGCTGCCCGGGAGCCAAAAAGTTATCGACGACAAAGTCAGCTACCTCGCGGCCCAGGCGTTGGCCAGTAGTCAGGTCAGTTCGGAAATGTTGTCCTCCGAAGATGCGGCTTAACGTCGCCTCTTCGGCGGCAGCGGAGATGCTTGTGAATGAACGTTGGACTCCCGGGAGAACCTCAGACGTAACGTTGAACTCTGCATGGTCCCTCTCGAAGAAGGAGATCAGCACCTCTGCCGCGGAAGCACTAATCACTGCATGAGCTCCCGGATAGGATGGGTCGGGAGCAGTTTTGCCGACCTCCGGGAGCCAATTCGGATCAGCCACCGTTTCAGGATTGATTCCGGGATCGGCGGCCCGAATGGCGGTCACTGGACGCCAGAAATTGTAGGTGTATTTGGCGTCATAAAAGGCAATCACGTCATCGGCAAAACTTAGGTTAAGAAGGGCGAACAAACGGGCATTTTGCGTCGTCGACAAGCCGCGTGCCTGCGACAGCGTTTGCGCGATCTCGTTCCAATAGTTCTGAATTGCGCCGTTCCAGAAGCGCCCGGTCAACGCCTCATCGGCCGTCACGGTCGTGCTGTTGGCGATTCCAAGGGATTTGATCTGATTGAAGGCGTCGCCATAGGCATCGCTCGCCAGAGCAGGCGGAGGGCCGGGACGAAACTGATTGGCACGTTCCAGCGCGAAGGGCGTTACATGCGACCAATGCGTGAATTGCGGTTGGGGCGGAAAATTCGGAGGTGTCGACTGGTAATCGCCCGGAGCGGTCCCGAAAACATAGGGAATCGGCGGAGCGTTCGAGCCATCGTTGCTTCGCGCAGCCAAAGTACTATCCGCCACACTTTGTCCTATGAGGACGCCTTCCGTCTTGCCCTTGCCATCCGGAATTTGCGCCAGTGATTGTTGCAGTTGAGCGTCGAGCGTAGTCTTGAATGCCGGATACAGCGCGACAAGAACTTCGTGCGCCGCGGCCGCGGCCGCTGCTTCCTGGGAAGCATCCCGCGGCACGCTGGAAAGGCGCACAAGATATGGCCGGTGTTTCCGGTCGATCGCATTCACTGCGTCATAAATCGCCGCGTGCATGATCGCAAAGCTGCGGGTCGGGTGGACCGTGGGTGATTGCGCTCCGGGCGTCCGGACGATCACCAGAAGCGCTCTATTCCACTGAACAACTGGGTTCACTTGCTGAGCGGAGGAGTCTTGCACACCCTGACGTGTGGTTTTTGCCGAGACGTTGCACGAGGCGCCCGTCTGTAGCAAAACGGCGCAGCCCCAGAATGCCAATTTCAGATAACGGTTCAACATGAAGGACTTTCTCCCATGGCGTTTGCGTAGGTGAATGTTTGGAGACCGTGACGAATGCCAAGTCGCGGCCTCTCACCAGTACGTAACCGCAAAGCGGAAGAAAATATTCCCTGAATACGCAGATTCAGCTAATAAATCCGGTTTTTTAATTGTTAGTTCCCAATTCCTGGGAATCGCCGGCCGAGGCACTGAGACAGGGCGTTGACGTTGGCGGGGACAGCGCAGAAGCAGTCCTCTAGGATAATGGGCTTAAAGGACTTGCCCTGTACCGCACAAGTTCCGATCGGCCGCTTCTTCTCTTCGTCAATCTCGAACTCAGCTCTCATCCGCGCAGAGTGTCTTTTGGGCGGCCACGCGCCTTTCGCGATACTTTTCCCGCTGGATTTCATGCAGCAAATCGCGCAGCCGCTTTCGGGCCTTGTGCAATTGCGACTTTGAGACGCCTACCGAGCGTCCCAGCATCTCCGCGATCTCGCGATGTTGGTATCCCTGGATATCGTGCAAGACAAATATTGCGCGAGAGCCCGCTGGCAACTGCGCGACGCAGCGCCCGAGATTGATTCGATCAATCACCCCCTCCAGTAACAAGTCAGAAGCGGCGACCTCGACGCTCGACGGGGTGGCTTCACCATCCGAAGGAGGACCGGTTTCCATCGAGACTATAGGTAACGACTTCTTGCGCAGGTGCATCAGCACCGTGTTGACCACCAATCTGTGCAGCCATGTGGAGAATGCTGATTCCCCACGAAACGTGTGTATTTTGCGGAACACCAGCAGGAAGGCTTCTTGTGTCAGATCTTCCGCTTCGGTCGTTTCTCCGACCATGCGAAGGCATACCGCATACACTCGCTTGCAATGCGTCCGGTAGAGATATTCAAACGCGGCCTGATCACCCTCGCACGCTCGTTGGATCATCTCCGCTTGACTCTCTCTATCGCTTGCCGGGGATGTGACTTGCAGCACAGTCTTGTTAGAGTTGCATTCTGTGCCAGGCCACGTTCCCCGAACGAGGCTGGGCCGCCTCCTGGCGGTGAACTTTGCCAGCGGTCCAGCTACTATCTCTGTGCATTTGGCGTTTGCAGTGACTGGCATGATTTCTATCCTCTACATTCGGTGCAGTTTTGAATTAAAAGGTATTTGATGGTCTCGATGTATAAGACCACGTATGCCCTTCAATAATTCCCCAAACGGCTCGAATGATTTCTTGATCGTGCGTCTTCAGCGCGCAGAATCGTCCGAATGCGATCTTGAACGGGAGGTGCCTAATTGTGTGCGCGGCCCATCTATACGGAAGAATGAATCAACCGTTGGAGTTGCTCGAGGTCGGCAAGAGCTGCGTCGGAGACGGCGCAGAATTCCAGTTTGTCCTTACGCCAATCCACCCATTGGAAGCCTTGCCGGGACCCTGTATGCGGTGAGCTGTCCGGTTCTCGGGTGGGCCAGACGAATACGTTGATTGGACGGCCGTTATGCTCATAGACGAGCGCCGCGACCATGCGGCCTTCAACAACATCCAGGCGCCCGCCGTTCAGCGCGAAACCAGCCCTCGCGAAATCACGGACCGGAAGAGCAAACTTGAGCTTGGCATCAAACCATCCTTTGACGACACGTTCATCGTTGGAAGCGATTTCGGTCATGTGACCCGGCTGCAGTGAGCGTAAATGCGCGTCGACAATTTCGCCTGCAAGTTCGGCCTGGTAATCGTCGCTGCGAAGTTCGGGACCCACTCTCCACAATAGGAAGGCCATGAAAAGCAACGCCACCGCGGCAGTCAACCATTGCCAAAGGAGAGGCTGCGAGGCAGGACGGGTTGGCGCGATAGGGTGAAGGTGTGTGTTGATTGTCCTCCTCAGCGAGGCGGGGGCAGGCTCATAGATCTGAGTGAGCTGCAATCTTCCGCTCAACCAATCCAGGTCCACGAGTTCAGTCGCGCAGTGGTCGCAGTGTCCCAGGTGGCGCTCGAATTCGGCAGCCCTTCGATCGCTTAGTTCACCGTCAAAATAGCCCTGGAGCAAAGAGTCAGCAAAGTCACACTTCACGGATAGCCCCTTTCCGAGTGGGATTTGCCAGTGCGGAATGCAACTGGCGGCGGGCACGCGAGAGTGAAGACATGACGGTGCCAATAGGAAGCGACGTGATCGCAGCAATCTCTTTATAGGAACAACCTTCGAGCTCCCTAAGGACAAGGACTTCCCGAAAACGCGGCGGCAACGTCTCAAGCGCAAGGATAAGACGCTCCCGATCGTCACCTGCAATGGCCAGGTTCTCAGGCGTGGCGCAATCCTGCACGTGTATCTCTTCGTTGAATTCTGTACTTAGTTCCATAGGTCGGTTCTTCTCCAGCCAGGTGTAGCAAGTGTTGCGTACGATCTGCAGCAGCCAGGCACGCGCGTCTCCTCCATGAAAGCCGCGGAAGAAACGGCACGCCCGGAGTATTGCTTCTTGAGTGACGTCCTCGGCATCAGCGCGCCCGCGCAACAGCCAACGCGCGAGGTTGAAAGCGGCGTCGACATAGGGCAGCACCAGTTGCTCAAAGCGCTCCCGGTCCTCGAGCCCCAACTCACTCACAATTCACCCCTGAACACAACGACCTCATTAGTAGGAACTGCTCCCGACCCGATTTTATTCTCTCTCGCTGCTAGCCCGGGAAGAGCGGTCGCACTTCCCGCCTGTCCGCCGGATTGGAATAAATCGGCTGGTGAGTCGGTCTTGGATAGACGAGGCACATGAAATGCGCGTGAAGAGTCAGAAAGACCGGCGGACGCGGCGCATCAGGAGAAAAGGTTGTCCGTGAAGAAAAACGATCTACTTATGCTGAGGAGAATCCTTGCACCCGTTTGACATTAAATCGGTAATTTTCGCGAAACACGCGCAACACGTCGTGCTGATTCATTTCCCGATCGCGCTGTTCATCATTGGCGTGCTCTTCGATTTTCTTGCGTATCGGACCAGGCGGCGTGTGCTGGCTGCAGCAGCCTATTGCAATTTGTTCGCCGCGGCGCTCGCAACCATCCCTGTATTGATCACGGGGATTCTCGCCTGGCAATGGGACCTCGAAGGGCAGCGGCTCAAAGGCATCCTTCTGGTCCATTTTGTGTTCGGTGTCGTCTCAAGCGTGCTGATCTGGATCGTGTGGCTGATTCACCTGAGAGCGAAGCGCAAGCAAGGAGCAGTTCTGCCCGGATACCGTCTGCCGATCGAAGCCGTGGCAGTGGCAATTCTGACAGTGACTGGCCACTTGGGTGGATTTCTCAGTGGAGTGAATGGACCAGGATAGACGTTTCCGAAATGGCTGGACCAAGGGATTTTCTGACGGCATTAGTTGAGGCCGCAGAGAGACCTGCAAAACAGAAACTTGGGCGGCCCTCGCAAAGAAACAGGCGGGAGCGGCCCACAGGAAGAAAAGGAGAACAAAAATGAAAATCAAAGTCGTGTTGGCGCTGGCAGCGCTCTCCTACGCGCCGCTTGCGGTGGCAGGGGACAAGGATGTGTATCCCACGGAAAGGGTGGCGGAGTTTATCGTCGAGAAGCTGGACGTCACTTCGCTGCCAGCTGCGCTTCGGCCGAAAAAGGAAAAAGGAAAGAAAACTTTTGCGGATTACGGATTCTCGGCGCAGGGGATGGATGAAAGGGAAATTATCATCCAAGCGGTGGGCGGCATAAGGAAGTTGTCGATCAAGGTGCTCGACCAGAGGTCCTCCGGAATCTATGTATGCATTACCGAACCGGGACAAATTGCCGGTCAGGCGAAGATGCAAAGTGTAGTCCTGCTGAAGAGGAATGATTCCAATGCGCTGTTAAAGGGGCGCGAGTCCTGGAGAGAATTTACTTCCTGCCCAGTGGTTGGCGCGGCCGAGAACCCGGAAGAAAGCGCGGGAGGGGACTGAGCGGTCGTCTAGTGCCGCATTGGATGGATCGAACATCCGCATTGGTCCGTTTAGCAAATGTTCCGCCGTTCGGGGTCGGAATAAAGAGAAAGGAATCTGGTTTACCTGAGTGGAAATGCCGCCGATGCCCCAATCGGGCTATTGCAAAGATCAAGCGAAGGAGGAATTGTGGCTGACTATCAGATGACTCTAGTGGATCGCCAAAGAATCGCCAGAGGTACGATGACGTTTTGGTTTGACACGAATGGGAGTGATTATGACTTCCGAGCCGGCCAACACGCCGACTTTGTCTTCTTGCACCCATCCGTTGGAGACGAAAGCGACAACTCGCGTACCTTTTCTCTCGCAAACTCTCCTAATGACAAAGGCCTGGTCATGATCGCGATGCGCATGCGGGAGACTGGTTTTAAGACGGCTTTGATGTCCGCAGCACTTGGGACCAAATTTAGAGTCAGCCGTCCGAGAGGATCGTTTACCTTGCATAAGGACTTCGCCCGGCCGGCGATATTTCTTGCGGGTGGCATCGGCATTACGCCGGTCCGCAGCATTCTGGACTGGGCCGCACAGGAGCGGATGCCCCACAACTTATATTTGTTCTATTCGAACCGAGAGGCGGTGGATGCGGCGTTTCTGGAAGAATTGGAAGCTTTAACCATGCAAAATCCCCGCTTCACCCTCATCCCGACAATCACCCGGCTGACGTACTCGGCTTGGCGCTATGAAGTAGGTCGCATCAATCGGCAACTGCTCTCGCGTTACTTAACTGGGCTCAACAGACCGGTCTTCTATGTAGCGGGGCCGTCAGGAATGGTCACCTCGATGACAAACCTGCTCCGTTCCTTGGACGTCAGCGATGACGATGTGCGGACGGAAGAATTTGGAGACTACACGGCAACCGACGATCCTGTTCAGAGGAATCAGCTTTCCAAAAGCTAGGACACCTGTCACCGGCGCAACGCCTTTGATCAAGACCGTTGTGGCCCCATGATGCGCTCAAACGCAGGATTATTACTCTGAGCTGCGGTTCATTTGGCGGCGCCAATCTGAGCAAGCTGCCATCTCCAATAGAGCCGCACAAATAGGAGGAATGGAGATTGCAGGTATGAAACCAAAGTGGAGAACTGGCAGTGCCACAGCGGGGCTTTCGATATTAGTTTGCTCATGATTTCCAGCTATGCTCATTCCTCACGGACTTTCTTACCGTGCACGTTTGTTTCAGGCCGGCAAAACCAGGCAAGGGTCCCCCAAGTTTGAAACGAATGTTGAACACAAGCCGCGCGGTCAGCAGCGGGGATGGAACTTTTGCGGAAAGCCAACTCGATGGCGCGCTCAATCGTCTTTCCACTCCGCAGCGCGCGAAGGAGCGTAAATTCTTCCGGCTCGATGCGGCGGAAATACACAGAGAAGTCCAGCCGATGAACCGCCAGAAAGATTTGGGCGGGTTCCAGCTTCGCCACGGCGCGGACCCTACTGTGTTTTCTGCGTTCCTGAACGGCGTTGCTCTCTCTATCGGGCGTGTCATCTCCGTGTTTCACTTCCAAGAGCAGGTCGTCGACCGGATAATGCAACTCAAGGAGCTGCACGTACGGTTGAATGCCCAGCTGGACCTTGGCTGCGTCGACCTCGCGGAGATCCTCGGCGCGAAGCACGGGCTTTGCCTGTCCGTCGAAGGCTTCGATGTCCGCCCATTCGAGACGCACCATGTCGAGCGCAAGCACACGCCGGTCTCGCAACCAGAGGGGATTTTGGCGCAACCAGGTTTCCAGTTGCGCGCCCAGATTTCTCAACGTAAATGAGCGCGACGGACATTCCGTAAGGTAAGCCTTGCACATGGCTTCGAATCGCCGCCCGCCGAGAACGGCCCGCAAACCGGGAAAATCTTCGGCCAAGCTTCCAAGAACGCGAAACCAGTATTGCCGGTTGTAAATCTCGAGGCGTTCGAAAGAAGTCAGCCGGTCATTCGGCTTGATGTACCGGGCGGCATAAGCGCTCATGCGTCCGCCGCCCGGTGCCTTGCGCTGCATGCGCTCCGATGAGCTGAGAGGCTGCATCACAGCGCGTGCGACAGCCCTCTGAAGAGCATGGAGCTTCATACCGCCACCGCCAGCGTTTTACTCTCGAGGAAGCGGTTGGCTTTCGATGCTTCCTTGTGAACTTCCTGAAAGGAAGGGATGCTATCGTCCCATTCGAGAAGCGTCGCGGTGTGCCCGGCACGCTGGATGGCTCTGTCGTAGAGTTTCCAGACGGGGTCGATCACCGGATGGTCGTGCGTGTCCAAAATGTACTTCTGGAATTTTGAGTGGCCGGCGATATGAATTTGGGCCACACGACCCGCGGGGACGCTGTTGATGTACATTAACGGATCGAAATTATGGTTTCGGGATGAGACGTAGATGTTGTTTACGTCCAGGAGAATTCCGCAGTCGGCGCGTTCCACCACTTCGTTCAGAAACTCCCATTCGGTCATCTCGGACACATGATATTCGGCATAGCTGCTGACGTTTTCGACCGCTATTGGGACTTCGAGAAAATCCCGGACCTCTCGAATCTTCTGTGCCGTGAGCTCGGCCGCTTCAAATGTGTAGGGCATGGGAAGGAGATCATGGGTGTAGCGTCCATCCACGCTGCCCCAGCAGAGGTGGTCGGAAAGCCATGGAGTATTCGTGCGCTTCACCAACTGCTTTAAACGGCGGAGATGCTCGCGGTTGGGTTTTTCAGTGGATCCGAAATACATGGAGACGCCATGCTGTACGACTTTGTATTGTTCGAGGATCTGATCCAGGATGTGTAGCGGCCGTCCGCCATCAATCATGAAATTCTCAGAGATAATCTCAAACCAATCGACCACGGGTTTGCGAGAGAGAATGTGGTCGTAGTGGGGAGCACGCAGACCAATTCCTATCCCGTAATCTGTAAACCCATTAAAGCGATTGCCCGGCATGTCATTCCTTTCTCGAAGAATCGAGGGCCAGGAGACTTCTCCCAACCCTCGTATCGGTTCGTGGCTGGTTCCGGTCTACTCCGCGGGTGGCTTGGAGCCATCGGTCGCGCAGCCGCCTTTGCCCTTGCAAGAGTTTTTGCCTTTGCAACCGTTGTCACCGGTCTTGCATCCACCCTTGCCCTTGCAGGAGTTTTGGCCTTTGCAAGCGTGCTTTTCCTTGATCTGCTTGTCGTCCTTCTTGTCTTGGTCCTGGCCCAATGCGCTGAAAGAGGTCTTCGGCGAAGGGATCAGCGTTGAGGCTTTGGTTGCGGGAGCGGTCCCAGCGAACAATCCCGCGAACGCCGCCCCAGCCAGCAGAGCCTTAGTCGTCTTGGTCATATTGAGTAGTCTCCTGTCAATTAGAATGAAGGGCCAAACACCATCCGGACGTTCAGTCCGCCTCGCGAATCGCCAAACTTGCCGCCGGGTTTGAACAACATTGCTTTTGTTGCGATTTCGAGGTGGACTTGAAAACCCTGACAAAGATGTCCGGTCCGTTGAATGAGAGTCTTGGGATGCCTAAAGGTTTCAGCTTCTGTAACTCGGAGAACCGCTCGGCTTGGCCGCTAACCTGCCAGACGCGCTTCTGCTGCGGTACAGATCGATGCGCCCAAGAGGACGAGATCCTTGATGAGGAATTGGCCCGCATCCCCCAACAATGGGAATCCGTGTGAGAACTGGAACGCTCCCGGAGTCGAGAAGAGAAAACTCACCGTGAGCACGAAGGTGATGATGGCACCAATGCTTCCGAGGAAAGAGAGTCTCGCAGAAAACGGCCGAAGCGCCATAAGAAGGGCCACAACAATCTCGATCGATCCGATTAGATTGGAAACACCCTGAAGGCTGAAAATCCGATAGAGCCAGGACATAAGCGGACTGTTCGCCACCAAGGGCTGGATGCCTTGCGCCTCGCCGACTGTGAATTTAAGAATCCCAATCAGCAACAGAGTGATTGCAAGTCCGTAGCGCGAGACATTGATTCCGAGTCTCTCCAAGGAGGTCCTGGTCTCTATCTGTGGCAACGCATTCAATCGCATTTCTTCAATAGGTAAGTATTGGTTATCAGTATCCATTGCTTTTATGACCCACTTTCTTAGGTGGTTCGGGTAAGACTATCTGCCGGGAAAATCCATCGAAATCACGCCCGCTAAGCAGGCTAACTAAGGCTTCCGGCTCCGACGAAGTGTCGGAACCGGAAGCTAGATGGAACTACGATGAGGTTATGTGGTCAGTCCAACCGCTGAGCGATCGGGCAGTTGATGGAGAAGCCGGAACTCCCAAATGGTACCCCACCCGGGCCGGTGATCAGGCCGTCTTGCACGAAGGTAAGAATTTGGAACTCTTCCCGCACCTGACCACGGAAACCGTTCTCGACTGCATCTTTGGTCCATTCAAACAACTGAGCGTCCCAAGCCGGGCTGTAATCCAGAGCGATCGTTGGAATTCCACCGAGGACGTTGTTGGGGCGATGGCCATCAGCAAGATCCGCCGACAAGCCTTGCCGCAATGGATTGTTGCACCCGCCTGATTCGGGGCCGTTCGTGCCGATGAAGATTCGCTCGACGGGGCTAGAGAAGCTGTCATCGGTGCCCAGATGAAGCTGCGCCATCAGAGGGGCGAAGGTGTTGTGTTCGATGGCCGCGCCGAGCGGAATGCTCGTGTCCATCGAGATGTACCAAACGGGCCGGCCAAAGCTGAACCCATTGATAAGATTTATGGTCACCGTCTGATTGATCGGATCGATGGCCACGACTTCGTCGTGCACCTTGGTATAGTCCACATTCCCATCGGGGAAGTTGATTTGGCTTGCATCAACGTTGAAAGCCACGATTGGCGCGTTGTAAATCACGCCGCCGGCGTTTGTAACTTGCACAAACGGACTGTAGTCCGCATCACCCACCGCTCCGGGTTGAGCCGAGACCGGAGGAAACTCGGCTCCTGCTGGCCCGGGAACGATACTGCGGACTGGTGAGAAATCCACGGTGCCTTTATCAAACACGAGCGTCCCATCCGCCGCAAGGGTTGCCGTCCTTGCCGCGTTAGAGGCGAAGGTAAGTTTCGCGGAGAAGTTCAGGCCCAATTCGGCGGCCACGTTTGGATCGTCGACGTCCGTCAGAATGTACCAGACGTTCTTCTTGCTGCCCTTCATGTGGCCTAAATAAAGCGGCAAAGTAATGGTCCCGCGCGTTGCGTCAACAGTCCCGGACTTCAGTAATTGAACGGGGCCGACCAGGCTTGGATTGGTCTCCGAAGGCGACGGCCCGAAGTAAGTCAGCGGAACCGTGGCACCAACGGACGGCGGCGCGGGGAACAAGTTGCAACCAGGTCCCGGACCAATCGCCAACGGCCCAGGGCCTTGGTCAGAGTTGAATGTATTTGAATTGCCTGATTCGCTCGCCGAAGAACTGCCAGAGCTTGTCGCGCCCTTAGAGTTCGAAACGGCTCCCACAGAAGTGGGCTGAACAACCCCGCCAGCATTTGAAGGAACAGCGGCGGTGGGAAGAAAAAATCCGCCAGCGAAGGCCGCTGGAGAGGAATTCGGAGCTGCCGCCTGATTGCTGTCGGGAGTGCTCGTTGGAGCGGGCTCAGAAGCGTTGTCCCGGCTGCTTTCTTGAGAGCTCTTCACGCTGTTGATTCCCACGGGATTCGACGGAGCAAGGGCATTCCCACTGACCAGGACAGAAGAACTGGCGGAAGCGGCAACCACAGGAGCCGTTTGCGAAACGAGGCTGGCTTGCTGAGTCTGCTTTGACTGCTTCAGAGCTGCCTTCTCTTTGGCAATGAGGCTGAGGGCATACGCATGGAAGTCGGCCGTGGGGTTGAAGCTGGCGAACCGGCTCGATAGTTGGAGAACACTTTCGATCTTTGCGTCCGCGGTCCCTCTTTGCAGAAGTTGGCGCACATAGGCTTGATCACGCTGCACGCTCTGCTCCTGCGGAGACAGTTGGGATTTCTTCTCCGCAGTCTTGAGCGCCTCGGGAGACTGGCCATAAAAGGGCGTGGCGGAGCCCACGAATAAGAGAAGCGCGGAGCCTGTCCGGATTAAGCGGAAGGCTTTTGTACGAGAACTGCCAAGTAGAGATTTTTCTTTCCTCTGCTTTGGTTCAATCATTTAATTCTCCTTTTGATTATTTCAGCTTGGGCAGAACGATTCTTGGTTTGAATCGTTTCAGCGCAAGTTTCTGACCGAAAATTGATTCCGGCACGTTGAAGGCCCCCCAAACCTCTAACTTCCCAATGAGACTCGCGAGCATCTGAGAAGTTTCCACGAATGCAATTTGTTTACTTGCGAAAAACAAAGATGAAGAGAAGTACATTCCTCGCCAATCAGAGGCCAACCACACCAGTAGTGGGCTTGGGCCTTACGGGTGAGGTTCCGAAAAACTAGCTATTCTTCTTAGGCCGGGACTTTCCGATGCAGTAAACGCAAGGGGTGTATCCCTCACGAATCGCTTCTTCTACGGTGATGAATTTTGGTTTGCCCTGCAGGTGCGGGCAGCCAGTTATGTGATAGACCTTGTCATCTCGATCCACAGAGATTGCGACTGTTCCGGCAACCTGCCGTGGTTCTGGGCTGCTCGCGGGGTTCTGGTGGTCGTGAGTCGGCACGATTAGCCTCCCGACGGAGAACAATGCAATTCCCAGTGGTAACGAGGCAGCGGCGGTCAATGTCCAGGCCAAAAAGGAACGTCGCGAACTATTCGTCTCTTCTCTCAACCTCTTATGCAGCCGCTCGTGGAAACCATTCGGCGGAGCCAGCACGCGTTCATCGCGATAGAGAGCAATTACATTGCGCATACTATCGAGGAGTGCTGAGCAATGAAGGCACTCCGCAAAATGCTGATCGAGGGCCGCTTGCTGGATGGGGGTGAGATCCTCATCGATATAATCTGAAATGTCTCTCCAGACGTCCTGGCAGCTTATTCCCACGGTTTCCTCACTTCTTTCGAAGCCCACCCTAATCCGCCATCCTGCCCGAACCTCTGGGCCAGCATGTCTCTCAGCTTCAACCGGGCTCGTCGAAGCCTGGTCTTCACAGCCCCGGGCGATATTCCCAAAGTAGCGGATGTTTCCGAAATGCTCAGCTCGTGTATATCGCGCAGCACGAATGCCTCCCGGTACTGCTGCGCCAGCGATCCCAACGCCTTGACCAAGGCTTCGCGTACTTCCACTCGCTCGCGTACTGCCGAGGGAATCTCACGCCAGTCTTCGAAGTCTTTCGGAACGTGTCCATCCTCATCATGTTTGTTACGGGTGAGCGAGATCATCGGCACGCGCCATTGTTTTCGATTCCGCATACGCGCTTCATTGATCGCTATCTGGACTAGCCAAGTGCCGAAAGACGATTCCTTGCGAAACTGATGTAAACGGGCCAGCGCCTTCACGAACGTATCTTGGGCGACGTCCTCCGCATCTTCCTTATGCGCAAGCAAAGAAAACACAGTCGCGTAGACCGTCCGCTGGTGGGGATGGATGAGATCCATGAACAACTCTCTATGTCCGGAGAGGATCCGATGAATCAAATCTTCTTCCGCCGCTTGGGATGAAATCGTGTCACGATCCGCGGCCACTGCCTTCTTTTGAGCGCCCTCCGAAATCGGCTCTCTCCACTGGACACTAGAGGGACTCCCGGCGCCAACCCCGTTGGGATCCAATAATTGGTCGACTCGCTGTCCGGCGAGAGTGTTTTCGGATTGATGTGGCGTTTTTTCTATAGCGGGGACCACCCGCTCACATGGATCGATATTCCGGAAGCCGGAGAAATTGTTGGTGCAATTCTCGAGGCGGCTTCCCCTATTCACAGAAAATTCAGAGCTTCCCTTGATGGTTGTCCCCATTTGTCCCGAATCGTCCGTGAATCGGCCTGACAATGGGATTCCGAACCATTCAAAGAGTTTCAGCCTGCAGGCAATAAAGAGGGGCGTCAGAAGTGCAGAATGTGATAAAGGGAGGCCACCTATGATTTTGATTTCGCGTGAAACCTTTCCTCTATTTGGCAATCAGACTGATTTGGGATTCTTCGAAGTCGACTAGGGAACGGCCTCCGATCTCCGCGTGAGGGTATCAGCCCAGGTAAGGAGAGGTGTCGAAACACAGTTTGGCATATCACAAATCCTGTTTTGCTAGGAGCACAGAATGGCTGACGTGAAGCTTGTAGTCGTATATCCCCATCCTAAGGATGTTGAAGCTTTCGAGAAGGTCTATCAGGACGAGCATGTGCCGCTGGCCGTTGCGAAGCTGGGCGGGAAGACCAAGATGGTCGCAACCAAGATACTCGGGTCACCGCAAGGCCCTGCTCCCTTTTACCGGATAGCGGAAGTTTATTTCCCGTCGAAGCTGGCTCTGGAAGCATGCGCGGCGTCTGAAGGCGGCAAGGAGGCGCTGGCTCACGCGGTGAAGATTTCCTCCGGCGGGCCGCCGATTTTCCTGGTGGCGGAAGAAGAGACTTTCACGTTCACCAAAACGCTAAATGCGTAGGGCAAACAGGCCCGGAGCAAAGATGAAAATTGGGGTTGCCGTTCTTTTTTTGGCTGGATTGTCTGCGGTTGTGAGCGGTCAAGATAACGCCTCCACGAATCAAGTCTTGGCTCCGTCGGTCGGTCTGGAGATCGGTCAGCTGGCGCCAACTTTTGCGTTACCGGATCAGTTCGGTCGTCAACACACCAACGAGACGCTCAAAGGACCGAAGGGCACCGTCATCCTGTTCTTCCGCTCCGCCGACTGGTGACCCTTCTGCAAGGCGCAGCTCGTGCAGCTGCAAGGGGCAAAGAAGAGATTTGAGGCGCAGGGACTTAAACTGGCGGCAATCAGCTACGACAGTCCGGCTATTCTGAAAGATTTCGCTGAGCGGCACAGGATAGACTTTCCACTATTGGCTGACCCCCAGTCCGAAGTCATTCGCAGCTTCAACGTGCTCAACACGGAAGCGAAGGGAATGACGAAAGGGATGGCGCACCCTGGATTTTTCTACATAGACGAGACTGGTGTCATTCGCGAAAAATACTTTGAAGCTAAGTACACCAACCGATTCACGGCAAACAATATTATTAGAAAGCTCTTCCCGGAACTGACCGAGGAAGTGAGCCAAAATGCGGAAGCGCCTCATCTGCGGCTCAGCCTTACGCAATCCGATCGCGCCGTGGCACCGGGCAGCCGCGTCACCCTGGCTGCTGAAATCGAGCTGGCGCCGGGTCTCCATGTTTATTCTCCGGGGGTAAAGGGCTACAGGCCGATTCAGTTGGAACTACAGCGAAGCTCGGGAATCGAACTCTCTCAGGTGACTTACCCGAACTCCAAAGTCCTCTATTTGGAAGCGATCCAGGAACGCGTACCGGTCTTCGAGGGCAAGTTTCGCATCACCCAGGATGTTATTGTGACTCCTTCCAAGACTGGGGATGTAGTCCGCTCGCTCGTTTCAACGCAGAAAACAATTTCCATCACAGGGGAGTTAAAATATCAGGCCTGTGACAAGACGATCTGCTATCCCCCTGCGTCGGTGCCGCTCAAATGGCAATTGCAGATACTCCCCCTCGACCTCAAACGATCTCCGGGGGCTATTGAGCACAAGTAGCTACGCGAAATTCGGCCGAATCGATTTTTCTGGAAGGAGAAAATCATGGGTGATGTCGTTTATGTTTCAAAATCGCGTATCGAGCGCCGGCAGGGCCCCCTTCGCATCGCGCATCTGCCAGGCGAGTCCCAACCGGTGATCTACAGTGTCCACGGGGCGATCGCCGAGCACTACAAAGTTGACCCGGCAAAGTTGAAGGAATCCCACTCCTCAACCATTGACTATGTCATTTCGGCGACCGCCGGTTGAATGGTGGGCACATTTGGAGGCGCGCTGGAAGCGCGCCAAATCGATGCCAGCAACGGAAAATTGACCGCGGATGTAACCGGAGAGGTGGAAACAGAGGAGAGCGTACTCGTCATTCGCCGCATTCACGTGGCTATGCGACTGGAGGCGCCGGAAGCGGTGAGGGAGACAGTCGAGCGGACGCACGGTATTTACGCCATGCGCTGCCCTCTGTACCGGACCCTGCACAAAACGATCCAACTCACCTCTTCTTTCGAGTTGAGGACTCCGCCGCCGAACTCGTGAGATAAGAAAGGCAACGGAGACGTTCCCCAGATCGCGGGCACTGGTGACAGTGGAAGCGGAAAGTTCTAGTACGTTTTTATGACGCCGTCCCCTAAGAGTTGCAAGCTCTGTCGAGAAGGGCTTACCCAGAGAAAGTTCCGCTACACTATTTCCACTTCACCTCCACAAGTATTCGGGCCATAGGCGAATGCTTTGCCTACGCTCTGCAATCGCTTTAGCTCAAATACGACGGTTCCACCGATTTGCATTTCGAAGATTGACGAGATCAGAAAATGCCAGTGTCCCCTGAATTTTCCCCATACCTACCAAATATCCGTCTATAACTTGGCTCGGTTTAATGATTTACGAATTTGCACGCCTGTCTGCCGGAATTCCACCGTGAAGTTTGGGGTGAAGACTGCTTTTTATAAGCTAAAAAAATAAGGAGGATAATTTTGGTCTGGGCGCCCGGATTTGAACTTGAGCTGATTTGCGGGCGTCTGAGCCCGCAAGCGAAATCCCGAGCGTTTTTGCGAGGGACCCCAACGGCAAAAAAAAGTGGTCGGGGCGCCCGGATTTGAACCGGGGGCCTCCTGCGCCCAAGGCAGGCGCGCTACCAGGCTGCGCTACGCCCCGACCGAGAGTTATATTCTAGCGTACTTTTGCGGGTTCCCCGAAGCGCAGTGGGCCGCATTATTAGCCCCGAGTTCCAGGGAATTTTGCGCGGTCACTTTTCCTCCAGCCCAGTGTGGCTTCCGTTCGCATTCGACCCCTGCCTACGTTACGATGAACGTAGCCCAAGCCTGTTTCGGGGATGCACTAGCGAAAGGAAATGGAATGAAACGCGGATTTCTTGCCGTACTGCTCGGCGCGATGGTGGTGTTCGCGGTCGCTTGTAAATCGAAGACCGACGAAAAGGAAGCGATTCGCGCGGGTGTGATCAAGCATCTGACCGCGTTGAATATGCTCAACCTGAACAATATGGACATCAGTGTGACGCAGGCGACCGTGAACGGCAACCAGGCGCAAGCGCAGGTGGAGGTACGCGCCAAGGGCGGGGATCCGGCGGGCAACATGATGCAGATTGGCTACGCTCTGGAAAAGCGCGGCGAAGAGTGGGTGGTCTTGAAGAGCACCGGCATGGCCGGTGGCATGCAGCATCCGGGCCCAGGCGAAGCACCGCCCGCAGGAACAACCCCGGGAACGATGCCGCCAGGCCACCCCAATGTGACGGGCGGGAGCGCGCAAACACCGGGAACGCACCCGGATTTCAACGCGATTCTGAACAACGCACCGAGCCAGCAATCGAATCCGCAGGCAGCTCCGCAAACTCCCCCGGCTTCGACAAGCAAGCCATAAATTCGATCCGAACGGTTTCACTTCATTCTTTATATCAATAATCCTGCAAATCCTCTGTTGGCAGCGCCACGCGCACCGCGTTCAAAACTGCAAACAGGTCGATCAACTCTTGTCCTGCGGCGCCCCAAATGGGCGGCAAGAATCCCAACGCGGCGGCGACCATGCCGATCATGCTGGCGGCCATGCCGCCCAGCGCACTTTGTAACGCGATGCGCCGCATACGCCGGCCGATGTGGATGAGTTCATCGATTTTTCCGAGCGAGGTTTCAAGCACCACCGCGCCGGCGGCTTCCGTGGTGATGTCGTTTTGCGAGCCGAAGGCCACCCCAACGGTAGCGGCCATTAGCGCTGGAGCGTCGTTAATTCCGTCGCCCACAAAGAGCGTGCGCGCTTTGGCGGTTTCCTCCTTCACGATCGCCACTTTTTCTTCCGGGCTTTTTCCTGCGCGCACTTCGGTGATGCCCACGCTTTCGGCGAGGTATTTCACTTCGGACTCCCGATCACCGGAGACCAGCATCACTTTCAGCACGCCGTGTTTCGGCTTCAAGTGCCGCACGAACGAGGCGCTGTCTTTTCGCGGAGCGTCATGCAACCGGATTGCGGCCGCATACTTTTCATCAATGAATACCAGGCACTCCAGGCCGCTGGCGAGCGGTGGCAGTTTGAGGCCGGACTGATTTACCTTGCTGCGTCCGGTGACGAAGACGCTGTGGCCAGCGACCTGGCCGCGCAAGCCCTCACCGGGGCGCTCGCTGATCTGGTCCACCGGCAGCAGTTGGATTTTCTCCGCCTTTGCAGCGGCGACGATTGCACCCGCCAGGGGATGCTTTGAATATTGCTCGGCGCTGGCGACCAGTTGGAAGACCATGTCGCGCGCAATTCCTGCTCCACACAAAAGGTCCGTCATCGTGGGCCGGCCGTAGGTGAGCGTGCCGGTTTTATCGAAGATGAGCGTCTGGCACCTTTCGATCTGTTCAAGGATGGCGGGATTTTTGATGATGATGGCGCGGCGCGCGGCCAGGGAAATTGCGCCGATGATGGCGGTGGGAATGGCCAGTAGCAGCGGGCAGGGCGTGGCAATAACCACCACGGAAAGGAAACGCTCGGAATTACCACTGAGAAGTGCAGCGACGATCGCTATACCGAGAGCCAGAGGCGTGTACCACGCGCCCAGTTGATCGCCCAGGCGGCGCAGTTGCGGCCGTTGCTGTTCTGTTTCGAGCATTACTTTCATGATGCGGGAGTACCGCGAATCCACTGCCAATTTTTCCGCCCGGATCGTCAGGAGCGTTTCCCCATTGATGGCGCCGGAAATCACCGTGGAACCAGGGGCCTTGGAAACCTCATAAGGCTCGCCGGTAAGGTAGGCTTCATTCATCTCGCCGTGCCCTTCGAGGACAGTGCCGTCCACAGGACAGATTTCGTGCGGTAAGATTGTGAGTTGGTCGCCGACGCGGATGTCGGCGAGTTTCACGTCCACGAGACCGCCGTCGTCCTTGCGATGTCCGACGCTGGGTACGCGGCGCGCAAGGGCATCGAGTACCGAGGAAGCCCGCGCGGTGGCAAATTCTTCCAGCGCTTCGCCGCCCGATAGCATCAGCACCACAATCGCGGCCACCAGATACTCCTGCAGCAGGATGGCGGTGATGATGGAAACGCCCGCGAGCAGATCGGATCCGAACTGGCCCTTAGCGAGTTTTTTCAGAAGCTGCCATACCATCGGAACGCCGCCAACGAGCAGCGCAACAAAAAGTGGCGAGTTGCAAATGAGGGCAGGGAAGTGCAGCGCGTATCTGAGGGCGACATGCAACGCGATTGCAACAAGGGTGAATCCAGCGATGAAGGTTTCTTTGGTGGGAGCGAATCCAGGCTTCGCTGAAGCCGACATTACTTATACTTTATCGCTCTGAATTGCCGCCTTGTCAAAGACGCAAGCCGATTATGACAGTCATCCTCAAATCGTCTTGTCCTTCGAGTAGCAAAGCGATTCCAGGTTGCACTCAGCGCACTTGGGTTTGCGGGCGGCGCAGACGCGGCGTCCGTGCCAGATGAGTTGGTGGGAAAATTTGATCCATCTGCTTTCAGGAATCACTTTCATCAGGTCTTGCTCGATTTTCTTGGGGTCGTCGTTGCGGGTCAGGTCCAGCCGCTGTGAAAGCCGGATCACGTGCGTGTCCACCACCACCCCGCTGGCGATTCCGTATGCGGTGCCGAGCACCACGTTGCCTGTTTTTCTCGCCACCCCCGGCAGCGTCAGGATTTCTTCCATGGTGCGCGGCACCTCGCCGCCGAATTGTTCAAGCAGGCCTTTGCTGGCGCCCATGATCGATTTTGTCTTGTTGCGGAAAAAACCGGTCGGCCGGATTTCCTTTTCAAGCTCGGCCGGCGAGGCGTAGGCGAAATCCTCCGGCTTCGTATATTTCTTGAAAAGCTCGCTGGTCACCTGATTGACGCGCACGTCGGTACACTGCGCCGAGAGAATCGTAGCGATCAGCAACTGAAATGCGTTCGAATAATTCAATTCGCACGTCGCATCCGGATACGCCGCGTCAAGTCCGCCAAGAATCGCCGCCACCCGCTTAGAATCGGTCCCCGCCGCGGTTCCTACTGTCTTCTTGGCCGCAGGTTTCTTACCTGTAGTTTTCTTCACAACTTTCTTTTTGCCAACTTTGGCCTTTTTCTTCACAACCATCTCCACCTCTTCTCTGTGAACTCTGTGGAACCTCTGTGTCCTCTGTGTTGAAATCTTTCTTTTACTCCAGCACCTCTAATAACCGCCGGAACGCCTTCCCCCGATGGCTGTGCTCACTCTTCTCCTCACCCCGCAATTCCGCAAACGTCTTGCCCAGCGGTGGAAAGATAAACACCGGGTCGTACCCAAATCCGCCCGACCCGCGCGGCATATCCAGAATTTCCCCGTCCACCTTTTCCGAAACAACCGCCACGGCGCGCCCGTCCCGAACCGCGGCAATAACGCAAACGAAATATGCGTTCCGGTTGCCGCCCTCAAGCCCTTTCATTTCAAACAACAATTTGGAGATTCTTTGCTCGCTGCTGGCGCCCGGCCCCGCGTAGCGCGCCGAGCGCACTCCCGGCGCACCACCCAGCGCCGGCACCACCAATCCCGAATCATCGGCGAACACGATGCCATCCCACCCGCGCGAATAATAAAGCGCTTTCCCAACGGCATTTTCCGCAAACGTCGGCGCTGATTCCTCAAATTCGGGCAATGCTGCGTAGTCCGGCGAAAGTTCCAGCCGCCAATCCTTGCCGGAACTTTCCGCCAGCGCCCGAAACTCTTTCAGTTTTCCCGCATTCCCCGAAGCCAGATAAAGCGCGTGCGATTCCCTGCAATCCGTCATGTTGTCCGATCTTTTGGATTATCCAAACAACGTACAACTTTTGTAGGGGCCGGACTTGCCCGGCCCGTTCCGGCGATTCGTTCTATCACGAAGCGGACCAAACCCCGCTTGCAAATGAAACTTCGCAGTCAGCGTTTGCGGCCCGGGAAATTCGCAGGCAACACTGTGAGCTGTTCTTCGCTCAGGAATCGAATGCCCGCGGCCCCCAGCGCCAGTAAATCCTGCATCTCCGCGCCGGCAAAAGGCCGGCCTTCGGCGGTCGCCTGAATCTCCACGTAATCCCCGCTGCCCGTCATCACCACATTCATATCCACTTCGGCGCGCGCGTCTTCCTCATAGCACAAATCCAGCAGCGAAACGTCATCCACGATTCCGACGCTCGTCGCGGCCACGGAATCGATCAGCGGCGAAGTTTTCAACATCCCCGCTGCGACCATGCGCTCCATCGCCAGGGCCAGCGCCACGAACGCCCCGGTGATGGAGGCCGTGCGCGTGCCGCCATCCGCTTCGATCACGTCGCAATCGATCCACACCGTCCGCTCGCCCAGCGCTTCCTGATCCGTCACGGCGCGCAGCGAACGTCCGATCAGCCGCTGAATCTCCAGCGTGCGTCCGCTCTGCTTGCCGCGCGACGCTTCGCGCGGTGTGCGCTCTTCGGTGGCGCGCGGCAGCATGCCATATTCGCTGGTCACCCAGCCTTTGCCGCTGCCCTTCAGAAAACCCGGAACCCCGTCCGTGACGCTGGCCGTGCTGATCACCCGCGTCTTTCCGAGTTCGATCAACACGCTCCCTTCCGCCTGGGAAATAAAATCCGGCGTGATTTTCAAGCTGCGTAACTGGTCGGCACGCCGTCCGTCGCTGCGCATCGCAAGCCTCTTTTCCTTCGAACCCAATCACTCGAATTTCTTCTTACCGTTTCGTCGCCTTGCGAACCGTTTCGACGGCCTTGCGAATCGGCGCTGGCAACTTCGAACCCGGTGGCGACGGATTATCCAGTTGCGTGCCTGCCGCATCCTTGGCGTTCACGCGGAAAAGTTGCGTCAGGTCCACGTGGCCCGCCAGCGTGTCCGCTTCCTGGCCGTGAATCAAAATCTTCAGGCGCAGCACTTGCGGCACATTAGATTCTAGCGTGCGCAAAATCGATTCCACCGCCAACTGCTCGCTCTGGATTCCCGAGGGAATCGAAGTCCGGATTTCGTCGGAAAAATCCGCCACTCCCGTGCCGTCGGGCAAAATATAAAACGCCAGCAGCGCCGCATCGGGCGGCAGAGTGCGCGATTCAGCATCCACCGGGCCCGCCAGCAGTGTGTTCAATACTTGTTTAGAGCGGAGAACGGGATCGCGCGACAACGGAAGCTCCACGACCACCGCCACCAATTCGCCTTCCTGTCCGCGTGAGCCCCAGAACATTTTTGCCTTCACCATCGGGTCGCCGGTGCTGATAGGCGCCACGGGCAACAATTCGCGTCGCGCCTGTTCGGCGGTTTTTTCCGTCAATTCCTTGGCCTGTTTCACGCGACGCCGCAGCGCGGGGAAGTAGAGCGCCGCCGCAATCACCGCCGCCAGCAGCACGCCGCCGAGCCACACAGTCCACTTCGTGTTCATGGCTTCACGCTCCCGCCGGGCACTGGGATCGTCGGAACCACGTACGTGGGACGAAAATCGGTCAGGCCGCGCGCGATCGCTTCGGCGACCCCGGGAACCATGCGGTCAAGTTCGGCGCGCTCCTTCACCGATACGCTGGAAATTTCCACCGCAATGGCCGGCGCCGCCGTGGTGCGAAGTTGGCGCACCGGCGCGGTCTGCAGTGTGTCCGGCGAACCTTTGAAGCGTTTCGACAATTCCTGCTGCACCAGTTCGCCGAGCTTGCGGCTCAGGCTCAGAAACGGCGTTTGCGCGCGGTCCCAGGGAATCAGGCCGGTGATGTTGTTGGGTGCGGGCCTCTCGGGTTCGACGTAGACGCGCGCCGTGCCCGTCAGTCCGGTGGAAGCGATGTGCAGGGTGATGAAGACGGCGCCACGTTGCGCGTTGGCGCGGGCCGAACGGTCGTCGAAAGACGGATTGTCATTGCCTTCGCGGGTCAGAACCACCTGGAACCCCTGCGCTTCCAGCGCTCTCTTCGTGGCGGTGGCGAATTGCAAAACTTCATCGCTTTCGCTGATGCCTTCGGTGCCGCGCGCGCCGGGATCGGTGCCTCCGTGCGCAGGATCCAGCACCACAACATTTAAGCCAGAGCGGCCCGCTTGCGCCGTCGGCGTGCTGGACGATTGCTGCGATGGACTCGAGTTCGGGTGCGCGGAAGCAGCGGGAGAAATTGCCGTGGTCTGCACAACTCTTGGGACGGCGGCGCTGTTTCCAGTTGCCTGCTGCGGCGCGGCCCACGCCAGAGCGGCACAGCACACTCCTGCACCCAGCAGGCTGCCCGCGGAAATTTGCCACCAGCTTTGAGCGCATCTCACGCCCAGCAGGATATCAAATCTGAACGCCACCGTTGATTCGAAGAATCAAGAGTGGCAGGGAAGAGGCGACTTTTTGGAGTGCTGGAGCTCTGCTCCCGCTTTTTGCCGTGTCAACCGTTTTGCCCAACCGGTCGTGGGTCAGTTTCCAATTAGCCATGCCGGCTCAGACGGTCGACGCAACACTTTAAACCGTTATACAGGCATGATTTAATCCCTAATATGCCGTCCTCTTTGTTCCTAATATTGTTCACCGCTGCGCTGTTTGTACTCCTAGGCATTAGTGTCTTTCTGTTGGTCAATCCATCGCGGTACATGCGACGGAATCCCAGTCGTCGGATGAAAGACACGCCCTGGACGCGGATTCAGTTGAGAGCGGTCGGCTTAGTATTTTGTTTATTTGCGTTCATGGTGCTTTCTGGAAGTCTGAGCCATGACTCCCAATCAAAGGTCTTTAGAGGTTTTTCCGACAATATCCTCGTCGCCCTGTGGCTTGCGTTTGCGTGCGTGTGGGCCTGCGGAATTCTGTCGTGGATTGCATGGCGGTTTATTGGGGTCCGGATTTGGGTCCGTCAGCACTTTTCTTTCGAAGAATTGGAAAGCCCAGCTTGGGAACGCCGAATGACCATAACTTTCTCTCTTCTGTTATTCCTAATCGTTGCAAGTGCACTCTTAATGGCCGCAGCGGGGCTTCATCCGCCTCAATCGTCCGGAAACTGAATGCTGGGGGCTGGGAGTTCGCGATCCTTGGCAACCTTTTCGATTAAGGCGATCCCAAAGCCGGGCCTGTAAGCCGAGCCTTCAACTATACGAACTTAGTCAGTCAATCTAGTCCCCAACCGCGCTTCGCGGAGATGCTGCAGACGCAAACCGCGCCTGCAACTTGCGCGTGGGGTAATACAACGCGAATCCCGCCACCGCGATGATCATGCCGAAAAGCAGCCCGTTCATCCCGAGAATGGTTTCTCGGTCGCTTTCCACCAGCGAAAGTACCAACAGCCCCAGCGGAAAGATTCCGCAGGTGATTGCCCCGGCCATGCCTCCCGGCACGCGAAACTCCCGCTTCAACTCCGGCTCGCGCACCCGCAGCACCACCAGGGTCACAAATTCCAGCATCAGCGCGGCGCCGTACAACATTATGTCCAGCGTCACCAGGCGCTTGAAGCCGAGCCCGAGGCACAACGCCCAGCAGCTTGCCAGCACCACGATCGCCACCCACGGCGTTTCGTTCTTGGGCGTCACTTTGCCGAACACCTTGGGCATCATGCCGTCCTTGGCCATGGCCAGCGGCAGGCGCGAATAGCTCATCACCAGCGCGTTGAACATGCCGAACGCGCTCATCATTCCGCCGATGGTGACCATGAACCGCAGCCATTCGAACCCCATCAACTTGCCGCCCAGTTGCCCCGCGATTGCCGCCCACGAGCCGTCTTCGGCAAAGGCCGAGGCCGGCGTCCCGGTGAAGTACACCGCCAGAAACGGCAGTACGTAGGTGAGCGACACCAGTATCACCGCTGCGATCATCGCCTTCGGATAGGTGCGTTGCGGCCGCTCAACTTCCTGCGCGATCGTCGACGCGTTGTCCCACCCCATGTAGTTCCACATCGCCACCAGCACCGCTCCCAACAATCCAACGCTTGCGCTGGTCGAAGCCGCATGCGGCTCCCCAGCGAACGCCCCCAGCTTCATCGGCGTCAGCACCACAATCAGCCCGAACGGCAGCGACAGCAGGAAAAACAGCCACAGCGAGGTGATTCCCACCACCCGGATCCCAGCCAGGTTCAGCGCCGCGCAACTCACCACTACAAACAACCCCGCCAGGACCCCGTGATTTCCTTCGCCAAACCACGGCGACATCTGCTTCAGGTAAAACACAAACAAGGTGGGGTAGATCGCCATGTCAAAGATGCTGGCGGCCAGCGAAAGCCATGCTTCCTGGAAGCCCCAGAAATTGCCCAGGCCGCGGCGAACCCAGGCGTAGTAGCCGCCTTCGTGCGGCAGCGCGCTGGACAGCTCGCCGATCATGAACGCCGTAGGCAGACACCACAGCACCGGCAGAAACAGCAGGACCAGAATCCCGCGGCCGTAGCCGGCGCCGGAAATAATCGCCTCGGTTCCGTAGGTTCCGCCGGACACCATGAAGAAGGTGGCGGCAACCAACGGCCAGAGCGTCAGTTTTGCGGCTCTCTTTTTGGTGATTTGAATAGCTTCGGAAGGAATTTGGGCTGGAAGGGATAAAGTGCTCAATTTTTTTCTCTCGTCCTCCTAAAGTGACTCTCGCTTTCCCGTTTCTTGAAGCAAGCTCACCTTTCGAAGAATACAGTCTCCGTTCTTGCATGCAAGAAAAAAATGACCCTCAGCGAAAATTTTTTCGAGTGAGGCACTCGTCCTTCGGTACTAGACGATTGGTTTCGCATGCGGAGATCGCGCCCGCGCAAAACCGTTTCGTTCGCCGGCCGGTCTTCATCTGCCGCCAACCGGCTGTGATACACTCCGCGAGGCTTTTTTCATTTTCATCTCTATCGGAGTCACCCGCATGAATCTTCGTTCTTCCATCCTTTCCGCTCTCTTTTTCGTGGCAAGTTCCATTACCCTCGCGCAGCAATCCGCCACCCCCCGTCCGGTCACCGTGGACGACCTTTTCGGCGTCAAGGAGGCACATGAACCGCGGATCAGCTCCGACGGCCAGGTGATCGCTTTCACCGTCACCTCCAACTCGTTGAAGGAAGACAAGCCGGAATCTCGGATCTGGATGGTGCCGACAACAGGCGGCGACGCTATCCCTCTGACGGCCGAAGGCGTGGCGTCCTCTCATCCCCGCTGGTCGCCGGACGGTAAGTATCTGGCATTTCTCTCGACCCGCAAGGATGCCGGGGGCACCGAGGAGAAGACTCAGGTCTATCTGCTGAATCGCCAGGGTGGCGAGGCCCAGCGCCTGACCAACACGATTCAGGACGTCGAGGAATTCGAATGGGCGCCCGACGGCAAGCAACTCGTGTTGATTCTTCGCGATCCCACGCCGGAAGAGGCTGAGGCGGCTGCGAAGAAGTCCAGGAACCCTGAAGATGGCGCGGCGAAAAAATCCAAAGCGCAGCCGCCCTGGGTGATCGACCGGCTCCAGTTTAAGAATGACAACGTCGGCTACATCGACCGCCGCCGCACCCATCTCTACGTTTTCAGCCTGGCCGCAAAGACCAGTCGCCAGGTGAGTTCGGGGGATTACGACGACGCTCAACCCGCCTGGTCGCCGGACGGCAAGTCTCTCGCCTTCGCCAGCAACCGCACCAAGCCGGACCCCGATACCACCTACAACTCCGATATCTGGGTGGTGCCCGCGGACAATACCGATCAGGGCGCCCATCCCACCCAAGTCACCAGCTTTCCCGGGCAGAAGGATCATCCTTCCTGGTCGCCAGACGGCAAGTGGCTAACCTACTCGGCTACGGTCGACCTGAAGCTTTTCTATTACGCGACGAAGCACGTCGCCATATCTCCCGCCGCCGGAGGTGAAGCGAAGATTCTCACCAAGGCCTTAGACCGCATGGCGACGCAGCCGCTCTTCGCTCCGGATGGCAAGTCCATTTACTTCCTCGCCGACGATGACGGCACTCAGACCGTGGCGCAAGTCACCCTCTCCGACGCAAAGGTCACCCGATCCATCGGTGGCCGCTTCTCCGCGGATGGCTACTCGTTTTCGAAGGACGGAACGCTTGCCGCGACCATATCAACGACCGACCGCCCCTTTGAGCTGTTTACAAGTTCCGGTGGAAAACTCACCCGGTTGACTCACTTGAATGACGAGTGGCTGGCGCAGCACAAGGTAGTGAAAGCCGAATATGTCTCCTACAAGTCCAAGGACGGAACCGTTGTCCACGGCTATCTCTATAAGCCCGTGGATTATGTGCCCGGCAAAAAGGTTCCCACCATCCTCCGCCCGCACGGCGGCCCAGTCGAAGAATATGAGGACGAATTCTTTGACTTGCCCCAACTCTTTGCGGCCAACGGCTACGCGGTCCTGCTGCCCAATCCGCGCGGCTCTTCCGGTTACGGACAGGACTACTGCAAGGCCATCTTCGCGGATTGGGGCAACAAGGATTACCAGGACGATGTGGCGTTCGTGGACTTCGCCCTGGCGGAAGGGTTGGCGGATCCCGATAAGCTGGGTGTCGGCGGCTGGTCCTATGGCGGAATCTCCACCGACTTCATCATCGGCCAGACCAACCGGTTCAAAGCTGCCATCACCGGCGCGGGCGCGGCGAATTTCACCAGTATGTGGGGGCACGACGAATACCAGCGTGAGTACGTACTCGAGTTGGGGTACCCGTGGGAGAATCAGGCGCTTTGGGACCGCATCGCGCCTTTTTACCGCGTGAAAAACATCCTGACGCCGACCTTATTCGTGGGCGGCAACATAGACTGCAACGTCCCGGTCCTCGGCGGCGAACAGATGTATCTCTCGTTGAAGGAATTGGGGCGAGAGGCGTTGCTGGTGGTTTATCCGGACGAATACCACGAGTTCAAGACGCCTTCCCACATAAAGGACCTGCACGAGCGTTACCTCGCCTGGTACGCCCACTATGTGAAGGCCGACGGCACCCCTGCCCGGCCCGTGCCCAAACAACCCGCGGACTGATCCGGCAATAATCACCCAGCCTGGCCGGCAGCGAGCCAGCCTTTTGAGTGCGGGAGCGAACCTCCCGCTTTTGAGCTCACAAACTCACAGACAGCCTTCCTCTACATAACGGCGTCTCATCCGCAAAAGCAAAAGCCTTCCTACCGCAATCAAACGCTCCCCATGTTTCTTAACAAGAACTAATGTAATTCGCGCTCCTCTGGAACTCTTCCTGCACATCCTTCCCCGGGATTCCCGCCCCTCGGCGTGATTCGCCAGTTCGACAAACAGGGAGTGCGCGATGGCAACACCGCAAGTCATTAACGACATCCTTCAGCAGGCCGAAGCGCTCTTTCGATTGGGCGACTTCGCGGCCGCTGCGCAACTCCTCTCCGACGGCATCTCCGAGGCGCCCTCGGCCAAGCTTTGGAACGATTGGGCGGCGGTGCAGGTCTCTTTGGGACAGTTCCAGGATGCAGAGCGCGGTTTTCACGCAGCATTGCAGCTCGATCCATGCTCCACGCAGGCCGCGGAGAATCTTGGCGCGCTTCTTTTTGCGCGCGGTTGCCATGCCCAAGCGGCGCCGCTCTTGCAGCAATCTCTCGCCGGTGCATCCACGGACGTGCGCCAAGTGATTGAGGAGATGTTGGCGCAATGTCTCGCCAATGGTCAGGCTTCCAGCTCCGCCACCGCGCTTCCGCCGATTGTCAAAGCCAGCGATCACTCGCCCGTCCCATCTGCCCCCGCTGCGGCAGCGCCACCACCCCGGACCTGGGACAGTTCCGTTTCCTATGACGACTGGTGTCGCGCCGTCTTTCGCCAGCATGTTCCTGCTCCTGGAGTGCGCATCGCCGCAAGCTGGGCCGAAGACTCCGAATGGGGCTTGCGCGCCTATAACGCCTTTGCGCAGCTCGAATGTGAATACGCCGCGAAACTTCTCGCCGAAATTCGCGACAAGAAAATCGAAGGCGACATCGTGGAGTTCGGCATTTACCAGGGCTGGTGGGTCAATTTTCTTTACAAAACGACGGAAGAACTCGGGCTCAACCGGCGCATCTACGGCTTCGACAGTTTCGAGGGCCTTTCCGAGCCACATCCCGACCACGATCAGGCCTTTTGGAAAAAAGGCCAATATGCCTGCTCGCTCGAACAGGTTTCAAAAAATGTTCAGGCGGCGTTGCGTCCGCGGCTCAAGCTGGTCAAAGGTTTTTTTGAGAAAAGCTTGCGAAGCGCGGAAGCCCTGGTCGCCGGGAAATTTTCCTATGTCCGCATCGATTGCGACATTTACCTGCCCGCGCTCGATTGCCTGAACTACCTTGCGCCGCGGCTGGCCGACGGCGCGATCCTTGTCTTCGATGACTGGCCGCACCTTCGCGGCTTCGGAGAACAGCGCGCCTTTGAAGAGTGGCTTCCCACCGTGCCCAACCTCGAATTTGAATTTCTCTTTTACGGTGCTATCGGCCACTTCTACACCCGCGTCCACCACAAGAATTAGCCGGTCGCCGCACCATTCAGTCTTTTCCGAAGCCGCTATTCCTCTCCTTTGTATTTCCGGGCAGCTCCTCTAACGCATACTATATTTCGGGGGGCCGCACTTGAGGGGCCCGGCCGGACTTGTGTGTTAGTTTCACTCCAGGCCAGTTTTCAATTAAGGTGCGGTGCTATGGAAAACTACCGGCTGGAACCGATCGGTTGGATTCGCTCTGAGCTTAAAAACACAAAAGACGCGCCGCGTTTCTATACCGACGGAGCGCCCAACGCGTGCTTGGAACTGGATACGCGCGTTTTGGACGCGCTGGACGGAATCAAAGTCGGAGACGACATCGTCATCGTCACCTGGCTGCACCTTGCCAACCGGGAAATCCTAAAGGTTCATCCGCGCGGCGATCTCACGCGTCCGAAACGCGGAGTGTTTTCCACTCGCTCGCCGCATCGCCCCAATCCCATCGGCCTCCACCGCGCCAAGGTGCTGGCGATCGACCAGCATATCCTCTCGCTCGGCCCGATCGAGGCGATCGACGGAACTCCAGTCGTGGACATCAAGTGCGTCGTTAAACCGTTAGCCGACGACTAGAACCAATCTCATAAATGACTCTTTAGGAGGTCGGGGCTTCAGCCCCGGCGTCCATTTATGAGATGGATTAGATGAATTCTAGTAGGACGTTCCATCGGTGCGATTTAGTTGGCGTTGGCTGAATTTTCCTTTCGGCCGCGACTCCTGCAAGCAACGCTGCATTGCGCTTTGCCAGCAGCCGAGCCTCGCGCTATCCTCCTTAAGTTCCAGGAGGAAATGAATGCGAGTCCCGCTAAGAGTCGTTGGTGTCCTCTGCCTGCTGCTGGTTGCTTTCCCAGCGTTTTCCGTTCGCGCCCAGCAATACGATCCAAACCTTTTTTCCGAAATGCGTTGGCGCTGCATCGGTCCGTTTCGTGGTGGGCGCACCGTGGCCATCAGCGGTGTCCCCCAGCAGCCCAACGTTTTTTATATGGCCGCGGTGAACGGTGGCGTCTGGAAGACCACCGACTTTGGCAACACTTGGTTTCCGATATTCGATGAGCAGACTTCTGGTTCCGTCGGCGCGTTGGCGGTTGCGCCATCCGATCCAACCATTCTGTATGTCGGAAGCGGAGAAGGCCTGCAGCGCCCGGACCTCGCGGTTGGCGACGGCTTTTATAAATCCACCGACGCGGGAAAAACCTGGACGCACCTCGGCCTGCGTGACGCGCAGCAGATCACCGCCATTGTTGTCGATCCCCGGAACGCCGACCGCGTTTTTGTTGCCGTGCAAGGCCATCCGTACGGGCCCAATCCGGAACGCGGCATATTCCGCTCTCTCGATGGCGGAAAAACATTCGAAAAAGTTCTCTATAAAGATGAAAACACCGGCGCCGCCGACCTGCTGATGGATCCCGGCAACTCCCAGGTTCTCTTCGCCGCTCTCTGGGCGGCTCGCGTGGCTCCCTGGGAAGTTCGCAACGGCGAATCCTTTGTCATTCCCGGCGGTGGCCTCTATAAATCCACGGATGGCGGCAACACATGGAAACAGATCAGTAAGGGACTTCCCGGCGCGGATGATGTGGTCGGCCGCATCGGTATTGCTATCGCCCCCGGCAATCCCAAGCGAATGTACTTGACCGCGGAAGCGAAAAAAGCGCCGGGCATTTACCGCTCCGACGACGCCGGCGAAAGCTGGCAGCGCGTCAACGAAGATCACCGCATCGGTGGCCGCGGCCCGGGTGCGATGGGAATTGCCGTTTCTCCGGACAATGCCGACGTGATTTATGTGGCCAACACGACTACCTGGAAATCCACCGACGCCGGAAAATCGTTCACTGGATTCAAAGGCGCGCCCGGCGGCGACGACTACCAGCGTATCTGGATCAATCCGAATAATGGACAGACCATTGCGCTTTCCAGCGATCAGGGCGCGGTCATCAGCGTGAACGGCGGCCAGACTTGGAGCAGTTGGTACAACCAGCCGTCGGCCCAGTTCTATCACGTCACCACCGACAATCGATTCCCCTATTGGGTTTACGGCGCTCAGCAGGAAAGCGGCAGCGCCGCGGTGCTCAGCCGCAGCGACGTTGGCGAATTGACTTTCCGCGAATGGAGCTTGCCGGGCGTCGAGGAGTACGGTTACATCGCCGTGGACCCTCGCGATTCGAATATTCTTTATGGCGGGCGAATCACTCGCACAAATCAAGCGCTCAACGAATTTGCAAACGTGGCACCGGAGCCGATCCGTACCGGCCAGTATCGCTACAACCGCTCGCTGCCGATCGTTTTTTCGCCGTTCGACCCGGACACGCTTTATTTCGCCGCGAATGTTTTGTTCAAAACCGCGGATGGCGGCCGCTCCTGGCAGGTGATCAGTCCGGACCTGACCCGCGAATCGCCCGATATCCCCGCGAATCTCGGCGCTTTTTCCGCAGGCGATCCCGAAAAAGGGAAGCATCGGGGCACGATTTATGCCCTCGCTCCATCGTTCAAAGAAGCTGGCACGCTCTGGGCCGGCACCGACGACGGCCTGATTCACATCACGCGCGACGCAGGAAAGCTCTGGAAAAATGTCACTCCGCCGCAACTCACTTCTTGGAGCAAGATCTCCATTCTGGAGGCTTCCCACTTTGACGCCGGCACCGCTTACGCAGCCGTCAATCGATTTCGCCTCGACGACCTGAAGCCGCACATCTATCGCACGCGCGACTTCGGCGCCAACTGGCAGGAAATCGTCTCCGGTCTGCCCGCGAATGCTCCCATCAACGCCGTGCGCGAAGATCCCGCGCGCAAGGGCCTGCTTTTTGCCGGCTCCGAAACATCCGTCTACATTTCCTTCAACGATGGAGATTCCTGGCAGCCATTGCAGTTGAATCTGCCGCACACCTCGATGCGCGATCTGGCGATTCATGGCGACGACCTGATTGTCGCCACTCACGGCCGCTCGTTCTGGATCCTCGACGACCTCACGCCACTGCGCCAACTGAACGACCAAATCGCAAAATCGCCGGCGTTTTTGTTCCAGCCGCAGGAAGCCGTGCGCTGGCGCTGGAATCGCAATCCCGATACGCCGCTGCCGCCGGAAACTCCCGCGGGGAAAAACCCGCCGGATGGCGCCATCATCGACTACTTCATCTCGGGCGCCTCGAAGGGAGCGGTCACTCTCGAAATTCTCGATTCCACCGGCGCAACCGTGCGCCGCTATGCCAGCACGGACTCGCCGCTGCCTATGGATAAAATTGCCGGCGAACATCCAATCCCAATGTACTGGGTGCGGCCCTCCCGGATCCTTTCGGCCGGGCCGGGCATGCACCGCTTTGTGTGGGACCTGCACGGCGAATCGCCGAAATCCCTCAACAAGGAATTTCCTATCTCCGCGATCGTCCACGATACGCAGTTGCTTCCCCTTGGAGCCTGGGCGTTGCCGGGAAGTTATACCGTCAAGCTGACGGTGGACGGCAAGCAATTCAGCCAGCCTCTTTCTGTAAAAATGGACCCGCGGATCAAAGCGCCGCATCCGGATCTGCAAGCGCAGGCTTCGCTTCAGGCTGGCGTAGTCTCGGCCATGAACCAGAGCTACGAAGCGCTGAGCCAAGTGCAGTCCGTCCGCGCTCAGTTGAAGGACTCATTGCCCAAGTCGAAAGGGAAGTTGGCCGAATCACTCGAGGATCTCGACAAGCAGTGCGCCGCTCTCGCGGGCGCCACCACCAGCACATTTTTCGGAACCCCGCCGAGCGGCAAGCAGCCGGAGAACTTCTCCACACTCAACCAGCATTTCGGGCAACTACTCGGCATCGCCGATTCCGCCGACGCTGCCCCGACGACCCAGGCGAGCAAAGTCTACGCTGAGCTAAGCTCAGATTTGAGCGCGCTTCTCAAACGCTGGAATGATTTGAAGCAGAACGCCGTCCCCAAACTTAGCACCGAGCTCCAGAAAGCCGGCCTGGCGGCAATAGATTCGAACAAACCACTCGACCACGAAATGGGCGAGGCCGGAAGCGGCGACGACGAGCCATAGCCGTCAGCTTTCGCCAGACCAAGCCATCCAACAAATTGAAATGTAGCCATTTAGATCAAATATGGACCATAGTCAGACTATGGTCTGACTATGGTTTGACTATGGTCCACCCGTGTGCTATCCTCCTCAGTGGAGGAGCATCTCCATGGAAGAAATTGCAATTTCAAAATTCAAAGCCACATGCCTTGCAGTCATCGATAAGGTCAAGAAAACTGGCCATCCAGTCCTCATCACTCGCTTCGGCATCCCGGTAGCCCAAATCATTCCACCCAGCCCCGCCAAACATGCTCGTAAGCTGGGCACCGGGGTAGGTTCCCTGACTATTCATGGCGACATCGTCGGCCCCATCTCCGACCTTTCGGACTGGGAAGCTTCGGGCGACTCGGAAGAGGAAAAGTAAATGCGGTTCTTGCTCGACACCCATATATGGCTGTGGATGTTCCGAGAACCGCACAAATTGAGTTCAGTTGTCCACCAGGCGGTGACTGAGCCCTCTAACGATTGCTACCTTTCCCCGATCAGCATTTGGGAGGTAACGATTCTTCTGGAGAAGAAAAGAATCTCGTTCCAAGAGGACTTCGCAGTCTGGTTCGCCCGCACGGCACAAGATTTGGAATTAGAGGAGGCGAACTTAACCTGGCAGGTTGTTCACGAGATGCGTTACATTCTGCCCAACCACAAGGACCCGGCCGACCGGTTTCTCGCTGCCACGGCAATTGCCTTCGATCTGACGCTGGTTACTTCAGATCAAAAAATGATCGGCGTCCCCGGCTTGAAGGTTCTCGCGAACGTTTGACTCGCCAAACGATTCCGGCAACGGCTCAGTGCAAATATTTCTGAAAAAATCCCGAAATGCGCAGTCCGGCATCCGCCGCCGCTTCCGGCCGATACCCTTGCTTATTGGTGGGATTCTGAAACGCATGTCCCGCGCCTTCATAAATCTTGATGTCTGTGATTTTGCCGCTGGCTTTCATCGCGGATTCGAACGCCTTCACATCTTTTGCCGGGATTCCCTGGTCGTCCGCGCCGAAATTTCCCTGCACGGGCGCCTTGATCTTTGCAATCAGGCCTGGATCAGAGGGTAGCGAGCCATAATTCACCACGCATGCGGCCAGCTTCGGCTGGTCCACGGCCAGTTTAATCGACCAGCCTCCGCCCATACACCAACCGACCGAGCCGATCTTCGCGGTATTCACGTCGGGCCGCGAAGCCAAATACGCGAACGCCGCTTCCAGATCACGCATTCCACGGTCGTCCGGCAATCCCCGCATCAGGATGTGCGCTTCATCTGGATTCGTCGCCATTTTTCCGCGGTACAGATCCACCGCCAGCGCCACATAGCCTTGCGCTGCATACTTCTGCGCCTGCTCTTTCACCCAATCGTTCAGTCCCCACCATTCATGGATCACGATGATCGCCGGATGTTTGCCCGCTCCATCCGGCAGCGCCACGAAGGCATTCACCGTTTCGTCGCCGCTCTTGTAGCTCACCGTCTCCGTTTTGGGTCCGCCCGCTCGCAGCGCCAGCGCAAACGCCAAAACTCCCAACGCCAGCATAGGCAAAAGCATTTTGCGTGTCATGTCTGCATCCTCCCAATGAAAAGGCTCCGAAACTTTAACGCATCCCGGAGCCTGAAACCACCGCCGGCTTTTGCGGTCACGCTCAGCTGGCCGGCTTTTGCAGTTCGCTGATCGAGGCCAGCACGTCCTCGCTGTGTGTTTTCACATCAACGCTGGTCCACACTTTGCGAACCACGCCATTCGGGTCGATCAGGTACGTATGCCGCGCGGAAAGTTTCGCAACTCCCAGATTCATCACCGAATCATACTTCTCCGAAACTTCTTTGTTCGTGTCCGCCAGCAGCTTGAACGTCAGGCTCTCTTTCGCGCAAAACTCCTGGTGCGATTTTTCATCCTGCATGCTCACGCCCAGGATCACCGCGTTCTTCGCGTCATACTTGGCCAGGTCGCGCTGGAAATTGTGCGCTTCGATCGTGCAACCGGTGGTCATGTCCTTCGGGTAAAAATAAAGCACCACCCACTTGCCTTTAAAATCATGCAGGTTGACCGCTTTCCCGTCCTGCGAATTCAACGTGAAGTCTGGCGCGGGCGCTCCGACCGCCGGCGATTTGTCTCCACCACGCAGATTCGCGTTCAACGCGGCCAGCAGAGCCAACGCCGCAAGGGCTACCCCAATTGCCATCCACATTGGTCTTTTCCTCATATTTGCCTCCGCCTGAAATTACCAAAAATCGGCACACTTCGCCCAGTGGAAAAATGCGTGCATTGGAGTAAATGGGTACAGATGTAGAGGCGTGCTGCGAGGCGGCGCTACTTTTTGAGGACGGGATCTTTCACCCCTGGCGGGGAGACGATTGGGCTCGACGAGAATCGTTTGGCTTCCAGGCTCCTCGGGGTCCAATCCGCTGGAGGAAAGGAGACGCGCCAAAAACGCGGATTGGGTTGCGAAAACTCAATTCCGACTTCAGCAACTGCGTTCGCGCCCGGATTCAGATCCACCACTTTGCAGGGTATCTCTTCACCTGTTGTCACATTCCGAATGCTCAGCGCCTGTCCATCTTGCACCGGCTCTTTCAATTGCAGCAACGCTCCATGCGCGCTCACGATTAGTGTCTTGGTGTGCTCCACGAATGGCGTTCCATTTGCCCTTTTCCCGGCAACGCGAAGCGGGACCGATAGCAAGATCCTTTGGCTTCGTCGCTGATTGGCCGTCTGTGTGGGCCGGATGTTTTGTGTGCTCATACGCCTGGATCCCTTTCTTTATGGTTGTCGGCATGCATGAAGGGAACCATTAGGAAGGGTGGAGAAAATTAACTTGGTTTTCTCTTATTTCATTCGAATTTTATGTTCTGTCCGCGGTGGCTCCGATTCGCCCCTTCCATCTCCCGGGATCCCGCTATCCCATGCAAAAGAGCAGGGTTAACCCAATGCGCTCTCTCGCTGGCTTTCTTGCACGTATCGCGATCCGGATAGGTGCGCGGTTGCGCACAGTTACAGTTCAATTCGGCGAAATAAGTTTTCCACCGGACTGTTCTGGAAAGCTGCAAAGTGTTCCAATCCGGAACCGTGCCTTGTCCACCCGCATCGCCCGGTCCTCGCGATTCCCACGCCTCACAGACTAAATTCGAACATGAACCTTCGCCCCAAAATGCTTCTCGTCTTTGCCACGACGGTTGCCGGCGGAATGGGAATTCTCTATTTTCTTTCTCGAACTCTCCTGCTTTCCAGTTATCGCCAACTCGAATCAGAGCAGATGAAGCAACACGTCGAGTACGCCCTCACCGGCCTTTCCCAGGAGTTCAGCAGCCTCGGCCGGACCACGAACGACTACGCCTACTGGGACCGCACCTATGAATTCGTGTTCAAACCTGAAAGGGAGCCTCGCTTCAAAGACGAATTCCAGGATGCCAGCATGGATGGTTTGGGTCTGAATCTCGTGGTCATTCGCGATTTGCGCGGCAAAACTATCCTGGCGAAAGCGTACGACACCGATAAGCACCAGGAGACCGCCGTCCCTGAACAATTCCTGGAGAAACTGTTTAACCGGCCGGAGCTCAGCCCAAACTTATTATCCGGGGACCCGCGGGACGGCCTGCTGTCTTTCCCGGACGGAACGTATGACGTTTGTGTCCGCCCAATTCTCAATTCGCAACGCAAAGGAGAACTGCGAGGCATCTTCCTGGGCGCGCGCAGATTTGACGACGGTGGCGCCACCCGCATCAGCGACCTCACCCACACCTCCACCAGGTTCGAACGTGTGGATTCACATCGGCTGCCCCCCGATTTCTCTGTTGTGTGGAAAGATCTGGCTGCCAATCCCACGGAAATCCAGGTCCTGCCCCTCGGCGAGGACCTGATTGGCGGGTACGCCTTGGTCGGCGACATGTTCGGCGAGCCGCTGTTCCTGCTTCGCGTGGACACCCACCGGCCGATCTACGAGCGGGGCAAGTTCAGTCAAGTCACTCTTTTTGTTACGGTCCTTACGGGCGTGCTGATTTCCTCCGTCCTGATTATTTTCTTTTTGCAGAAATTTGTTCTCAGCCGGTTAAGCGGCCTCAGTCGCGAAGTCGTGAGCATCGGAAAACGCAGCGCGATCGCCGAGCGCGTTCAGGTCACGGGCCGCGACGAGCTCTCGAGCCTCGCCGCCAGCATTAACGGAATGCTGGACGAACTGGAGCGCAGCCAGCAACAATTCCTCTTTCTAACTGAAAATATCCACCAGATCTTCTGGATTAAAGACGCGAAATCCGGAAAATACAATTACATCAGCAGCGCCTTTGAACGGATTTTCGGCCGGCCTTCCGCCACCCTCGCGCAAAATCCCGCCTCCTGGCTTGAATTGATTCATCCCGAAGACCGCGGCGTCGTGTCCCGCATGCAAGACATGCAGGCCGCCGGCAAGCCCACGGAAAGCTATTACCGGATCATTCCCCCGGACGGAAATCTTCGCTGGCTCTGGGAACGCTCGTTCCCCCGCGTCGGCCCCGATGGCAAGCATGCGCAAATAACCGGCCTTACCGAAGACATCACCGATTTCAAGCGCAATGAAGAAGCCCTGCTCAACGCGCAACTCGAGCTCGAAGAGCGCGTGGCCTCGCGCACCGCGGAGCTCGCCGAGCGCGGCGAACTCGTAAAGCTCCTCGTGGATTCCGCCCCTGGAGCGATGTATGGAATCGACGCAGCCGGGGTATTCACCTTCTGCAACCCCGCCGGCCTTCGTTTGCTCGGCTACGACCATGCCTCCGAGCTCCTCGGCAGGGACTCGCACAGCTTGCTGCACCACACTCGGACAGACGGCATGCCCTACCCCGAAGCGGACTGCCCTGTGTTTCGCAGTTTTATCAACGGCCACGACACTCACGTTGAAGACGAATTTTTCTGGCGCAAGGATGGCAACAGTTTTCCTGTCGAATATAGTTCCCACCAGATCCGCCGAAATGGCAGGGTGATCGGCGCGGTGGTTTCCTTCGAAGACATCACCCACCGGAAACGCCAGGAAATGGAACTTCGCCACAGCCAGAAACTCGAAGCGGTCGGCCGCCTGGCCGCCGGCATCGCTCACGAAATCAATACCCCCATCCAGTTTCTGGGAGACAACACCCGCTTCCTGCAGGATTCCTTTCGCGACGAAATCCAGCTGATCCACAAATACCAGGAACTCCGGGAAGCCGCGGCGCGCGGTCCGGTCCGCCAGGACCTTCTGCGGGAGGTAACTGCCCTCCGCGAAAAAGCCGATTGGGACTACCTGGAACAGGAAATTCCCCGCGCGATGGAGCAGATGCTGGAAGGGCTGGCGCGCGTCGCCACCATCGTCCGCGGCATGAAGGAATTCTCCCACGTTGATCGGACCAACGAAAAGGCTCCTGCGGACCTGAATCGCGCGCTTGAAAGCACCCTCATTGTGGCTCGCAATGAACTCAAATACATTGCCGACGTGGAAACCCGCTTCGCTGAACTTCCCCCGGTAATTTGCCACCTCGGCGATCTCAATCAGGTGTTTCTCAATCTCCTTGTCAACGCCGCGCATGCCATCGGTGACGTCATCAAGGGCACCAAGTCCCGCGGAAAAATCACCGTCAGCACTCAAATCGATTCCGATGTCGTGGAAGTGGCCATTTCCGATTCCGGCCCCGGCATCCCGGCCGAGCTTAGGGACAAAATCTTCGATCCTTTTTTCACCACCAAAGGCGTGGGGAAGGGAACCGGGCAAGGCCTTGCCCTGGCCCGCGCTATCGTCGTCGAAAAACACGGCGGCACTCTCACGTTCGAGACACAACCCGGCATAGGCACCACCTTCTTTGTTCGGCTCCCTCTGGCGGCAGCCGCCCTGCGCGTGGAGGCGCTCACCAAATGATCAGCATTTTATTTGTCGACGACGAAATCAGCATTCTGGACGGTTTGAAGCGCATGCTCCGCCCGATGCGCAGTGAATGGAACATGGCCTTTGCTCCCGGCGGCGAACCTGCCCTCGGTTTGCTCCAGGAATCGGCGTTCGATGTGATCGTTTCGGACATGCGCATGCCCGGCATGGACGGGGCAACCTTGCTTGAAATCGTCCGCGAGCGCTACCCCGGCACCCTGCGCATTATTCTCTCCGGCTATACCGAATTGCAGGCTTCGCTTCGCGCCGTCCCGGTCGCCCATCAATTCCTTCTCAAGCCTTGCGACCCGGAAGTCTTGCGCGCCGGCATCGCCCGCGCCACCAGCCTCGGGGAAGTCCTCGAAAGCAAAATGCTCACCAGCCTGGTCGGCGCGCTGCGCGATTTGCCCTCGCTCCCCCGGGTCTTTTCAGAGCTGCAAGTTGCTCTCGCTCAACCCAATGTATCCACCGATCTCATCACCCGGATCGTTGAACAAGATATTGCCCTCAGCGCCAAACTCCTGCAACTCGTCAATTCCGCCTTCTTTGGCTTGGCCCGCGACATCACCAGCGTGAAAACCGCCGTAAACTGCCTCGGTGTCAGCGTTCTTCACGACCTCGTCCTCACCCTGGAAGTCTTTCGTTCCTTCACTCCGAATGAATTTGTCTCCGTCGAGTCCATCGAAGAGTTTCACCGCCACGCCCAACTGACGGCCCGCATCGCCGCTGGCATCGCCCAGAAAACCCAAATGCCTCCTGCTCTCGTTCTGGCCGCATGGATGCACGACGTCGGCAAGCTGGTGATCGCCGAGCGCACCCCGGCCCATTTCAGCCGCGCCCTTTTGCAAGCCCACCAGGAGGGTAAATCGCTGTACGAAATTGAAGAGCGCCTCACCCAAATTTCACACGCCGAAGTCGGCGCCTATCTGCTCAGCCTGTGGGGTTTGCCTTTTCCTGTTGTCGAGGCCGTCGCCCATCATCACCACCCGCGCCGCGTTCCCGTCAAACAAGCGGACATGGTGATCGTCGTCTATGTTTGCAACCTGCTCGCCCACGAACGCGAAGCGCTCGAGCAAGGAGCGCCTCCCACCGAGTTCGACACGGACCTTCTGCAACAAGCCGGTATCGCGGAGCTTTTGCCCGAGTGGCGAAAAATCGCCGAGGCCGCTCACCTGAATCAGGGCCAATTAGTCGGCTGACTTTCTCCTTCCATCCTCTACAATGGATTCCTGAATCGCTCGTTGATGTTTCTGAACCGGGCGATCATCCGAACCCTTGATGGATTCCTCTATTTCCACCTGGCTCACCGAGCCAAACATTACAATTCTGCTTGCCCTGGCCTTTCTGTTGCCCGCGATCTTCTTCCCCCGTGGCTCCGAACGTTTTCTCAGTCGAATCGAAAATGCCGTGTCCAGGCTCGCGGCTCGCAAATTGCTCGCTGTTTTGTTTCTGTTTCTCTTTGTAATCGGACTGCGGATCGCCCTGCTCGGCCTGCTTCCCATTCCCAATCCTGGGATTCACGACGAATTCAGTTACCTTCTAATGGGCGACACGTTTGCCCACGGCCGTCTAACCAATCCGCCTCACCCGCTCTGGCGAAGCTTCGAGACTTTCCACGTGCTGTGGTTTCCAACCTACGCCTCCAAATATCCTCCCGCTCAGGGCTTGGTGTTGGCCCTCGGACAGCTTCTCGGCAATCCTTGGTTCGGCGTGCTTCTCAGTGCGGCTGCGATGGCCGCGCTTTTCGTATGGACGTTGCAGGCGTGGGTGCCCGCTCGATGGGCTTTTCTCGCGGGACTCCTCGCCGCTCTCCGGCTGTGCGTCGCTTCTTACTGGATCAACAGTTATTGGGGCGGGGCGGTGGCTGCCATCGGCGGAGCGCTGGTGCTCGGAGCATTCGGACGAATCCGGAAAAAGCCTTCACTCGCAATGGGGATTCTTCTCGGCCTCGGGGTCGCGATACTTTTCAATAGCCGTCCATACGAGAGCGTTTTTTTCTGCATACCCGTGGCGGCCGGCTTTCTCTTTTGGTTTTTGCGCCAGCCTGGGGACGCGGCGTCGCGCCGCGCTGTTCTCCGCCTGGTGCTCCTGCCCGCGGGACTCATCCTGCTGTTCACCGGCGGCCTCATGGCCTGCTACAACTGGCGCGTCACCGGCCATGCCGCTCTGCCTCCTTATGCCTACGACGCCCGCTTGCACGATCGCGCCGCGCTGTTTCTCTGGCAGACGCCGAAACCTGCGATTCACTACGACAATCCCGAAATGGAAAATTTCTACAATCAATACGAACGCCTGGCCTACGACCGCTCCTGGACGACGCTGAAATCCGTTTTCCAGGATAAGTGGGAACATTGCTCGCTGGCTTTTCTCTGGCCGGCATGCTGGCTCCTTCTGCCCGCCGCTTTTTTTCTGTACCGGGATGCGCGATTCCGCCTGCTTCTTTTCACGCTCCTCGCTGTGTTGATTGGCTACTGCCTCGTCGTCTGGCCCGGGCCGCACTACATCGCTCCCGCCGCCGCAATTCTCTTCGCCGCGCTTGTCCAGGCGATTCGCCACCTGCGTACGATGCGCATTTTCAAGCGACCCATCGGCACGGCTCTTTCCCGCGCGATCGTTCTTGCGCTGATTCTCGATGTCTCCCTGCTGGTCGCGCAGCGGCTGGGCGATTCCCAAGGCTGGGGCGGGTGGGGACTTTCCGACCGCGCCGATCTTCTGCGCGATCTCGAGTCGAAACCGGGGAAGCACGTCGTCCTGGTTCGCTATGGCCCGGATCACAGCGTCCACGAAGAGTGGGTCTTCAACGCCGCTGATATCGACGCATCCAAAGTTATCTGGGCGCGCGATCTTCCGGGTGAACTCAACGACCAGCTATTTCGGTTTTACCCCGACCGCACCATCTGGCTCGCCATGCCGGACACCGGCGAAGTTTCCATCATCCGCCCGCCGCTCGATTCACACTAGAGCAGCGCAATGATCAGCGAAAATGAGCGCAAGAGTTTCGAGACTTGTCGCCAGCTTGGCCAGCGCCCTATACTCACTCTTGCACCGCGCCTCAGGAGACACGTCTTGCTGAAACGTCTTTTCCACATCGCCCTGGCCTTCACGCTTTTCTCCGCCGTCGCTGCCGCGCAAAAGAAGCCTGCCGAACAGAACGACCGGATCGTTCTCGAACAAATACTGACGCAGACTTACCAGCCTTCACAGGTCGGCAAGCAATTAATGGGCATCGGGGGAGAAACCGACATTCGCCGCGCCGGCACCATCGTAGTAATCCAGCGCCCGGGACTTTACGGTTCGCTCCTCCACACCGAGCCTGCCTCCAGCTCCATCGACGGACTTCAATACAAACTTTTTCGCGGCCACCAGGACTATGAAGTCCCCGCCGGCGAACGCTATTACGTCACCGCCGTTGCTGTCGGCTCGGATACCATCCTCGTCGCCTTAATTTCCGCCCGCAGCCTTTCCACCCGGGCCGGCACCGGCCGCATGTGGACCACGCTTTCGTTCAAATTTCCTCCCAATGTCCTCGCCACCGCCGACAAGGAGACCGTTTTCCGCGAATTCGACCAGTGGATGATGCCCGAGGGCCGCGCCAATTCCGCCGCTCCGGTTGCGCCGCCCGCGATGACGGCTTATCCCGCCGCCGCTCCGGTCGCGACCGCTGCGCCGCAACTCGCTCCTGCGCCAAAGCCCGCCGCGCCGAGCCAGTCCGCTTTGACTCCTGGCATGACCCGAGAGCAGATTTTGCAAGCAATGGGAAAGCCCGACCGTGAAATTCAGTTCGACCAGCGGCAGTGGATGATTTATCCGGGCTTCGTTGCGGCGCTGAAGGACAACAAGCTCGAGTCGTTCGAAACGTCAGGGGCGGGCGCGACGAAAGTTACCATTCAATCCGATCCCGCGGGCGCGGAAATTTATCTGGATGACCAGTTCGTGGGCTCCACGCCTTCCACCCTTTCGGTTTCTCCGGGGAAGCATGCGTTCCGGCTTCAAGCCGCCGGACGTTCCGATTGGACTCGCCAGATGAATGTTTTGGCCGGCAGCGACATCACTCTCGCCGCGACTCTCGACAAGAATTAATCCTGCCGCGCGGCCGGTTCTCGCAACGCAAAAACGCTCAAGATCAGGCGAACTCGCCGGGCCTGCACAGGAGTTTTTTCACAAATGGCTTGGCAGCCGCGGGCCCGGTCACGGACAGTGTCACCGCGCCCAAGTTTGGCGCCGCCGTCAACTCAAACCGTAGGAAAGGGCAACACTCGCGCTCGGCCGCTATCACTTCCGCCAAAAGTCGGATCCACTCTTTTTCTCCGGGCGCGGTAAACGCGAATCCGTCCGCAAGTTCCGTCACCTCGGACATTCCCTCTTTGAATCGCGCCAGCAGCACCGCTTCCCGTTCCCGGAACTCCGCGTCGGTCAATTTGCATGCAATCGAAATCTCTTCGGGCATGATTGCCCTCCCGAAGCGGTGAGCTTGCGCCCCGCTCCTCTACGTTCAACCCTACAAGTTAAAGTCCACTTTAAGGGAAGCAGTATTTTGCAAAGACCGGAGTGTATCCTGGTCAGCGCGTACGCGCGGGGACTAAAACTCGATCAGGAAACTGCTCCCCGTAGCAGCTTTTGCTGACGCGGAACTTTGCCGGCAGCCTTCTCAACAAAGATCCGGCGAACCGGAGCCGCCGCGAGAAACGTGGCGCGAAGCGGTTCTTCCGGCGCGAACGAATTCGCAATCTTCAACAGGCAAGTTTCGGCGCGCTTCCGATGAAACTCGGCCGCTTTCTCATTCTTCATGTGCCGGTACAAATCCCATGCGGTCGAGTCCAGTCGCCAGGCCGCCATGGGAATTTCAAATTTCTCCAGCAACGCGAGTCCGTTCCGGACGCTTTTCTCCGCGCCTTCCCAGTTCTTTTCCGCGATGCCCAGCTTTGCGTTCACCTTCCAGGCCAGCGCTTGCAGACTGGGATCCGCGGACGAAAGGGCATCCTCCAGAAGGCTGCCGGCCTCAACCCGAGCGTTTTCCAGTTTCCCCGACGCCACCAATGCGTTCACCGCTCCCAGCCGGGCGTGCATTCTCCAATACCAGTGCAGAAAAAACTTTGGGGTCACGTCTTCATCGATCACTTGCCGGAAATTTTCTAGGGCTTCTTTGCAATTCCCCGCTAACAGCGCGCCATTCCCGCTGGCAACCCACGCGATGGCCCTGGGCTGCCCGGTGGGATAGCCCGAATTGGACCGAATCATTATTTCGCACACCTGCTGAGCGCCCGCAAAATCCATCGCCACCGTGCGCAGCCACGCCTCCCTGATTTTCAGCAGCCACGGATTATTTCCGTTCTTCTCTGCCTTCAGGATGGCGCCGCGCATCACCTGCAGCGCTTCACCAAGCCGGCCTAAATGCATCAGCGCGACAATCTTGGCTCCGAGAGCCAGCAGATAAGCCACGGTATTGATCGTGCCGCTGACTTTCAGAATCCCGTCATCGGCAATCTTCAGGGCCTCCTGATAGTTGCCCTGAAGCGGGTGAAGATGCGCGTAATGCATTTCCGGGAACTGCCCCCCGCTCAGCCGCTCGACGCTCTGCCGGGCGGAGGTGTAGAGTTCCGCGTCTTCCGAACTCCACGTGTGAAAGTACAGGCGTGCGCAAGCAGCCAGCATTTGAGTGCGCGCCTGCAACATCGGATCATCCAGAGAAGCACTGACGCGATCCGCTTGTTCGATGGCAGCCACGGCCCGATCCACATCAATCAGCCCCATCGGATGTACCAGCCGGACCAGCGCCGTCACCTGCGCCGCGCCCAGGCCGGCTTGCGCGGCCCGGTCCGCGGCATCTTCGTAAGCATGCGCGGAATCATCCATATTTCCCGATGCGTAGTTGGTGTCGCCGATCTGCACCATGGTCTGAATCTCCAGTTCGACGCGTTTGGCCCCGCCAGCCAGCGGAACAAGTTCCAGCGCGTGCCGCAAAATTTCGATCGAGTCTCGATAGGCGAATCTGCCCGCCGCATTCTTTGCCGCGATGATCAGGTAGTGAATCGCCTGTTCGTAATCGTGCCCCGCTTCAAAGTGCTGGGCCAACTCCGTGGATTGCTCCTGTTCGCACGGGTCGCAGAACGCCTGCAGCCTCTGCGCCAGTTGCAGGTGCAATTTCGCGCGGCCTGCTTCGGAAATCCGCCGGTACAACACCTCCCGGTACAGTGAATGCCGGAAATCGTAGTGCGCCGAAATTTGCCCATTCGCCAGTGCGTTGATTCCCGCTGCTTTGATGAATTGCAGCCGTTCGGCAAGCCGCTCGCACGCATCCTCAATCATTTCCGGCTCCACCTCCGCTGCGGGTGAGATGGCCCAGACGGAAAATCGCTCTCCGGCAACGCTGGCGCTTCTCAGGATGCGCTGCTCCTCGGCGCTCAACTGCTGGAACTGCGCCTCGATCAATTGATCCAGCGTTTCCGGCACCCGCGGCTCCACGTCTTCCAGCGCCACATTCAGTTTCCAGGTTCCATCGGCCCGCGCCACCAGTCCCCGCTTCACCATGTCCAGCAGGATGTTCACCAGGAACAGCGCATTGCCGCCGGAGTGGCGGTAAATCAGGTTCGCAAATCCCTCCGGAAACTCTCCCCCCGGGAAGTGAATCTCCAGGTATTCCTCCACATCGGGTTCTTCCAGGCGTTCCAGGTTCAGCTCGCGGCTCAGATTGTGCAGCACCAAATCCTGTTTCAGCGCCTTCAACGGACTTTTCGAAAGAATCAGATCCGCGGGGCGGTAAGTTCCCAGCAACAGCAATTTCGCGGGCCCCCGTCGCCGCGCCACCGCGGAAAGAAAATCCAGCGTGGAGGGATCCACCCAGTGAAGATCTTCCAGCACCAGCACCAGCGGATCCTGCGCCGTCAGGGTTTCCAGCGCTTCGCAAATTTCCCGCACCATCCGTTCGCGCGTTGCCCCCTGAATCTCTTTCTGCAACGCTTCCCGCTGCTCGGCCTTGATCAGCGAAGGGAACTGAATCAGCCACGTGGGCGCCTGCTTCGCCAGCGTTTGCGCCACCTGTCCGCCGCTCGCTTCGCGGACCCACTGGCCGATCGCTTCCAGCACCGGATAGTACGCTTCCTTGCCGCCAAATCCCTCCACGCATTGGCCGCGAATCACGCGCAGGTTCGGACGGTGGGCAACCGCCTGATGAAACGCGTCGACCAGCGTCGTCTTCCCGATCCCCGCCTCCCCCGTGATGAAAACCACCTGCCGCTGGGAGTTCATTGCCAGGCCCAGGCAATCCTCAAGTTCGGCCATAGCACCTTCGCGGCCGACCATTTCCCGCGCGGCGTTGATACCGCAGCCAGCCGCGGCCCCCGCAATCACTTCACTCACGGGCGCGACGAACTGGTATCCGCGCCTCGGAAACGTCTCGATGAATTCCGGCTTGTCCCGCGGATCGCCCAGCGCTTTCCGTATTCCCAAAACATATTTCTTGATCACTTCGGGATTTACATACGTTTCCGGCCACAGCGCGTTGAGCATTTCTTCCTGCGTCACCAGCCGGTCCGCGTGCTCCACCAGGTAGCGCAGCACGTCGAACGCTTTCGGCGCCAGCGACACCCTCTCTTCCCCGCGCCACAGGCAGTGATTCACGGTGTCGAGCCGGAAGGCATGGAACTGCTTCATCGTCGAGGTCCAATTCGCTTCATTCGCTTGGCAGGGGGCGTCCTGGCAGCAACGGTAGGCGCGATTTTACGACATTTACCTGGAGTTGACACTCTCCGCGATTTCCCCCTCATTTGCCTTCTAGGATTCCCCAAAAGCGAGTTTTGGCACAAAACGCCAGGCTGTAGTCACCGAAATTGGACCGAAATCGTCACCGCTCGGTCATGTCCTCTGCTCCGGCTCCCGCTACTCTGCCCCTGTAACCGGTAGGCCTCTGAGCCAGAACTGGAATCTCACTTTAAAGGACGAAATTCGAATGAAGAAAATGTTGGCAGTTGCTCTCACCCTGTTGTTTGCATCCTCGATCTTTGCTTTTGATCTCGACGATTCGCTGGTTCGCTGGCGGAACATCGTCGGTGTCGTCACCGCGCCGGGCATTGATAACCCGGTGGGAACCATTCACGCCGGAGCGGGCCCCTGGACCGTTCGTCGCGGCCGCGCCAGCGTTAACCTGGTGACAGGAGCAGCTTCCTTCGAAGTCGAAGGTCTCACGCTCAACGGCGGAAACTCCACCGGCACCCCCGGCCCCGTTTCCGCGGTTATCGGCACCCTCGTCTGCAACTCCGGCACCGCAACCGCCGCGATCATCGATTCCACACCCGTCACTCTCAACGTCCACGGCGATGCCGAGTTTTCCGGCCATCTCCTGAACATTCCCGTAACTTGCGCCAACCCGTTGTTCCTCGTCCGCATCGCGGCTCCAGCCGGCGCTGCCGGCCGCTGGATCGGCGCCGGAACCGAGCGCTTCATCGGCGACGACGAGAAGTAGTGATCCGCGTCGTCTTCACCCTGGCGAGGCCCGTACGGCCTCGCCATTTTTTTCGCGGTTACCGGCGGAGGTATTCGCCAGGCGGGTTTCAGGGCCTTTCGTCACCGAAATTGGACCGAAAGGGTCACCCGCGGGTCACGTCTTCGCTTCTTTCTTCGCCTACTCTCATCACATGCGCGGAGCATTCGTAGTTCAACTGGGGCCCGATTCGAATCCAGCCGAGGGCCGCTTTGAAGGCTGGGTCGAGGAAGTGGATACCTGCATCGAGCTGAGATTCCACTCCACGGCGGAACTCTTGAAATTCATGGGCCTGCGTCTCGATTTGGTCAAGGGCTCCAGCGGCAAAACCCGGGCCTGCGAAGCCCCGCAAGAGCCGTCGGAAAAGAAGCCGCCGCAAAGGCCGAAAAAGGCGAAATAGAAAATACGTGCAATCCGTTGCGGTCGCTGTCCGCAGCAAATCGAGGAGGAAAGAAAAATGGGAGCAGTCGCAAAGAATCCGATTCCACAACTGGTGCCGCTTGCCACCGGGCAATCCTCCAGGCCTTTCATCGCTGATTCGGCATCGCCCGCTCGAACCATCGGCATGACGGAAGCCCAGCGTTTGTCGCAATTTGTCCCGGTAATCGTTCTGGTGCCGGCAGCTGCGGCCACCAGCGCGAATCTTCCGGGTGTGGCCGCGCAAAAAATCTCGCCAATCGAAAACGCCGGCGCCGCCCTCCTTCTGCAATTCCTCGAAAACGCCGTCCCCCAGTCCCAGGGCAAACGAATCCCGGACAGCCTGGCCTTCGGCGATGTGCGCTTGAATTTTTCTTCCATGGAGGCGACCCGCAAGGGCCGGCCCGTGGCGCTTACCTCCCTGGAATTCAAAACCCTGAAATATCTGGCGGAAAATCCGCGCCGCGTCGTTTCGCGCGATGAACTGCTCAATAAGGTCTGGGGTTATGAAAACTATCCCTGCACGCGCACCGTGGACAACCTCGTTTTGCGGCTTCGGCAGAAACTCGAAAAAGAGCCGTCGCGCCCGGCGCATTTTCACACCGTCCACGGCGTCGGTTACAGGTTCTTGCCCTAGGGAATGAATCCGTCCTCGATCAAGTTATGAACTTGTAGCAGGCCAAAGGAGCTCAAGCATGAAAGACAAAACCACCGGCTGCTCGGCGGCCAATTGGAATGAACGCGAAGCAATTGCTCGCGCACAGCAGGGCGATGGCGCGGCCTTTGAGTGCCTCTACGACGCGCATTGCAAGCACGTCTACAGCCTCTGCCTCCGCATGCTCAGGAACATTGCCGAAGCCGAAGACCTGACCCAACAGGTTTTTCTCCAGCTCTTCCGCAAAATCGGAACGTTCCGCGGCGATTCTTCGTTTTCCACCTGGCTGCACAGAATCTCCGTCAACGCGGTTCTCATGCATTTGCGCCGCCGGCCGCTCGCTGAAAAGCAGATGCAAAGCCTGGATGACGAAGGAACCGGGGGAGCCGATCCGGTCGATGCCGCGCGCACGGACACTTCGGTCGGAAGCGTGATCGACTCGATCAACCTCAAACGCGCCATCCGCCTGCTGCCCGCAGGTTACAAGCGCTTCTTCCTTATGCACGACGTCATGGGATACCGGCACGCCGAAATCGCGGCGCTCCTCGGATGCTCCACCGGTTGCTCCAAATCGCAGCTCCACAAGGCTCGCAAAAGTCTGCGCCGCCTGCTGCAGGGTGAGCTTGCCGGAGAAAACGCTTCCCAGCCTGGACCCGAATCGCAGCCCGTGCAGACTCGATCCGGCGATCGTGGCGGCGATGCCCATGGAGAACACAGCCGCCGTTTGTTTACGCGCTGGCCCAATTTGCATGACTCCAATTTGACGACTTGTTGATTTCAGCCGGACATATTTTTCGCGGACTGTAGTTAATCTTAATGAAGGAATTAGAGGAGAAGGAATGTTGAAGTCAAAAATTGTTTTTTATTTTGTTTGTTTCATTTTCTTCGGCTGCGCTTTCGGCGCAAATAGGACCGCCGCACAGGCGGTCGCCTATCGCCAGACCAATCTGGCATCAAGCGTTCCGAACGCCGCTAACAATCTGGCGCCAGGTCTCCTGAATCCGTGGGGAATTGGATTCCTCTCCGGTCAGCCGTTCTTCATCTCGGAAAATCAGGGCGGACATGTCACCGCGTTTGACGCCACCGGATTCGGCGCCAGGCCGGGCGATTTTGCGATTCCCAATGCCGCCGGAACCGGTTTCGACCATCCCACGGGAATTGTCGCCGACCAGAATTCATTCTTTGCCGACAGAACAGTTGTCAATCCTTTCATTGTTGTCACAGAGGAGGGGGGAATTTTCACCTGGGGCCCGGACCTTAATGGAAATCTTCCTCAGCAAGCAACACTCCGCCGCCGCATTGTAAGCGAAGTTTACAAAGGTGCGGCGATTCTGAACTCCCCGCAGGCTTCGCCCGCCCTCGCGGTCACGGACTTCAACCATGCAAATATCGAGACATTTCTTCCCGGCTTCGCGCAGGTTGCCCTTGCCGGTTCTTTCACCGATCCAAATCTCCCAGCCGGCTTCGCTCCCTTCGGCATTCAGGTGATTGGCAACCAGGTCTTCGTCACTTATGCGTTACAAGACGCGGCCAAGCACGATCCCATCCCCGGCGCGGGCAACGGCGTCGTCAGCATCTTCGACTTGAACGGCAATTTCATCAAACGCTTCGCCACCGGCGGAGCTTTGAACGCTCCCTGGGGAATCGTCAAGGCCGGCGCCAACTTCGGCCCCTTCAGCAACGACATCCTCATCGCCAACGTCGGCGACGGAAACATCAACGCATTTGATCCAACGAGCGGGCACTTCGTCGGAGCGTTACTGGACGGCGATGGATTCCCGATTGCCGAAGTTGGACTCCACGCCCTGGCCTTCCGGCCCGACGGGTTTGGAAACGCCAACGCGCTTTACTTCACTTCGCAGCTGACCAATCCGCGCGATGGATTGTTCGGGACATTTACAACCGGCCTGGTAAGCGCGATCCGAACGACTCTTCCAGCCGCCGTGGCAGACTCCAGCGTGACGATTTCCGCGAGCGTTGCCGCGGGCCCCGGAAACACGGGAGTTCCGACGGGGACGGTCACATTCCTGGATGGTTCCATCCGGTTGGGGACCGCTGCACTGGCGAATGGTTCGGCAAGTGTAAGCACGATTTTCACTACCACCGGAGTGCATGCCATAAACGTGCAGTACGGCGGAGACGCTACATTTTTGCCGAGCAGCGATAGAGAGCCTCTGCAAGTCGCTGCCATTGCTACCTCTGCCGCGCTGGCGGCGCCCACTGTCGCCGCGCCCGGCTCCACGATTACCTTGATCGCAACGATCACTTCAGCCGGAGGAATCCCCACCGGCAAGGTCTCCTTTCTCGACGGAAACACAAACCTGGGCTCCGCCGGACTGGACGGGACAGGAGCGGCCGCCCTCCGCACCAACACTCTCGCCGTCGGCGTACATTCTCTTACCGTGTCCTATGCGGGTGACGGAAAATTTGACGTCAGCACCTCGGCTCCCACCAGCCTCGATGTAGACAATCCGGATTTCTCCATCGGTGCCGCTCCATCTACCGCCACCGTCATCGCCGGCCGCTCTACCCAGTTCAAGTTGACGGTCACTCCCGTCGGCGGCTTCGCAAACAACGTCACGTTTTCTTGCGCACCTGTTTCCGGCGTAACCTGCAGCTTCAATCCTGCCGCCGTAACTCCCGGCAACGGCCCGGCAAGCACCACGCTGACCGTCACCACCTCCGCCGCTGTTTCGCGCTACGGCTTTGTGATGCCGCCGCGGATCGGCCCCTGGATACTTTTCCTCGCCGTTGCTCTCTTCAGCTTCGCAATGGCCCGTGCCCGGAAAATCTCCTCCATTCGCCTTTCACCGCTCGCCGCTTCAGCGGCCGCAATTCTCTCTCTTTGCCTGGTCATCGGCGGGTGCGGCGGATACTCCAACGGCTCGCCGCAAAACAAGGGCACCGCTACAATCATGGTCACCGCCCAATCCGGCACAGTCGCTCACACTACAACTGTCAGCGTCATTGTGCAGTAACGGGAAAGAACTGCCATGATCGAATCATTTCTATACGGGACCTGGATTGGCGGACAGGTCCTGTATTGGTTTTTCTTGAAGCATCTCACGCAGGATTGCGGCGCCCGTTTTTGGGAAGCCCTTCATCTCCGCCTCGGCAACAATGTTATTGTGCGGGAGCAATGATGCAGATCCTTGCCATTTCCGGAAGCCTTCGCGCCGCTTCCACCAACACCACTCTTCTGAAAGCCGCGGCCGCCTTGGCCCCAGCGGACGTCACGCTCAATGTCTACGATGGCATAGGCGACCTGCCCCACTTCAATCCCGATCTGGATGGCGACCCTCCCCTCCCCGCCGTGGCCGAGTTTCGTTTTCATCTCCGCAAATCCGCCGGCGTTATCATTTCTTCTCCTGAATATGCCCACGGCGTTCCGGGCGTCCTGAAGAACGCCCTCGACTGGCTCGTTGCCAGCGGCGAACTCTATGAAAAACCCGTGGCCCTCTTCAGTGCTTCGCCGCGCGCCAACTATGCCCAGGCATCCCTCGTGGAAACGCTCGGCGTAATGTCCGCCAGGGTCGTTTCCGAGGCTTGTGTGGTATTGCCTCTTTTGGGCAGGAATCTCGATGAAAACGGAATCGTCTCTGACCCGAATTTTTCCCGGACCCTTCGCGTTGCGCTCGCCGCTTTTTCGCTCGCAGCGGACAATCGCGAGCGAAACGAAACTGCAAAGCTTTCTTGAAATTGAGAAAACGTTGAACTCCGAAGGTTAAGAAAGGTGAATCGATGAAAAGAGTATCCTCTCAATTCCTCCGGCGGTGGCTCCTGGCCGGTCCCCTGCTCGCGCTCTTCTTCTCACGCGTTCCGCCCGCTAGCGCGCAGTCCGCCAGTTACGATTTCAATGACTCTCATTTTCACTTGACCAACAACATTCAGGAAGGCCCCAGCATCCGCGATCTTCTCAACATGATGGGAAACAATGTCGGCCGCTCCACCGTCTTCGGCGTCCCTCTCCAACAAGAGTGGTTGTACGCCGTGGACGGTGACCGTGCGCCAACTTACTACCTCCACTCCGACGCGCCCCTCTACTACTACTCCTTCACCGACGCGTGGATCGCCATGGCCTACAAATCCCTGCCCAAGGAACAGCAATCCCGCCTCGATCCCATGATCACCGGTTTCAATCCCGCGGACATGTACGCCGTCGATCACATTCGCCGTGTGCTGCAGACTTTTCCCGGCGTTTTCACCGGCATCGGCGAGTTCACCATTCACAAGGAATTCGTCTCCGCCAAAATTCCCGGCGCCGTTGCCAGCCTCACCGACCCCGCCCTCGACCGCATCCTCGATTTCGCCGCCGAATCCGGCCTGGTGGTTATCCTCCACAACGACATTGATATTCCGTTCGCAAAAGAAGGTTCCGCCCCCGCCTACTTCAATCAGGTCCAGGCCCTCTTCAAGCGCCACCCGAAGACGACCATCATCTGGGCCCACATGGGCTTGGGGCGCACCGTTCGGCCGCCCGCGAACCATGCCGCCATGATCGAAGCGATCCTAAGCGATCCGGCTCTCCCTAACCTCTACGTCGACCTCTCCTGGGACGAAGTCGCCAAATACTTCGTCGCCAGCCCGGAAGCCGCCAAATCTTTGGCTGGCCTGATGCAGCGCCATCCAGATCGCTTCCTCTTCGGCACCGATGGCGCCGCCCCAACGGACCTGGCCAGGTACCTCAAGGTCTTCCAGCAATACGAACCCTTGTGGAAATCGCTCGACCCCGAAACTTCCCGCAAGGTCCGCCTGCAAAACTACGAACGTATTTTCAACGAGGGGCGCCGTCGGGTCCGCCAGTGGGAGAGCGCCCACGTTTCCGGCCCAGACTTGAAGTAATTCTCGGGGTGATTCCAGGAGTTCACAGCAGTTTCCGCCGGAACCCGGCGAACGGAGTATAGCGTATGAAAAATAGCGACCTTCGCCCTTTCCCGGTGATCGAAAAACCCGCCGAGGGAGAATACCCCTCTGCCTCTCGCATCTACATCGATCCCGTGCCCAACGACGGCCAAATCCTCAAGCATCTCGCCTCTGGCTTCCAGGCCACCCGCACCTTGATTCTTTCGCTCTCCGAATCTCGCTTGCTCCATCGCTACGCGGAAGGGAAGTGGACCATCAAGGAGATCCTCGCCCACCTCATCGATGACGAGCGTATTTACGTTTACCGCGCGCTTCGCTTCGCCCGCAACGACTCCACGGAACTTCCCGGATTCGACCAGGATCTTTTCGCCCGCTATTCCGAAGCCAACAAACGCGATGCCGAAGACCTTCTCCAGGAGCTCAGCCTGGTCAGGCAATCAACCATCGCGTTCTTCGAAAGTTTGGATCCCGCGGCCCTGCTGCGCCGCGGCGTAGCCGATGGAAAAAATGTGAGTGTTCGAACGCTGGCCTATCACATCGCCGGTCACGAATTGCGCCATCTCCAGCTCATCCGGGAACGCTACCTGGGTTAACGCCAGCCGCTTTCCCACCCCCGCTCTTCCCGCCATTAAATTTCAAACCGCACACTGCATTTGCGCGCTGCCCCATTCCACACCCGCGGCGGGGGCGAAAAAGGGAGATTGACAACGGAAGTAAATGAAAGTAAAAGAAAGGAATCGAAAGTTATCGGAACGCGCCCCGAAAACCTTCTTTTCCTTCGCGGCGCTCCAGGGGTGATAAATGCGCTTGGCTCTTCAAGGCTCTCGTGTTTCGCATGCACTGCTCCTCGCCGTCCTCTTTTTCCTCTCCGGACTTGAAACGCGCCTCGCCGCACAGTCCACCTACACGGCCCAGTTGACGGGTGTCGTCACCGACGCTTCCGGTGGCGTAGTCCCCGGCGCAAAGGTCACCCTCACGGATCGGGCCACAAGCGTCAGCCAATCCTCCGCTACTGATGGCCGAGGTGTTTATGTTTTCACCGGAATTCGCCCCGGAACTTACGATCTCCGGGTGGAGGCGCCGAATCTCGCGACTCGCGAGCGCAAAGGCATGGTGTTGGCCGTTAGCCAGCAGGCCACTCTCGATTTCATTCTCTCTCCCACTACTGTCTCTGAAAGCGTGACCGTAACGGGTGAAACGCCTTTGCTGGATACCGGCAACGCCAGCCTCGGTACCGATGTGACCAATGAATATGTCCGCGACATCCCGCTTCCCGATCGCAGCTTTTTCGGCCTGGTGTTTCTCTCCGGCGGCGTCACCGAAACCGCCGGCCAGGGCACTTCAGACTCCTACCCTACCGGGACAAATTTCGTTTCCAACGGCCAACGCAATGCCACCGCTGAAATCCGCGTTGACGGCGCCCTCACCAGTGCCCCGGAACAAGGCGAAGGCGCCACAACCAACGTCTACTATCAGCCATCCGTCGAAATCGTTCAGGAGTTCAAAGTGGAGAATAACAGTTTCTCCTCGGAGTTCGGCAACAACGGCGGCACCGTGGTCAACATCGTTTTGAAAGAGGGCGGTAATAAATTTCACGGTAGCGGCTGGTGGTTTGGGCAGCGGTCCGCGCTCGACGCCAACGATTTCTTCAACAACGCGCAGGGAACTCCCAGGCCGGACCATCTCCGCGATCAGTACGGCTTCTCACTTGGCGGACCGATCAAAAAGCAAAAAACCTTCTTCTTCGTTGACCTTGAAAAGATTCGTGTGCAGGACCCCGTGGAAATCAACGCCTTCGTCCCCACGAAAGACGAGCGTTCCGGCGATTTTCGTAACACCTTCGTTGTCTGCACGGACTCCGCCCAGGGTTGCACCGTCGGCCAGCCGGTGCAGCAGCAGATTTTCAACCCGTTCAGCTTCGACAACCAAGGGCGTCGCCAGAACTTCGCGGTCCCGAACCTGATCGACCCCACTCTCATTGACCCCATCGGCCAGAAGATCATCAATCTTTATCCGCTGCCAACCATCGATAACGCCGCTCCCGGCACCGAAAATTTTCACCAGGTCGTACTCAGCAGAACCGACGGCTGGCAGTTTGACGTCAAGATCGATCATCACTTTAACGACAAGAACCACCTTTCCGCCCGCTATAGCCAGCTTCACAGCACCAATGGTGTGCCCACCGTTTTGGGCAACGGCGACATCGGCGACGGCTTCGACAGCATCACCGACGTGCACAACGCGGTCCTGGAAGACAATTGGAGCCCGACGGCAAACCTCGTCTGGACCAATCGCTTTGCCGTTGACCGCGCCGTCGCCCCGGTAACCGAAAACTATCCCAAGCTGGACACGGTTTTCGACGCCCCCGGCGACGCCATCCTTGGCCAGGTAAACGGCCTCAATCGAATGCCGGTCATCCAGGTGGATAATAACGCCACCTCCATCTATAGCCAGTGCTGCACGGATACCGGCTTTGCTCACACTCTCGATTCCTACAGTTCTGCGCTCTCCTGGGTCCGGGGACGTCATATTTTTAAATTCGGCGGCGAACAAAGAATCTTCTTCAATAACTTCTTTCAGCCCAATCCGCCAACAGGCCTTTTTCATTTCACGCAAGCCGAAACCGAACAGAAGATTGGCAACCTCGATCCCATTCAGGGAAATTCCTTTGCAAGCCTCCTTCTCGGTTATGGAGATCCCGGTAGTAGCAGTCTCTCCGTTTTCAAATCCGTCGCCAACAAATCCAAGGAAACCGCCTTCTACGTTCAGGACGACTGGAAAGTCACTCCTAAGCTGACCGTCAATCTTGGCGTCCGCTATGAATGGAGCACGCCTTATACCGAGCGCTACAATCAGCTCCAGTTCAGCAATTTTACCGGCGCAAGCGATGTCTCTGTCCCCATCGACGTTCCCGGATTCGTCAACCGAAGCGGCAACCTCACCGGCATCACCAATTTCCCCACCTCCGGCAATCGCAACAGCCCGGTGGACCGCAACAATGTCGCCCCTCGTTTGGGATTCGCTTACACCCTCGATCGCAATACCGTCGTCCGTGGTGGCGCGGGAATCTACTACGGCCTGAACGTCGCCACCAACTTTCAATTTACGGGAACCGCCTTTGGCAACTCCCATCCCATCCTTTTCACCAAAGATAATTTCCAGACGCAGTTCGCCACACTCGAAAACCCTTTTCCCAATGGTTACGCCCCGCCGCAGGGCAACAAGTATGGGGACCTGGCCCTGTGGGGCTTCCCGAACAACAACAGCCTGGACACTGGCACAGCCCGCAACGCGGAAATCTATCAGTGGAATCTCGGCGTCCAGCACTTGTTTCCCGCTGGCATTACCATCGGCGTGGACTACTCGGCCAGCCGCAGCACCCATCTCCCCTACAGCTCCTTTTCCGGCACCGCCAACCGCAATTTTCTTCCTTCCTCCGTCCGCGACCAGATCGTCGCGCAATTCAATGCTTGTCTCGCAGGGCCAACGCCAGACCAGTGCACTTCCCCGACCAACACCCTGGCTACCCTCACCGCCAATCCATTCCAGCCGCTCTTCGATATAAACAATCCTAACCACATTTTCAACGAACCCGAGTCCATCTATAACGATCAGAACATTCCCCTCATCAACCTCTTGCGCCCCTTTCCGCAATTTGACGGCGCGTTCAGCGGCCTCACCCGCCTCGGCGCCAGCGCTTGGTACAACTCTCTCCAGATCCGCTTCCAGAAGCGCGCGGCCCACTACTTCAGCTTTGAAGGCAACTACACCTTCTCGAAAGCCACCGACAACTCTTCTGCCGGCGCCAACTCCTTCATCACCAACAGCCTCAGCTCCGGCATTCCCCAGGTCTACGACAATCTGAAAGCCGAAAATTCCATCAGCGCCAATGACGCCACCCATCGCTTCGTCATCGCCACCATCTTCGATGTTCCCGTCGGCAGAACCCGCTGGATTGGCCGCGACATGAACCGCGTCCTCGATGGCGTGGTCGGCGGCTGGTCCATCTCCGCCTTCGTCACTTTCCAGACCGGCACTCCGATCAGCATCGTCATGGCCAGCCCTCAGCTCGCGGACGGCAATCAGCGCCCCAATGTGCTGTGCAGCGCGGTCAGCTCCGGCTTCAGTTATCATCAGGCAGCCGCGAATGGCCAGGACATCGCCAGTGGGGCAAACTTGGATCCCAGTACCGCCTCGGTCTTTAACGCGAACTGCTTCGGCGATCCGGGGGATCAGGTTCCTGGAACTGCGCCGCGTTATTTTTCCAGTTTGCGCGGAGACGGCATTCACAACGCCGATCTTTCCATCAGCAAGGAGTTTGTTATCCGGGAAGGAATGAAACTTCAGGTCCGCGGAGAGTTCTTCAACTTCACCAACACCCCGCGCTTCAATTTCCCGAATACTTCCTTTGGCGATTCCGCCTTCGGTCAGGTGACCAGCACGCTGAATACGCCCCGGCATACGCAGATCGGTCTTCGGTTCGAGTTCTAGGAGCAGATAAATGTCCGCGCGCCTTTGTCTTGTCCTGTCTCTCGGCTTCCTCGTCTCTACGCCGGTCACCTCGGGCCAGGAACAGAATTGGTCCCACTACGTGCGGATCGGCGCCTACGGTCTGCGGGCCGACAATGCGGAAGCGATTGTTCGCGATGCCACCAGCAGCCACGTCTTTGGCATCGAAGTGGACAACGACATTCCCGGCAGGTACGAGAGCTACCTGAATCCTGCTGAAAAGCTTCAGGCCATCCATGCCGTAGCGGAAGCCGCGCACAAAGCGAAAAACTATGCTTTCGTCTACATCGCGGGCACCGAATGCATCACCGCCAACGCCGAGAAGTCGCCGCATTCCGTAATGAAAGACCACCCAGACTGGTTGCAACGCAAAATCACCGGCGAACCCGCCGTCTTCACTTCGGGAGCGGCGTTTTGGATCAGTCCCGGCGACGAGGACGTCTGGATCAGCCCCTTTGCCAAAGAATGGCGCAAAACCTATATGGAGCGTGTTCGCCAAATCGCCGCCACGGGGATCGACGGTATTTACGTAGACATTCCCTACTGGATGACCCACTTTGACGGCTGGGAAAACTCCTGGGCGAGTTTCGATGACGCCACCGTTGCGGCGTTCCGCGAAAAGACCGGCCTGGACGCGAAAAAAGACCTCAAGTTGGGTGACTTCCAGGACTCCAATTTCCGCAAGTGGATCGATTTTCGCATCGACACCATGACGGATTTCGTGAAAGAGATTCGCGACAACGCGCGAACCGTCAACCCGCGGATTTTTGTGATCCCGGAAATCTATCCTGGCATCGAGCAGGAAGCCACTCGCGTCGGCGCCGACGTCTACCAGATGTATGGCGTCATGGATGCCATCGCCCACGAGTACGAGTTCGGCGAGGGCGAGCACATGGCCTCCTCGCGTTCGCAGCTCGACTGGTTCCTGTACCAGGCGGGCATGCTGACGTTTCGCGCTTTCGCGGCTGGAAAAGCCACCTGGATTTTGAACTACTCGTGGGACGGCGACAAAAATGTCGCTCCACGGGAAGCCATGAAGAATCTCGCGATGTCCCAGGCCATGGACGGCGCAAACTTCTGGGACGCTCCCGGCCACTCCATGGCCGGCTCCAACGACAAAGCCACCCGCGCGGAAATTTTTCAATGGATCGAAAAGAACGAGAAAATCTTCTACTCCCCGCGCCTCCCCATGCATCCTGTCGGCGTCTACTTCTCGCCCAAGAGCCGGGACTATGATCCACGCGGGTTTCTCCCATCCTATCGCGGCTCGTTGGTGATGCTCCTCCAGTCGCACCTTGAATTCCAGGTCATCACGCCCAAAACGCTCGCCGAGTTTCATGATCAGGTCTTGGTCCTTCCAAACGTTTCCGTCCTGACCGACGCCGAAAAGCACTCCCTCAAAACATTCACGGATAATGGCGGCCGTCTCCTGATTACGGGTCACAATGTCACCGGCCTTCCCGCTTCCGGCAAAATCCTCTCCTTTGAAAATTGCCCTGCGAGCCTCTATTTAGGCAAACTGGAAAAGAACTTTCTGGCCGGTTCTCAGGAGATTCCGAGTGAATTTCTAAAGCTAATGAAAGTGAAAAGTGATGTCGAGATCGAAGCGCCGCCAACGGTTGCCGTGAACTTCGGGCAAGTCAACGGCGTGCCGCACCTGTTTCTTGCGAATTTCACCGGACTGGTGCCTGGGAGGATCGCGATTCCAGCTCCGGTCTCGGGGAGCAAAGTCACTATTCCCGCCGGCGTGGGAAATTCTCTCGCCTATCTTCCTTTCCTGGGTCAGACTCAGATTCTTCATGGCACACTCCACGGAGACACGATGCAATTTGAACTGCCCCCCATCGAACGGGGCGCAGTCGCCTGGGTCGTTGGTAAGTGATCGATGAACCGGATGCCATCTCCACTTAGCGCTGGAAAGCGGAAGGGCCTGGAGTCGGTCGCTGATTCGCGCGGAATCATCGCTGCCCTGGCGATCGACCAGCGCAGCGCACTCCGCAGTTTGTTTTCAAAGGCCATGGCCGTCGAACCATCCGCCGTTTCTCCGGGCCATCTTTCCCAATTTAAAGAGGCGGTGAGTTCGGCCCTTACGCCGCACGCGAGTGCGATTCTTCTGGACCCGGAATTTGGCTTGCCCGCGGCCGCCAAACGCGCTGCCACCGCCGGCCTGCTGTTGGCCTACGAGCAAACTGGATATGATAAAAATGTTCCTGGCCGGCTCCCGCGCCTGCTCGATGGATGGTCCGTCAAACGCCTGATCGAGGTAGGCGCAAACGCGGTCAAACTGCTTTTGTATTACTCGAGCCGTTCATCCGCGGCAATCAACGGCGCCAAATATTCATTCGTGGAAAAAGTTGGCGCGGAATGTGCCGCCGCCGATGTGCCTTTCTTCCTGGAACTGGTGAGCTACGCGGAGAACATGGACGAAAAGGGAATCGAGTTTGCCCGCATCAAGAATGAAGTCGTGGCCGCAGGCATGAAGGAATTTTCGAAGCCGCAATACCAGGTGGACGTCTTGAAAATCGGTATGCCCGTCAATCTTTCCTTTGTCGAAGGATCGCCCTCCTCCGCCGGAGAAACTCTCTATACACGCGAACAAGCGAAGCAGCATTTCCTGCATGCCGCGGCGTGCTCTTCCATTCCGTTCATTTACCTGTCCGAGGGTGTCAGCAACTCCGCTTTTCAGTTCGGGTTGCATCTCGCTTCCGAAGCCGGCGCCGGGTTTTCGGGCGTCCTCTGCGGAAGAGCCACGTGGAAAGATGGCGTCGAGATTTTCGTCAAACAGGGGCCTCGCGCTCTGCAGGATTGGTTGGGACGCGAGGGTGTAAGCAACATCGAAAATGTAAATAAGTGCTTGGCCGCGGCAATCCCGTGGTTTGATGCTTGCAAGCTTGCGGCACCTGGCAGGGACCTGTAATGTTTCTCTGCGTCAGCCTGAATCCTGCGGTGGACAAACGCCTGCGCCTCGAACGATTGCAGCTGGGAGGCGTGAACCGCGTGAACGAAGCAATTCCCGCTCCGGGAGGCAAAGCAGCTCACGTTGCTATGACCTTGAAAACTTTGGGGGCGGATCCTCTCTGGCTGGGTTTTGCGGGCGGAGCAGCCGGCAAACAACTCGTCGAAGGTCTGCGCGCACTTGCCATTCGCGTCCACGATATCCCCACCACCCGCTCCACGCGAACGAATCTGGAGATTGTCGAGGACAATGGCGTCGTCACGGAAATCCTGGAGCCCGGCCAACGCATCTCTCCCGGCGAACTTCAGCGGTTCGTGGAAACCTTTACGAAACTCTTGAACGACGCCAATGAACCACCAACGGTGATAATGTCGGGAAGCCTTCCGGAAGGTGTGCCGTCGGACCAGTACAAGCTCCTCGTCGAATTGGCTCATGAATTTGACAGCCGCGTGTTCCTGGACACCAGCGCCGACCCCTTCAAGTTCGCCTTGGCGGGCAAACCGGACTTTGTAAAGCCCAACCGCGCGGAAGCCGAGTCCTGGAGCGGGCAGGCGATCAGCGGTCCGTCTTCCGCGAATGAAATTCTCGGCGCTATGCTGAAGGCAGGAGCTGCCGCTGGTGCGATCACCTTGGGTTCGGCCGGATTGATCTGGCATTCTGCCGCCGGTGATACGCTTCTTGCCAACGCGCCAAAGCTGTCCGCTCGCTCCTGTGTCGGCAGCGGCGACTCGACGCTGGCGGGTTTCGCGTTTGCCGCACAACAGCAACTGCCTCCCGTCGAAGCGGCGCGTCTTGCCGCCGCGTGTGGCGCCGCCAACTGCATCGCCCCGGGGCCCGGCTGTGCTCGTGCGCAAGATATCGCCAGTCTAAAAGACCAGATTCGCGTGGAAAGTTTGTCGTAATTCTCTAAGAAAGGCTGGAGCCGCCATCACATGCTGAGCGAGGAACGCCGCCGCGAAATCCTGGAACTCTTGCGCGCCGATGGCCGCGTCCTCGTGCGCGATCTTTCCAAACACTTTCGTACGTCCCAAATCACCATTCGCAAGGATCTGGAATCTCTCCACCATGAAGGCCAGTTGGAGAGAACCCATGGCGGAGCGCTCCCTAAAGAGACCGGCGCTCTGAAAGACAGCCCGCTTCGCGAAAAAGAACGCCAGCACCGCCAGGAGAAAATTCGGATTGCCGCTGCCGCCGCGCGCAAGCTGCGTCCCGGGCAAGTGATCATTCTCGATTCCGGCACCACCACCACCGCGATTGCGCGAGCCTGCCGGAATATCAAAAACCTGACCATCATTACCAACGCCACGAACATCGCCGCCGAACTTGCGGACTCTTCCGTCGAAGTAATCCTCACCGGAGGCGTCTTGCGTCAGAACTCATACTCGCTCGTTGGCCCCCTGGCCGAAGACTCGCTCCGGAAACTCAGCGCCGATCTCCTCTTCCTCGGTGTGGATGGGTTTGACGTTCGCTATGGATTGACCACGCCCAATCTCCTGGAAGCGCGCGTAAACCGCGCCATGGCCGAAGCCGCCCGCCGCACCGTCATCGTCTGCGATTCCAGTAAATTTGGCCGCCGCAGCCTGTCGCTGATCATGCCCGCCTCGTCCGTCCACGAAGCGATCACCGACAGGAATATTTCTAAGCATGACCTGAAGTCGCTCCGCGACGCGGACATCGAAGTGACGTTGGTTTAGCCTTGAAAATTCATCATTCGGAAAGAACATTTATGGCCATCAAACCGACAGACTATGCCCAATTCGAAACATACAAAGAGATTCTCTCTCAGGGCCAGGTCTGGCAAACCGTTTTGCGGGAACTGAAGCAAAGCGCATCCGTCGAAAAAATCCTGCGAATCATCAACCAAAAATCCTCCCGCTTGTTTGTCGGTTGCGGCACCAGTTTCTATCTCGCGGAGGCCGCGGCAACTTCGTGGACTTTGCTAACCGGTGAGCCCGCGCATGCCGTCCCGGGCTCCGAGATATTGTTGTATCCCGCCCTGACGCGTTTGGTGGCCGCCGATTTAAGCGCGATCGTGATCTCGCGCTCCGGCCGCACCTCGGAAGCTGTTCGTGCCGCCCATGTTCTTTGCAAAGAGATGCAGATACCCACCATTGGGATCACCTGCGCCGAGAAAAGTGAGCTGGAAGCCGAATGCGATTCGACGTTGGTGCTAAAGGCGGCGGATGAGAAAAGCATGGTTATGACGCGGTCTTTTACGTCCATGCTGATCAGTTTGCAGTGGTTGGCGGCAACCCGCGCTGGAAACGCGAAGTTCTGCAACTCCCTGGAAGCGGTGGCTGCCCAATTTGCCCCGCGCATTCCCTCCTTGGCGGAACAGATGGAAAGTTTTGTCGATCGGCATTCTTTCGACGACTATGTTTTTCTTGGCCAGGGACCCTTCCACGGCCTTGCGCGCGAAGCCGCACTTAAGGTCATGGAGATGTCCTGTTCTTACAGTCAGTCTTTTCACACCCTGGAATTCCGCCACGGCCCGAAAGCAATCGTCACATCACGAGCTGCCCTGACATTTTTCCTGAGTGAGGCCGGCCAGCAAGCTGAGGTTGAGGTCCTCGAAGAAATGAAGGAATTGGGCGGCATAACCATCGCCGTCTGCAACAAAGCGGGTGAAGCCATTCACAAAGCGTCCGATATCGTTCTGGAACTGAACGTGCCTGGTGATGAATTGCCGCGGCTGGCTGCCCATATTGTCCCCAGCCAGTTGATGGGTTTCTTCACTGGCATGCGTAAAGGGCTCAATCCCGACCAGCCCAAAAACTTAACCCGCGTCGTGGTATTGGACTAGCCTTACAAGGAGACGATCTCTTGGCCCCTTTCGACGTCAGCGTCATTGGCGAATTGAATCTCGACTTAATCTTGTACGGACTGCCGCAAAGCCTGGTCCTCGAACGCGAATACCTGGCCACCGACCTCAGCATCACTCTGGGCAGTTCCTCGGCAATCTTCGCCCACAACCTTTCCTATCTGGGGAATCGGGTTGGTTTCAGTGCGTGCATCGGAGATGATCCCTTCGGCGATATCTGCGTGCAGCGCCTTTCCGCCAGCGGCGTTGACGTCTCTCACATCAAAAAATTGCGGGGGAAAACCACGGGGCTCACCGTCATCCTGCCTCAGCGAAAAGAGCGCTTCATCCTCACCTATCCGGGCGCGATGTACGAAATGACCGAGCGGGAACTGGACCAGGCCTTCGTTTTCAACGCCAAGCACCTCCACTTGTCTTCTTATTTCTTGCAGAAAGGGATACGCCCGCAACTCATCCACATTTTTCGCAAGGCCAAGGAAGCCGGTCTGACCACATCTCTCGACACCAATGATGATCCCGAAGATCGTTGGAGCGGAGACATTCAACTATTGCTTCGCTACGTGGACATTCTTCTGCCCAATGAGAGGGAGCTCTGCAAGCTCGCGCAGGTGAACAATTTCGAGCAGGCGGTCGAGTCGCTCTCGCAAAAAGTCCGCATCCTGGTGGTCAAGCGTGGCTCGCAGGGCGCAATCGCCCGGGTTGGAAAAGAAAAATTCGCCGCGTATCCACCCGTGGTGGATGTCGTGGATCCCGTCGGCGCCGGCGACACATTTGACGCGGGATTCGTCCATCAGTTCATCCGCGGGGCAAAAATCGAAGACTGCCTGAAATTTGCCAACTGCGCCGGCGCTCTTTCGGTCACCCGGGCGGGTGGCACGGAAGCATTTCGCGACACAACCCACCGCGAAGCTTTTTTGCGCAAGCACGCCGCGGGGGTTGGCCCGTCAGCCGGCCCGGTCTCCAGGCCAACCAGCTAGGAATTGCGACCTTTTTAAGGCGCTGGCGCCGCTTCCACCAGCAAACTGCCGGTGAACTCCGCGTTCAACTTGCCAACCGGCCCAGTCACCGTTCCAAGTTCCTTGTGATGCACGTAGTCGGTCACCCGAAACGTTCCCGCGGGAAGTCCTCGCAGCTCGACCTCGCCTTTCCATACCGCCGCATTTGTTGGAGCCTGTTTCGCACCGCCTCCTTTTTCTCCGCTGTAGAAGGCATAGTAAAAATGATTATTCTTTTCAATCGCATAGGCTTCCGGAAAATCGAATCCGTAAACATACAAGTCCAGAAATTTGCCCTTTGAGAGCATCTTTTCGTTGTACAAACTAATCCATTCTTTCCAATGCGCTTCTTTTTCCTGATTCAAATACACCGTCTTGAATTTTGCTCCGTAGTCCGGCCAGGTAAACTTCGTTCCCAGCACGCCGCCCGTTCCCAGCGTCGAAGCGAAGTCTTCTCCCAGGTCCTGCTCGTCGCCTCCCGAAGCATTCTTGATTCGAGTTAGTTCGACATGATCTCCATACACCGCCGCTTCCGGCCCCAGCAGTGCTTTGTACATCTTCACGCGCCGGCGAACCTGAACCGACCCCACCGGATCGGCGGTCACCGCTTGATCCATGTAGCGAAGCCACGCCAGGTTCGGCGGCGTGCCGCACGGGCAGCTTTGCGTCACGCTATCCGGTTTCAACGCCCGCGTTGTTTCGAAAATAATCTTGTACACGTCGCCCATCGCGTACACCGAGTCGTATGGCGACTTGTGGTGGTGCTTCGGGTTGTAGCAAAGCGGCGTCGACCAGATATTGTCCAGTTTGTGCCCGTCGAATCCCCAGTCCCGGATAAATCGCTCCGTCACACTTTTGTAGTATTCCTGTACGCCGGGAACCGCGGGGCAGAGCGTTGCCAGATTTCGCGCCATTCGCGCGGGCTTTCCATCCTTGTTCAGAATCAGCCAGTCGGGATGCTGCTTCAGCACTTCGGAAACCACATACTTTCGTCCGCCGTAACCGAAGTGTCCGTCCTCCACGCCCAGCGGCAGCCACCAAACCTGCATCCTCATTCCCTGGTCATGATATTTCTTCACCATGTCGGGAATCGCGTCTCCCGTAAACGCGCTTCCATTCGGCTGCCAGTCCCCATAATTGTTGAACCACCCGTCATCCAGCGTCGCCCAGTGGATCCCCAGTTCCTTCAACTTCGGGATCGTGTCGAGCATCTGCTTCGGCGTCACCCCGAACTCGTAGCCCCAGCCGCACCAGCTCACCGCGTAGTTCTCCTCATTATTCTTCGGCTTTTCCAGTCCTTCCTTCGCCACCACTCTCGACCACAAGCTCAGCGGCGGATAAAAATCGCCCCGGTAAACCGCAAGAAACGTTCGCGGCGTGGAAAAAACCTCTCCCGGTTTCAGAATCGTGTTGGCCGGAACGCGTATCGCGGTTTCCACGTTCCCCACGGCAGTTGTCTCGACCGGAATCGACAGCGTAAACGGAACCGTCTCCACATGGCCAATGGCCTCGCCTATATCGCGGCTCCAGAACGCAACCACAGGAATCCCTCCTCCGACTGCCCCGAGGTCGTCCTTCGTTGGCACTGGTGCGCCAAATGGATTTTCCTGGCTGAATTTCGCAGGCATCTCGAAAATTTCGTCTTTCCCCCACTTCAAGCTGGCGCCTTGAAACGTCCACAGCCGTTCCACGCGCGATTTGGATTCCGAAGTCGCGGAGAACTGATGCCGCTGCAGCTTTACCCAATCCAGCGCAACATCCGCCGAGCCCGCGTTGCGGATACTCAGCGAAACCAGCGCAAGATTTGGAAAGTCATCATAAATCTCCATCTCCAGCGTTTCTGCCAGGTTCGTCTCAGGAATCGTTACGGTTATCTCCACGTGCTTTCCCAACGCTCCCAGCTTTCCGGACGTGTCGCGTACTTTCGCTCCGGCCAGGTCGAATCGTGCCCCGGCGTGCTCTTTCTTCGATACCGAAATTATCTGGGAGACATCGAGAGCTTTGTCCTCCAGCGAAGACCGCCAGTTTGCCCCCACCAGCGTGGCGGTCAAGGCTCCGGAAGGCCCCAGTCGGAACTCCGCCGAAGGCGTGCTCGCGATAATACTTTCGCCTGAAACCTTGATCACCACTGCGGACTTTGCGGCGGCAGAAGACACTGCCTTCGGTTCTTCCTTCTTCTGGCACCCGGCGGCAACGAGTCCCACTGTCAGTCCCAACCACAGTACTTTCCTCATGTCAGTGCCACCCTTTGAACTGCGCGAAAATCTTGTCCGCATTCTTGTGGTAGACCTTTTCCAGCACTCCATCCGGCAGCTCCATTCCATAAATCTCCCACCGCCCCTGGCCCGGGTATCCCCAGTAAGGAAAATACTCGTCCCCGGTTTCCAGCCACCGGAAGTAGTTCGCGTACATCGCTTCCTCCGGCTCGCTGTCCGTTCCGAAAAGAATTCGGTCCTGGTAATCGACAAAGAATTTACGCGACCTCCGCGGCTGCCTTCCCAGTTCCGCCTGGCGCGCCCCGAACTCCACGTACATGTTCGGATATTTGTCCAGCCACGCGGACACCGCATTCAGATTCTCAGGCCAATTGGCAACGTGCAGCGCGATAAACGTCGTTCGCGGATGTTTCTCAATAATGTGATTCCGTTGCGCCAGCAGCGTCTCCTTGGAAGGGAACTGCGGCCCGTAAAAGCTCCATGAAGGATTCGTAATCAACTCTTCGTAACGCTCATTGTGATTGTCCAGCGGCGTAAAAAACGCTTCCGGGTCCGTCGAATGGATGGCCACCGGAATTCCCAGTCGACCGCACTCTTCCCAAACCGCATCCAGCCGCGGATCGTCGATCGCTATCAGTTTCCCCGTCTTGTCCTTCACTCCCAGCCCAAGATCCTTCAGCACCTTCAGCCCGCGTGCGCCCCGCCGCACTGCGTCATCCAGTTGCCCCACCATCTCCGCGCTGAAATTCGCGTCGTCGATCTTGCTCCAGTCGTATTGCGCAAAGACGATGAAGCGGTCGGGATAAGGCTTCACCATCTTGTCCAGCACCATCTGCAACCTTTCGCCCCACATACCCGTAAGTATCACGATCTTTTCTACGTTCGCGCGGTCCATTCGCCGCACCACTTCCTCGGGTGGTATCGCTTCTCCGTGAATCCCTCCCGCGTCGTTCACATGATTATGCATATCAATCACCGGGAACTTTGCGCGTGGAACATCGTGCGCCTCGGCGTGCATCATCGACTTCGGATCGTAATCCTTCAGCAACAGGGTCATGTTCTTGGACGCATTCGGATCCTGGCTGTATTTGATCTCTTGCTTCGACTTGGCGTCCTGCGCCTGGCTATTGTCCTGGGCGAGCAAAAAAGTCGGCGCGGCAACCAGCGCCATTGCGGTGGTTAGGAAAAAAATGTTTCTGCAACTGGCAACCGAAATTCGCATTGTTGGGATAGCCCCCTTCCGGAATCCTGCGGCACAGCTCTTTCGATGCAGGCGCGCCGCAAAGTCAGCAAGGATTGTACGTACATGCGAAAGGAAAAGAAACAAAAAGTAACAAAAGGAAATTCGCCTTCCGCTGCCCCGCCGCGCTCGCCCCGCCGTTCCCCGCGGAGGTTTGGCACTTCACCCGGTCGCCGGCAGCCCTTTTCCCATACCGCGATCCGTCCAGCCGGCTACGCCTGCAACTTTATTTGCGCTCTATGTTTGTGAACGATCGCCGTAAGCATTTTGGCCGCCTCGGTCAGCTTGTGCGGTTCGTTCCTCCGCAGTGCCCCAAGATCGGCCAACTCCGCCCCTATTCCCAACGCAAAGGCTCCGGCTGCGAAATACTCTTCCGCATTCTTCAAATTCACGCCGCCTGTGGGAATAAACCGGCAATCGGGAAATGGCGCCTTTAGCGCCTTGATATGGCTCGGGCCCCCGCCGCTTCCGCACGGAAAAATCTTGATGACGTCCACGCCCAATTCCTTCGCCGCCATCACTTCGGTTGGAGTGAACGCCCCGGGGATCGCCAGCACTCCATGCTTCGAAGCCGTTCGAATCACCTCGGGTGCCAGCCCGGGGCTGACCAGGAATCGCGCCCCCATCTCAATGCAAATCTCCGCCTGCTTCGCGTTCAACACCGTCCCCGCCCCGATCAAAAAATCGCTATTCGCGCGCGCCACCTCGCGCAGCACTCGCGGCGCATCCGGCACCGTCATCGTAATTTCCACCACCGAGATTCCCCCCGCGCACACCGCTTCCACCGCCCGCGATGCTTCCGCCGCGTTCGCCGCGCGAATCACCGGCACAATGCCGATCTCGCCGATTCGCCGGATGATTTCTTCTACGTTCATCTTCTGCTCCGCGGAGAAATTTCCCTTCAACCCATCAGCGCGAGATCCGCGCCGTTCCGCCCTTCATTGCCTGCAAAATCTCCGGCAAGGTGGCCATCGAGGCATCCCCAGGCGTCGTCATCGCCAGCGCGCCATGCGCCGCCCCGCACTCCAGCGCCCACCCCATGTCCTTCCCCGACAGCAGCCCGTAGATCAGTCCGGAAGCGAAGGAATCCCCTCCTCCCACGCGATCGAAAATCTCCAGATTCTCCCGGTTCGCCGCCTGATAAAATCCTCCGTCCGAATACGCGACAGCTCCCCAATCGTTGCGTGTTGCCGTCTTCGCGTTGCGCAGCGTTGTAGCCACCACGGAGAGCCCGGGAAAATCGCGTTTCACCTTCTCGATCATCTTCCTGAAGAACCCCGGATCGAGATGGGAGTGAGCCTCATCGACGCCCTCCACTTCATACCCCAGAGCCGCCGTAAAATCCTCCTCGTTCCCGAACAACACATCCACCTTCGAAACCAGCGCCCGGTTCACCGCTTGCGCTTTTTCCCTGCCTCCGCTCGACGACCACAACGAAGCCCGATAGTTCAGGTCATAGGAGACGATTGTTCCGGCGCGTTTTGCCGCTTCCATCGCTTCCCGCGCCACAATTGGGGTCGTTTCCGAGAGCGCGCAGAAAATCCCTCCCGTGTGAAACCATCGCGCTCCCTGCTCCGAAAAAATCTTCTCCCAATTTATTTCTCCCGGCTTTATCTGCGCCACCGCGGTGTGTCCGCGGTCAGAGCAACCCAGCGCCGCCCGCACCCCGAACCCGCGCTCCGTGAAGTTCAATCCATTCCGGACCGTCCGGCCCACGCCGTCGTACTTGACCCAGCGCAGGTGCTCCAGATTCACGCCTCCCTGCAACATCAAGTCCTCAATTAATCGTCCGACGGGATTATCGGCCAGCGCTGTGACGATCGCGGTCTCCATTCCGAAGCACCGCCGCAGTCCGCGGGCCACGTTGTACTCTCCGCCGCCTTCCCAGGCTCGAAATTCGCGCGCCGTGGAAATCCGCATGTCGCCGGGATCCAGTCGCAGCATCACCTCGCCCAGGCTGACCAGGTCCCACTTGCAATTTTCCTTTCCTTTGATTTTCATGCTTCGATCCGATCCCCCATCAGACCGCCTCTTTCGCGATTGGGGTCAACCTCCGCTCCGGATGAACCAACAGCCACGCCATCGCGCCCGCAACGCTCAATACCCCCGCAACCAGAAAAGAGGAGGTCCAACCGTATTCCTGCGCAATCACCGGCGTAAGCGACGCGGTCAACGCTCCGCCGAACTGTCCTCCCATGTTCATGAATCCGGACGCCGAGCCCGCGCTTTCCCCGGCAATATCCGCGGTCACCGACCAGTACGAACTTTGCGAGAGATACAGCGCGCCCGCGCCACCGGAAAGCACGATGCCCGCCACCGAGGCGCTTGCCGCGCGTGAACCCACCACCAAAAACACCGCGGCCAGCAGCAGCGCCACAAACGCAACTCCGCAGCGTCCCACGCGTTTGCCATAAGCACGCGAGAGCGCGTCATTGATCGCTCCCCCGCACAAACTGCACGCAACGATGGCCAGCGGAGGAAGCGTGCTATAGAACGCGCTGGCCTTTAAATCCAACCCGCGCACTTTGGCCAGATAAATGTAGAACCAGCTGAAGAAAATCCAGGCCACGTAACCGAAACAAAAGTAGCTTGCCGTGACCGCCAGAATGCTCTTGCTGGTCAGAATGCTCCGCCAGGAAATGTGAACCGAAGAGCCGGCTTTATCCATCGGCGCGGAAATATTCGTGCTCGACCCCACCAGAGCGTTAGCCGCGCGGTCCTTCTGGATAAAACTGATTTCCGCCGAATTCACGAACGGATGGCCTTCGGGCTTGTCTCGCGCGATCAGGTACCACACGATTCCCGCAAGCAATCCGATCAGTGCGCAAATCCAAAATGACGAGCGCCAACCGTAATGCACCATCACGTAACTCACAAAAACGGGCGCCATTCCCGCTCCCGCCCCAACCCCCGCAAAGATCAATCCGTTCGCTTTGCCTCGTTCTTGCGAAGGGATCCATTGCGACACGAACTGGTTCGACGAGGGATAAATAATCGCTTCTCCCGCTCCCAGAAGAAATCTCACCAGAATAAAGAAAAACACGGCGCCCCAGACTTTCGTCGGCAGCGAAGCCGTCAGCGCCGTGAAGATTCCCCACCACAAAACTCCAACCGTAAGCACTCGCCGCGGTCCGAACCGGTCCACCAGCCATCCCCCGGGCGTTTGAAACAATGCGTAGCCCAGCAGAAACGCCGTGAACACCCAGCCCAGCCGCACCTGGCTCAGGTGGTATTCTTCCGCCAGCGAACTCCCCGCAATCGCGATATTCACCCGGTCCAGGTAGGAAATTCCGCTCAGCACAAACAGCCAGAACACCAGCAGCCAGCGGACCCGGCTCGCTCCGTCCCCGCTCATGAATGCCACCGAGCAGATACCCGGCGCTTATTCCGTCCCTTGGTGATCAAAAAGTCCTCGTTTGCGTGAAAGCGTCCATTCGTCAGGCGGCGTGTGCCTTCAATACCGCCGCCACCGCGTTGGCTATGATCCTGTCCTCACCGGGTTGCAGCATGAAGGAGTTCAGCGAGAGGACTTCGCCCTCTTCCCCCGTGCTCAAAACAATCGCGGGTTTGCCCTTGCGCAGTGCTGCGTTGATCTCCTTCGGGGTTGCGGAAATTCTTTTATCCCACCGGATTTCCATGTGCGGAACGTGATTGGCGATGTCCGGAACAAAGAATTTCGTCGTAACGCCCGGCACTTTCGAAACCTCGCTCGAAACCACCTCCAGCCGATGCTGCCATTCCTTGTTCAGCGCTTCGTGATCTTCCTGCAGGTAGCACTCCAGCGCTTTCACCATGCCGACGATTTCCTCTTTCCCCACCTTTTGGCTCCGGCCAAGCGTGTCTTCATGCGGGCTGTTGTTCAGCAGCGCGTAGCTCACCAGGTCTTTTCGTCCCACCAGCAGCCCCGCGCATTGCGGCCCCCGAATCGCCTTGCCGCCGCTGAACGCGATCAGGTCGTAGCCCATCGTGGCGTAGTCCCAAAGGTGCGACACAGGTGGAGTGTCCGCCGCCGCATCAATAAACGTGGGCACCCTGTATTCCTTTCCGAATTTCGCCCACTCCTCCACCTTGATCTGCCCCGCCGCATTCGCAAAATTGGTAAAATGCATCATCGCCGTTTTTTCGTTCACGGCCTTTCGCAAATCGTCGCGGTCCACAACTTCCACCAGCCGGATCCCAGTCGCGCGCAACTGATGATCAAACGCATTGCGGTGCGATTTTTGTATGATCACTTCAGACTTCATCCCCGTCAGGTCGGGAAGCTGCCGGATGAACTGCGGATTGTCCTTCGTCAGGATTCCCGCCAGCCCCGAAAGCATCGCTGCCGCGGCTCCCGAAGTTACCAGCGCCGAATAATCCGCCGGCAGCTTCAACATCTCCGCGATCCGTTTTCCGGCGGCCACCTCAAGTTCCGGAATGTTGACGAAATGCTGCCCGGCCAGGGCCATCACAGACTCCACCTCCGGCCGCATCAGGGATCCGCCCAGCATAGTCATGGTTCCCTGGCCATTGATTACGGTCGTGACGCCCAACTCTTCATAAACGTTTCCCGTCTGGCCAAAACCCTTCACCGCACCGTCTATCACTGGACTGGACGCGTTCGAGGCCGGCAGTTTTCTCGCGCCCAGAATCATCGCCGTCAACGAACTAATCCCCGTCATGAATCCGCGGCGGGTCCACTTCGCGCTGATGTTCATCGTTTCTCCTCGTCCCGTTATTTGCGAACCACTGCGGCCGTGCAGTTGATTTCCACCAGCGATTGACCGGGCAACGCGGCAACGGCAACCGTTGTGCGTGCCGGCCCTCCATTCGGGAAATAAGTCTTGAACACTTTGTTCATCCCGTCGTAGTCCTCGATCTTGGTCAGATAAACGGTCAGCTGCAGGATGCTGTCCATCGCCCCGCCGCCCGTTTCCACCAGCGTCTTTACGTTGTCCATCACCTTCTGCGTGTGCGTCTCGATGTCAAACGCAAATTTCCCTTCGGGATCATGCGAATGCGCGCCCTGCCCCGCGATGTAGATCACCCCGTTGTGAATGATCAGCGGCGTGATGAATCCTGTCCCCGCGGGTTTACCTTCATAATTCAACTTCTGAACCCCGCTGGGAGCCTGCGCGGCGGCCGGAGTCGACCCGGAAAACAAACTGGCAAAGCCGGTGCCTGCCAGCAGCGAAGCGAACCTCGTTGCGAAACCTCTGCGATTGCTGAGTGTTGAAGACACAATACCCTCCTGAATGAACTTGGACTTCGATTCACAAACGAAAACAGAAAACGTCGCTTCCTGCGGCGATGACGACCTGTTGATTTCCATTCACCGAGAAGCTCATGGGCGAGGCGGTGATGTTTTGGCCGGTGGAAAAATGCCACAGTGGAGCTCCCGTCCCGGCATCCACCGCTTCGAACGACTCGGCGTCGTCTCCAAAAAAAACCAGGCCGCCCGCCGTCGTCATCGTTCCGGCGCTCGAGTGTCCGGAACCCACCTGCGGATATTTCCACGCCGCCTTGGCGGTTGTAACGTCGTACGCCACCAGGATTTTTTTGCTCGTGTCGCCCGGGCTCCGCTTCGCGCCCGTCGCGTAGTACATCTGCCCGGGAACGAATTTTTGTTTGCCGCGAAAATAAATGCTGCAATTCTCCGACGCCAGAAAATAAAAGAGGCCGGTCGAAGGATTATAGGAAGGCGCGTACCAGTTCGTCGCGCCCGAAAATCCCGGGCAAACGCGGGTGCCTTTCTCCGTCGGCACAACTCCGGTAAGCACAGGCCGCCCGTTCCTGTCGATCCCTTTGGCCCAATTCAATTTTTCCGCGAACGGAACCGCCGCCAGGAATTTTCCATCCGCGCGATCCAAAACGTAGAAATACCCGTTGCGGTTTGCTTCGACCAGCAGTTTCCGCGCCTTCCCCTGGTATTCCGCATCAACCAGAACAGGAGTCTCCGTCGCGTCGTAGTCGTACAAGTCATGCGGTGTGAATTGGAAATGCCACTTCAGCTTTCCCGTGTCCGGATCCAGGGCCACGACGCAATCCGTGTAAAGATCATCCCCGGGCCGCGTATCTCCGTTGAAATCCGGCGCGGGATTGCTGGTTCCCCAAAAAAGTGTATTCAATTCCGGGTCGAACGTACCCGGCATCCAGGTAGTGCCGCCGCCGAGCAGGTACGCTTTCCCCGGCCAACTCTCCGATCCCGGCTCACCCGGACCCGGTATGGTCCAAAACCGCCAGGCCAGCTTTCCAGACTCCGCATCGTATGCCGAAACAAACCCCCGAACGCCGTCATCCCCGCCGGAGGTCCCCACGATCAATTTGTCCTTCACCAACAACGGAGCGCTCGTCGCGCCATAGTTTCTATTCCCATCCGTGTAAGCAACATCCCAGATCAAATTGCCGGAGCGCGCATCCAGGCACAGCAAGTGGGCATTGTCCGTCTCCATGTACACGCGCGAATGCCAGATCGCCACGCCGCGGTTGTGATGCTCCGCGGCATCGTCGATTAATCCCTGCGTCACAGGCCGGGCGTAGTGCCACACGATTCGTCCCGTTTGGGCATCCAGCGCATACGCGTCGTTCGCCGAGGTCACGAACATTACGCCTTCGTACACCACGGGCGTTACTTCCAGCGCGCTTGAATTCGGCGAATGAAACACCCAGCTCACCCGCAGTTGGCCCACATTATTTTTGTTGATCTGATCCAGGGAACTGAACCGTCTCCCGGTGTAGTCTCCGTTGTAGGAGAGCCAGTTCGCGCCGATTGGTTGGGACAGCAATTTTTCCGGCGCAAGATCCATCTTCGCCGCGCCCGAATTTTGCTCGGACGGTGCAAGGTTTCCCGGCAACGCCAGGCACCCGGCCAGCACCGCCTCCGCAAGGAAGTACCCTCTCCGGCTCATGAACCCTTCACGCCTCCGCATTCGTACTTCGGGCATTCCTCATTCGATCGAGATACTTCGATTACTTCGCGGCAATCTTTCGGCGCGAAACGGGACGCTCTCTTCGCACTTTCCGCTCCGCCCGCACACTCGCCCGCTCCGCAGCCACCGGACGGTACTTCGCCCCTTGATACCCAAGCTCTTGCGATATTTTTATTCCGGCATCGCGCACCAGCGGCGCAATTTCGCGCAAACGGTTTGTGGACATCCGCACAGCCGGCCCGGTCACGCTCAAGCTGGCGTTCACCGCGCCCGTCTGGTCCCAGATCGGCGCTGCAATGCAGCGGATATGTGGCTCGTGTTCCTCCAGGTCGCAGGCAAACCCGTCTTTTCTCACTCTCATCAGTTGCGTGTGCAGTTCCTGAATGCTCCCCACCGTATTCTCTGTGAACCGGCGCAACTCCAGCTCATTCACCACCCGCTCCTGCTCCTCCGGCTCCAGATACGCCAGCATCACCTTGCCCACCGCTGTGCAGTAAAGCGGCACGCTGGCTCCAATCCGAGAGTGAATCCGCAGCGGCTCGGGTGATTCCATCTTCTCGATATACACGGCCGTCAACTTGTGCCTGACCGTAAGGTGAACCGTCTCCCGCGTGCTCCGGTTCAACTGCTCCAGGTGAGCGAAGCTCGCCTTTCGAACATCCAGCTGTTCTCGAGCTGCCTGTCCAAGCGATACACAAGCCACACCCAGGTGATAGTTGTTCAGCTCATCCTTCGCCAGGAACCCTCCCGCTTCCAAATTGACCAGGAAGCGGTGGACTGTGCTCACCGGCAGTGCCGAAAGCTTCGCAATCTCGGAGGCGGGGAGCCCTCGCCCGGACTGCCCCATCAGTTGCAGCATCCGCAGGCCGCGTTGAAGGGAGGTGATGTTGTATTCCCGCTTTTGCACGCTCATGAAAAAGGGCCCGCCCGGTGAAAAATGAAAATCGAATTCACTGCATGAAAACATATACTACAGTCGCCAAAGAGAATCCAGTCTCAATTCCCCTGTCCCCAAGCTCACAGCCGCTTACAGCCTGCCCAACTGCTTCACACCTTCCATGATCGACCGCGCCTTCTCAATGATCGGGTACATGGAGTGCTCCTTGAAGTCCAGTTGCTGCGCCAGGGCCAGTACCTTCTCCGCCGACTCGCGTGGCACAACCGCCACCCCGTCTGCGTCAGCCACCACGATGTCGCCGGGTTTCACCGTAACCCCGTCGCACTGAATCGCCACATTCGCGCCCGCAAACCGGTAGTGATGCACAGACGTGGACGGCACAATCCCTGTGGCGAACACCGGAAACCCGATTTTCCCCAAATACGCCACATCCCTCACCCCGCCGTCGATCACTGCACCCGAAAAATTCCGCGCAGACATCGCCGTTCCCATCAACCCGCCCATTCCTGCGATGTCGGCTCCGTCGTCGACCTGCATCACGTACACCGAATTCTTCGCCCCTTCGTCAATCGCGGCAAGCATCCCATTCAGCGCCGTGGAATCGTCATTTTCCTCTCGCTTCAGATGTACCGTCAGCGCAAACCCCGCGAATTTGCTCGGGAAAATCGGCCGCATCCGGTGCGTCATGTATAACTTCTTCCCAAGCATCTGTTCCATTGCGTCGGAGACCGAAGCCACCTCCACGTGCCGGTACGCCTCGATCAGGGTGGCATCGTCCTTTTTTGGGGAGTCCTGCACGGCCTCGGCTCGCGCCCTTTTGCTCAAAAAAACTCCGCCGGCAATCACAAAAATCGAGACTGCAATTACCAGCAACGCCCGGCCTGCGGTTCGCCTCGGATTCACGAACGGTTTCATGGTTTCTTCCTTTGTACTCCGCGCTTCGATAAGGCATTTTCCCGAAATCAGCTGAAATTCTCCGCTCTGGTTGCCGGAATTTGGCCGCGGTTAAGAATCTCCATCCGGCGGCTTTCCCCAGAAAATGGTTGACACATCCCGTGCGGCTGGGCTATTTGCTTACGCACCCGGAGAATTCTTATCATTAGAGCGCGGGTTTCACCAGTTGAAAATCATGTTTCCTCGCGCTGATGCCGGGTTTCAGTCGATATGTCAGCTTGGCCCCGTCTTTTTTTCGTACTCATGGGCCTCCCTCGAGGGTTTTCGAATGTCCGTCGCTAGACCCACTATTCATTTCACCGATGCCCCTCTCTCCCGAATCCCGCGCCAACTCACCCGCCTTTTCGTGATTACTCTATTCGCGATCTGTGTCTTTCTCCCTGCTGGCTCGCCGCAAGATGCACAGAAATCTCCGGTGAAACGTCCGCCGCGCTCCGTTTCAACTTCCGCAGGTCAACAAATCTTCGACTCCACCTGTGCGTCCTGCCACGGATTGGATGGCAGAGGCGGCGAGCGCGCCCCAGACATCGCCACCCGCCCGGAGATCACCCATCGCACGGACCAGGATCTCTTAAAGATTTTTCGCGCAGGCATTCCCGAGAAAGGCATGCCCCCTTTTGCCGCGCTCGGGTCCGCTAAACTTTCCGCTTTATTGAGTTACGTACGTTCCCTGCAGGGGAAGGGAACTGCCGCGCCCGTTGTGGGCAATACCGAAAGGGGCGAGGAACTCTATTGGGGCAAAGCCGGTTGCTCGGAGTGCCATATGGTCAACGGTGCTGGCGGATTTCTGGGGCCTGATCTTTCAAAGTACGGCGAGAACCATTCCGTCACCGAAATTCATTCCGCAATCGTGAAACCCGAGAAAATTCCCGGGACGCGCGGGCATGTTGCCGAACTTACCGCCAAAGACGGCAAAACCTACTCCGGTCTGGTTCGCAACGAGGACAACTTTTCTCTTCAACTTCTTTCTTTGGACGGCACCTTCCACCTCCTCTCGAAGTCCGATTTGGCCGCCATCCATTTTCGCCAGGAATCTTTCATGCCTGCGGACTACGGCTCAAAATTGAGCCCCGCGGACTTGGACGCTTTGGCGGCATATCTGGCAAGCATTGCCCGCACAAAGCAGAAGCGCGGTGATGAGTTTGAGTACTAATCCGGCGAGGCGTGAATGACGAATTGGATGCCGTCGCGAACGCACAAAAAGCCCCGAATACAAAGGATTCTGCGCGCTGGAAAAAAGTGGGCGCCTTCCCTGATGCGCGGCATTTCGCTCCTCTTCCTCGCTATGGCAGTGGCCGCGCTGTGGGCCGCGAAGCCCCATCCCCAGCAACGCAAGTTCGAACTAAAAGCGGATTCTCCCGCCTTTTGGAAACTCATCCCCCCCGACGCAACTCTCGCAACTCTTGCCACCGGTTTCGGTTTCACCGAAGGTCCGGTGTGGGACCCTTCCGGTTTTCTCTATGTAAGCGACGAAGAACTCAATAAAATTTTCCGCGTCTATCCGGACGGACACCGCGAAGAGTTGCTCTCTCTTGGCGATCCCGACGGAAATACCTACGACACCCAGCATCAACTCCTCGATTGCGCCAGTTACCTTCGCGCGATCATTCGAATCAGCCACACCGGAAAGATTCACGTGCTGGCCGACAAATTTAGAGGCAAACGCTTCAACAGCCCCAACGACGTCGCCCTCGGCCCGGACGGCGCGATCTATTTTACGGATCCAACGCTCGACCTGCCGAAAGCCGAAAAAAGGGAACTTCCATATCAGGGAGTTTACCGGCTCGACTCCCGAGGCCGCGTAACTTTGCTCACTTCCGAGCTCTCCCAGCCCAATGGTCTTGCCTTTTCTCCGGATGGCACCAGGCTCTACGTGGACGACAGCGAAAAAAGAAACATCCGCGTTTACGACTTTCAGCCCGGCGGCACTCTCCAGAACGGCCGCATCTTTGGCGACGAGCCGGGCACCAAAGGCGACGGCGTGCCGGACGGGATCAAAGTGGATCTCGCCGGCAATCTTTTCGTCACCGGCCCCGGAGGAATCTGGGTTTGGGATCCAAGCGGGCGCCATCTGGGCACAATTCTGATGCCAGAGCAGCCCGCGAACCTCGCATGGGGTGATGCGGACCTCACTACTCTCTACATCACCGCCACCACTTCCGTGTATCGCCTGAAAACCAGCACCCGCGGTTTCCTACCCTACTCAGTAAACAAAATGAACAGTAGCCCCAAGTGAACCGGCAGCACCTCCTCATCCTGAAATATTATTCCGGGCTTGACAGGTTCCATCAGGTGGAATATGTTTTCGCCCAATGGGAGTGGCGCTCGACAGGTGAATTACCTTCTCGAAGGGGAACAAACCTGCCCGCGCCGTTGGGGTCGCGAATCTCAGTCGAGGGTTTCTCGACAGGACATCAAAGCTATCGATTACCCGCACCGGGGAGGGTTAATGCGAAAGTTTAATCTGTTCTTCGCTCTCTTTTTCTTTTTTGCTGCCGCAATGATTTTTAACGCCGGAGTCGTCCGCGCCGACGTGACCGGTTCGGTTCTCGGCACCGTGCGCGACAGTTCGCAGGCCATTGTCTCTGGCGCGCACATCACCATCACCAACGCGCAAACCAACCTCACGCTCGAAACCGTTTCTGGGGCTGATGGCACCTACCGCTTTCTTGCGCTCGCCGCCGGTGTCTACAAACTCAGCGTCACCGCCCCGGGCTTCAAAACCTACACCACCACTGCTATCGACGTGAAAGTGAACGACCAGTTGCAGGTCGATGTGACCTTGAGCGTCGGCTCGGCCACCGAAGTTATCAGCATCGAAGCCAATGCCGTCCAGGTGCAGACGGAAAGCACGCAGCTTGGCGACGTCATCGACTCCAAGAAAATGCTCGCTCTTCCGTTGAACGGCCGCAGCTTCATCGATCTCCTCGGCCTCCAGGCGGGTGTTGCTCCCGCCACCGCTGAGACCATCCAGCAGGACCGTCCGGTATCCGGCGGTTTGAATCCCGGCAACATCTCCGTGAACGGCCAGCGCGAAACCGCAAACGCGTTCCTTGTGAATGGCGGCGACGTCAGTGAAGGACGCAACCTCGGCGCGGGATTGGTTCCCAATCTGGACTCCATCGAGGAATTTCGCCTCATCACCAACAGCTTCGACGCCGAGTATGGAAAATTCAGCGGCGCAGTTATCAACGCCATCACCAAATCCGGCACCAACGGCTTCCATGGGGACGTCTTCGAGTTCCTTCGCAACGACAAGCTCGACGCCAAGAATTACTTTTTTGGGTCCAAGTCCGAGTTGCGTCGCAATCAGTTCGGCTACGCGGCCGGCGGTCCTATCTGGAAGAACAAAATTTTCTGGTTCTCGGATTACCAGGGCACGCGAGAAGTAAAAGGCGCGGAAACCGGCCAGGTTACTGTACCGACCACCGACCAGCGCAACGGCATCTTTGACCCCTCGTTGTTCACGACCACGACCACCATGATCATTAACGGGGAACCAACTCAGGTTAAGGTGCCATCCACTGTGGATGGCCCGAACTGGGCGCAAGTGCTTTCACAGGGTGTGGGCAGGACGATTAACCCAGGCGACAACTACGCGGAAATCGAGGTGCCTGACGCCACCCAACCGGCGGGATTCCATCTTGCCCCCTGTACTGATCCCACCCAATGTGTCTTCCCCAATGGGGTCATCCCGCAGACGGCCTGGTCTGCACCCTCCAAGGCCATCCTCCCGTTCATTCCAGCGCCGACGCTTTCAGGAAGTTCCAACAACTATTCGAACAACAGCGGAAGAAACATCACCGATGATGACAAAATCGGCGAGCGCGTTGATTTTAATAATCAGAAGACGGGAAACTGGTCGTGGTATTACCATTTTGACCGCTCGAACGTGCAGAGCGCCCTGGATCTCTCCTCCGGCTTCGCCAATGTCCCGGGCTTTCCAACAGTGTCTCCTTCGCGCGCGCAAGAGTTCGTGATGAGCAACACCAAGACTCTAGGAGCGACAGCCGTCAACGAGGCGCGACTCAGCGTATTCCGTACCTCGCTCCACTTGAATAACCCGGCTGGCAGCTTCGCCAGCCTCTCTGACCTTGGGTTCATTACCGGCGCCAACACGCTCGGAATTGTTCCGCTACCCGATTATCCGCAGTACGTCCCCCAGACGCGTTTTCCCAACCTCAACCTCAACATTGGCGTCCCCACGCTGAACACGTTCCAACCCAACACCACCTATGCGGTTAGCGACGTTTTTTCGAAGAGCCAGGGCAAACATACATGGAAGGTCGGCGGCGAATTCCGCTATCTGCAAGTCAACGAACGCAACTTTGCCAATCCGAATGGCGGCTTCACCTTTGATGGCACCGTGACGGGAGCCGATTTTGCGGACTACTTGCTCGGCGCCACCTCCACTACCGACCAGCCTTACACTCAGGCCGCCGAACAGTTCCTCGATTCCCGTACCCGCTATGGCGGCGCCTTTTTCCAGGACTCCTGGAAAGTGAAATCCAACTTGACCCTGAACCTTGGCTTGCGCTGGGAAGTCAGCATGCCGTGGTACGACACTCAGGGAAAGATTCAGACCTTCGTCAAAGGACTTCAGTCCACCACTTTCCCGCTATCTCCCACCGGCTTGGTCTTCCCGGGCGACCCCGGAATTCCCAAGACCCTCGCCGAGACCAAATATAACAACTTCGGCCCACGGCTCGGTTTGGCGTATTCACCGGGATTTTCCGACGGCATTCTCGGCAAAATATTTGGCGGCCCCGGCAAATCCAGCATCCGGGCGTCCTATGGTCTGTATTACACCTCGGTCGAAGACCTGAACTTGTTCTACGAGGTGGCCGATGCTCCGTTCGGCCTCTACTGGACCTCGCCCGTTTCCGTCATGTTTGATGAACCGTTCCGCATTCGAGCCACCGGAGCCTCCTTGAACCAGCGTTTTCCTTTCACCGCTCCGGTTCCCGGCGCGCCTTCGAACCAAACGCTGGACTTTTCCGTCTACGAGCCCTTCAACTTTTTCCCGGGCTACGACACTCACAACAAACTGCCCTACGCGGAGCATTTCAATCTCTCCATCCAGCGCGAGCTCACCAAATCAACCGTCCTCACCGTGGCTTACGTCGGAACCGAGGGGCACCGCCTCATCACCCAGCGCGAAGCCAACCCCGGCGACGCCGCTCTCTGCCAGCAGCTCAACGCACAAGGAGCTCTGGACGTTACCAACGGATCCATCGGCTGCGGGCCTGGCAATGAGAATGACGTTTTCCAGACATCCAATACCGCAACGTGTGTGCCCGCGCCTGGCCAACCCTTTAGCCCGACGCCTGTTCCTGGCTGCGTCTACAGCACAAGGCATTCGTTCTTAAATCCAAATTTTTGCCCCGGTGGAGCCCAGGTTTGCTTCGGTTCCGGCAATACCAACACACTCACCGCCGCCAATTCGATCTACCATGCTGCGCAAATCACGGTTGAGCGCAAAGCCAACGATTTCACCTTCCTCGCCGCCTATACCTTTGCCAAAGGCCTGGACGATTCTTCCGCCTTCAACGACCTGGTGAATTTCCAGAACCCGAAAATAAGCCGCGGGCTTTCCTCCAGCGACATCACTCACAATTTTGTCGTCAGTTACATCTGGGCCATCCCATTTGACCGCGCTTTCGCTAACGCCCCCAAGCGTTTGACCCAAGGCTGGCAGATTCAGGGGATCACGCGGTTCTCCACCGGCTTCCCCATCCAGATGAACCAGGGCAGCGACGACATCTCTCTCAGCGGAAGCTCCGCCACAGATATGCCGGATCGCATCGGGCCGGTAGTCAAGTGGGACCCGCGAAAGCAGAATACAAGTTGCCCCTCTTACGATCCCACCGCGGATGATCCGAGCAAAACTGGCTATGGATGCTACTTCCTGCCAAGCGCATTTGCTCCCAACGGAACTCTGGGAACTTTCGGCACCGCCAACCGCCGTTTCTTCCACGGCCCCGGCTTCAACAACACCGACTTCGGCATAGTCAAGCGGACCAGAATCAAGGAGAATTTTGCCTTCGATCTCCGCTTCGAACTATTCAACATCTTCAACCACGCGCAATTTAAGAATCCTTCCGGTGACATCAACAACACCGGAGCCTTCGGAGTCGTCACCCAGGCGCGCGATCCGCGCATCGGCCAGGTCAGCGCCAAGTTCTACTGGTAGAATGCAACTGCGGTCGGGAGCGCTCCCCTGCGCTCCCGGCTCCTTTCGCCGCACACCGTTGCGTGGTGGCTTGGCGGATGGCGCAAGGCTCCCCGAGCGCCAATTCCAATCACTGGAAGCAGCCGCAAATTGGTCACGCACAAACTTAAGCCGGGTCGCAAATTTCAGCCCCGCGGAACTTTTTTCACCACCGCCGTCCTGGCGTTGGTCTCGCTTTTCCCGGCGCCCTCTCTCGCCCAGACCGCGGAAACCTACCGCAAGCAGGCCCTCGAGTACTCCAAATCAAAATCCTGGGATCAAGCCATCTCGAATTACCGCCAGGCTCTCGCCCTCGATCCCAACGACCCTCTTACCCGCTACAACCTCGCACTCGCGCTCAAATACAGCGGCCGCCCAGCGCAAGCCGTCCCGGAATTCCAGGCCGCGCTGCAACTCAAACCCAAATGGGCGGCAGCTCACTCCGGATTGGGCGCGGCCTATTTTGATTTGCACGATCCAACTGCCGCAGCCAGGGAACTAAAAGCCGCCACGGCCCTCGATCCCGCAAACACAGAAGCTCACCGGCTGCTCGCTCGCATCTACGTCCAGCAGAATGATCCCCAAGCGGCGGCCCGCGAGCTGCGCCGCGCTCTCGCCGCCAAACCTTCGGCCGAAGTCTGTTTCGAGTTGGGTCTCGCCGAAGCGCAACTTGGCAATTCCCTATCCGCCACCCAGCAATTCCGCCGCGCCCTGCAATTCAATCCGCGCTACGCCAGCGCGCACCTGATGCTGGGCATAATTCTCCGCCGCCAAGGCGATCATGCCGGCGCGCTTGCGCAGTTCCAGAAAGCCGCGGAACTCGCTCCCGATGATCCCGATGCGCAGTTCAATCTCGGCAAGGAACTGAAAGCCAAGGACGATAAAGCGGGCGCCATCGCCGCCTTCCGCCGCGCCATCGAACTCAAACCCGATTTCGAACAAGCACACTACAACCTGGGAATCACCCTGCGTGCGCAGGGCGAAAATGCCGAAGCCAAAAAAGAACTTGGCGAACTGAAGGGCCTCCACGAATTTCGCACCCGGCTCGCTCAATCCAAATACTTGATCCTCCAGGGCGTCGATGCTCTGAAGCAGCAGAAACTGGACGAAGCCCTCCGCCTCTTTCAGGAATCGGCCGAACAAAGTCCCGAACTTCCCACCAGCTACTACTACCTGGGACTCGTTTGGGAACACAAAAACGATCCCGCCGCAGCATCCTCCTCTTTCGAAAAAGCCATCTCCCTTCAACCGGACTACGCGCAGGCCCACACCAGTTACGGCTCGCTACTGTGGCGGATGAACGATCGCGAACGCGGGCTCCAGGAATTTCAGCGCGCCGTCATGTGCGACCCAGACTTGCGCGAAGCGCATTACAATCTTGGCTTGGCGCTCGCCCAATTGCAGCGCCTGGACGAAGCCGTCCAGGAATTAAACCTCGCCATCAGCCTCGATCCCCAATATGTGGATGCGCGCGTGCAACTCGGACTTGTTCTCACCGCGAAAAACGATTTTGTCGGCGCGGAGAATGTCTACAAGGAACTCCTGCGCCGCGATCCCAAATTTGCGGAGATTCACAACAATTTAGGCCTGCTCCTCCTGCAGTCCGGCGATACCAGGGCCGCGCAGGTGGAGTTTCTCGAAGCCGCCCGCCTAAAGCCGCGCTATGCGGAAGCTCACTACAACCTTGCCCTGGCTCTTCAGAAGGCGGGAAAAGAAGCCGAAGCGAACGCAGAATTCGAAAAGGCCTATGAAATCATGCCGGAACTTCGGAACTCCTCACCCCGCTAATCAAATGCGCTCTTCCCTCAGCGGGGGGAACGTCTCTGTACCGCGATCAGTGAGACCTGCTCAAAATCCGGATAGTGTCCTTCGCTATCGGCCTTGCGTTCTCCCGGGCTGATCTGCTCAATCGTCGTTCGCGCGGGCAGGATCGGGCCCAGATACTCTCCATAAACCTTCTCGAACTCTTTCCAGTCCGCAAGGTCATCCAAATAAACGTTCGTGGATACCACCTGGCTGAAATCCATCCCAGCCTCTTCCAGATTATCCAGTTGGTTGCGCATCGTCTGCCGCAGCTGCGTCGCCGTAGTCGACGCATACACTCCCCCATGCGGTCCGGGGATAAACCCGCTCTTCGCCGAACAATATAATGTCTCCCCCGCAAACACGCAGGGACTCGCGGTCGGGCTCGGCGGCATATTCTTCGGACGCACCGCCTTGCGAGTCTGCAGATCCCGCACCGCCACGCCCGTATATTCAATGTGCGCCCCGCCCGGCAGGCTGGCCACTTCAATCGTTGCTCGCGCCGGAGTATTTCCAAATTCAAACCGGCGCGCATAATGCTGATTCATCACCTTCATCGGAATCTCTTTTGTCAGGTACGGGTTCACGAACACCACGTTACCCAACTCCAGCCCTGCTGCGCTCACCACCGCCTTCATTCCATCCAGCGCCAGCTCCACCTGTGCCGCCGGGTCGTCCGGGATTTTCCCGTTCGTCGACTCCACCCCGGCCATGCTCGAAATGAACAGCCGGTCGTGCGTCAATATCCCGGGCGAAAAGGAATCGCTGCGCGGATAGTTTGCGGGAAAAACGGGGCGCCGGCCTTCCAGATTGCGCACCGCAACTGCATTGATCTGCACCGGAGGTTCCGGCAGGTTCGCCACTCCAAGCACGGCTCGCGCCGGCGGTACCTTTGAAAAGAACTTCGCAAAAGCCCCATCCACTTCCTGCATCTTGCTCACATCCGTCAGATAGACTTGCGTGTACACCACGTTGTCCATCGTCAACCCGGCCGCCGCAACAATTGCCTGGATATTCTCCAGCGCCTGCCGCACTTGCGCGCCAGTCGTTGCCGGCAAGCTGCCGTCCGCCCCGCGCGGTCCTTGCCCGGAAATGTAAACGTAATCCCCGGCATCCACCGCCGCCGACACAAACTGGCCCGGGCTCTTGCTTCGCTCCGGAGCCACAGCGCGAACACCCTCTTGCGCACTGAGCCCAGGGCCACAAGCCAACCCGGCCATCAGAAACAATGCTCCCGCCACCTGAATTGTTCGTTTCATGAACACCAGCCGCACACTCTCTCTCGCCCGATCATCTTCACGCCCGTTTCTTCTGTGCCGCGCCAAGAACCGCGCGCAGCCTTTCTCCCACGATTATTTCTTCCCCCGGCTGGATGGTCATGGACACCAACTCAATATGGTCCGGCGCTTTGCGCTCTTTTCGTGTCGGTACCGGATTCCCCTCGCGAACCGCCGTCACCAGGCTCGGATTGTCCGTCCCAAGCACCTCGATAACCGGATCTCCCGCTCTCAACTCGCGCACGCAATCCGCAATTGTGTATCCCCACGCTTGCTGGTCCCACGATACTTTCAATGTCGGATACCGGTTTCCATCGTCCGGCACATACGTGCTCGTTTTTACCTGCGGAACCGTCTCCACAAGTTTCCGGATCCGCTCTATCCGCGCATTCCACTCTTCGTACAACTTTTTCTCATCTATCTTCAGCCACGTTTCCAGCGCGGCTACGCACCCGATCACCTCTTCTTTCCCCACCTTCATCGGCCGGCAGACAGCGCCCTCTCGCGGACTGCTATTCAGCAACGCCGCCTCGATCAAATCCTTCCGGCCCAGCAGCAGGCCGCTGCACTGCGGTCCGCGCAATCCCTTGCCTCCCGAAAAGCAATACAGATCGATCCCCATCCTTGCATAAAGTTTCGCGTTGTCCACCGGAGGAATTCCCGCCGCATCATCCAGCAGCATGGGAATCTTGTGCTCCTTCGCCACCTTCAATTCCTGCTGCAGTTTTTCGCCCAGGTCCGTCGTGTAGATCATCGCGGTATTCTCGCCGATCGCCTTTGCGAGCTCCTCCAGCGAATACACCAGCACCAGCTTTGCCCCGGTCAGCCGGATGGCGCTGTCAAACGCGCTCCGCCCTCCCATCATGATCACTTCATGCTTCAATCCCGTCGTGTCCGGCAGTTGCCAGATCTTGTGGTCGTCCGTGCCGGCCATGCATCCGGCCGTCGCCGCCGCCATCGCTCCCGCCGATCCGGAAGTAACGATGCCGGATTCCGCTCCGGTTAACTCCGCCAATCGCCGCCCCACACCCCGCTGCAATTCGATCATGTTCACGAAATACTTGGAGGCTTCCTCCTGGGCCTGGCGAACCTCCGGAAACTCAAGCGAACCGCTCAGAAATGTCCACGTTCCCCGGCAGTTAATTACCGTTTTCACCCCCAGCCGCGCGTAAACGTTCTGCCCCTGATCCACGCCGATCGCCGTCGCCGCTTGTGCATAAAGATTGCGCGCCGCAATCTGGCTCAGCAGCGGTGCAGCCGCCAACATCTTAAAAAAGGATCGCCGACTCGAATTTTCTTTGGACATTGCCAAACCTCCGTGGATTCTTGCCCTACACCATCATCATTCTGTTGCCGGGAACTCCATTGGAACGGGGCGATTCTCTCAATCGACTTCTTCTGGTAGAGGAATCCGCGAACGCACCGCCAGGATGTGCGCCTTCGCTCCCGGTTGGTTTTGATTGTAGAAGCCAACCGTGCAGTTGGGGCGGAAATAATACGCATCCCCCGCTTTCGCCGGGAATCGGCCTTCGATCCCGTCCATTCCGCTTCCTGCCGCCATTTCGCCGCTTCCGTCCATCACTAGGTAGATCTCTTCCGCGGTTTCATGGTGGTGGGGAAAATTTGTTCCGCCCGGAGCGAAGTTCATCCAGAAAAAGCTCGTCACCACGTATGCCTCATCCAGTGCGTCCCGTTTTCCATTTCGTGGCCCGATCAACAATTTGTAGAGCACCGAGGACGGGTGCCCGCCGACCGTCTCCTCCTTGACGTCATCCAGGTTCACGATCTTTGGCTGCGGGCTCGGTGCGTTAATCGCGATTTTAGCGGGAATCTTAAAGCTCATCACCAGCACCTGCAGAGGTTCGCCGGAATCATTCGAAATCGAATGCTTCACCCCCGGCGCCAAATAGGTAAAGTCGGACTGCCGCATCGCGTGCGGCTCATCCCCATAATGAAGCACTCCCCGCCCGCTCACCACGAAGTAAATCTCTTCTTCCCGTGCGTAAACCTCGGTTTGGCAATTTCCGTGTCCCGCGATTTCCATCTCCCCGAACCGCGAAACGCTCTGGAGAATCCTCGCTTCGGTGTCCCCATCGCCGAACAATGCTTTGTAGCGGCAACTCTCGGTCGCAAAAGCGGCCGCCGCCTCTTTCGCCTCGGGCAGTTTCCGGTGCAGCCAGGTCGGGTCGATCTTCCGTTCCTGCCCCGCCACGCAGGGAACCAGCAGCAATAGCGGCAAACCCATCTTCAGGATTTTTCCTCTGCTCGGTGCGATTTTGCGCCCCCAAACGTCAAAGTTCATTTACCATAGAAAAGCCTTGCGGCGAAAGCTTTTCTTTCGTTTTCTATCGATTCATTTCGTTTTCGCAGAGTGAAAGTCGTCTCTCATTCTCGCAGTACGGCGTGCCCGGGCTTCAGCCCCTCGGATGGTGGAAAGATGAATTTGCAGCCTTTGCTTCGCTTCTCAGCCAGACTCATCCTTCTCGGCTGCCTCGTTGGCGCATTTTCTCCAGGCGCAATCCGCGCGCAGGGCGCTGCGCAAGCGAAGCCCGCCTGCCGCGTCGAACCCGTCGACTACTTCGGCTGGTCCGCTCAGCAACTCTCCAACCAATGGGTCCGCCTCATCGTCGTTCCACAAAACGGCGGCCGCCTCATGCAAGTCACCTTTGCCGGTCACGACTTTCTGTTCGTCAATCCTGAGCTCCGGGGAAAGTATCTCCCTCCCACATCCGCCCAATGGTTCAACTATGGCGGCGACAAATTGTGGCTCTTGCCTGAAGGGAACCAGGACGAGCAGCACTGGGTGGGAAATTCCGACCTGCTCGACGATGGTCCTTACACCTTCAAAAAACTCGCCGAGGGCCAACGCTGCGAGATTGAATTAATCAGCCCCGCCGATCCTCAAACCGGCATCCAATTCGCTCGCACGATCAGCGTGGACGCGGATTCTCCACGCATCCAATTTCGCGCCAAAATGAAAAATGTCTCCGGCCACTCCCTCGAGTGGTCCATGCAATCCGTCTCCCAATATTCCACCAGCGTTCCGGGCTCCCCCGCAAAAAGGAATCCCGACATTTGGGGATTCACTCCCGCAAATCCTTCCAGTGGCTATCTCCTTCGTTATCACGTTCGCTTCGGCCCCGCCGAAAATCCCGCTGTCTCCGTAAGAGACGACGGCCTCTTCGCCGTGCACTACTCGCACTGGGCCGCTGAGTTGTGGATCGATTCCGTCGCCGGCTGGTTGGCTGTCGTGGACGGCGCCAGCCGCTTTGCCATGGTCGAAAAATTCCAGTACGAACCAAACAAATCCTATCCGGGGCGCGCCTCGGTAATCTTCTGGACCAACGGTCCGGAGCCTCATTTTAATAGCGACGGCGAAGCCACCCTGGGAGGCGCGAAAGACTCGCCCTACTACATGGAAGCCGAGCTCAACAGCCCCATGTGCCGCTTGAATCCCGGCGAGGAATGCCAGTTCAACACCGATTGGTTTCCCACCCGTACGGAAAGCGATATCCGCGGCGTTACCGACGCGGCCCTTTTGGTACGCGCGCTCCGGGCAACTCAGCTCGATGCCGGCAAGATCCGGCTCACCGGTTCATTCGGTGTGTTTTATGCAGGCCGCCTCGTCGCCCATTTCTACGACGAACGCGGCTCTCCCCTCGGCAGCGCTCCTGTCGCGGACGTTTCTCCCTCAGAACTCGTCGATCTAAAAACGGACCTCTCGCCCGTCGGAAAAGCCGCCCGGCTCTCGCTGCACTTGACGGATCAGAACGGCGTGGATCGCGGACCGCTCCAGGAAGTACGCATTGGCGCGCAAAACGATCGCTGACATGAACTCTCGCATGGCAAATCGCTCCGCCTTTCTGCTCGCTGCCGCATGCTTTGCTGGCTCAGCGCTCGCTCAACAAGTCAGTTCTCCAGCCGCGGCCTCTCAACGGGTCACCGCGGAAGATTTGCTGTCCCAGCCCGTCGGCGAAAACTGGAGCTCCTACAACGGCGACTACACGGGCCGCCGCTACAGCAGCCTGCAACTCATCAACACTTCAAATGTCGCCCGCTTGAACGCCGCTTGGGTCTTCCATCCCGGAAACTCTCAGGCTCTAGAAGTAACCCCGGTCGTTATCCGCGGCCTGATGTTCATCACCTCTTCGAATGATGTCTTTGCCTTGGACGCGCGATCCGGCCGCGAGCTTTGGCACTATCACCGGCCGGTCAGCTCGGGCCTGTTGGACGATGCCGCCGCCCACAAGAATCGCGGTGTCGCCGTCTGGCAAAACGCCGTTTTCGTCGAAACCGACGACGCCCACCTGCTCAAGCTCGATGCCCGTTCTGGAAATTTACTCTGGGATGTCGCCTACGCCGACAAGGCCAAACACTATGGCGCAACCAGCGCCCCCTTGGTCATTAAAGACACAGTCGTCGTCGGCACTTCCGGGGGAGATTCGGGTGTCCGCGGCTTCGTTGCTGCTTTCGATGCCGCCACCGGAAAACGCAAGTGGCAGTTTTGGACCATCCCCGGCCCCGGCGAATTCGGTTCCTCCAGTTGGCCCGGAGACTCCTATCTCCACGGAGGCGCCACAACCTGGATGCCGGGCACCTACGACCCGCAACTCAACACGCTCTATTGGACCACCAGCAACGCCGCCCCCGACTTCGTGGGAGATTCCCGCCCCGGCGATGACCTCTACACTGCTTGCGTCCTGGCTCTCGATCCCGACACCGGCAAGCTCAAGTGGTATTTTCAATTCACCCCGCACGATGTCTACGACTACGATGCCACGGAAACGCCCGTCCTCGTGGACTCCGAGGAAAACGGCACCATCCGTCATCTTCTGGTACAAGCAAATCGCAACGGTTTTTTCTATGTCCTCGACAGAACCAACGGCAAATTTTTGCGCGCCACTCCTTTCGTCGAAAAATTGAATTGGGCCACCGGCATTGATCCGTCTGGCCGCCCCATCCTCTCCGGCCGAATTCCCACTCCGGAAGGCACCAACATCTGTCCCGGCATCGACGGCGCCACAAATTGGTTTTCCCCGTCCTATAATCCCGCCACGGGCCTCTTCTATGTGATGGCTCTGGAAAGTTGCAATTTGTTCCGCGCCCAACCCAAAGACTTTGTGAAAGGCGCCACCTTCTACAACACCGGCACCTCTCTCCCACCCGGTGAACGCATGCAGAAAATCTTGCTGGCTCTATCTCTCGCCGATGGAAAACGCGTCTGGAGCTACCAGCAGACAGGCCCAGGCAATTCCTGGGCTGGCACTTTGACCACGGCCGGCGGCCTGGTTTTCTTCGGCGACGACTCGGACTCTTTCGAAGCGGTCGAAGCCGCCACTGGCCGTGTCCTCTGGCATTTCAACACCGGCCAACTCATGCGCGCCTCGCCGATGACTTATTCCGTCGCCGGAGTCCAATACGTGGCCATCGCCGCCGGGAGCGACGTTTTCTGTTTTTCTCTTTCAACGGATTCCTCGCCCGCGCGCCAGGTTCCGTGACCGTGCTTTTTGTTCTGTCGATTCGCCAGGCTCGTTAGCACAGGAGGCTTCAGAATGCTGCTCAGAGTTTTTAATGACAAGGTTTCCCTCGGCAACACTGCGGCGGCACAAGCTGCGGCGGCGATCCGCTCCGCCATCGCCAGCCGTGGTCAAGCTCGCGTCGTCGCCGCCAGCGCCGCCTCCCAATTCGAATTCCTCGAAGCCTTGACCGCAACCCCAGGCATCGACTGGAAGCTCGTCACTCTCTTCCATCTGGATGAATACATCGGCCTCCCCATGTCGCACCCCGCGAGCTTCTGCAAATTCCTCCGGGATCGCTTGATTTCCAAAACCGGCATCGTCAACCATCATCTTCTCGACGGCAGCCAGAATCCCGCTGACGTTATCCGCAGCGTCGGCAAAGCCATCTCCGCTTCGCCGATTGACGTCGCCTTTCTCGGCATCGGCGAAAATGGTCACATTGCCTTCAACGATCCTCCGGCCGATTTCGACATCGAAGACCCCTACATCATCGTCGCTCTCGACCACGCCTGCCGCGCCCAGCAAGTCGCCGAAGGCTGGTTCGAAAATCTCGACGCGGTTCCCAAGCAGGCCATCTCCATGTCCGTCCGCCAGGTTCTCAAGGCCGCGGAAATACTCGCCGTCGTTCCGGGCCCGCGCAAAGCCGCTGCCATCAAAGCCTGTTTCGATGGACCCATCAGCCCGATGGCGCCCTCTTCCATCCTTCGCAGCCATCCCAACGCCACCGTCTATCTCGACCTCCAATCCTCCGCCTTGCTCAGCCCGGCCACGCTTTCCGCGCTCACGGCTTCGGCTTAACCCATGACGGCCCATCACTCTTCGCTTTCCATCGCTTTCTGATGCAGCATGTCGCTCACTCCGGCCAACAGCCCAGTCCCTCCGCTGGGCGCCGCACCATTTCCCGCCTCCGCTGGTGGATCGGCGCGCTCCTCTTCGCTTCCACGGTCATTAATTATGTTGACCGCCAGACCCTCTCTCTCCTTGCTCCCTTTCTAAAACGTGACTTTCACTGGACCTACACTGACTACGCCGCCATCGGAATTGCATTTCGTTTGGCCTACTCCATTGGCCAAACGCTCTGCGGCCGCCTCATGGATCGCGTCGGCACCAAGCGCGGCCTGACCATCGCTGTCGCCTGGTATTCTCTTGTTTCTCTGCTCACCCCGTTGGCCCGCGGCTTTTACTCTTTTCTCGGCTTTCGCTTTTTTCTTGGCGCGGCCGAATCCGGAAACTGGCCCGCCGCCACCAAAGCCGTTTCCGAGTGGTTCCCCAAACACGAACGCGGTTTGGCCACCGCCTTCTTCGACAGCGGCTCTTCCATTGGCGGCGCCATCGCTCCCTTCCTCGTTTTGGGGATCTATTTCCTCTACGGCTGGCGCGCTGCCTTCGTTGTTCCCGGCCTCCTCGGCATTCCCTGGCTGCTGGCCTGGCGCTGGCTGTACTACACCCCTCAGGAACATCCCCTCATCGAACCTGCGGAACGCCAGATGATCCTCTCCGACACTAGCGAACAAGACTCGCCAAACAGGGTCCGCCCACGCTGGCGTGATCTTCTGAAGTTTCCTCAGACTTGGGGAACCATCATCGCTCGAACCTTCACCGACCCGGTCTTCTTCTTTGTTGCCGATTGGTTTCCCATCTATCTCGTCGCTAAAGGCATCTCGCTCAAGAGCGGTTTAATTGCTGTCTGGATTCCTTTTGTCGCCGCCGATCTCGGAAATTTTTTCGGTGGTGGCGTGTCCGACTATCTCATCAAGCGTGGTTGGTCTGTGGGCAGCGCGCGCAAGGCTTTGGCCATTTTTGGCGGTTGTGGAGTTACTTTGCTGATCCCCACCATCTTCACCGTAAACGTCTGGCTTCTGGCTTTGCTCTTTGCCTCGGCCACTTTTTCCTACGCCTCCTTCACCACCATCGCCAACGTTCTCCCTTCCGACCTGTTCCACTCTGATTCCGTCGCGTCTGTCAGCGGGTTCAGCGGCACCGGCGCCGCTATCGGCACCATGATTGTCTTCCTCCTTGCCGGACGCCTTGCCGACGCGCGTCTCTCGACTGGCACCCATCTCTTCGATCCCCTCATGATCATCGCCGGCATGATCCCGTTTACCGGCATGCTTCTCGTGCTGCTCCTGGTCCGCAACACGGAAGCCACTGATCGTGGCCTGGTGCGCAGAATCTGATGGCGGCATCAGGCGAGACATTTGCTTCGGATTCCTGCACTATTTATTTCCGTGGCAGAACAATTCTCCGTGGGGGAACAGATTAATGAGCCTCACCTCATTCCGGCTTAACGGCAAAACCGCCCTCGTCACCGGTTCGCACCGCGGTCTCGGCTCGGCCATCGCTTTTGCCCTGGCTCAAGCCGGTGCTGATATTGCCTGTCACGGCCGCGTTAACGATCCCGGCGCCATCTGCACTCAGATTCAATCGCTCGGGCGCCGCTGCGCCTATTTTTCCGCCGACCTCGCCGAACCCGATGCCTGCTCCACTCTCATCCAGAACACCGTCACGGAATTTGGCTCCCTCGATATCCTCGTCAACAACGCTGGAATTATCCGTCGCTCTCCCGCCGCCGACTATTCCCCCGAGGATTGGGACCAGGTCATCTCCATCGATCTCACCGCCGTCTTTCGCCTGTCCCAACTCGCCGCCCGCCAGATGTTCAAGCAGGGCACTCCTGGAAAAATCCTCAACATTGCCTCGGTGCTTTCCTTTCAAGGTGGAATTTTGGTTCCCGCCTATGCCGCGGCGAAAGGAGGCGTGGTCCAGCTGACCCGGGCATTCGCGAATGAATGGGCTTCCAAGGGAATCAACGTCAACGCCATCGCCCCCGGCTACATGGCCACGGACAACACCGCCGCCCTGCGCGACGACCCCGTCCGCAACCGCGCCATCCTCGACCGCATTCCCGCCGCCCGCTGGGGCGACCCCACCGATCTCGCCGGAGCCGCCGTCTTCCTCTGTTCCCCAGCCAGCGACTACGTCCACGGCCACGTCCTCGCCGTCGACGGCGGCTGGCTCTCCCGCTAAAACTTCTTCCCGCAGTTCTCCACCCGCTTGCCGGTGGCCGCCAGTCGCTATCTCATAAATTGTCGTTGGGGGTCGGAGCTTCAGTTAACCCTGAGCGCCGAAGGGCTCCGACAAAAAGTGTTAGGAAAATCAGGGCTTCAGCCCCTGAGGAACTGTTTTGCCCAATCCAGAACCAAAAGAATTTGTAGGGGCGGGGCTCGCCCCGCCCCCTGTGGCGGCACCGCTCACAATTAGTTTGGACGAGGATTTCAGCAAAGCCAGATAGGTTCTAGAAAAGGCGAACAAATTCGCCGTAGCTCGCGAACGCGAGCCAAAGAATGGTGGAGGCGGGGGGAGTCGGAATTATTCGCGGTTGTTGAAAACACGTAGGTTATTGATTTATCGAACCGCCAAAAACGCTCAATCCCACAAAATTGCGCACAACTGGAATTCATCTGGAACGTGGCTTTGATTTAACATGCTCTCTGCCACGCTTAGGCTGGCTGCTATTTAGGTTTGTAATTCACACTGTTGAACGGATGAAGCCAAAAATGGAAACTGGTTCACGAGGCAGTTTTTTCTGGCTGACGGCCACCGAATATCAACTACACGACGTCATAACGTCTTGCCCAGAAGTGGTTCTTAGTAAATACATCGCGGTCACGTCTTTCGATAGCGGATCGCTTGTGCCGAATGAAGATGAAACGGTCGCTGGGTGGCAGAGTCGAGGAGGGATTGCTTACAGCCCGAAAGTCGAATCGGTCGACAAGTTGCCGCACGACGTTTATGACGAATGGTATGTGTTCAATGCTCCCCGAGATCTTGGACATTTGTATCAGGGGAACATCTTCGAGACTTCGATGAAGGCTGGCCAAGTCGCGGCCTTCGTCAATTATGGGCCGGGATTCAGTCTGAAGAACTCTGAAGCAAAGGACCTGACAGATTTGTTTTGGTTGCAGCTGGAACGAATTCGGCCCCAGACCTTTATTTCGGACGGCGATATCTTGAATTTCGTAACCTGCGACAAGCAAATTTTCGCTGCAGTCTGTGCCGCGCTGAGATGACTTCCTCCTCCGCTTCAGTCATCTGGATGCAGGGGGAGTTCCCCTCACCTCCACTTAAAGTTTCAGTTGGAACGTAACTGGAATACGACACACTTCGAAACACCCGTAAGTTATTAATTACAGGAAGATTAGTGATGGTGGAGGCGGGGGGAGTCGAACCCCCGTCCGAAAAGCGCTACGCCACGGAGCCTACATGCTTATCTCAGTTCCGTTTGTTTCGCCCTCCGCGCTTAGAACGAGCAAGAAACGCAGCTGGCTAGTCCGATGGTTCTCGCCCAAGCCTTACGGACCGAAAGGCTCGGGCCAGCTCACTGTTTGACGCTTCTTGCCGGGCCCATGAGCAAAGCCCGGGGAAGCGTGCGCTTAATTAATTAAGCAGCAAGTGCCAAGTTGTTGTTGGCAGTTCTAGTTTCCAGCCGATT